>ERZ1106976.1811-NODE-1811-length-20360-cov-7.789608_pt1 | contig 20360 bp, 16 predicted proteins | sample MGYA00403687_ERZ1106976 | MGnify/ENA primary metagenome ERZ1106976 (study PRJEB35170, sample SAMEA104062446) | human gut metagenome | biome: human gut; feature: human-associated habitat; material: faeces | place: Denmark | collected 2013-02-22 ... | reverse complement strand
GGAAAAATGAAATTGTCAATACCGCGTCTGCATTATTTACAACTCGACGGGAAATAATTTACAATATTTTTAAAAGTAAATATTTTATAGATAAACGTGTTATTTCTACGACAAACGTAAAAATACTTGATTTATTATTATTTCTAAAACAGAAAACATACTTTATCAAGACAAAGACATTACTATTGTTGAAGTCAATAGCACCAATGGTTCTCCAGAAAAAGGAATCAATTCTAAAACTATGACATATGGTTCTACCTGGGTTAACTCAAGTGATTCTGGAAGTTTTTCTATAAATACTGAAAAGAGTGGTACAATAGGAATTACAATTACAACCAAAAACAGAGTCCTTTTTACAGAACTCTGTTTTTAAACCTTTAATCAAAGGATTTTTAAACTGAACTTCGAAAACTAATTGAGATTAATCTTCTTTAATACTAGTCCAAAACTCCCCCATTTCCTTTTCATAGAAGTCACTGTTGTAGTATTCAGTCAAACACTTTGAAGAAAATGTCCCAATCTCATCAAATTCTGCATCTGTCAACGGCATCTTGGTGTAGCCTTCCCATTTATAACCTTCATACCACTTGCCATCAACTTTAGCAAAAATGCTATAGGACTCATCATAAGGCCAATGAAAAGAACCAACAATAATATTTTCGATGTCATCAACTTGCGTCCATTCTTTGACATAGCTGATAATTTTACTTTCCATGTCCTTATTGGTCATGATATGACTTTCACACCATTCTGCAGTACCAATTTGAACATCAGAACCATGTTGAAGCTCATTTTCTGCACTCAAGTTAAGAATAACCTACTCAAATTCCTTTTCTTTCTTTTTGCACTCTTCCTTTAACATTTCATAAAGCTCTTTAGTCAGCTCGTCATCTGCGCTAACATTAATGCAATAACTATAACATTTCTCATTAGTTGCATAAAATCCTTTAAGTTCATATGATGTGTCTTCATACTTACCATTAAAGAAATATTCAGCAACTACAACATCTGCATTTTCATTATCATTTATGAATTGCTTAAGACATTGCCTTATTTCTTCATTACTTCCTAACTCCTCTTCTGAAAATGTATAAGTTACCAAATTTTGATCTTCATAGTCCCCCAAGCTATATCCAGAAGAACCAATTTCAACTATGACATTACACTCCTGGCTGTGAACAATATCCTCCTTCTTGCCACATGCTACAAGCATGCTAGTCATCATCATCAAAGCAATAGCAATGAAAACAGATGCCAAACGCTTGTAGAAATTGTTAACGGTCACAATGTTAGTACTAAACATGTCGCACACTCCTATTCTTGGTTCGTTGTTTTTTTTCACCTGTAATTAGGTGAGCATTCATATATAAGGTTTTACCTCATACCACATATTATAGCATATCAAGTATAATTATGTCAATTTTGCATTTCTTATGTTTACTCAAATTTCTTTCCAACTTCTAGAGCATTTCCTCTTAAAAAATCACCAATATTCATTTTTTTGGCATTTTCAGCCTGAATTTCAAGAACTTTAATTATACCATCTTTAGCTTTTATATATAGTCCATCCTTACTATCTGATTTTATAATTGTGCCATTATCTTGACTTTCATATTCTGGTTGACTTAGTAATATTTCAACTTTCCAGAACTTGAATTTTTTTCCATCTAAAAATGAATATGTTCCCATTATAGGATTTAATCCTCTAACTAGATTTTTTATTTCTAATGCAGATTTATTTTGCCAATCGATTTTTGACATTTCTTTATCAAGCATTGGTGCAAGAGTAAAATCATCACTTTGTGGAATTCTTGGAGCTGTTCCATTTTCAATTTGTTTTAATGTCTCAACTAATAAATTTGCTCCTATTTTTGAAAGTCTATTCCATAACTCTCCTGTTGTTTCATCTTCACCAATTTCTACCTTTTCCGTTAATATCATGTCACCTGTATCCATACCAATATCCATATACATTGTACTAACACCTGTTTCTTTATCTCCATTAAGTACTGACCATTGAATTGGTGCTGCACCTCTATATTTAGGAAGAAGTGATGCATGAACATTTATACAACCATATTGAGGTATATCTAATATTTCTTTTGGCAATATTTTTCCATATGCAACAACACATATTATATCAGGATTTAAAGATTTTATTTCATTTATAAATTCTTCATTTTTCTTTACTTTTTCTGGCTGAAATACTGGTAAATTCTTTTCAATAGCAAACTCTTTAACAGGTGTTGCAATCATTTTCATTCCTCTTCCTTTTGGCTTGTCTACATTTGTAACAACTGCTAAAATGTCATGTCCAGCATTATATATTGCTTCTAATGAATCTCTTGCAAAATCTGGAGTTCCCATAAAAACTATTTTCATTTTTATCACATTCCTTCCTATTATTTTGATATTTCTTTTGCTAAATCAGCATAATTTTCAATTGTTAAATTTTCAGCCCTAACATTTTCATTTAAACCTAGTTTATTCAAAATCTTTATTCCTTCTTGTTTACTAATAAAAACTTGTGCATTTGTCAAAGCATTTAATAATGTTTTTCTTCTTTGCATAAAAGCACTTTTTATTATCATAAACATTACCTTTGGATTTTCTACTTTAACAACAGGTTCTTTTCTTATTTTCATTTTTATAACTTCTGATGTCACTTCTGGCTCAGGTATAAATGAACTATTAGGCACTTCCATAATTTTTTCTGAATCACAATAATAATATATTGTATATGTTATTGCTCCTGTATTTTTTCCACTTGGAATTTCTATTAACCTATCTGCAACTTCTTTTTGAATCATTACTGTTATACTTTCTATATCTAGTTTTTCTTCTAATAATTTCATTATAATTGGAGTTGTAATATAATATGGCAAATTAGCTACTATCTTTACATTTTTGATCTTTTCATTTTCTTTATTTTCTTTAATTATTTTATTAAGATCAACTTTTAAGACATCATCATTTATAATTTCAAAATTAGAATATTCTTCAAATCTATCTTCTAATATTTCTATCATTTTTTTATCTAATTCTATACATAATACTTTTCCTGCTTTTTCTAATAAATACTTTGTTAATGTTCCAAGTCCTGGTCCTATTTCTATTACCATATCGTCTTGAGAAATTTCACTACTATTAACAATATTTTCAACAACATCATTATTTATTAAAAAGTTTTGTCCTAAATCTTTATTAGCTCTAATACCATACTTTTTCATTATATTTCTTGTTTCTTCAACTAAATTTGCCATTACCAAAACCCTCCTTAAAGATATAGAAAGGCTAAAAATTAAACTTTTCAGCCTTATGATTCTACATTTGAAACTACACATGTTCCATTTGCATATTTTAATGTTATATTTTGTTTTAATGTTATAAAATTGTTCATATTTTGTTTTTCAATTTCATATGTTGTTTCATTACCTTTTATGCTTTTTTCTGTTATCTGATTAATCATATAATCACTTTGTTTTCCTGTTACATCTTTCATATATAAGACACCATTATAATTTATAAATTCACTAAATTCATTTTTCAATACATCTGTTGTCATATATTTTGTCATTGCATCTTCAAAATCAGAATATTTAATTCCTGTAAATGTATATTCTGAATATTCCTCTGACAATTTTTCTTCTGATTCTTCAATTGTTTTTGAAAGATTTAAACTACTCAATAGATATTTTGTTCCTCCTGCTTTTAAATTAACATATTTATCATAATTATAAATTGTTTTCTGAGCTAAATCTTTTGGAATTCTTTCCGCAAATTTTATTGTCATAACAGTTCTCATTGCTTCATTATAATATTGTTCATATAAACTTTTTTCTCCTGTAATTTCAATTGCATACATATATCCATCTTTCATTATTGCTAGAATTTTTGCTTTTTGCTCTTTGTTTTCGGCATCAAACTGCCTCCATTGAACATCATCAATTAATTGTATTTTTGTATATTCTATATTTGAATATACAGAATGTTCTAACATTTGTGTTTTTAATTCATCATTTGTCATACTACTTTTTTCAAGATAAACATTTATTCTAATATCATCTGTAGTTCCATCTTCATTTTGTTTTATAGGTCCTTGTATATAAAATATTATTGAACCATTTTGTTTTTCTACAACTTTCCATGAATCTGATAATTTTCCTATATCTAAACTTATTACATTATTTGAATATATTTTTTCTTCTGTTTGTTCTTCTGTTGTATTTTCAGTCGAATTAATATTTTCATTTTGATTATTTTCAGCTTTTGTTTTTTCTTTAGAAAAGTTTTTAAAAGCAAATATAATGCAACATATTCCAATAATGATTAAAAGTAAAGTTCCAAAATTTATTTCAAATGCTTTTTTCTTCTTTCCCATTTTACTTTTCCCTTCTACATTTTATCTGGCATTTGTATTCCTAATAAATTTGCACCAGTTTTTAATACTTTACCAGTTGCATATGTTAAAAATACTCTTGTATTTTGTATATCTTTATTATCTGTAATAATTTTATTTTCATTATAAAAATTACTATATGCTTTTGCAACATCTATCAAATATCTTGATAATATTGATGGTTCATTCTTTTCTGTTACTTGTATTAAAATGTTTTCAAAATTATATATTAATTTTAATATCTTACTTGAATATTCATCTAACAAATATTTTGCATTAACATCTTCAATTTTTGGAACTCCTCCTGCTTTTTCAATAACACTTTTTGTTCTTACATAAGTATATTGAATATATGGTCCTGTTTCTCCTTGGAAGTTTAATACTTTGTCCCAATTAAATATTTCATCTTTTACTCTACTATTTGCTAAGTCATTAAACACAACTGCACCAATTCCTACTTTTTTTGCTATATCGTCCTTATTTTCTAAATCAGGATTTTTTTCTTCTATAACTTTCTTTGCTCTTTCTATTGCTTCATTTAATAAATCTTCAAGTTTTACTACATTTCCTTCTCTTGTTGACATTTTTCCTGTTTCAAGTAATACCATTCCATAAGATACATGTTCTAATCCTTTGATATATTTTTCATCAAGTCCTAATAATTTAGCTACTTCAAATATTTGTCTGAAATGTAAAACTTGTTCATATGATGTTACATATAATGCTTTATCATAATCATATGTACGTGCTCTATAAAGTATTGCTGCTAAGTCTCTTGTTGCATATGTTGATGAACCATTTGATTTTTCAATTAGACATGGTGCCATTCCGTAATCTTCTAAATCAATTATTCTGGCTCCTTGTGATTCTACTAATTTTCCACTTTTCTCTAATAAGTCGATAACCTCACCCATTTTATCTGTATAAAATGATTCTCCATTCCAAGAATCAAATTTTGTTCCAAGTATATCATAAACTTTTTGGAATTCTCTTAAACTTAAATCTTTAAATTTAGTCCATAATTCAACACACTCAGGATCTCCATCTTCTAATTTTTTAAAATTATCTCTACATGCTTCTAAAACACTTTCATCTTCTTTGCATAAATTTGAAATTCTAACATATATTTCTGTTAATTTTTCGATAGGGTTTTCATCAAGATTATATTCTGTTCCCCATCTTTTATATCCTTCTATTAGTTTTCCAAATTGTGTTCCATAATCTCCTAAATGGTTTATTCCTGTAACATTATATCCTAAATATTTATAAATATTATATAATGCTGCACCTATAACAGTTGTTCTTAAATGTCCTATATGAAATGTTTTTGCGATATTAGGTGATGAATAATCTATTACTATGTTTTTACCATTTCCAATTTTTGATTTTCCATATTCTTCATTTTCATCAACTTCTTGAAGAATCTCTTTGGCAAGTGTTTCCTTATTTACAAAAAAGTTAAGATATCCTCCAACAACTTCTATCTTTTCTACATATTTTTCTGATATGTTTACATTTGCTTTTATATCATCTGCAATTACATTTGGTGATTTTCTTAGTGTTTTTGCAAGTTTGAAACAAGGAAATGCATAATCTCCATTTCCTTGTTCTTTTGGAACTTCTATAAATCCTTTAATTTCGTTAACTTCTATATTTGTTATTTGTGCAATTGATTCTGCTATTATTTGTTTAAAATCTATCATAATTCTTAATATTCCTTTCAATATTGCATTTATTTTTTAAGAACTTCTGTCCCATCTTTCATATCTTTTACTATATATCCTTTTTCTGCTATTAGATCTCTTAATCTATCTGATTCACTCCAATTTTTGTCACTTCTAGCTTGTTTTCTTTCTTCTACTAAATCTAAAATTTCTTGTGGTATTTTTGTTTCTTGTACTTCATCAATTTTTATTCCTAGTACTGTATCAAACTTTTTAAGTAATTGTGCTATTTTAGGTGATTTTTCAGGATATTTAACTGCTTCCCATACAACACTTAATGCAAGTGGCATATTCATATCATCATTTATTGCTTGATGAAATCTATTTTCCATATTTGCAATTATTTCATCAGATATATCTGAATTTCCATTTAAGTGTTTTTGATATCCTTCTCTTAAACGAATAAGAGATGTATTTGCTGATTCAATTCCTTCCCATGTAAAGTTTAATTTTCCTCTATAATGACATGAATAATTAAACAATCTATATGCAAGTGGACTATATCCTCTAGCAATTATATCATCTATTAAATATGTGTTTCCAAGACTCTTTGACATTTTTCCACCATTTATTAATAGATATTCTCCATGTATCCAATAATGTGCTGGATTTTTGCCACAAGCACCTTTATTTTGTGCAATTTCGTTTTCATGGTGTGTTGGTATTAAATCAATTCCACCTGTATGTATATCAAATTCTTCACCAAGATATTTTGTGCTCATTGCTGAACATTCAATATGCCATCCTGGATAACTTGGTCCCCATGGACTATCCCATTTCATTAAATGATTTGCTGGTGCTTTTATCCATAAGGCAAAATCATATGGATTTCTTTTTTCTGGATCTATATCAACTCTTGCTCCTGCTTTTTGGTCATTTAAGTTTATTCCTGATAAAATACCATATTTGTCTAATTTTGAAACATCAAAATATATAGCTGTAGAAGTTTCATATGCATACCCATTTTTCATTATTTTTTGAACCATTTCCAACATTTCTTTTATATGATCTGTTGCTTTACATACAACTTCAGGAGTTTCAATATTTAATCTTTCTAAATCTCTAAAAAATAATTTTGTATAATGTTCTGCTATTTCTAAAGGACTTTTATGTTCTTCTCTAGCAGATTTTAACATTTTGTCTTCTCCTTCGTCTCCATCTGATACTAAATGTCCTACATCTGTAATATTCATTACATGTTTTAATTCATATCCATTATATTTTAAAACTCTTCTTAATGTATCATTTAATAAGTTTGTTCTCATATTTCCTATTGTTGCATCTTTATATACTGTTGGTCCACAAGAATATATTTTAACTTTTCCTTCTTCAATTGGTTTAAATAAATCTTTTTGTTTTGTTAATGTGTTGTAAAAATAAATATCCATATATGCCTTCCTTTCTATTCTATTTTATGCTTTTTGCCCCACATATTGTGAGGCAAAAATTCTTATTATTCTTCAGTATTTGTATCTTCTTCTGGTAGATCTGGAGTTGGTGTAGTTTCACCTTCAGATGGTTTAGTACTCTCAGTTGGCTTAGTACTCTCTGTTGGTTTTGTACTTGATGTATCATCAGCTGGCTTTGTACTTTCTGTTGGTTTTGTACTCTCAGATGGTTTAGTGCCTTCTGTTGGCTTTGTACTCTCTGTTGGCTTTTCCTCTGGTGCTTTGTGAATATTACAATATTCAGTTGGTGCAGAGTTTTCACTCTCCCTTCCTTCTAATGTATTCCATAAATCTAATCTTTCTTTTTCTATTACATAACCAGTCTCTCTAACTTTTCTTGAAGACTCTGGACAATATTGATTTGCTAATAATCCAGACTCTGTACAAATTGTATATGTTCCTTGATGTGCATCACAAGTTTCTGGTAGTTTTCCTTCCACAAATATTTCTGAATATGTATCTGTACATTTATCTGAAGCTAACATTCCACTTGTTCTACATACTCGTGCAGAAACAATTCCGTCTGGTTGTTTAAATGTTGATTTTTCTAATCCACTATGTATTTCTTTCATTATATTAGCAAATATTAAACCTGATGATTGTTTACTTGATTTTGTAATTGTTCTTGGTTCATCAAAAGCATATAATACAGCACATGAATAATAGTTTGTAAATCCACACATCCATCTCTCTTTATCTTCATTTGTTGTTCCTGTTTTGGCTGCTAAGTCCATACCACTAATTCTTGTATATGTAGCAGTACCAGCAGAATCGTTAACTACTGATTTCATTAAATCTTTTACTATATATGCTGTTTGTACTGAACATACTCTTTCTGTTGTTTGACTTGGCTCTAATACTGTATTACCATTGGAGTCTACTGCTTTTGTATAAAATGTTGGTTTTATATATACACCATCATTTGAAATCATTGCATATGCTGCTGCCATCTCTAATGGACTAATACCATATGTAAATCCTCCTATTGCAACAGATGCTAAATTATTATCTTTTTGATCGTCTAATGTTGACACTCCCATTTTCTTTAAATATTCAATACCTTTTGCAGGTGTTAGTTCTGCTTGTATTTTTATAAATGGTATATTTTGAGATGTTGTCAATGCTGATCTTACTGTTCTTTTTCCTGTATATCTATTATAGTTTTTTGGAGTCCATGTTCCACCAAATGTTGTTCTTGTATCTAAATATATTGTTGCTGGTGTTATTATTCCTTCTTCAATTCCAGGTAATACATCTGATAATGGCTTTATTGATGAGCCAGTTTGTCTTGGACTATTTATTCTATTTAATCCTCTTGCTGTTGTTTTTTCTCCTAATTGTCCAACTGCTCCAACAACATATCCTGTTTCTGGATCAATTACGACTGCTGCAGCTTCTGCTGTTACATCATTTCCACTAGTATCTTTTCCACTCAATATATATCTAGATTCTGACATTTCATCTTCCATTATTTTTTGAATATCTACATCTTGTGTAGAATATATCTTTAATCCACTTGTATTTAAATATGTTTCTGCTGCTGTTTTAGAAATATTTTTTTCTGCTGCAATTTGATCTATCAATTGTGAAATTAATGCATCTGTATGTGATGAATAAACATTTCCTTTTACTCCATTTTCAAAATTAAATCCTGCTTCAACCTCAGCAACTGCTGAATCATATTCTTCTTGATTTATATCTCCACATTTTTTCATTTGTCCTAATACTGTTTTTGTTCTCTTTTTAATTTTTTCAGTATTATCTTTTCCTGAATATGGATTATACGCATTTGGTGAATTATTTATTCCTGCTAAAAATGCACATTGTGCAATACTTAAATTTGATGCATCTGTATTAAAATAATATTCTGCTCCTGTTTGAACTCCATAGTTTCTTCCTCCAACAAGTATCAAATTTAAATATAATTCTAATATTTGATTTTTACTTAATTCATTCTCTACTTGATATGCTTTAGCCCATTCTTTTACTTTTCTTAATATTCCGTTGATTCCACTACTTTCCTTATCTTGTGTTATATTTTTAACCAATTGTTGTGTTATTGTACTTCCTCCACCTGTTGTTGATTTTCCAAAATGTGTTACAAATGAAAGAATTGCTGCTGTTGTTCTTTTTAAATCCACTCCATGATGTTGATAAAATCTTTCGTCTTCAATTGCTATATATGCTTTAGGTAAATATGGTGACATTTCATCTAGTGTAATAATTTTTCTACTTTCTTTTCCATTTAGTTCTGCTAATACGTTTTCATTTGAATCTACTATTACTGTATTTTCTATCATTGTCAATTTTGATAAATCAATTTTCAAATCATCTCCAAAAAATCCATATATAAGTCCTATTATAACTCCTGTCCCAACAACAACTAATAATATTATTAATATCAATAATATTTTTAATGTTATCGCTAATTTGGGATGTTTATACTTGAATTTCATTTTAGTATCTTTTTTCATTAACTTATTATTTGCATTTTTTGTATTTGTTTTTTGACTTTTCATATTTTTTTTATTTGAATTACTATGTTGTTTATTTTTTTTCTTTTTTTCTTTCATTAAAATATCCTTCCTTTCGCAAGAATCAGCACTTTTGAATATATTAAAATCGCAAATACATTATATTATATTTTTCAAAAAAAGAAAAGCTTTTTAAGAAATTCTTTATAATTTTTAAAAGCTTTTACACACAAAAAAAAAGCAATCCCCACATTAGCCGTAAGTTGATTGAATTTTTAAGGACCTGTCTTCGACAGGTGGGTTCCTTCTTGAATACTCATGGGCTTCTTACTACTCGAAATATAATTTTACAAATGCTAAAGTGTAAGCTTGCACGCCATATTCAAAGATTTAAGGTCCCTCTTTAAACTTGTAGGTTCTAAAAATTCTGTCTACACGCACTACGCAGGGTTTTTGCTTTGTTCTAATTATTTATTTGTTATACATATTTTAGCATATAATTTTTTCTATTGCAACACTTTTTTTGTTCAAATTTCTTAAATTTTATATGCTAATTTTATTATATCTCTTTTTTTCAAATTTATACTCACTTATAATGATTTTTTCTTTGTTTTTTATACTGGAATTTTTTTCATTAAATATATTATAATTTTACTCTTTTTCAATGATTTTTATTGCACATTTTATTCCATCAATAGCAGCTGTCATAATGCCTCCAGCATATCCTGCACCTTCTCCACATGGATATAGTCCTTGAACATTAATTGAATTCATTGTTTCTTTATCTCTCGTTATTTGTACTGGTGATGAACTTCTTGTTTCTACTCCCGTCATTATTGCATCATGTTCAGCAAATCCATGTAATTTTTGGTCTAATTCTGTTAATCCTTCTTTTAATGTATTTGAAACAAATTCTGGCAATATTTCATTCAGGTTGGCAAATGTTACTCCAGGCATATATGTTGGCTTTATTTTTCCTAAATTTGTTGTTGTTTTATTTTCGAGAAAATCTTCAACTCTTTGTATTGGTGCATTGTAGTTTTTTCCGCCTAATTCAAATGCTTTTTTCTCTAATTCTTCTTGAAAATACATTCCATCTAATGGCGATTCTTTATAAAAATCTTCAACAGATATATTTACAAGTAATGCACTATTTGCATTTTCTCCATCTCTTGCAAAATTACTCATTCCATTTGTTACAATTGAACTTTCTTCTGAATTTGAGGCCATTACTTTTCCACCAGGGCACATGCAAAATGTATAGCAAGTTCTTCCATTTGAGGCATGATATACTAATTTATAATCTGCAGACCCTAATCTCAATTTTGTTTTGTTTCCATACTGAGCCATATTTATATCTTTTTGTAAATGTTCTATTCTAACCCCAACAGCAAAGTTTTTTGGTGCAATTTTTACTCCTAGTTCATTCAATTTTTTAAATGTGTCTCTTGCACTATGTCCAATTGCTAATATAACACTATCTGTTTCTATTTTTCTTTTTTGGTTTGTTATTACAGATTTTATCTGACCTTTTTTTATTTCAAAATCTATAACTTCTTCTTCAAAAAATATTTGTCCACCTTTTTCTAATATATATTCTCTAATATTTTTCACAATCTTTACCAAATTATCTGTTCCTAAATGTGGTTTTGCAACATACATTATTTCTTTTGGCGCACCAAATTTTACAAATTCTTCGAGTACTTTTCTTGAATATATACTTGAATTTCCAGTATTTAATTTTCCGTCTGAAAATGTTCCTGCCCCACCTTCTCCAAATTGAATATTAGATTTAGGGTTAAATTTTCTATTATTTATAAATTCCTCGACATCTTTTACTCTATCTTCTACTCTTTTTCCTCTTTCAATTAGAATTGGCTTTATTCCATTTTCAACAAAGATTAATGCAGAAAATAAACCTGCTGGTCCAGCTCCTATTATTACTGGTTGAATTTTACTTGTCCTTTTTACTTTTATTTCTGGCATTTTATATTCTTCGATTTTTTCAAATCTTTTTTCTTTATTATTATCTTTTAGTTCAATATCTATCGTATAATTATAGAAAATATCTTCTTTTTTTCTGGCATCTATTGATTTTTTATAAATATACCATTTTTTCACATCTTCTTTTTGTAATCTATTTTTTTGTAATGCTTTTTCTAATACTTTTTCTTCTAATAAATCTTCTCTTATTTTTATATCTTTTATTCTTATCATTATTTTTCTCCATTTTATACTTAATTATTTTACACTACTTAACCTCAAATGTCTATATTTTGCCCAAAATATTTTTTGTCACTCTTGCAAGTTATGTAAATTAGTGTTATACTCTATATATGATGTCTTTGACATTTGTCGATTTTTTTCTGTCACAAATTTACAATTGGAGGAAAACAACATGATGATTAAAAAAGAAAATTTGGAAAAATTTATGGAAAATCTTGAATCTGCTCAGTGGATGGGACTTGAATTAAGTTGCTGTAAATTAATCGCAGAAGCTCTTTCCTATCCCAAAGCAATTCCTAATGAATATTGGTATAGTATTGATTATAACCAGTTTGACAATCTGTTTTATCTTACATTAAAACTTCCACAAAAAAAGTTTACTAAAAAAGAAATGCGACAAATACAAGATGAAATTGCAAAACGAATTATGGAAGAATTAGCTAATCCGTCATACATCAGAATTTATCCTAATATCACTACTGCTGCTGCTTTCAACTACTTTTCACTTTTTCATGCCTTAGCACTTTTAAATATTCCTGAATGGAAAATTGATATTCCTACACCAGAACAAAATTTTGAATATAATCTAGCCTATGGTTTGTTCAAATTAGATGATCGCTCTAAGGAATTTGAGAAATACGGATATTATATTTGCAACCAGCACGATTGGGCAATGAAGCATCTCAAGGAAGAATTGACAGAAAAAAAATAAACCGTTGTAACGATATTTACAAAGAGCAAACTTGGAATCCATGTTCTAAGTTTGCTCTTTGTCTTTATATATAAAATTTTTAATGCAAATTGACTTTTATGTAAATTTATGGTATTATTTTACCTGTTAAGGTAAAGCACCTTGATTTTGTAAGTTTTTACTTACAAATGTAATCACTCAATTGAGTTATGTAATGGAGGGAAAAATATGGCTCGGAATTTATTGATTATCTTACCTGTGATTGTTTTTGTAGCAATCACTTGGAGCATTTGCTTTTTAATGGATAACAAATTAGTACTTTTCTTCTTTGAAAAAGGACATTACGTTTTCTCTACTGGTACTGGTCTGAGAGGACTTGTTATCATAAAAGCAAGTGTTGGAAAAGACACTTCTTGTAAAATTACACTTACAAACACTTACACAAAATTAATTAAACATCATTGGGTTATCAATGATAAATGCAAAAGAATTTTTATCACCTACATTCCTTCTCAATATTTAGAAGTTGATGTAGATGGAAATTCTGCAAACGATTTTGTTGTAGAATGTTTGAGTTTTAACAAGAAATAATTTCAAAATCATATTCATTCCATAAAAAACGCAATCAATTAAGATTGCGTTTTTTCTATTATTCAAATTTCTTTATATTCAACATTCTTAAAGCATTAATTATTGCAATAACAGAAACTCCTACATCTGCAAAAACAGCTTCCCACATCGTAGAGGCTCCAAATGCAGTTAATACAAGAACTGCTATTTTTACAAATATTGCAAAAATAATATTTTCACGAACAATTCTCATTGTCTTTTTTGACAAGTTAATTGCTTTACTTATTTTTGAAGTTTCATCTGTCATTATAACAATATCTGCTGCTTCTATTGCCGCATCAGATCCAAGTCCACCCATTGCAACACCAATATCTGAAATTGTTAAAACAGGTGCATCATTTATTCCGTCACCAACAAATACAAGCTTTCCCTTTTCACTCTTTTGTTTTAATAATTCTTCTACTTTTTCAACTTTTCCATCTGGTAATAATTCAGTATAAACTTTATCCATATTTAACTTTTTAGCAACATATTCTCCAACTTCTTTTTTATCACCTGTAAGCATTACTGTTTCTTTAATATTCATTGCTTTTAATTCTCTAATTGTTTTTGGAGAATCTTGTTTTATTTTATCTGCAATTAATACATATCCTACATATTTTTTATCAATTGCAACATATAATATCGTTCCTACTTCATCACATTTTTTAAAGTCTATTTTTTCTTCTAACATTAACTTTTCATTTCCAACTAAAATATCTTTTTCATCAATTTTAGCCCAGATTCCTTTTCCACTTAATTCTTGTGGATTTTTTATGATTTTTTCGTCAATTTCTTTGTTATATGCTTTCTTTACTGATTTAGCAATTGGATGGTTTGAATAATTTTCTGCATGTGCAACAATTCTTAATAACTCATCTTTTTCAATTCCTTCTGCATAAATATCTTGAACTTCGAAAATTCCTTCTGTTAATGTTCCTGTTTTATCAAATACTACTGTTTCTGTGTTTGCTAATGCTTCTAAATAGTTACTTCCTTTTATTAATATTCCCATTTTAGATGCTCCACCAATTCCACCAAAGAAACTTAATGGTATTGATATTACTAATGCACATGGACATGATACAACCAAAAATGACAATGCTCTATATAGCCATACTGAAAATGTACTAAAATCTTTTAATATTATTGGTGGTATAAATGCTAAAAGTACAGCTATTATAACTACTGTTGGAGTATAATATTTTGCAAATTTTGTAATAAAGTTTTCAGATTTTGATTTTTTACTACTTGCATTTTCTACTAAATCCAAAATCCTACTTACTGTTGATTCTCCAAATTCTTTAGTTACCCTTATCTTTAATAAACCATCTTTATTGATACAACCACTTAGCACTTCATCTTCTGTTTTTACAACTCTTGGAACAGATTCTCCTGTCAATGCCATTGTATCTAAGCTTGATCTACCTTCAATAATAACACCATCTAATGGTATTTTTTCTCCAGTTTTTACAATAATTATATCTCCAATTTTTACTTCATCAGGATCAACTTTTTCAACTTTTCCATCTTTCTCAATATTTGCATAATCTGGCCTTATATCCATTAAACTTGCAATTGATTTTCTAGACTTATCAACAGCATAACTTTGAAATAATTCACCAACTTGATAAAACAACATAACTGCAACAGCTTCTGGAAATTCGCCTATTGCAAATGCACCTATTGTTGCAACAGCCATTAAAAAGTTTTCATCAAAAACTTTTCCTCTAAATATATTTCTTACAGCTTTTTTTAATATTTCAAATCCTACAACTAAATAACTTATAATAAACAATCCATTATTTATCCATTCATTTGAAAATGGAATTACTAATGCTAATACAAATAATATTGCTGATATTATTATTTTAATTCCTCTTTTTTTCATTTATCTTTTTTCCTTTCTTGAAACAAAACCAAAATTGAGAAAGAATTAAATTTCCTCTATAGTACAATCAGGTTCCTCTTTTTTTACAACCTTTTTTAAATTTTTTAATATTTCATCTTTTCTATCATCTTCAATTTCCATTACCAATTTTTCTGTCATAAAACTCAAAGATGCCTCTGTTACACCATCTATTTTTTGTATAGCTCTTTCTAATTCTGCTGCACAATTTGCACAATCAATTCCTTTTATTTTAAATTTCACTTTCATAATAATTACCTACCCTTCTTTTTATATTTATTTCAAAAATTGTACACCCGGATTGGAAAATAGTTGAATTTTGGCGAGCCCTGAGGCTGTTAAAGCTTTGCTTGCTACAGCCTTAGTATGTGTAACTGAAAATTTTATTTAAAAGGCAAGGGCGCATACGTAGTGTATGTAACCACATTTTAAATAAAATTTAACACAGCCAAAATTATAAATATTTTCCAATCCTATCTTTTATGTTCAACATGCTCTATAGCAACTTCAAACACTTCTTTTACATGTTCATCATCAAGTGTATAAAAAACTTCTTTCCCTACTTTTCTACACTTTACAATTCCACTTCTTCTTAATGTTCCTAATTGATGTGAAATTGACGACTTACTCATACCAAGTACATTTGCTATGTCACACACACACAGCTCATTTTTATCCAAAGCATCTAATATTTTAACTCTTGTTGTATCTCCTAATATGCTAAAAAAATCTGCCATTTTATTTAATATATCTTCATCTACCATTTGTTTTTGTGTTGATTCAACTAAATCTTGATGAATTACATTACAATCACAAACAAATTCATTCCTTGCCATACATATCTCCTTTCCTTACTCTTTTGTAAGCAAAATAATTGAGTAATCATTCAACTTTTACTATATTATAGTTGAACAATTACTCAATTGTCAATAATTTTTATAAATTTTTTTAAATAATATGAAAGATAATTCTTTCATATTATTTTAAATGTTACAATCGCTAGCCATTTGAGTTTTTCGACATAAAGTCGAAAACTCAAATCGGGCATGAACAAATCAAAGAAAAATTTTAAATTTTTCTTATTTGTTCACAAATTTTTTATACACTTCCATGATAATTATTAAAGGTATTGAAAATACTACTAATCCACCAGCAAACTCTAATGGTATTGTTTTTAAACGTAATATATTTGATAATATATCACTTCTCACGACTATTATTTGTATTAAACATGTTATCAATATCGAAAATATCAAGAATTTATTATTTTGTCCTGATATTTTAAATGCTGAAATTCTTTCACTTCTACAATTAAAGATATGAATATTTTCCATTAAGACCATCAATGTTAGTAAATAACTTCTAATAACTTCTATTTCAAGATGTTTTATATTATATAAATAAATATAAAGTGCAAATTCTATTATCCCCATTACTGTTGCTGATATGATAATTTCATTTATCATTAATTTATCAAATATTTTTTCATTATTTGCAGGTCTATTCATTACATCTTCAACATCTTTTTCAAATGCTAAAGCATTACTTTGAATTCCATTACTTATTAAATTTAACCATAATAATTGTATTGCGACTAATGGTATTGGAAAATTAAATATCATCGCTAATACAAATAATATTATTTCAGATAATCCTGTTGATAAGAGCAAATATATTACTTTTCTTATATTATTATATGCTCTTCTTCCTTCTTCTACACCATTTACAATTGATGAAAAATTATCATCTGTTATTATCATATTCCCTGTTTCTTTTGCAATATCTGTTCCACTTCCTATTGCAACACCTATATTGGCTGATTTTAGAGCTGGTGTATCATTTACCCCATCACCTGTTACAGCAACCATTTTTCCTTCTTCTTTTAATTTTTTAACTATTTCTAATTTCTCCATAGGTGTTGCTCTAGAATATACTTTTGTTATACCTATTCTCTTAGCTATTGCTTCTGCTGTATTTTTTTGGTCTCCAGTAATCATAATTGTTTCAATTCCTGCTTTTTTACAACTTTCTACTGCTTCTGTTACTCCTTCTCTAATCGGATCTACAAATCCTATCAATCCTAGAAATATCATATCTTTAAGATCTTTTTCTTCTAGCTCTTTTGTTTCAAAATTTCTCTTATGAATTTTACTTTGAGCTATTGCTATAACTCTATATCCTTCTTCTGCTAATTGAATATTTTGATTAAGAATTTTATCTTTATTTATCTTTTCTTTCTCATTAATATATTTGCAAAATTCTAAAACTTTTTCTGGAGCCCCTTTTATAGTTACTACATATTCATTATTTTCTTCAAATACTACTGCTGAATATTTTAATTGTGATTCATAATGTATCATATTTTTTATATCAAATTGTTGTTTTATTGGAATTTTCATTCCTAATGCTAAAAATGCTGTATCTATTGCATCACCTGAATGTTTCCATTGTTTTCCATCATATTCAAGCCTTGCTTCATTGTTTACATATCCCATTTTCACTATTTCTTTTATTTGTGTTTTATCTTTCTCATCACATCTTATTTCACCTATATCATTGTATCCAATTCCTTTTATTGATGCTACACTATCATTCGGAAGAACTATTTTCTTTGCAGTTTGTTCATTTGCAGTTAATGTTCCTGTTTTATCTGTTGCTATAACATTACAACTTCCTAAGCTTTCAACTGCATTTAGCTTTTTTACTATTACATGTCTTTTTGCCATTTTATTTGAAGATACTGATAATACTATTGTCATAGCAATTGTTAATCCCTCTGGTATTGCAGAAACTGTTAATGCTATTACTGTTGATAATATTTCAGATAATTTATATCCTTTAAAAAACAAAAATATTGATACAATTATTGCAAAAATTAAAAATGCAAAACTTATTTGTTTTGAAAATTTTTCTATTTTTATTACTAATGGTGTTTTTGAATCTTCTGAAAGTAATACATTTTCAGCAACTTTTCCAAATTCTGTATATTGACCTGTTGCTATTACAACACCTATTCCTCTTCCTTTTGTAACTATACTTCCTGCAAATGCAATATTATCTCTTTCTGCTAATTCTGTTTCTTTAGGCAATGTTATATCTAATTTATTTTTTGGTTTTGATTCACCTGTTAAAACAGATTCATCTATACTTAAATTTTTTACATCTATTAATCTCAAATCAGCAGGTACTTTATTTCCAGATTCTAATTCTATAATATCTCCAACAACTATATTTTCTGAATCGATTTCTTCTATTTTTCCATCTCTTAATACTTTAGTTCTAATTTTTATCATATTTTGAAGCTTTTCAGCACTTTTTTCTGAACTCCATTCCTGATATGTTCCTATAATTGTATTTATTCCTATTACAACAAATATAAATATTGCATCTGCTTTACTTTGTGTTATTATTGAAAATATTGCTGAAAAAAATAGTATAAATATTATTGGATTTTTCAGTTGTTCAATAATTATGTTCCAAATAGTATTTCTCTTACCTGTTGGAATTCTATTTAATCCTTCTTCTTTTAATCTTTTGTTCGCTTCTGAATTTGTTATGCCTTTAGAACTTGTTTCTAATTGTTTTAATATCTCTTCTTTTCCTTTATACCACATAAAAAAATCTCCTTTGAATTATTATGCACTCAAAAGAGACCTTTTATTAATTTTTTTCATACTCATTATATATGAGTCATTAAGATTTCTAAGCAATCAAACATATAAAAATTCAAAAATATGCTTATATTAATACATCATGTATTTGTTTTAATATATTGTCATCTACAATTTCTTTAAAAATAATAGAAATTTTTGTTCTTGTTATTTCTATATTAAAGATTTCTAATTTATTTTCATTTGCAATTTCTAAAACTTTTTGCAATATATCATCATTTGAACTTATTCCATATCCTATAACTGAAATTTTTGATATTTCTTTTTTTACAATGCTTTTTACTCCAGAACTTTCAAGATTATGTGTTATTTCTGTTCCTTTTTTATCATTAAATGTTGATTCTGTAATTATTGGTACATCAAATTTTTCTCCTATTTCTACACATCTATCATGAAGTACTTTTGCTCCTTCACTTGATAATGAATACATTTCTTCATAAGATATTTTCGTTAGTTTATCTGCATTAGGTATTTTTCTTGGATCTGCTGTATATATACCATCAACATCTGAATATATGTAGCATCTTGATGCATTTAATTCTGCTGATAATGCTACTGCTGTTGTATCAGATCCTCCTCTTCCTAATGTTGTTATATTATTATTTTCATCTATCCCTTGAAATCCTGTAATTATTACTATATTTTCTTTTAATTCTTTTTTTATTCTTTCAGTATCAATTTTTATAATTGATGCATTTTGATAATTATTGTTTGTATATATTTGTGCTTGATATCCATTTAAAGATATTGATTTGTGCCCAATTAAATTTAATAATATTGCTAATTTAGAAGCACTTACTTGTTCCCCTGTACTTAGCAACATATCTAATTCTCTTTTATTTATATTTTGAGATTTAGTTATTTCTTCTAATTCTTTTGCTTGTTTTAATAAATTATCTGTTGTTTTTCCTTGTGCTGATACTACAACAACTACTTTATGTTTCATCGCTTTTTCTATTATTTTATTTGCTTATCTACAATTTTAATTTTCTGTTACTGCTTTAAATCCGAAAATTGCTTACCTACCTAAATAAGTCTATCATTACCTCTTACATGATTTTCCTCGATATCTTTCAGACTTTTCTGCATACTTTCAAAGTATTATCCTATCGGGGCACCATTTTAAGATTTCTGATTGTCAACAGACCTTTTTCTCCATCAATATATGTACTATTGAAAAATACAACAAAACAAACCTGCGATATTTTT
>ERZ1106976.1810-NODE-1810-length-20362-cov-25.399271_pt1 | contig 20362 bp, 18 predicted proteins | sample MGYA00403687_ERZ1106976 | MGnify/ENA primary metagenome ERZ1106976 (study PRJEB35170, sample SAMEA104062446) | human gut metagenome | biome: human gut; feature: human-associated habitat; material: faeces | place: Denmark | collected 2013-02-22 ... | reverse complement strand
CAGGCTCTTTTTCTTTTGCCAGCGTTTTCTTTTGGAGAAGCAAAAGAAAATGCTGTGCCGCACCTGCAAATTTGCTGCAGTGCATCGGCCTTTATGCAGTTTTCCCGAAACGCCAGAGGCTTCCCCTCATAGGGGAAGGCTTTTTCCCAGCAAAAAGCCCCTCCCGTGCGGGAGGGGCTGGGTTTTGCTTATGCGAACGGATTCTCTGTGGGGTACGGGAGGGACTTCGGCTGGTTGTAGGCAATATCGCCCACGCCGAGGAACTTGAAGACCTCGAACAGGAGCTTGCCGTAGTGGCCGAAGGCGACCGCGCCGTGGTGCGGGTAGCGCTTCTGCACGAGCACGTGGCGGTAGAAGCGGCCCATCTCCGGGATGGCGAAGATGCCGATGCCGCCGAAGGAACCGGTCTTGACGGGCAGAATCTCGCCCTCGGCGATGTAGCTGCGGAGGTTGCCGTCGGAGTCGCACTGCAGACGGTAGAAGGTGATCTGGCTCGCCGCGATGTCAGCTTCGAGTGTGCCGCGGGTGAAGTCGGGCTCGGAGCCTGCCGGCTCGAGCAGACGGTGCTGGATGAGCTGATACTTGATGGCACGGTCGGCGCACATCTTGCAGCTCGGGGTATTGCCGCAGTGGAAGCCCATGAAGGTGTCGGTGAGCGTGTAGTCGAACTTGCCCTTGATCTCGGATTCAAACAGGCTCGCCGGGACGGAGTTGTTGATGTCGAGGAGCGTGACGGCATCCTTCGAGATGCACGCGCCGATGTACTCCGAAAGTGCGCCGTAGATATCGACCTCACAGGCGACGGGAATGCCGCGGGAGGCCAGGCGGGAATTGACATAGCACGGCTCGAAGCCGAACTGCTCCGGGAACGCGGGCCAGCACTTGTCGGCAAACGCGACGTACTTCCGTGCGCCCTTGTGGCCCTCTGCCCAGTCGAGCAGAGTCAGCTCAAACTGCGCCATGCGCTCGAGCATGTCGGCGTAGTACTTGCCCTCGCCCATTTCCTGCTTCATATCCTCGCAGACGGCGGGGATGCGCGCGTCGCCCGCGTGTGCCTTGTAGGAGACGAGCAGGTCCAGCTCGGAGTTCTCTTCGATCTCCACGCCGAGCTCATACAGGCCCTTGATGGGCGCGTTGCAGGCGAAGAAGTCCTGCGGGCGCGGGCCGAAGGTGATGATCTTGAGGTTTTTGACGCCGATGACGGCGCGGGCAATGGGGATAAAGTCCGCGATCATCTTTGCGATATCGGCAGCCGTGCCGACCGGGTATTCGGGGATGTAACCCTTGAGGTGGCGCATGCCGAGGTTATACGAACAGTTCAGCATGCCGCAGTAGGCGTCGCCGCGGCCGTTGATGAGGTCGCCGTCGCCCTCGGCGGCAGCCACGAACATGCACGGACCGTCAAAGTACTTTGCAATCAGCGTTTCGGGCGTCTCGGGGCCGAAGTTGCCGAGGAAGACGACGAGGGCATTGCAGTCCGCGGCCTTGACGTCGGCGACGGCCCTGAGCAAGTCGGCTTCGTTCTCGACGGTGACGGGACATTCGTACACGCCGCCCTCGCAGGCTTTGGCGATGTTCGCGCGGCGCATCTCGGAGAGCGTGCGCGGGAAGCAGTCACGGGAGACGGCGATGAGGCCGAGCTTGACATTGGGGATGTTTTCAAACATGATACCTTTCCTCCTTAGTTTTCGGTAATATCGATATTTTTGCCGGTCAGGCCGATGTGCGCGCCGGACTTTGCTTCACTGGATTCCGGATGCGCCAGCAGCCACTTGTTGCGGGCGGTCATCCAGATGTCTTCTTCGCTCTGCGGCTCAAACGCGGGCTTTTCCGTGTTCGTGCCCTTCGGCAGGACGACGGCGACGCGGAAGCCGGTCTTTGCGGTCTGGCAGGGTGCGTAGTGGAGCGTCGTGCCGTAGACCTCGACGGCCGTGCCCGCCGGGACGCGGAAGGCCTTGACCTTCGCGGTGTCGAGCTGGCCGTCTTCGATCTCGTCTTCTTTTGCAAGCAGGAGAATAAAATCCTGCTCGCCGACGTTGATCTCGCTGTCCCGGTGGTACTCAAGGCAGTTGAGCTTCGTGTTATAGCCCCAGCACATGCCGATCTGGATGGGCAGACCGCCATAGGCCCGATTCTGCATCGCGTCAAAGATGCCGCAGGTCTCGAGCGCTTCGATGGCCGGTTCGTAGGCCGTGCCGCGCTCGGGCATGGGGACGGTCTGCATGGCTGCGACGAGCGCAGATGTGTCATACCCAGTCAGGACCTTGCCGTAGGGCCGAAACTCCGGATCGGAAACGGAATAAATTTTCATAGTTCCTCCTTATACCGTCGCGGCAAAGAAACCCTTCAGCGCGGGGTAGAGCTTTTTGAAGTTCTGGTAGCGGGCTTCGTATTTGGCGGCCAGTGCTGCATCTGGCTCGGTCGTGGACGCGACCTCGACAAGCGCATCGGCTGCTTCCTGTACAGTTTTGAACCTGCCGCAGCCGACCATCGCCAGCATCGCCGCGCCGTAGCCGGGGCCCTGCTCGGTCTTGACCATGTCGAGGGGGATGCCGAGGACGTTGGCGAAGATCCTGCGCCACAGGGGGCTCTTCGCGCCGCCGCCGCAGACGTTCGAGCGCGGGATGGCAATGCCAAGGGACTTCGCGACCTCAAACGAGTCGCGGATGGCAAACGCCACGCCCTCGAGAACCGCCTGCACCATGTCAGAGCGGCTCGTGTCCATCGTCATGCCGGTGAAGGTGCCGCGGGCGTTCGTATCGTTGATGGGGCTGCGCTCGCCCATGAGGTACGGCAGGAAATAGACGTGGTTCTCACCGAGCTTTTCGTCGGTGATATCCGCCTGTTCGCCCGCAAAGTCGGAGGTCTTCAGAATTTCCTCGCACAGCCACTTGTTGCAGCTCGCGGCTGAGAGCATACAGCCCATCAGGTGATAGCCGCCGTCGGCGTGGGCAAAGGCGTGCAGGGCGTTGTTGGGGTCGACGCCGAATTTGCCGGACGAGATGAAGATCGTGCCGGACGTGCCGAGCGAGATATTGCAGCCGCCCGCGCCGACCGTGCCGGTGCCGACCGCCGCCGCGGCGTTGTCGCCCGCGCCGGCCACAACCTTGACGGTCTCCGGCAGGCCCAGCGTCTGCGCGGCTTCCTTCGTCAGCGTGCCGACGACCGCAAAGCTCTCAAAGAGCTGCGGCATCTGGCTTTCCGAAACGCCGCAAATGTCAAGCATTTCCTTTGACCAGCACTTGTGCTGCACGTCAAGCAGCAGCATGCCGGAGGCGTCGGAGTAATCGCAGGCGTGGACGCCCGTGAGCTTGTAGGTCAGGTAGTCCTTCGGGAGCATGATCTTTGCGATCTTTTTGAAGTTCTCCGGCTCGTTTTCGCGCATCCAGAGGAGCTTCGGGGCGGTGAAGCCCGCGAAGGCAATGTTGGCCGTCAGCGAGGACAGCTTGTCTTTGCCGACGACGTTATTGAGATAGTCGACTTCTTTGGACGTGCGCCCATCGTTCCACAAAATCGCTGGACGGATGACGTTGTCGGCTTCATCCAGCGCGACAAGGCCGTGCATCTGCCCGCCGGAGCCGATGCCTGCAACTTCACTTGCGTCAAAGCCGCGCAGCAGCTCGGGAACACCGGTCACAACTGCGCTCCACCAGTCCTCGGGCTTCTGCTCCGACCAGCCGGGGTGTGGGAAGATGAGGGGGTACTCGTGCGTGACCTCGTTCACGATCGCGCCGGCCTCGTCGACCAGCAGCAGCTTGCACGCGGATGTGCCGAGATCGATACCGATAAAATACATGGCTGCCTCCTTTTCCGCCGCAGCCGCCGGGGGCAGACTGCGCCGCAACATTTATGAACTGATTTTATAATTCTTTTTTATAAAATTCAATCGCCTGCGCGAATTTTTTTAAATTTTTGTTGGTTCTGCTCAAAATCGCATGGAAATCTTCGTATATTCTACACGTCATCTTTTTCTTTTAAAAAATTTACCGTCTTGACTTTTGTAAAAGTTCTGATAAAATAGAGGTAAAATCGCAAGAATTTTGGAGGTGACCGGCATGGCGGAGGTCTCTGCCCTCGACCAGACCATCAGCGCCCGCCGCAGGCAGACGCGCAGCAGCATCTACCGGTATTTGTACGAGGCGGGCGTCCCCTGCTCCAAGCAGCAGATCGCCGCGGCCCTGGGCCTCAGCCTGCCGACGGTCTATCAGAACCTGACGGAGCTGGCCGCGGCCGGGCTCATCGGTGAGGCGGGCATGCAGCCGTCCTCCGGCGGGCGGCCGGCCACGCAGCTTTCGATCCTCGCGGACGCGCGGCTCTCCGCGGGCGTGTGCATCACGCGGCAGCGGCTGCGCTTCATCCTGACGGACCTGAGCCGCCGCGAGCTCGGCTATAAGGACGTCCGCCACCAGAAGGACGTCTCCGACCCGGACTACAGCGCGTTCCTCGCCGCGCAGCTCGAGCGGTTTCTGGATGAGAATGGGGTCGACCAGGGGAAGCTTCTGGGCGTCGGCGTTTCGCTCGCGGGCGTCATCTCCGCGGAGAGCCGCTCGATCCTCTTCGCGCCGACGCTGGCGCTGCGCGACGTGCCGTTTTCGCAGCTCCTGCAGGCCATCCCCTACCCCACGCGGCTGGAAAACGACGGGACCTGCGGCGGCTTTGCCGAGTGGTTCTCCTCACCCGGCACGCGAAATATCGCCTTTTTGTCCATTGAGGACGGCGTGGGCGGCTCTGTGCTGGTCAACGGCGCGCAGTTCACCGGCGACAACGGCCGCAGCGGCGAATTCGGCCACATGTGCGTTGAGCCCGGCGGGCTGCCGTGCAAATGCGGCCGCCGCGGCTGTCTGGAGGCCTATTGCTCCGCCACACGGCTGACGGAGGTCTCCGGCGTGACGCTGCGGGAATTTTTCCTCGGCGTCGAGTGCGGCAACAGCGCCTACCGGACGCTGCTGGACGATTATCTGCGCCATCTTGCCATCGGCATCCACAACATTCGCCTCGCGCTCGACTGCGACGTCGTGCTCGGCGGCTTCATGGCGAAGTTCCTCGAGCCATACCTGCCGCAGCTGCGCGACCAGCTCGCTCAGCTTGACCCCTTCGACGCCGCCGGCGCCTACCTCCACCTCAGCCGCTACCCCAAGCACGCCGCCCTGATCGGCGCCGCGCTCTACTTCGTCAAACAGTTCCTCGATCAGGTGTGAGACGCAGCTTATGCCTTCCTCTATGAGGGGAAGGTGGCACGGCGAAGCCGTGACGGATGAGGTGGGGGCAGTTTCGTCTACGCAGCGCTGTCCACCTCATCAGTCAGCCTGCGGCCGACAGCTTCCCCTCATAGGGGAAGGCATTGGGTGCCTGCAAATAAAAAAACTTCCCCGCAAAAAGGTGCAGCCTGACAAACTCAGACTGCACCTTCTATTTACCGCAAATATTCAAAGGCAACTGCTCACAAATCTGATTCCCACGTATCAGGCGGCGCGTACCAAGACGCCCGTAAGGTGAGTCTCGTGTGGAACGCCAAGCTAAAACATTGTTTCCCGCCTGAATTCAGAGGCAGAATGCACCAAACGCGTCCCAGCGCCCTTTTCTCCCCTATCTTTTCCCGCGCAAGGGAAAAGATAGGGCCGTCGGAGACATCGGGCAGCTGCAAATTTGATACAACCTCTCAGTCTCGGCTGCGCCGAGCCAGCTCCCCTGGGAGGGGAGCCTTTTCGTTATCTTCTGCCCACTGGGCGTAGAGGCTGCGCATCCAGGCCGGGACGTCCATGCCGTAGACGGCATTGAGCCGCTCCGGGGTCAGGACCTGCGCGGCCGGGCCGTGGGCGATCTGACGCCCATGGTCCATCAAAAGCGCGTCCGTCCCGAACGACCGGGCCAGCGACAGATCGTGCACCACGCTCACCACCGCCCGCCCCGGCTCGCGGAGCCAGCTGCCGATGAGCGCGAAGATCTGCTTCTGATAGATGAGATCGAGGTGGTTCGTCGGCTCGTCGAGCAGCAGCAGCTTCGGATCCTGCGCCAGGACCTGCGCGAGGAACGTCCGCTGCAGCTCACCGCCGGAGAGCGTCAGCACTGACTGCCGCCGCTTGTCCTGCAGACCGGCGAGGGTGAGCGCCTGCTCGACCTTCTCCCGGTCCTCCGTCTGGCTGCGGCCGAACAGGCCGCCCGCGTACGCGAACCGTCCGAGCCGCACGACCTCCTCAACCGTGAAGCCGTAGCCGACAAAATGATTCTGCGCCAGCACACCGATCGCCTGCGCGCGCAGGGCGGGCTTCATCTTCGCCACGTCCTGGCCCGCGAACAGGACTCTGCCCGTATAGGGCACGCCCTGCGTGACGGCGTTCAGGGCCGTGGACTTGCCCGCGCCGTTCGGCCCGACGATCATGAGCCACTGCCCTTCTTCCACGGTGAACGAAAGCCCGTCGACGATTTTTTTCTGCCCAAACTGCACCGACAGGCGCGAAACTTCCAGCATCGGCATGCTCAGTGCTCCTTTCTGGACTGATAGAAGATGACGACGAACACGATCGCGCCCACGAAGCTCGTCACCACGCCGATCGGCAGCTCCAGCGGGTTCAGGAGCGTCCGCGCGGCGAGGTCCGCCAGCATGAGGAAGACCGCCCCGCCGAACATCGCCGCGGGCAGCAGCCGCCGGTGGTTGGGTCCGACGAGCATCCGCGCCATATGCGGCGTCACGAGGCCGACAAAGCCGATCGTACCGCCGATGGAGACGCAGACGCCGATGAGCACCGAGACCGTGATAAGCAGCACGAGCTTCGCGCGCTTGACATCCACGCCGATCTGGCGGGCGTTGTCCTCGCCGACGGCGAAGGCGTTGAGGATCTGCGCGTGCAGCAGGATCACCGCGCCGCACACGGCCAGCGCGAGTGCCAGCACGGCGGCATTCTGATACGTGCTGCCGCTGAGCGAGCCCATGGTCCAGAAGGTGATCTTCTGGACCTTATCGGCGGCAAAGGTGATGACGATGCTCATGATGCTCGAGACGAACATCGAGAAGATCACGCCGATGAGGATGATCGTGTTGGTCGAGAGCGACCGGTCGAGCTTGTACGAAAGCCCGAGGATGACCAGCAGCGAGCCGAACGCGAACAAAATCGCCATCACCATCGTCCCCGCGAACGGGAAGCCCGGCAGCGTGACGCCGAAGGCGATGGCGCAGACCGCGCCGAGCGACGCGCCGGACGAAACGCCGAGCGTCGAGCCGTCGGCCAGCGGGTTTTTGAGCAGCCCCTGCATCGCCGCGCCCGCGAGAGACAGGGCCGCGCCCGTCAGCGCCACGCACAGCACGCGCGGCAGCCGGATGGGCATGATGGACGAGACGAGCCCCTCGGGCAGCGCGCCGCCCGTGAGCTTCGCGGCGAAGAACGCCAGCGTGTCTCCAAGCGGCACGCGGACGCTGCCGATGCAGACGCAGAGGCACAGCACCGCCAGCGTCACGACCGCAAACAGAAGATACTCCCAGAGTCTGAATGTTTCGTGATACCGGCGCATGCTGTGCCTCCTGTGGATATTTTATTCTATAATCGTAGTTTACTCGCCGTAGACGAAGTCATACAGCGCCTGCGCGCCCTCGGCCAGCCGCGGAGCCGGACGGGAGAGCTCATTGTTCTGCAGGTTGAGGATCTTGCCGTTCTTGACGGCGGTGACATTCTCCCAACCCGGACGGGCCAGGATCTCCTCTTCCGGGGTGGGGCCTTCGCCGTAGTACATGGAGATGGTCACGATGTAATCCGGGTTGCGCTCGAGCACCTGCTCTTCGGAGATCTCGCTCCAGCCGGTCACGTCCGCGAAGCAGTTCTTGAGGCCCATCATGTTGGCGATCTCGTCCATGAAGGTGCCGGTGCCGGCCGTCCAGAGGCCGTACTGCAGCGGGGAGACCTCAAAGTACACGGTCTGGCTGCCGTCGCCGGCGTTGGCCTTGATCTCGTCGAAGGTCTTCTGCATGGACTCGACGACGGAAGCCGCCTCGTCCTGCTTGCCGACGAGCTCGCCGATCATGTGGATGGCGGTGTAGACGCCTTCAATATCCTGCGCGTCGCTCACGACGACATGCACGCCCGCAGTCTCCAGCTGCTGGACCTGCTCGTCGGTCTGGGACATGGTGCTCATGAGCAGGACCTGCGGCTGCAGCTCGACGATCTGCTCGATGTTGGTGTCGCTGCCGGACTCGACAGCCGGGATCTCGGTCACTTCCGCCGGATAGTCGCAGTATTTGCCGCGGCCGACCAGCAGATCGCCCGCGCCGATGGCGTAGAGGATCTCGCAGTCAGACGGGGTCAGGGCAACGATGCGGGTCGCGGGCTCGTCCAGGGTGATCTCCCGGCCGGTCATGTCGGTCAGGGTCACGGCGGTGGACTCCTCCGCGGGTTCTTCAGCCGGTTCTTCGGCGGGTTCCGCTTCTTCGGCGGGCGCAGGTTCTTCGGCCGGAGCGGTCTCGGTCTGCGCGGGTTCGGTCTGCGCGGGCTCGGTCTTTGCGGCGCAGCCGGTCAGGACTGCCAGCAGCATCACGGCCGCCAGCAGCAGGGCAAGGATCTGATTCTTTTTCATGGTTCGGTTCTCCTTTATTATAATATCAATACAAAAGGCCCCTCCCAGCAGGGAAGAGCCTGAAACCGCCCTGTGCGCGGCTTGCACGCAGGGCGCACCTTGCCCGTTCCCAGAAGCTCCGGCAGCGCCGCCGATCATTGCGGCCCTGCCTGACATACGTGACCAGGTCTCCCGGCTCTGCTTCTTCCTACCGGAGCCCCTTCCCGCCGTTCGGCAGTGGTGCTGGCTCCTTCGTCCGCATTACGGTTACTGGGTTAGCCCGGGCTTCGCACCCGGTTCCCACGGCGGCTGCCCGCCGGCGCTTTCGCGCGGAGACGTATGGTATTGAATTTCCTACATTTTATCCGCTTCTGTGCGAATTGTCAACCGATTTTCCCCATCTGCGCGGCTTTGGATGCATGATTTTTCCATAGCGTGGACGTTCCGGCGGGTTTTATGCTGGTTTCTCTGTATATATACGAATATTATTCATTTTATCTGCATCCCGCCTCCGGCTTTTTCTTCCGGTTTCTGCGCGGTTTTTTCCTGTTTTGTGCACTTTGCCCGCTTTTGTGGACGTTTTGCCCGGAAGAGTTGGCGTGTTTTTCTTGCATCCGCTCTTGACAATATGCATTTCGTGTGTATAATTATGAGCATACCAAACAGAACCGACGAACCACTCGTCACAGGAGGAAATGAATATGAAAAAGTTACTTGCTCTGCTGCTTGCAGCCGTCATGGTACTGAGCCTCGCGGCCTGCGCCTCTACCGCAACGACCGACGCTCCGGCCCAGACCACCGAAGCTGCCGACACCACCACCGAGACCGCCGCAGAACCCGCGGCTGACACCGCCGACACCACGGAAGCGCCCGCAGCCGCTGAGATCTCCACCGTCGTCCCCGGCAAGCTGACCGTCGCCACCAGCCCGGACTTCGCCCCGTATGAGTTCTACGCCCTCGACGAGAACAACGATCCGCAGCTCGCCGGCTTCGACGTTGCGCTTGCACAGTATGTCGCCGATTACCTGGGCCTCGAGCTCGACATCATCCCGATGGACTTTGACGGCGTGCTCAACGAGCTTGCCACCGGCAACGTCGACCTCGGTATGGCCGGTCTGTCCCCGGATCCCGCCCGTGCCGACGCCATGGACTTCTCCGACATCTACTACTTCGGCGGCCAGAGCTTCGTCACCGTCAAGGACAAGGCCGACCAGTTCACCGATCTGGCTTCCGCCAACAAGGCTGAGTACTCCATCGGCGCGCAGAACGGCTCCATCCAGTACGATCTGGCTGTTGAGAACACCCCGGACGCCGACATCGTCTCCCTGACCAAGGTCACCGACATCATCGGCGATCTGCTGAACGACAAACTTGACGGCGCATTCATCGAGACCGCTGTCGCCGAGAACTATGCCAAGAACTACCCTGAGCTCGTCATCGTCTGCGACGTTCCTTATGATGTTGCCGGTTCCGCGATCGGCGTCATGAAGGGCAACGATTCCCTGATGAAGGGTGTCAACGAAGCCATCGCCGCCGCGCTTTCCGACGGCTCCATGGACAAGTTCGTCGCCGAGGCCAATGAGCTCTCCGTCGGCAACGTCTACGAAGGCCTGCTCGACGAGAACGGCAAGGTCGCCGAGGGCTAAGATCCCCGGAAGCCACGACCCCATCACCTGAAATCTCACCGCAAGAGCCTCTCCCGCAGAAGGAGAGGCCCTTGTGTGCATTCTGATCGGAGGAAAAACCATGTTTACTGCCGCCGGCTTTGCCAAGGCTCTGGCCTATTGGAAGCTGTTCTTGCAGGGCGTCGTATGTACCGTCTGTCTGTCATTCCTGACGGTCCTGTTCGGCTTCCTGCTCGCCCTTCTCATCACGGGTATGCGGATGTCCGACTTCCGGCCGTTCCGGGCGCTGGCCCTGACACGCGACGGCCATGAGCGCGACGAGGGCTTCCTCGCGAAGCTCAGCCGCTTCAACCCCATCCGCTTCATCGCGTCCGTCTATGTCGAGCTGTTCCGCGCAACGCCGATGGTCGTGCAGATCATGCTCGTGTACTACGGCCTGTTCAACGGCGTGAAGGTCCTGCCGGGCTTCATGCTCTTCGGCTTCATCCGCTTTGAGCGGTTCTTCCCCGGCGTGGTGGCGCTGGCGCTCAACTCCGGCGCGTATCTGTCGGAGATCATCCGCTCCGGCATCCAGTCGATTGACGGCGGCCAGACCGAGGCCTCCCGCTCGCTCGGCATGTCCAAGCTGCAGACCATGCGCTTCATTATCCTGCCGCAGGCCATCCGCAACATCCTGCCTGCCATCGCCAACGAATTCGTCACCATCATCAAGGAATCCGCCATCTGCTTCACCATTGGCGTGCAGGACATCATGTCCGCCGTCAACTCCGTCAAGGGCGCGACCTACCGCATCACCGAGGCGCTGGTCATCGCGACGGCCCTGTACTTCTGCCTGACGTACCCGACGAGCAAGGTCATCGCGCACTTTGAGAAGAAGATGAGCGCGGGCTCCAGCCGCAACGCCGCGAACGTCGCGCACAAGCGCAAGGTCCAGGCACAGGAGGGCACGAAATGAGCAGTCTGATCGAGGTCAAGCACCTGAAAAAATACTATAACAAGGGCGAGATCAAGGCGCTCGACGATGTGAGCGTCAACATCGAGCGCGGCGACGTGATGGTCGTCATCGGCCCGTCCGGCTCCGGCAAGTCGACGCTGCTGCGGTCTTTGAACCTGCTGGAGGTGCCGACGGCGGGCGAGATCGACTTTGACGGCGTGGACATCACGAAGAAAAAGGTCAAAAACGAGGCCGGCAAGTGGGTCAAGCTCGATCTTGACAAGCACCGGCAGAAGATGGGCATGGTCTTCCAGCATTTCAACCTCTTCCCGCACATGACCATCCTCGACAACATGACCCTCGCGCCCATCCATGTCAAGCACATGCCGAAGGCCGAGGCCGAGCAGAAGGCGCACGCGCTTCTCGAGCGCGTCGGGCTCGGCGACCGCGCGGAGGCCTACCCCATCCAGCTCTCCGGCGGCCAGAAGCAGCGCGTGGCCATCGTCCGCGCGCTCATGATGGAGCCTGAGGTCATGCTCTTTGACGAGCCGACGAGCGCACTCGACCCGGAGATGGTCGGCGAGGTGCTCGAGGTCATGAAGGAGCTGGCGCAGGAGGGCATGACGATGGTCGTCGTCACGCACGAGATGGGCTTCGCCCGCGAGGTCGGCAACCGCGTTTTGTTCATGGCTGACGGCAAGCTCGTCGAGCAGGGCAGCCCGGCAGATATCTTCGAGCATCCGCAGAACCCCCGCCTGCAGGACTTCCTGAGCAAGGTACTGTGATTCCCACAGGGAAGCGACAGCGGCGCTTCCCTGTTTCTTTATTCATGAAGGAGACGATCATATGACACTAAACAAGCAGCCGGCGCTGGACGCCATTGAGAAAGAACAGAACACCATCCTGCACGTGGCCGACGAGATCTGGGACTATGCGGAGCTTTCTCTGCAGGAGTTCCGGTCCGCGAAGCTCTACTGCGAGATTTTAAAGCAGGAGGGCTTCCGCGTGGAGGAGGGCGTGTGCGGCATCGCCACCGCGTTTGCCGCAAGCTTTGGCTCCGGGCGGCCGCACATCGGCATTCTGGCCGAGTATGACGCGCTGTCCGGTCTCTCGCAGCAGGGCGGGCAGCTGGTCCACGCGGAGCGCACGCCCGGCGGCACCGGCCACGGCTGCGGGCACAATCTGCTGGGCGCAGGCGCGCTGGCCGCCGCGATCGGCGTCAAGGCCTGGCTGGAGCAGACCGGCTGCCCCGGCACCGTCACGCTCTACGGCTGCCCCGGCGAAGAGGGCGGCGCAGCCAAGGCTTTCATGGCACGCGACGGCCTCTGGAAGCAGCTCGACGCCGCGCTCACCTGGCACCCGGAGGACTGCAACGAGGTCATCACCGGCGGCTCGAACGCCTGCATCCAGGTGCAGTACACCTTCCACGGCGTCGCCTCCCACGCGGCGGGCGCGCCGGAGCTGGGCAGGAGCGCGCTGGACGCGGTCGAGCTCATGAACATCGGCGTGCAGTTTCTGCGCGAGCATATGACCGACGACGCGCGCATCCACTATGCCATCCTCGACGCCGGCGGCCGCAGCCCCAACGTCGTGCAGAGCGCGTCCACGGTCTTGTATATGGTCCGCTCGAAGCACGTGGCCGAGGCCGTGAAGCTGCAGGCGCGTGTCGACAAGATCGCCGACGGCGCGGCACTCATGACCGAGACGCGCTATACCCGCAAGTTCATCGACGGCACGGCTGACTGCCTGCCGAACCGCACGCTCGAGACCCTCATGCACGAAAACTTCGCCGCCCTCGGCGTGCCGCAGTACACCCCGGAGGAGCTGGACTTCGCCAAAAAGCTCGCCGCGACCTATTCCAGCAACCAGGCCGTCCCCGGCACCGGCAGCCGCATGCAGGCGGACTACGCCCGCAAGATCCGCGCGCTGCAGCAGACCTCCGGCCACGCGATGAACGATTTCCTGCTCCCCTACTTTACGGGCGAAGCCTTCCGCGCGGGCTCGACCGACGTGGGCGATGTGAGCTGGCTGTGCCCCACGGCGCAGTGCTCCGTCGCCTCCATCCCGAACGGCTGCCCCGGCCACAGCTGGCAGGTCGTCTCCTGCGGCACGACCTCCATCGCGCACAAGGCCGCGCTGCACGCGGGCCGCGTCATCGCCTGCACGGCGATCGACCTGTTTACCCAGCCGGAGCGGCTGGCACAGGCGAAGGCGGAATTTGATCAGGCCGCGGAGGGCGGCTACGTCTGCCCCATCCCGCCCGACGCCGTCCCGGTCGTGGCGGACTGAGCGCAAAAAGGGCTTGACTTCCGGCCAAAATACAGGCACTATAGCTGTATAACATTCCGGAAACGAGGTTTTTTCTATGAACGTCGTCAACTTTGGTTCTCTCAATCTCGATCATGTCTACGCCGTCGACCATTTCTGCCGCGCGGGCGAGACCATCCACACGGCCGGCTACACGCAGAACGCGGGCGGCAAGGGCCTGAACCAGTCCATCGCCGTGGCGCGCAGCGGCCAAACACTCTGCCACGCCGGCATGCTCGGCGCGGGCGGCGAGCCGCTGGCGCAGCTGCTGGAGGGCTGCGGCGTCGATCTGCGGTATCTCGGCCGCACCGAGACCCCGCAGGGCCACGCCATCATCCAGGTCCAGCCCGACGGACAGAACTGCATCTTCCTCTACGGCGGCTCCAACCAGGCCGTCACGCCGGAGGACATCGACGCCGTGCTCTCGCACTTTGCCCCGGGCGATTATCTGCTGATGCAGAATGAGCTTTCGAACTTCACCTACCTGCTGCGCGCGGCGGTCGGCCGCGGGCTGCGCGTGGTGCTCAACGCTTCTCCCATCTCCGGGGAGGTACTGGCGGCCGATCTGACCGACGTCGACTGGCTCGTGGTCAACGAGATCGAATGCGCCGCGATCGCGGGCTGCTCCACACCGGAGGAGGGCTATGCCGCGCTGCGGGCGCGCTATCCCGGGCTCGGCATTCTGCTGACGCTCGGGTCCGAAGGATCCGTCAGCTGGAAGGACGGCGTGGAGATCCGGCAGTGCGCGTATCCGGTCCAGGCGGTCGATACGACCGGCGCGGGGGATACGTTCATGGGGTATTTTGTCGGTTGTCTGGCGCAGGGCATGGAACGGAAGGACGCCATGCAGTATGCGGCCATGGCCGCCTCCATCGCCGTTACCCGCCCCGGCGCTGCCCCCTCCATCCCCATGATGGCCGAAGTCCGCGCGGCAGTGGAGGCCCTCTGAGCCATACAAAAGGCTCCCCTTCCAGGGGAGCTGGCTCGGCGCAGCCGAGACTGAGAGGTTGTTGCAGATTTGCGACTGCCCGATGCCTCCGGCGGCCCTATCTTTTCCGTCTTGCCGGAAAAGATAGGGGAGAAAAGGGGCGCTGGGTTACAGTTGGGTGCGTTCTGCCTCTGAATTCAGGCAGGAACCGATGTTTCGGGTATCGTTCCACACGGTAGTCACCTTACGGGCGTCTGACTGCGCGCCGCCTGATACGGGAGTATCGGATTTGCAGCTAGTTGCCTTAGAATATTTGCAGTCAATAGAAGGTGCAGACCAGGTTTGCTGGTTTGCACCTTTTTGCGGGGAAGTTATCTTTATTTGCTTTGCACTTTGTAGGGGCGGGGCTCTGCTCCGCCCGTTCTTCTGATCAGATCGGCACCAGCGGGCAGATCAGAGCCCCGCTCCTACAGAACGCACCCCAAAGGCTCCCCTTTCAGGGGATGGCATTTGGATCTGCGCACCCCAAGCCTTCCCCTATGAAGGGAAGGCGGCGCGGCGGAGCCGCGACGGATGCGGTGGGGCAGTCCGTTTTTGCTCCCGCAATGCGATTTGCGCGCTTTGATATATCGATTTTCATATATGCAATTCGTGTTCTTATATCGATACAGCCATACTGATTTTTGCCGTTCAGAATCCGTCATATTTCACATAAAATCAGAAAAAACTTGATTTTTTCAAAAAAACTGCTATCGTTATTCTAAATGGAGCCGACCGGGTTTGCGGGCGGCGAGATCTGTGAATGGGACCGGTTTATGAAGCGTTTCTTTTTTTTGCTTTTTCTGTGTCTTCCGCTGCTGCTGCTCTCCGGCTGCGCGGAAAAGGAGGCGTCGCGCGAGTGCTTCGCCATGGACACGGTGATGCAGCTGCGCGCCTATGGTCCGCAGGCTGCGGCCGCGCTGGACGCGGCGGAGCAGGAGATCTACCGGCTGGAGGGTCTTCTCTCCTGTCAGGACCCGGAGGCAGAGCTGACTAGATGCAACACGGGCAGCGAGTTGGTCAGCGAGGAGACCGCCGCGCTCATCCAGACGGCGCTGGACCTTTCCGCCGCGACCGGCGGAGCCTATGACCCGACGCTCTATCCCCTGACGCTCGCCTGGGGCTTTTCCGGCGGGCAGTACCGCGTGCCGGACGAGGCGGAGCTCTCCGCCCTGCGCACGCAGACCGGCGCGGAGCACGTCCAGGTCGACGGCTGCCGCGTCCGGCTGGACGCAGGCACGCAGCTCGATCTCGGCGGCATCGCCAAGGGCTACACCGCCGGGCGTGTCCGCAAAATTTTGCAGGACGCGGGCGTGCGCGCCGCGATCGTCTCGCTGGGCGGCAACGTCGCCGCGATCGGGAAAAAGCCCGGCGGCGGCGACTGGATTGTCGGCCTGCAGGACCCGCAGGACCCCGGCTCATACTTCGGCACCGTCGCCGTATCCGACGCCTGCGTCGTGACCTCCGGCGGCTATCAGCGGTATTTTGAGCAGGACGGCGTCCGCTATCACCACATTTTAGACCCGAAGACCGGCCGCCCCGCTGCCAGCGGCCTGCAGTCCGTGAGCGTCGTCTCGCAGGACGATACGCTGGCCGACGCACTGTCCACGGCGCTGTTCGTCATGGGGCTGGACGCCGGGGCGGCGCTTTACCGGGCGGGGGACCTGGCCTTCGAGGCCGTTTTTATGACGGATGACGGTTCTGTCTGGATCACGCCCGGTCTTGCCGGGCAGTATCAGTCCGACCGGCCGTATCAGGTGCTGCAGCCATGAAGCAGAGGAACTGGATCTGGGTCGTGATCTTCGCGGCCATCTTTGCCGGGTGTCTCGCCCTCTGGCTGCTGCCGCGCGGGGGCGGAGAGACGGTCCTTGTATATCAGGACGGAAAGCTCCTGCGCACGCTCGGTCTGCGGCAGGACACGGTATTTACCGTCGAGGGTCCGGCCGGGGAGAATACGGTCACGGTCGCGGGCGGCGAGGTCTTCGTCTCGCAGGCGGACTGCCCCGATCAGGTCTGCGTGCTGCACGGGCCGCTGCGCAGGACCGGCGGGCCGATCGTCTGCCTGCCGAACCGGCTGTCCATCGAATGGGCGACCGGGGCGGACGTGGACGCGCTCAGCGGAACGGGAGGGCTGTCATGAAGCTGCGGAAGCTGACGCTGACGGCGGTTCTGACCGCGGCGGCGCTCGTGATGTTCGTGCTGGAGAGCCAGCTGCCGCCGCTGACGGCCATTCCCGGCATCAAGCCGGGCCTCTCCAACATCTTTACGCTCTTCGCCATGCAGGCGCTGGGGCCCGGATGGGCGCTCGGCGTGCTGCTCGTGCGGGTAACGCTCGGCTGCGTCATCACCGGGCAGGGCATGGCGCTGCTCTACAGCCTGACCGGCGGGCTTTTTGCCTACATAGGAATGCTCGCGCTGCGGCGCTGGTTTTCCGGGCGGCGGCTGTGGATCCTGAGCGTTTTTTGCGCGATGGCGCATAATTTTGGTCAGCTGTGCGCGGCGGCGCTCATTGCGCGGACGCGCGCTGTATGGTATTACCTGCCGGTCTTACTGCCGGCTGCAATTCTTGCCGGTGCTCTGACCGGGCTTTGCACGCAGCTGCTTCTGCAGCGGCTGGGCAGGGCCGGGCTGCTGCCGGCAGACAAGAAGCAAGAGGAGGAAGCAAACGGATGAGACTACACATCCACGGCGTACACGTGCCGAACCGCAAAAACACCGCGGAGCTGGCTGCGCTGCGCCTGCCCATTCCCGAGACGGTGGAGATCCCGATGTCCATGCACATCGGCGCGCCCGCCATCCCGGTCGTCAAGCCCGGCGACAGCGTCAGGGTCGGCCAGCTGATCGGCAAAGCCGGCGGCTTCGTGTCCGCGCCCGTGTACGCGAGCGTCTCTGGCACGGTCAAGAAGATCGGCCAGCAGGTCGGCTCCGGCGGAAGGCTCATGCAGACCGTCGTCATCGCCGCCGACGGCAAGCAGGAACCCGATCCCACGCTCCAGCCCCCGAAGCTCGAGACGATGCAGGACTTTCTCGACGCCGTCCGCGCCAGCGGCATGGTCGGCCTCGGCGGCGCGGGCTTCCCGACGGTCGTGAAGCTGACCGTCAAGAATCTCGAGCAGGTCCAGGCCGTCATCATCAACGGCGCGGAGTGCGAGCCCTATATCACCTCCGACACCCGCACGATGCTCGACCGTTCGGACGAGCTGATGGAGGGTGCGCGGCTCGTGCAGCATTTTCTGCAGGTGCGCCGCGTGATCTTCGCCATCGAGGACAACAAGCCCCGCTGCATCCAGCTCTACCGGAAGCTCACGAAGGACGAGGACGGCATGGAGGTCTGCGCGCTCAAGTCCCTCTACCCGCAGGGCGGCGAAAAGGTGCTGATCTACAACACCATCGGTCAGATCGTGCCGGAGGGCAAGCTGCCGCTCGACGTCGGCGCGATCGTGCTCAACTGCACCACGCTCGCCAACATCGCCCGCTACTGCAATACCGGCATGCCGCTGGTCGAAAAGTGCATCACGGTCGACGGCTCGGCCGTCGCCAAGCCCAAGAACGTCATCGTCCCCATCGGCATGAAGCTCGCGGATGTGTTTGAGCAGTCCGGCGGCTTCTGCCAGGAGCCCAAGAAGGTCCTCTACGGCGGGCCGATGATGGGCATCGCCGTGCCGGATCTGGAGCAGCCGGTGCTCAAAAACACGAACGCCGTGCTCGCCATGTCCGAGGCCGACGCTGTGCTGCCGGAGCCCACGGCCTGCATCCGCTGCGGCCGCTGCATCCGCCACTGCCCGCTGCGCCTGATGCCGTCGCATATCGTCGCGGCCTATGAGGCCGGGGATATGGAGCGGCTGGCCGAGCTCAAGGTCAACCTCTGCATGGAGTGCGGCTGCTGCTCGTTCGGCTGTCCCGCGCACCGGCCGCTGGTGCAGACCAACAAGCTCGCCAAGGCGAAGCTCGCCGCCTGGCGCAAGCTGCAGAGCGAAAAGATCGACGCAAAGAAGGAGGCCGTGCAGAAATGAAGCTTGTGATCTCCGCTTCCCCGCATATCGATTCCGGCGCAACGACCCGGAAGATCATGGGCGACGTGCTCATCGCCCTGCTGCCGGCGCTCATCGCCGCTGTGATCATCTTCGGCTGGCGGGCGCTGCTCGTGACGGTGGTGTGCGCCGCCGCGTGCGTGTTTTTCGAGTGGGGCTTTGAAAAGCTCTGCCACAAGCCCTCCACGATCGATGATCTGTCCGCCGTGGTGACGGGCGTGATTTTGGCCTACAACCTGCCGGTGTCCATCCCGCTGTGGCAGGCCGTGTTCGGCTGTCTGGTCGCCATCGTCGCGGTCAAGCAGCTCTTCGGCGGCATCGGCAAGAACTTTGCCAACCCCGCGCTCGTGGGCCGCATCGTGCTGTTCCTCTCGTTCTCCAAGACCATGACGGCCTGGGTCTTCCCTGACGCTGTCTCCTCCGCCACGCCGCTGGCGCAGCTGGCCGCCGGGCAGAAGCCGGAGCTCTGGACCCTGCTGCTCGGCAACCACGGCGGCTGCATCGGCGAGACCTGTGCGCTGGCGCTGCTGCTCGGCGGGGCGTATCTGCTCCTCCGCGGCGTCATCACGTGGCAGACGCCCGTGTGCTTCGTCGGGACCGTGTTCGTCCTCTCCCTGATCCTTGGGCAGGACGCGGTGCGGCAGATCCTCTCGGGCGGTCTGCTGCTGGGCGCGTTCTTCATGGCGACCGACTATGTGACCGCACCGCAGACCTGCTGGGGCCGGGCGCTGTTCGGCATCGGCGCGGGTCTGCTGACCTGCCTCATCCGCTTCTACGGCAGCTACGCCGAGGGCGTGTCCTTCGCCATCCTCTTTATGAACATCCTCACGCCGTACCTGTCCAAATGGACCAGAAGCAAACCGCTCGGAGGTGTACCGGCATGAAAAACAAAGAGATCGTAAAATCCATCGTCGTGCTGGTGGTCATCTGCCTGCTCACGTCCGCGGCCCTGGCCGTGGTGAACCACTTCACCGCCCCCGTCTCCGCCGCCAACGCCGAGGCCCGCGCGCAGCAGGCCCGGCTGGACGCCGTGCCGGACGCGGCTGACTTTGCCCCCATTGAGGCGGCGCTGCCAAGTGGCGCCGTCAGCGCCTACGCCGCGCTGGACGCAGCCGGGACCCCCACGAGCTATCTGTTCACCGTCGAGGGCAAGGGCTTCGGCGGCACCATCCAGGTCCTGTGCGTCATCGGCATGGACGGCCGCATCCGCACCTGCCGGACGATGGACGTCTCGTCCGAGACCACCACGCTCGGCGGCCAGACCGCAAACGAGAGCTACACCGGCCAGTACGCCGGGCAGGACGCTTCCCTCTCCGGCGTCAGCGCCATCTCCGGCGCGACCATCACCTCCACCGCCTACCGCGGCTGTGTCGAGACCGCGTTCGAGGCGTTTGAGCTTGTAAAGGAGGCGCAGCAATGAACAAATTACAGAACTTTCTGAAAGGCCTCATCAAGGAGAACCCCGTGCTCGTGCTCGTGCTCGGCACGTGCCCGACGCTGGCCATCTCCACGTCGGTCATCGCGGCCTTCGGCATGGGCATCGCGGCCACGGCCGTTCTGATCCTATCGAACATGGCCATCTCCGCCATCCGCAAGATCGTGCCCGACCCCGTGCGCATCCCTTGCTACATCGTTGTGATCGCGGGCTTCGTCACAGTCGTGGAGCTGGTGATGGAGGCCTACGCCTTCAGCCTGTATCAGTCGCTGGGCGTGTATCTGTCGCTGATCGTCGTCAACTGCATCATCCTTGGCCGTGCCGAGATGTATGCCAGCAAGCACGGTGTCGTCGACTCCGCCATTGACGGTGCGGGCATGGGCATCGGCTTCACGCTCGCCATCTGCGCCATGGCGGCCATCCGTGAGACGCTCGGCTGCGGCACGTTCTGCGGCCTGCCCGTCCCCTGGTTCCACGAAAACCCCATCGGCATTCTGACCATGGCCCCCGGCGGCTTCTTCG
>ERZ1106976.1806-NODE-1806-length-20397-cov-7.002065_pt1 | contig 20397 bp, 17 predicted proteins | sample MGYA00403687_ERZ1106976 | MGnify/ENA primary metagenome ERZ1106976 (study PRJEB35170, sample SAMEA104062446) | human gut metagenome | biome: human gut; feature: human-associated habitat; material: faeces | place: Denmark | collected 2013-02-22 ... | reverse complement strand
CACGCAGCTGTTGGTAGTACCAAGGTCGATACCAATGATCTTACTCATAATGAAAACTCCTCTCGAAAGAACAAATCGTATTGTTTATGTGATGCTCAAATGTTTGTAAGCGGATGTTATATTCAAAACCCTTTCGGGTTTCTGCTTTGTTATTCGGCCACTACAACGGTCGCATGGCGGACGATCTTATCGCCCAGCTTGTAGCCCTTCTGGTAGACCGTGATGACGGTGCCGCTCTCCTGTCCGTCCGGGGCGGGGATCTGCTGCACTGCATTCATGAAGTTGGGGTCAAAGGGCTTGCCCAGCGCTTCGATCTCCTCCACATGGAGGACGTCCAGCGCCTTGGCGGCCTTGTCCAGCGTCATGGTCACACCCTTTTTGTAGTTCTCGTCGGTGGTGGGGGCATTTGCTGCCATCTCCAGCGTATCCAGAATGGGAATGATCTGGTTCACCGCAAAGGAAATGCCATCGTTGAACTTCTGGTCGGCTTCGCGAGTGGAGCGCTTGCGGTAGTTCTCGTACTCGGCAGCCATGCGCAGCAGCTGGTCTTTGGCCTGTGCGGCGTTGGCTTCGGCAGCATCCAGCTTTGCCTTTACGGCTTCCAGCTCACGGGCCTTCTTGTTGAACCAGCCGCCATCCTTCTTCTTGTCATCCTTCGGGTCGGCAGCTTCAGCAGCAGGTTCCTGTTCGGGTGCTGCCTGCTGGGCCTTCTCCTCGGGAGCCGTTTCGGGCTGCTCAGCTTCCTGAGCCGGAGCCGTCTTTTTTGCTTCTTCGCTCATTCCAGATCCTCCTTATAGATCACAGTCCGCCGGGGTACGGCAGCCTGTGGGGTGTCTTTTCGTTTGCCGCTCATGCCCTCGCCCAGCTGGTCTGCAAAGTAATGCAGCAGCGGCATCAGCTTCTGGAAGGGCATCCGGGTGGGGCCGATCAATGCAATGGAGCCCCACAGGCCTCCGCCCACCAGATACCGGTCGCTCACGATGCACAGGCCCGGGATCTGCGGTTCCAGATCCTCGCCCAGCAGCACGCTCTCACTGCGTTCTGCCGGAGGTGCGATCAGGCCAGCGGCCTGCTCCTCGTCGTTCAGCAGTGTGAGGATGTCGCCCACCTTGCCGTCCAGCTGGGGCCAGTCCAGCAGGTACTGCTCGCCGCCCAGAAATACGTGGGGCTTGACGGAATCCTGCAGGATGGCAGCCGCCGCGCTGATGACAGGCACCAGCTCTGGGTCGATCTGGCTGCACAGCTCTGCCAGCAGCCGGGTGGAAAGATCCACCGGCGCTACAAAGGTAAGGTTGCGGTTGAGCAGTGCGGCAAGTGCTGCCGCATTCTCGCGGGAGAGGCCGGTGCGCACCCGTGCCACGCGGGTACGAACGTAACCGGCCGTGGTAACGGCCAGCACAGCCGCTGCGCTGCGGCCCACCTGAACCACTTCATAGTGGGCGATGCACAGATCCTCGGCGCACGGGGTGCTGATGGCGGCGGTGCAGCCGCTGATGGCGGCCAGCGCCTTGGCGGCACCTGCGGCCAGCTTTTCCGGCTCATGGTCGAGGCTTGCGAACACCGCATCCACCCGGGCGCGGCTCACACGATCCAGCGGCTGATCGTCGGTCAGCAGATTATCAAGGTAGTAACGGTAGCCCTTGGCACTGGGCACACGGCCCGCGCTGGTGTGGGGCTGCTCCAGCAGGCCCAGCTTTGTCAGCGCCGCCATCTCATTGCGAAGCGTTGCGCTGGAAACTGCCATGTCAAAGTAGTTTGCCAGCACGCTGCTGCCAACGGGCTCGCCTTCGAGACCATACAGCGCCACGATCGCCTGCAAGACTCGCTGCTTGCGTGCATCCATCGTCATAGCGCCTGCCTCCTTTTTGCGTTCGCTTTGTTTGTTTAGCACTCCTTGTTCCTGAGTGCTAAGACCATTATAGCCAATTTTCCGGTGCTGTCAAGCCCCTTGGAAAAATGTTTTAAAAGATTCATAATTCTGTCATAAACGAAGAAAGCGCCCTCCTTATTATAAGGAAAGCGCTCCGGCATGTTCTTTACTCTTCCATCTGCCTTGCCAGAAATGCCGCTGCCACATTCACGGCCTTGAGCTGGGCGGCATCCGGCGTGGCCGTGCGGTCTTCGGTCAGCAGGGCCACCACGCCGGTCACATCTCCCGCCGCAATGATGGGTGCGGCGCACAACACCACCCGGGGCGAGCCTTCGCAGGGCAGGATGCACTTTTCGGCAATGCCCTCGCTCTGGTACAACCTGCGGCCATCCATCAGCTTTTCCAGCGGCTGGCTGATGCTGCGGTCGGCCAGCTCCCGCCGGCCGGAGCCGCTCACCGTAAGGATGCGGTCGCGGTCGGCCACCAGTGTGGTCAGCGCAAAGCTTTTGCTGAGCACCTCGGTATACTGGGCCGCTACTGCGTTCATCTCGCCAATGGGCGAATACTTTTTAAAGATCACCTCGCCGTCGCCCGTGGTGAAGATCTCCAGCGGGTCGCCGCGGCGGATGCGCTGGGTGCGGCGGATCTCCTTGGGGATCACCACCCGGCCCAGCTCGTCGATGCGGCGCACGATTCCTGTTGCTTTCATGTTTTTGCTCCTCCGTTTCCTTAAAAATGCCTGCAGCACTAGTATCTGTCAGGCCGGGCCATTTATACCTGCCGCCCCCGCGCAAAAAGACCTGCACGGAAAGCTGCCTCTTCGTTGCGTTTCCGGCAGGGTTCTGCTACAATGATACAAAAAGCCGTTTTCATAAGCACAGCACCCCGCTTATGAAGACAGCTCCTAAAATTCTACTGAGAAAGGCAGGTGTCCGGATGCCGAACATCCTCATTCTGGGCGGCGGTGCCGCCGGTCTTGCAGCCGCGCTGGCGGCGGCACAAAGTGCCCCCGCTGCACAGGTCATTGTGCTGGAGCGCAACCCGAAGCCGGGCAAAAAGCTGCTTGCCACCGGCAATGGCCGTTGCAATCTGGATAACACCGGCATTGCACCGGAGCTGTATTTCACTGCCGACCCGGCAGCACTTCGTCCGCTGCTGGATGCCGTAAATACCGCCGACCCGCTGCGCTGGTTCCGTGCGCTGGGGCTTTACACCCGCACCGACGAGGCGGGCCGGGTGTATCCGTACTCCAATCAGGCGGCGGACGTGCTGGCCCTGCTGGAGCACCACCTTGCGCAGCACCATGTGCAGCTGCGCACCGGCTGCACCGTGCGCACCCTGAACCAGAGCCGCAGCGGCTACGCCGTGCAGTTCGAGACGGCAGAGGGCTCTGCCGAGACCCTGCGCGCCGATGCCGTCATCTGCGCCATGGGCGGCGAGGCAGGGCCGCAGTTCGGCACCGACGGCTTTGGCACCCGGTTCGCCGCCCAGTGCGGCGGCAGGGTGGAGCCGCTGTACCCCTGCCTGACCGCCCTGCAGTGCGCAAAGCCCCGCAAAGCGCTGGCTGGCATCCGTGCCAAGGCAGCAGCATCCCTGTTGGACGGTGCCCGTGTGCTTGCCTGCGAGAACGGCGAGGTACAGTTCACCGATTACGGCCTTTCCGGCATCTGCATCATGCAGCTGTCCGGCCTGCTGGCCCCGGGCCGCGGCCCCAAGGCTCCTGCTGTGGAGCTGGACCTCTTCCCGGCAGTGGACGAAACCGCACTTGCCAGCCTGTTTGCGGCCCACGCCGCCCAGACGGCAGGGGGCAGCGCCGCTGACTTCTGGCTGGGCCTGCTGAACCAGAAGCTGGGCCGTACTGTGTGGTCTGCCGCCGGGCTGCAGGACAGCGACGCGCCTGCCGTGCTCACCGCCGCACAGTGGCAGAAGCTGGCCCACACCGCCAAGCACTGGCGCTTTGAGGGGCTGACCCCCTGCAGCTGGAAGCAGGCCCAGACCACCGGCGGCGGGCTGGCCCTGCGGGAGGTGGATCAGCACTTCCAGTTCAAGGGCTGTCCGGGCCTTTACTTTGTGGGCGAAACGCTGGACTGCGCAGGCAGCTGCGGCGGTTTTAACCTGCACTGGGCGTTCGGCTCCGGCCTTGTGGCCGGGCGCAGCGCTGCAGGCCATGCTGCAGCAGGCCGTGCTCTGCCAAAAGCCCCCGCGCCCGCAAAGAGCAGGAAAAAGCCGCACAGGTAAAAATGAGCTTTAAATTTTCAACAAACGCTTGACATCTTGTGCAGATCGCATTATCATAAAGACAATAAAAGTTTGTTCAGAGGATCGAGCAGAACAAGCAAGGGGAGAGTCGAAAGGCCCTTTTGTTTGTCCTGCTCTTTTTCTTTTATTCGGCAAACGGAGCGATCAGGAGGTTTTTATGCTGGATGTAGCAATTATCGGCTGCGGTGTCATTGGTGCGGCAGCCGCCTATGAGCTGTCCCATTACCCGCTGCAGACCGCCATTTTCGAGGCTGAAAATGACGTGGCAGACTGCACCACCAAGGCCAACAGTGCCATTCTGCACGCTGGCTACGACCCCGAACCGGGCACCCGGATGGCGCGGCTCAACGTGGAGGGGTCCGCACTGGCCAAGGAGATCTGCGCCCGGCTGGATGTGCCGTACCTGCAGTGCGGCAGTCTGGTGCTGGCCCTCAGCCCGGAAGAGCTGCCCCACCTGCAGAAACTGTATGAGAACGGCATCGCCAACGGTGTGCCGGGCATCCGGCTGCTTTCCGCAGAGGAAACGTTTGCCATGGAACCGAATCTGGCCCCCACTGTCGTTGGCGCGCTGTATGCGCCCAGCGCCGCCATCGTCAGCCCGTGGGAGTTTGCGCTGGCAATGGCAGAAGTGGCTGTGCGCAACGGCGTGGAGCTGCACCGCAGCTGCCCTGTGACCCACATCGAAAAGACCGCCGGCGGCTGGGCACTGACCACCCCCTCCGGAATTGTGGAAACGCGCTATATCATCAATGCGGCAGGCATCTCGGCGCAGGCCGTGCACGATATGGCCGCACCCCACAAATTTACCATCCAGCCCACCCGGGGCGAATACTACCTGCTGGATAAATCCGAGGGCAGCCGTGTGCACCACGTCATCTTCCAGTGCCCCAACGAAAACGGCAAGGGCGTTCTGGTGGCCCCCACCGTCCACGGCAACCTGATCGTCGGCCCGAACGCCGCCCCCGTGGAAGGGGACGATACCGCCTGCACCGCCGCCGGGCTGGCCTTCGTCAGCGCCGCAGCGCGCCGCAGCGTGCCGAACATCCGCTTCAGCGAGTCCATCCGCAATTTTGCGGGTGTCCGTGCCAATGTAGACACGGGCGACTTCGTTATCGGCGAAGCGGAAGGCGCACCCGGCTTCATCGATCTGGCGGGCATGAAATCGCCCGGCCTTTCCAGTGCACCGGCCGTTGCCAGAGAAGCCGTCAAAATTCTGGAAGCTCACGGCGATCTGCCCGCCCCCAAGGCGGATTACAGGGATGGCCGCACCCGGGTGCGCTTCAAGGAGCTTCCGCCCGAAGAAAAAGCCCGGCTCATTGCAAAGGAACCCGCCTATGGCCGCGTGATCTGCCGCTGCGAGACGATCACCGAGGGCGAAATTCTGGACGCTCTGCACGAAGAGATCCCCGCCACCACCATTGACGGTGTCAAGCGCCGCTGCGGTGCCGGTATGGGCCGCTGTCAGGGCGGCTTTTGCGGGCCGCGCGTGCTGGAACTGATCAGCAAAACGCTGGGCATCAGTCCGCTGGACGTGCTGCAGGATAAGGCCGGCACCAACGTCTTACTGTGCGAAACCAAGCAGGAGGGAGAGCACCATGATTGATCTGGTCATCGTCGGCGGCGGCCCTGCAGGCCTTGCCGCAGCTTACAGCGCATGGCAGCATGGTCTGCGCGATATCCTTATCTTAGAGCGCGACAACGAGCTGGGCGGCATCCTGAACCAGTGCATCCACAACGGCTTCGGCCTGCACCGCTTTGGCGAGCAGCTCACCGGCCCGGAATACGCAGGCCGCTGCATTGAACTGCTGCGCTCCACCGGTGTCCGGGTGGAGCTGGGCACGATGGTGCTGGAAGTCACCCCGGACAAAAAGATCCACTGCGTCAGCCGGGAAAAGGGCTATCAGATTTTGGAAGCCAGAAGCATCATCCTCTGCATGGGCTGCCGGGAACGCACCCGCGGTGCCATCGGCATCCCGGGCACCCGCCCTGCCGGTATCTACACCGCCGGTGCGGCCCAGCGCTATGTCAACATGGAGGGCTATCTGGTAGGCAAGCGGGTGCTCATCCTCGGCAGCGGCGACATCGGCCTGATCATGGCCCGCCGCATGACACTGGAAGGTGCCAAAGTACTGGCCTGTGTGGAGGTCATGCCGTATTCCGGCGGCCTGACCCGCAACATCGTGCAGTGCCTGCAGGACTTCGACATCCCCCTGTATCTGTCCCATACCATCGTGGATATTCAGGGCAAGGCCCGCGTGGAAAAGGCCACCGTTGCCAAGGTGGACGAAAACCGCCGCCCCATCCCGGGCACCGAGATGGAATTTGATGTGGACACCATCCTGCTCAGCGTCGGCCTGATCCCGGAAAATGAGCTGACCCGGCAGGCGGGCATCCCCATGGACCCTCACACCAAGGGCGCTGTGGTCTACGAGAATATGGAGACCGGCATCCCCGGCGTGTTCGCCTGCGGCAACGTGGTGCACGTGCATGATCTGGTGGACTTCGTTTCGGGCGAAAGCGACCTTGCCGGTGCTTCTGCGGCGGCCTATGTTTTGAAGGGCGAAGCTTCCGATACGGTTGTGCTTGACCTTGTTCCGGGCAATGGCTTGGGCTACACCGTGCCGCAGCGGGTGCGCCCCGCTGATGTGGACAGGAGCGTGAACATTTCCTTCCGTGTGCGGCAGAACTACGGCCCCAGCCAGATCACCGTGACCTGCGGCGGCAGGCAGCTGGCCCGGTTCAAGCGCCAGCGCATGGCTCCCGGCGAGATGGAGCACATCGCACTGCCCAAAGTCCTGCTGGAAAAAGCAGACGGCCCGCTGACCGTTGCGGTAGAGGAGGTTATTGCAGAATGAGCAGCATCAAAGAAGTCATTTGCATCTGCTGTCCCTGCGGCTGCCACTTGCAGGTAGACCCGGAAAATGATTATAATGTAACTGGAAACGCCTGCCCCAACGGTGCCGCCTACGGCAGGGAAGAGCTGACCCATCCCACTCGCATCCTCACCAGCACCGTGCGGGCGGAGGGCGGGCTGTACCCGCGCTGCCCGGTAAAAACTGCGCAGGCCGTGCCCAAAGAGAAGATGACCGAGGTCATGGCTGCGCTGGATCGCGTCACTCTGCACGCCCCCGTCCGCACCGGACAGGTGGTGCTGGCAGATGTGTGCGGCACCGGCGTGGACGTTGTGGCGACGCGAAATCTGTGATACACACTCCTGAAACGATACGGAGGGAGCAAAAGCATGAGTACAAAATATGTTCTGGCGTTGGATCAGGGAACCACCAGCAGCCGTGCCATCCTGTTCGACAATGAGCAGAATATCATTGCGGTGCAGCAGCGCGAGTTTGAGCAGATCTATCCGCAGCAGGGCTGGGTGGAGCACAACCCCATGGAGATCTGGTCCACCCAGTATGGAGTCATGAACGAGGTGGTGGCCCAGAGCGGTGTCGATGTCCACGACATTGCCGCCATTGGCATCACCAACCAGCGGGAGACCACCATCCTGTGGGAAAAGGCCACCGGCCGCCCCATCTACAATGCCATCGTCTGGCAGTGCCGCCGCACGGCACCGCTGGTGGATGAACTGCTGCAGCAGCCCGGCATGGCAGACTACATCCGGGAGAACACCGGCCTGATGCCCGATGCCTATTTCTCCGCAACGAAGATCAAGTGGATCCTGGACAATGTGCCCGGTGCGCGGGAGCGCGCCGAGGCAGGGGAGATCCTGTTCGGCACTGTGGACACATGGCTGGTCTGGAAGCTGACCGGCGGCAGAGTGCATGTCACCGACCGCACCAACGCCAGCCGCACCATGCTGTATAACATCCGCACGCTGGACTGGGATGACACCCTGCTCAAAGCGCTGGATATCCCGCGCTGCATCCTGCCCCGCGTGACGGATTCCAGCGAGGTCTACGGCACCACCGATCTGTGCGGTGTGCAGATCCCGGTGGCCGGCATTGCCGGTGACCAGCAGGCTGCGCTGTTCGGACAGAGCTGCTTTGGCAAGGGCGAGGCCAAGAACACCTACGGCACCGGCTGCTTTTTGCTGATGAACACCGGCGACACCATCTGCCGCAGCCGGAACGGCCTGATCTCTACCATCGCCATCAGCCTGAACGGTAAGGTGGAGTACGCGCTGGAGGGCAGCGTCTTTGTGGGCGGTGCCGTCATCCAGTGGGTGCGCGACGGCCTGCGCATGATCCAGGAGAGCCGCGATGCGGAATACTATGCCCAGAAGGTGCCGGATAACGGTGGCATTTACATTGTGCCGGCCTTTACTGGTCTGGGTGCACCGTACTGGGATATGTACGCCCGCGGTGCCATTGTGGGCATCACCCGCGGCACCACCCAGAACCACATCATCCGCGCGGCAGAGGAGTCCATTGCCTACCAGAGCGCAGACCTCGTGGCTGCTATGGAAAAGGACACCGGCGTGCCCATCACCTCGCTGAAGGTGGACGGTGGTGCATCCCGCGACCAGTTCCTGATGCAGTTCCAAGCCCACATCCTGAACAAGACCGTGCTGCGCCCGGCCATCCGGGAGACGACCGCTCTGGGCGCTGCCTATCTGGCGGGCCTTGCCACCGGTGTGTGGAAGGATCGGGACGAGATCCGCAGCCTGTGGCACTGCAACATGACCTTTGCCCCGCAGATGGACGAGGCCGAGCGCACCCGCCTGCTCTCCGGCTGGCACAAGGCTGTTGGCCGAAGCTGCGACTGGGCAGAGCATTGATAGTTTTCGCCCGACTTTATGGTTCGCGCACAAAATATTTTTTAATTGTTTATTTTCTATTGACATTTTGTTACAAAACGCTATACTAGAAGCATCCCAAGAGAAGTGAGATGGGGATGCACTGTATCGTCCAGATGCAGTGTGTCCCCATTTTTATTACGGAAAAATCAGATTCAAAAAGGAGGTCCCCCATATGAACGAGAAAAAACTTTCAAGGCCGCTGATCAGTCTCATCGTCAGCATCGCGCTCATCATCGTAGGCATTGCCGGTTCTTTCATTTTACAGACGAACTCCGGCAAAACGACCATCCGGAACGTTACCATTGAATCCGAATCCGGTCATACCCTTGCGATGGATGTTTATATTCCGGAAAACGCCACCGCTGAAACGCCTGCGCCCGCTATTTTTGTACAGCATGGCGGAAACAACAACAAAGAAGAAATGCAGCACTACTGCATTGAGCTCGCCCGCCGCGGCTATGTTGCGATCGGCGTGGATATGTACGGCATGGGCGAAAGCGAACCTCTGCCGGACTCCGAATGGCTCACCCAGGGCCGCGGCCTTTATGATGCGGTACGCTACGGCGTGACTCTGCCCTACGTTGATACCGACCGAGTTTCGCTGCTGGGCTACTCCCGCGGTGGCAAGGCAGCTGGCGAAGCACTGCAGTGCGATAACGACAGTCTGAATGTTGTCAAGGCCATTTTCCTGATTCACAGCGATCCCATCGTGCGTAACAGCGAGGGCTACACCGATGTTTACGGTGCCCGAGATGTCGCAGTTCTCGCAGACAAGAACGACGAGTTCTTCTTCTCGGAAAAAGCTAATGATAACGGTACCTATTCCAACGACGCCAACAAGTATGCAGCCAACCTTTCCAGCCCGGCAGAATATGTGATCAACAACAGTGCACAGTCCTTCCTGTATTTCGGTATCGACCCCGCAACCACCAGTGAACAGCGCGTGGCAGAGACCGTTTATGAGCAGGATTACGGCGGAAAGACCGGAAGCCGCCAGATCTTTGTTTCTAACGAGACGCATATGGCTGGTTGGTGGTCCCCGCTGGTCATGAACCGTGTGTTGACCTTCTTTAACCGTGTTATGCCCACTGGCACTGCTCTGAGCGCCAGCAGCTACACCTATACCATCTGGAACATCTTCAAGATCATCGCCCTGTCCGGTCTGCTGCTGTTTGCCGGGTCTCTGATGGTCTGGCTGGTCAACTCCGTCAAGACATTCCAGTGTGCCGACAATGGCGAGCAGGACCTTCGCCCAGTTGGCGATAAGAACGCAGTTGCATGGTTCTGGGGCATCCAGATCATCAGTGCCGTCCTGTCCATCCTCATGATTCGATTCCTGAACAAGCAGGGACTGGCATCTTACCGTGATGCACTTTTCCACTCGGCCAACCCTGCGTACCACGGCCTGATCTCTCTGCTGTGCGGCGCACTGACTCTTGTTCTGTGCACGGTGTGGTACATGGCCTACGGCAAAAAACACGGTTTCTCCTTCCGGAATACCGGCATCGCTATTTCCGGGCATGCACTCCTCAAATCCATCGGCGCGGCCCTGCTTGCAGTCTTTGCCCTGATCCTGATGGTTTTTGCCGTCGACTATTTTGTGGATGTGAACTTCCTGATCGTTTACTGGGGCTTTATGAAGTTTGGAGCCAACCGCATCCCGGGTATGCTCCTTGTTGTACCCATGTATCTCGTGTACTACATTGTCATGTCCATCAGCGTCAACAGTTTTAACTTTAGCACGGCGCTCGGCAAAAACAAGCTGCTTTCTAACCTTCTGATCAGCTTTATCGCATCGGTTCCCACTCTGTTCATCCTCTGCTACGTTTACGGCATCTTCAAGGCTACCGGCTCGAACCCGATGTTCGGCGGTCTGGCTTCTGCCGCAACTGCAGTGTATGCGCTGCCCGGCTTCATCTTTGTTGCGATCCTGATTTGTCGTCTCCTGTACCAGCACACAGGCAATCCCTACCTTGGCGGCATCTTCTGCGGCGTTCTTGCAGCTGTCAGCGAGTGGGGCATCTGCGAGATTCGCGTGCACACCCCCGGAACACAGTACGCTGGCACTGCTCTGGTCTACGCACTGATCGCGATCGGCTTTGTAGTTACCATAGCATGCGCTGTACTGCTGAAGAAAAATAATGCAGCCGTGCAGGCACATAAATAATGCCTCTTTAATCCTCTTTACAAACCCCTCAATTTTTTATAAACTTGGTTTACGCATGGTGCGGCCCTTTTAGAGTTTTCTGAAAGGGCCGTATCTTCTGATTGCTCCCTATCTCTGTAAATCTGGCTCGAAAGGAGTCTTACCCAATGCATCCTCTTGCCGAAACTTTGTTGAACGAACCGGTGATCGCCGCTGTGAAAACGGACGAAGCCCTGACTGCTGCGCTGGCTTCGCCCTGCAGCGCCGTTTTTCTGCTGGCGAGCACCCTGCTCACCGTAGACGGTCTGGTGCACCGCATACATGATGCCGGAAAACTGGCCGTGGTTCACATCGACCTTGTGGACGGCCTTTCGTCGCGGGAGATCGCGGTGGACTCCCTCAACGCCCTGTGCCGCCCGGACGGCATCATCTCCACCCGCCCGACCCTGATCCGCCGGGCGCGCCACCGCGGCCTGCTGACCGTCCAGCGGGCATTCATCCTGGATTCCCTCTCGCTGACCAGCCTGTCCGGTCAGCTGGAGCAGGGCAAGCCGGATTTTGTCGAGATCCTTCCCGGCATCATGCCTCGGGTCATCGCCGAGATCAGCGCCCGCACACAGGTGCCTGTCATTGCAGGCGGCCTGCTGCGGGACAAAGCCGACGTCATGGCCGCCATGCGCGCAGGTGCCGCCGCAGTTTCCACCTCTGCGCCCTCCCTGTGGGATATCTGAGCCAGAACAAGATCCCAGCTGAACTACGAAAAGCATAATAGTATCCTGGTGTTTTATTGGATATGCCCGCCCACCGATGGAGCCAGATCTCCACGGTGAGCGGGCATTTTTTCGTTTTTATTCGATTCGAGTGAATCTATTCAGCCTGCGGATTAACTCGATAATTTAAAGCAATCCTACAAGTCGCAATCCCCTTAAAGTCTTTCTGCTTCCTGCATCTTAGCATCATACTGGATGGCAGAGATCGGCACGAGGCCCTCGATCATATCCAGTTTGCTGTCGACAAGTTCATCATACACATCTTTGATGGACAACGTAATGGAAGGCTCCAGCTGTTCATTTGCAATTACGCTTTCCACCAGTGCTTGTTTGTTTTTCAGTTTCTGCGCCATATCGGGCAGGAAGTGATAATTTTCAATCATGCGCAGAATGATGTTTGCCATAAAATTTCCGCGGATGCTGCTCAACTCGATATAAATCGCTCCGGCATCCTCCACGGAAATTTGTGCGATGCTCATCAGGTAATCAGCCAGAGTCGTTTGCGTATCGTTCAAAATTCCCTGACTTGCCATACTGCGTTGCAGGATATTCATTTTTCGATAGTCCTGAATTATACCGGTTTTCATCAGTACATTCCACTACTTTATGCAGTCACATGGGTGGCATTCTCTTTCACCGAATTGATCGTATCCATCAGTTCACTCCCTGTTTTGCCATCAAACAGGCGGGTAAACAGGATGGGTTGGTCAAAGGGTGGTTTCATCAGCACCGCTTTGCTTTCCACATAACCGTTCTGCTCGATGTAATGAATGATCTTCTGCACGAACGCGATCTGCTTCGCATTCAGCGATTCGTCGTTGATGAACTTGGAAAATGCCTGCATGGCAGCATCGTGGTCCAGCTTTGCCACTTTACGCACCAGCAGACCAAAGGGTGTATCCCGAAACTCCCGTGCATAGTCCTCTTTGCTGCCCAGCTCACAGGTGAAGATATGTTCCAGCTCGGTATAGTCGCCCCGGGAAAGCGGAATGTTCTGGGTCAGCTTGTGGATAGCCAGCGTATCGCTGCGGTGCTCCATGATGTAGCGGTTCACACGTTCCCGGTACTCGCCGAAATCGTAGCCGGAATCCAGCGTTTTGCCCTCGGTCTGTTCCAGTACCGGGTCGGCAAGGGCCGTGTAGACAGGTTTTTGCCCTTCTACACCGTCCACCAGAAACTTGATGAGCTCCCGCAGCTCCTGCCGCATTTCCTCAAAGCGGAGAAGGTCATGCGAGGTCAAAAATTCGTCTGTCTGCACCTCGCGGATGAGCGGCAGCTTTGCCTGCACCTGCGGGATGGTAGCTTTCCCTTCCAGCATTGCCGCTGTATTGCGCAGCTGTTTCTGGGCGCGGCCCAGCCCCGGCAGACCTTCCAGTTCACAGAGCAGCAAGCCATACACAAAGTTATCGAACCGCTTGGCGGCTTCATCTTTGTCGTCCAGCGAGATGAGCGGTGCCACCTCTTTCATCAGAGTACCCTTGTCCGTTTCGGTCAGGCTGACAAAGGCTTCCGGCTTTTGATAGTGTTCCACGGCCTGTCGGTGCAGCCGCACGGATACCAGCTCCGGATTCAGCGCTCCCACTTCGGCACGGCAGGTCTCCGTTAAGATCTTACGCCAGTTCTGGTATTTTTCGTTCCCATAGGCTCCATCCTGCAGCGCGGCGGCAATGCGCACCTGCTTGCAGAAAATGCTCTCGGACAGGCTTTTGGTGTCCGCGCTCTCGTAGCCGTTGGGTTTCTGACGGAAAAATTCAAAGTTGCCGCAGTAGTCGAAGATCAGAAACCGCCGTTTGCCCGTATAGTCGCCGTCGATGGCATCCACGCAGGCAAGAGATGGGCAGAGCCGCGTACCACGGCCGATCATCTGCCAGAACTTCGTTTTGCTGCGTACTTTTTTGAAGAACACCAGATTCGCGCACTCCGGCACATCAATGCCCGTATCCATCATATCCACCGAGACCGCAATAAACGGCGGCTTGTCCGGCTGTTTGAAGTCGTCAATGATGGACTGTGCATAGGCGTCATCGCAGACCACCCGCTGGATGAATCCCGGGTACTGGGTCTCCAGCTGCGGGTAGAGCTTGCCAAAGCGTTCCCGGATAAACTCCGCGTGGCGCTTGTTCTGGGCAAAGATGATGGTTTTGCCGATGCGGTCGCCGCCTGCCGTCTGGATGCCCCGTTCCATCAGGTCTTGCAGCACCGTGTCCACGGTGTTGGCGTTGAAGATAAACTTATTCAGCTTTTCGGATGGAATGAAGGTGGGCAGGGTGTCGTCCTCGGCAAAATCGTCCTCGTAGCGGGCCTTATCCTCCGGTGAAAGCTGGTCGTAGTGGATGCCCTCTTCTGTGAATTTCGTCTTGACCTCGTAGTTGTAGTAAGGCACCAGCACATGGTCGGTGTAGACCGCCGTATCGTAATCGTAGGCGTAGGTGGGGATGCCGTGCTCCATCTCGAAAAAGTCGTAGGTGTTGCGGTCTACATCGGTTTTCGGGGTGGCGGTCAGACCCACCAGAACGGCATCGAAATAATCAAAAATGGCGCGGTATTTCTTGAAAATGCTGCGGTGGCTCTCGTCCACGATGATAAGGTCAAAATGCGCAGGGGAAAACAGCGGCACGCCGTCCTTGGTCTTGGCGTTGTCGATGGCGTTGAGCATGGTGGGATAGGTGGAAAACACGATGCGCGCGGCCTTATCGTCCTTAGAGGAGCATAGGTTGCACAGCGACTGGTCGGGCAGATACTTTTTGAAGTCGTCCTTTGACTGCTTGACCAGCGCAGTGCGGTCCGCCAGAAAGAGCACGTTGGTCACATGACCGCCCCGGCTCAGCACATCGGTCAGGCTGGATGCGGTGCGGGTCTTGCCCGTGCCAGTAGCCATGACCAGCAGATTGCGCCGGAAGCCCTGCGTAATATGGGCGCAGACTGCCCGGATGGCGTTTTTCTGATAGTAGCGGTCGGTGATTTTATCGTCAATTTCGATGGTGTCCAGCGGCTTTTTCTCGGTGCGGCGGTTCATCAGCTTCTGCAAGTCGTCCTTGCAGAACACCCCGCTCACGGCACGCTGCGGGCCGCTCTGCTCATCCCAGAAATAGGTGGTGTAGCCGTTGGTGGTAAACAGCATCGGACGGCGGCCAAACTTCTGCTCCAGACAGTCTGCATAAAGCTGAGCCTGCTTGCGCCCGATGTTGGGGTCTTTGGTGCTGCGCTTGGCTTCAATGACCGCCAGCGGCAAGCCGTCCTTGCCCATCAGCACATAGTCCGCATAGCCCTTCTGCCCCAGCACGCCGTTCATGTTGTCCACTTCGTACTCGGTGCGCACATCGGCGTCCGGCCCGGTGAATTTCCAGCCCATGGCCTTGAGGTCGATGTCGATGATCTTCTGCCGCGTTTCGGCCTCGGTCAGGTCGGCGGCGGTGAAACTGCGGCTCTGCTGGTTCTGCTGTTTGCTGGCCGTGTACGCCGCCGAAAGACTCTCCACCTGCTTGCGCAAGGCTTCCAGCTCGGCATCTTTCTGGGTCAGCAGGCTTTCCTGCTCCCGGATCTTCTTCTCGTCCAGCGCTACCTTTTCGCCGGGGATGGCTGTCTCGTCAAAGGAGCGCTCCACATAGTCCGTGCCGTAGCAGTAATCCACCCACTGGATGAAGTCGAACAGCCCCCGCAGGCTGAACACCGCATCCGCCGCCGACACGCTGTGCCCTGTATGTACCGCCAGATTGCCCGCCTTCACGATGCTGGGCAGCACGCTCCACACATTGCGGTCCACCGCGAACCGGAAGCTCGGCTCATGCAGGAGGGATTGCAGGTTGTCCTTGTAGGGCATCATGATGGTTTTGTCTGCCGCATACACCCACTTCACCGCCAGCTCCAACGCCTTCCGACACCCCACCGCGCACATTGCCGGAGAGGTGGAGAACACTTTCTCAGCCTCGATGGCAGAATTGGCAAAGAGGGAATATTCGGGGCGGGTGGAGAGATAGGAGAAGTTGGACATGGGGAGGGCTCCTTTCAAAAAACGATATATCGCTCAAAAAAGAAGAAACAAACCTTTTGCTTATTTTTCAAACATAATTGTTCCCTTTTCAACAATATATTGTCGAATTCAATTCTGCCCAAATATTTAGCGTTATATTTGTGCAAAATGCAAATTGACTTCTTTTCAAAATCAGGTATATTGAAATTGAAAGAACGTCGCCGGAACAACACGAGGGTGTTTCACCAGCATACTTGAGTATGTGGTAGTCGTGCCGGGAGTTCTTTCTTTTTTATTTGCTGCAAACTCTGGTTGCTTTTAGCTGCTCCAGATTGGGTTTCATATCATTTGTAAAGAATTTGATACCATAATTTTCCAAACTACCACGATACCGATATAAATGGTTTGACATTGCAGTGGAAAAACACGGCGTGGAAAAACCGAATCCATTCACCTCATACGTTAAGAACATCGTTGTTGCACACACATCCGCCAGTTGCAAAAGTTCCCATTCTCCTGCACCTCTGGCGGTTATTTTGTTAAAAACAGCGGAGTTGATGGAATTTTTTTCGTAAGGCAGAAGTTTTTCTTTTATGTACTTTATTAAATCGCCATCCCTTGAAGTTCCACGCGCCGATAGCATAATGTCCGCAACTTTTCCCCGTTCTTCCAAAAACAGTGACACCCGCTCCAACAGATATTTACAAACATAATTGTATGCCTTCAACGGGTCTGGGATTTTCGCTTTGTCGAATTTCGTTGTATCGACAAGGATATTGATATACGTATAATTTTGACTGTTCAATTCTCGAACAATAAAAGCCCTTTTGGGAAACTCCGATATTTTCCGGAGATGTATTTCTCTGACATTCAAACGGTTCTTGATCTGTCTCATTTTTTCACGGATAGCGGATTCATCTTCTTTGGCAACAATAACAGCAGACAGCACAAACCATCGGGTTCCGCGTCCGATGCCCAAATCGCCCGCTTCGTCAATATAGACAGTATAGTCGCTCATTATACTTCGCCCTTTCTCTTGGCATTTTATTGATTCCATCCAAGCTCCCCGGCCAGTACCGTCAAACAGGCATAAAACGCCTGCTGCTGATGTTCCGCATCCAACTTATTTACAGCTTCACACAGATCACGCGTAGCTTTTACAGCCTTTTGAACCTCTGCATTTTGGTCTTGCTGATACTGCCACATCGTCTGCGATGGAATCGATTGATAAAAGCTCTGATTCACATAGGTCGGATTAAACATCTGATTATAAAACTGGTTCATAGCTGTGCTCCTCTCTGATTTGAATTCGTGTGGTTAATCTTCCGAATTTTCCTTATTATACCATAAAAAGCCGAAAAGTTTGCCATTTGCACGAAACATTCTCTCAATTTGCTTCTTTTTGAGCACTTGTGCTTAATGAGGACTGCTTTCTAACCCCACTCCTTCCGTCACGGCTGCGCCGTGCCACCTTCCTCAAAGAGGAAGGCTTTTGCCTTGCGGCCACGTTAAGGCTCCCTCTCTGAGGGGGCTGTCGCCGTCAGGCGGCTGAGGGAGTTACCCAAAATATTCCTGCATCAGTGCTTTTTTCATCAGTTCCAGTTTCTCAAGGCTTTGCTGTATAGTCTGCTTCTGCTGGTCTACACGCTCCACAAAGGCAGCAAAGCGATTTTGGAGGGAAAGCGGCGGTACAATAACATTTAGTTCACTTAAAATCTTAAGATTGATATTTTTCTGTGCAACTTGAGGTGCTTGTTCATCCAAAATCTTTTGAAAAAATGAAAACCAGTAGTGGATGAAAAGCTCATTCGTCATGTTTCTGGAAATAAAACCAACAACACTATCTGGAAAGCACGCATCAAAAGTCAAAATACTTGTCTGTGCTATATTTGCCGCAATGGTGATGCATAGCGTCCCCTTAGGCCACATTTTGCTTTGAGCAAGTCCTTTTTCGGAATAAGTACTGTTAAACGATGTGATATATGTCTTAGCATTGGCAACTTCGCCTGTTTGAATTAACGGATATGGCCCGCCAAGTAACTCAGGAGAATTTCTTGGACGCGCTTTAGATACTCCTCGATTAAGCTCCCCTAACTCCGATAAAGGCTTTATTTCCCAATCCATAGTATTCTTTACCGGGTCTCCAAACATCTCCACAAACCGTGCCTTTATCAGCTCGTCCAGCTTTTCAAGCTGCTGTTTGCGAAGAACAATCAATGTATCAATTTTATTTAGCGTGGCCGCCACTTTTCTTTGAGTTGCATAATCTATCTCGGGGACATCAATATTTGCAACAACATCTATCTTGATTCCTTTAATTGTCGCTCCCCGTGCTTGTGAATTAAAGTAATCCTTTTTTGATAGTAACAATTTACATAGATAAGGTTTATACCACTTGTCTTTATCAATGCCAATTAACGATATTACATCTTGACTTGTTGACATTTCAACAGTGTTGATTGCAACTTTTCCGATACCAACTCTTGTTCCAACCATAATTGAATTGGCCGGAACAATTTTTGCCGCACTTTCTCGAATAGCTTTTGGTGTAATCCATGCGACAGCATCAGCTTCATTTATTTTACCACCGTTTAATGCTGTTGTTGAAATCCAAGGAATTTCCCCGCCAAAGTATTCTGGCTTATTTTTGCTTGGTGTTCCACCCGACTGAAACGCACAAATTTCTCCCAACTTCGCCATCACACCATCTCCTCCAACTCTGCCAGACCCTTGGTAATCTCCATTTCCAGCTCATGCAGGTCGGCAAGAATTTCCGTGGTCGAGGGGTACTCCACCGGCACATACTCCGTCTCTTTGTACTTATTGATGGACAAATCGTACCCGTTGGCGGCAATTTCTTCTTTGGGCACAAAGAAACTCTGCTCGGTGCGCTTGCGGTCAGTTTCGGCATCAAGGTTCTGGAACCGGGCGATGATGTCCGGGATGTCGTTCTCCTTCACCTCGGTGCGCTTGTCGTCCAGCGAGAAACCGTCGGCTTTCATATCGTAGAACCACACCTTATCGGTGCCGCCCGCGCCGGTCTTGGTAAACACCAGCACCGCCGTGGACACGCCTGCGTAGGGCTTGAACACGCCGGAGGGCATGGAAATGACCGCCCGCAGCTGGTGGTTTTCAATCAGTTCTTTTCGGATGCTCTGGTGCGCCTTGCTGGAACCGAACAGCACGCCGTCCGGCACGATGCAGGCGCAGCGTCCGCCGGTTTTGAGCATCCGCAGGAAGAGCGCAAGAAACAGAAGTTCCGTCTTTTTGGTGTTGGTGACGGCTTTCAGGTCGTCATTGATGCTCTCGGCATCCACGGTGCCCTTGAACGGCGGGTTCGCAAGGCAAACGGTATACTTGCTGCAAATGGAGTTTTGCTTCGACACGCTGTCCTTGTAGTCGATCTCCGGGTTCGTGATGGAGTGGAGCATCAGATTCATGGCCGAAATGCGCAGCATGGTGCGGTCCGTGTCAAAGCCGGTGAACATCGGGCCGGCAAAATGCTGCCACTGCTCCGGGGTCATGCTGTCCTCGTAGTGGGCGCGGAGGTACTGCGCACTGGACACCAGAAAGCCCGCCGTGCCGCAGGCGGGGTCGCAGATGAAGTCGTCCGGCGTGGGCTGCACCAGCTCCACCATCATGTCGCGGATGTGTTTGGGCGTGCGGAACTGGCCGTTCTGCCCTGCGGTTGCCAGCTTGCCCAGCATATACTCGTACAGGTCGCCCTGCATATCAAGGTCGGCAATGTCGTGGGTGTAAAGATCCTCCAACCCGGTGATGATCTTTTGCAGCACCTGCGGCGTGGGGATCAGGAACATGGCATCGTCCATATACCGCGCAAAGGCGGTGTTGCCCTCATCCGGGCGGGTGGGGTCGTCTGCGATCTCCACCAGCTCGCCGTTTGCGTCAAAGTCCGGCAGACGGCCATACTTCATCTTTTTGATGGCAGGGAACACCCGCTGCTGCATGGTCAGGAAAATTTCGCGGGAATCTTTATCCTTGAAGCGGCTCCACCGCATAGACTGTCCTGCTTCGCTGGCCGGGAAGATATGCTCCATCTTTTCGCCCGCCATGTTCTCAAAATCTTCGGTGGCAAGCTCTTTCTCGTCCAGTGACCGGATGAACATGAGATAGGTCAGCTGTTCAATGACGGTCAGCGGATTGGTGATGCCGCCTGCCCAGATGTCCGTCCAGATCTTGTCTACCTTATTTTTAATGGCTCCTGTTACCATGCGTTCCTCCTGAATGTTTGCCAATCGCAAACGCTTTGCATCTCGAATTTTTGGTGATAATATCACAATTTTATTATAGCAGTGTACAATTATATTTTCAATGTAGAGCGTTTAGCAGAAGCGCTTTCTTGATTGCAAGGCAAAAAGTTAGTGGAACGTTAAAACAGCAATTTGCGATATGCAATTCAACGCTGTTGCTGTTACATGAAGAAGTTGAATTGCTATAAAACGGTAAAGTGAATTTTACCTGCTTTGCCGTTTTTTCTTTACATCTGGACTCCAACATGCTTTTGTGCTATTCAGCGATTCCATCGCGCAGCCTGCGCTCTGCTTACCAACTGATGATCTCCGGCGGTGATGTGAAAGCCGTACAGGGAACAACAGATCGGAAGAG
>ERZ1106976.1784-NODE-1784-length-20545-cov-3.953734_pt1 | contig 20545 bp, 15 predicted proteins | sample MGYA00403687_ERZ1106976 | MGnify/ENA primary metagenome ERZ1106976 (study PRJEB35170, sample SAMEA104062446) | human gut metagenome | biome: human gut; feature: human-associated habitat; material: faeces | place: Denmark | collected 2013-02-22 ... | reverse complement strand
CAGCATTCCGGGCTATATGCCCCAGCTGGCGGGTGGAGCCGCGGCCAATATGACCTATTCCGGCACCCAGATCACCGGCGGGCACATCAGTACCACCGCCACCGCGCCGGAATTGCGGACGCAGAAGCGCTCTCCCGCCATGCCGCTTATATAAGCCTGACCGGAGGTCGCGCCGTAGAGCGCAACATTTCCGATAATAATATTTTTTTCGGCTTCAAAGGCAGAGCCTTTGGGGGGGAATACAATTAATTTTCCTCCTGAAAGCCCTTTTCCGAAGTAGTCGTTGCTGTCTCCCTCAAGCCTCATCGTAACGCCTTTGGGAATAAACGCGCCGAAGGATTGACCTCCTCCGCCCCTGCAATTAAGAATGTAAGTATCGTCCGGAAGCGTACCCTTGAATTTTTTTGTAACCTCGGAGCCGAATACAGTGCCGAGCGTCCGATTCGTGCTTGAAACATCGAGAGACATCGTATGAGGTTTTCCGGATGAAAGATATTTTTTGAACTCAGGAAGAATCCTGCTCATATCAAGAGTGTTTTCAAGCTTGAAATCATATGCGTCCTCAGACCTGAAATGAGCAGTTTCTTCAGAAGACGACGGGAGAATTGCTCCGAAATCAACCGTTTCGGAACGTTTTGTGTACTTTCTGTCTCTTACCTTGAGATATTCGGTGTGCCCTACAAGCTCGTCGAGCGTGCGGACGCCGAGCTTTGCCATTATTTCACGAAGCTCCTCGGCAATAAAGAGCATGAAGTTCATTACATATTCGGGTTTTCCGCAGAAACGGCGTCTGAGCTCCGGATTTTGCGTTGCAATTCCGGCGGGGCAGGTGTCAAGATTGCACACGCGCATCATAAGACATCCCATGGCTACAAGCGGCGCAGTGGCAAAACCGAATTCCTCCGCGCCCAGAATGGCGGCGATGGCTACGTCTCTGCCGGTCATTAGCTTTCCGTCCGTTTCCAGAATGACTTTGGAGCGGAGTCCGTTTTTGATAAGGGTTTGATGTGCCTCCGAAAGACCGAGTTCCCACGGCAGACCGGCATGATGAATAGAACTCTGCGGAGCCGCTCCGGTGCCTCCGTCGTAGCCGGAGATCAGGACGACCTGCGCGCCTGCCTTGGCAACTCCTGCGGCGATTGTTCCGACGCCTGCTTCCGATACCAGCTTTACCGATATTCTTGCGTCGCGGTTGGCGTTTTTGAGATCATAAATAAGCTGGGCAAGATCTTCTATTGAATAGATATCGTGATGAGGCGGCGGCGATATGAGGGAAACGCCCGGAGTGGAATATCTTGTTTTTGCTATCCAAGGATAAACTTTTTTTCCGGGCAGATGTCCTCCCTCGCCGGGCTTCGCTCCCTGAGCCATTTTTATCTGTATTTCTTTTGCATTTATTAAATATTCTCCGGTAACTCCGAAGCGCCCGGAGGCAACCTGCTTTATCGCGCTGTTTTTTTCTGTTCCGAAGCGAAGGGGATTTTCTCCTCCTTCTCCGGTGTTGGATTTTCCGCCGAGGCGGTTCATGGCGATTGCCATGCACTCGTGCGCTTCTTCGGAAATGGAACCGTAGGACATAGCGCCGGTTTTAAAGCGTTTTACAATTTCAGAAGCGGGCTCCACTTCTTCTATTGAAATAGGGGAAACCTTATCCGTGTTAAAATCAAGCAGTCCTCTCAGCGTATGAGGTTTGCGTTCGTTATCGGCCATGGCGGAGTATTCTTTAAAACGCGAATAGCTTCCCAAATGGGTTGCTTCCCGAAGAGCGATTATCGTTTCGGGACTGTACATATGATCTTCTTTATCCTCTCCGGAACGAAGCTTATGCCTGCCGACGCTGTCAAGTGTTGTATCGGTTCCGAGTCCGAGCGGATCAAAGGCGTGGCTGTGGCGCCATTCCACTCCCTCCTCAATTTCCGAAAGACCGATTCCACCGATACGGCTTACGGTATTGGTGAAATATTTATCGATTACCTCCTGCTTGATACCGATAGCTTCAAAAATCTGCGAGGACTGATAGGACTGAATGGTCGAAATTCCCATCTTGGAGGCGATTTTTACAATTCCGTGAAGAATGGCGGCATTATAGTCGTTAATCGCCGCAGAGGTATCCTTATCAAGCATGCCTTTCTCAATCAGTTCCTCAATACATTCCTGTGCGAGATAGGGATTAACGGCTCTGGCGCCGTATCCGAGAAGAGCGGCAAACTGATGTACCTCACGGGGCTCTCCGCTTTCGAGAACAAGGGAGACGGCGGTGCGTTTTTTTGTGCGAATCAGGTATTGTTCCATTGCCGAGACTGCAAGCAGGGAAGGGATGGCGACATGGTTTTCATCGATTCCCCGATCGGAGAGAATGATAATGTTTGCTCCGTTCCGATAAGCGCGGTCGCAGGCGACGAACAGATGATCAACAGCTTTTTCAAGAGAGGTGTTTTTATAATACAGAAGAGATACCGTCTCACATTTGAAGCCGGGGCGGTTTATAGCTTTGATCTTCATGAGATCCACCGAGGTCAGTATCGGGTTATGTATCTGAAGCACGCGGCAGTTGGCGGCGGCTTCCTCAAGAAGATTTCCGTCGGATCCGATATATACGGAGGTATCGATCACGACTTCTTCCCGAATAGCGTCTATCGGCGGGTTGGTTACCTGAGCGAAAAGCTGTTTAAAATAGTTGAAAAGCGGTTGATGCTTTTCCGAAAGAACGGCAAGAGGAATGTCGGTGCCCATGGAAGAAATCGGTTCGGCGGCGTTTTTCGCCATAGGAAGAATGGCATCCTTAATATCCTCATAAGTATATCCGAAGACTTTATAGAGCTTATCGCGCTCGCTTTGCAGATGGTTTTCCACCTTTTTGTTGGGAATCGGAAGCTCTTTGAGACGGACAAGATTCATATCGAGCCATTCCCCATAGGGACGGCGGGAGGCGTAAAAGCTTTTACATTCGTCGTCGGAAATAAGCTTTTTCTGAAGCGTATCGACAAGAAGCATTTTTCCGGGCTCAAGGCGGCTCTTTTTTATGATATGCTCCGCCGGGATATCCAATACACCGACCTCGGAGGAGAGAATAAGCATATTGTCGTCAGTGATATAGTACCTTGCGGGACGCAGTCCGTTTCTGTCAAGTACGGCGCCGACGGTATCTCCGTCTGAAAAAAGAATGGCGGCGGGACCGTCCCAAGGCTCCATCATAGTGGAATAATAGTGATAGAAATCCCGTTTTTTGCGGCTTATGTTTCGGTCATTGCGCCACGGCTCCGGAATGGTGATCATGACGGCGAGCGGAAGCTCCAGTCCATTCATGACGAGAAATTCAAGCGTATTGTCAAGCATGGCGGAATCCGAGCCGGAGGTGTTTACGACGGGAAGAATTTTATCCATGTCCTCGTCCCGGAAAACACTGCTTTTCATCGTCTCCTCCCGCGCAAGCATTCTGTCGACGTTTCCGCGAATGGTATTAATTTCGCCGTTGTGGAGAATAAAACGGTTTGGATGAGCGCGTTCCCAGCTTGGGGTGGTATTGGTTGAAAAACGGGAGTGTACCATTGCTATTGCACAACTGTAATCGGGATCCCGCAAATCCGTATAAAAAGCGCGGAGCTGACCGACAAGAAACATTCCCTTGTAAACGATGGTACGCGAAGAGAGAGAGGAAACATAGGTATTGTCATTGCTTTGCTCGAATACTCTGCGAATGATGTAAAGCTTGCGGTCAAAATCAAGTCCGATTCTGACGTTCTCCGGCTTTTTCAGAAAGCACTGCATGATAAACGGCATACATTCCCGCGCCCTTTTGCCGAGAATACCGCTTTCAACCGGTACCTCACGCCAGCCGAGAAAGGATACCCCTTCCTTGGCGGCAATAATCTCGAACATTTTTTTAGCTTGATTTCGCTTCAGGGCATCCTGCGGAAAGAAAAACATTCCTACGCCGTATTCGCGTTCCTGTCCAAGCTCTATTCCGAGAGCCGAGGCTGTTTTTTTGAAAAAAACGTGAGGAATCTGAGTGAGTATTCCGACGCCGTCACCTGTTTCACCGTCCGCGTCCTTTCCCGCACGATGCTCAAGCTTTTCCACAATGCAGAGTGCGCGGTCAAGAATGGAGTGGCTTTTAAGTCCGTCGATACTGACTACCGCGCCGATACCGCAGGCGTCATGCTCAAAATCCTCTCTGTAAAGTCCTTTCGGAGAGTGTCCCATTGTTATCATTCCTTTCATGAAATGGTTTTTACGAAAGGAAAAACAATGCTTTTCCCCCGTATTAATTTAAATTATCAAGCTCCTTTAGCCATATAGCCGAGGAAGCGTCAGATGGCATTCTTAAGTCTCCTCTCGGAGAGAGCGTTACCGAGCCGACCTTCGGTCCGTCCGGCATACAGGAACGTTTGAATTGCTGATTAAAGAATCTGCGTACGAAAATTTTCAGCCAATGAAGAATGATTTCGTCCGAATAAGCTCCGTGGTAGGCATACTTGGCAAGACGATATATTTTGGCGGGTGAGGAGCCGAATCTTGCCATATGATAAAGGAAAAAGTCGTGAAGCTCATAAGGTCCGACAAGATCTTCGGTCTTCTGCGCGATTTCTCCGTTGCCGTCAGCCGGAAGAAGCTCGGGAGATACCGGGGTGTCAAGGATATCAAAAAGCACATCGGAAAGCTCTTTTTTACTGCGCTCTGCCTCATACCTTACAATATAGCGTACAAGTGTTTTAGGAACCGAGGTATTAACTCCGTACATGGACATATGATCGCCGTTATAGGTAGCCCAGCCGAGGGCAAGCTCCGACAAGTCTCCGGTCCCGATCACAAGCCCGCCTGTTTTGTTGGCGATGTCCATAAGTACCTGTGTGCGTTCTCTTGCCTGGGAGTTTTCATAGGTTGTATCAAGTGTTTTCTCGTCGTGTCCGATGTCTGAAAAATGCTGTTTTACCGCATCGGTAATATTTATCTCTTCAATCGAAACGCCAAGCTGTTCACAAAGCTTTACAGCGTTCGACTTCGTTCGTTTGGTAGTGCCGAAGCAAGGCATAGTTATCGCCCTGATATTTTTTCTGTCTTCTCCGAGAAGGTCAACGGCTCTTACTGTGACAAGAAGAGCCAGCGTACTGTCAAGTCCGCCGGAAATTCCGATTACAGCCGTTTTGGCATGGGCGTGCTCCATTCTCTTTTTGAGACCGTAGGACTGAATGCGAAGGATCGCTTCGGCGCGTTCCTTTATCTGATCGTCATAAGGAGGGACAAAGGGATTTCGCTCAAACGCGCGTGTAAGCTTTGTTTCGTGTATTTTCTGAGAGAAATATACGGTCTCTGTCTCGGGGCAGAGGGAAGACTCAAAGGTTGTGGTTCTGTGTCTTTCATGAGAAATACGGGCTGTATCGATTTCGCTTATAAGCAGAGAAGCGTTGTCAAACGGTTTGTTTTCGGCAAGCAGCGTACCGTTTTCGGCGATAATGTGATGCCGTGAGAAAACCATATCCTGTGTGGACTCCGAAGGAGAGGCGTTGCAGTAGACATATCCGCAGATCATTCTTGCCGAGGCGGAGGAAACAAGCAGACGCCGATAAGCTTCTTTTCCGATGATCTCATCGGATGCGGAAGGATTGCATATGATATTGGCTCCGGCGGCGGTAAGAGCGGCGGAGGGAGGGCAGGAAACCCACAGATCCTCGCATATCTCAACTCCGAAGCAATAGTCGGGAAGCTCCTTGCTTGCGAAAATCAGATTTTTCCCGAACGGAAGACTTTGCCCGCAGAGAGATATCGTGTGAATCTTCTCACCGAGCTTTGAAGCGGAACTGAATTGTCTCATCTCGTAGAACTCGCCGTAAGCAGGGATGTGGGTTTTGGGAACAAGCCCCAATATTTTTCCCTGCTGTATAACCGCGGCGCAGTTATACAGCTTTCCTGCGTAGCGGAAAGGTAGACCGAGTACGGTGATCGGATAGAGATCCCTTGTCGCTTCGCATATTCTGTTAAGAGCCGGTTCTACGGAGTCAAGAAGACGGTCGGAGAAAAACAGATCCCCACAGGTGTATCCGGTCAGACAAAGCTCAGGAAGTACAAGAAGATTAACCGCTTCTCCGTCAGCCTCCTTTATTCTTTCAATGATTCGATCGGTATTGGAATCGGTGTCGGCAACCGCTATTTCTATTGTGCCGGCGGCAGTTTTTATAAATCCTTGTTTCATTTCAAGTTAACAGACCGTTTGAACGGATCTGCCCTTTCGTAGAGTATATAATATCGTTTTTATTGATATTATACACTTAAAATCAAGGTATTACAAGTAGAAAATCTCAGGAAACGGTGTTTTTTCTCACTTTCCGCTGTCTCCGTAGTTGGCAAGAACACGCGCCGAGGGATCTTTGACGTCGCAGCCTTTCCAATTTTTGTTCGGCATCCAAAAACCGCAGACCATTTCAGCCTGACCGGGATAAAACTTTTCGAAGATTTCTCTGTAAAGGAGGGATTCCTTAGTAAAGGGACGGGCAAAGTCATAAGCGGCGGATTTCTCCTTCAGATCATCGTCGGTATAAAGCTTTTCCGCATACTCTTTGAGATAATCCACCATAGAGTGTCCTACGGCGTCGCTGAAAGCGGCTTTTTCCCGCATCAGGATATCTTCCGGAAGCAGATCTCCGACAAAAGCGCGGCGAAGGAGATATTTTCCTTTACCGTATCTGTTGAGCTTCATTTCGGGATCAATGCTCATTACATAGCTTACAAAATCAAGGTCACCGAACGGAACTCTGGCTTCTATTGAGTTGGAAGAAATGCAGCGGTCAGCTCTGAGAACATCGTACATATACAGCTCGCGGATTCGTTTTTCCGATTCTTTTTGAAACTCATAAGCGGACGGAGCGAAATCGGTGTACTTGTATCCGAAAAGCTCATCGGATATCTCTCCCGTGAGAAGCACCCTTATGTCGGTGGTTTCATGAATCCTTTTACAAAGCAGGTACATTCCGACCGAAGCACGGATCGTAGTAATATCATAAGTTCCGAGAACCGATATGACCTCCGGCAGCGCATCTATCACGTCTTCCTTTGTAATGATAACTTCGGTATGGATACTGCCGATATAATCGGCAACCTCTTTGGCATACTTAAGATCGATGGCGTCCTCGTTCATACCTATTGCAAAGGTGCGGATCGGTTTGCCGAGAAGCTTTGCGGAAACTGCACAGACAAGAGAGGAATCAAGTCCTCCGCTGAGAAGAAATCCGAGAGGCGCGTCGGAATCAAGGCGTTTTTCTATGCCGCAAACGAGCTTTTCCTTAATTTTCTCGCACGTTGCATCGAGGGTCTCATGAATGAAATACTTAGGCTTTGCGATGTCATGGTAGCAAATAAATTTGTTGTCGGCGAAATAATGTCCCGGAGGGAAGGGAATTACCTTTTTGCACAACGGAACGAGATTTTTGGCTTCGCTTGCGAAGAGAATTGCTCCGCCGGCGTCATATCCGTAAAAAAGAGGGCGGATACCGATCGGATCTCTTGCGGCGATGAATTGCTTTTTTTGTCCGTCGTACAGAATGAGAGCAAATTCGGCGTCAAGCATTTCAAACATTTTGCAGCCGTATTCACGATAGAGCGGAAGGAGAATTTCACAGTCTGAATCGCTTTCAAAGGTGTATCCTTTTTCTTCAAGCTGTTTTTTGATTTTACGGAAGCCATAGATTTCTCCGTTGCAGACAAGATAGTTTTCCTTAAGTCGGAAGGGCTGCATTCCCGACGGAGAGAGCCCCATGATGGCGAGTCTCTGAAAACCGAGAAAACCGTTTTCAAGAGAGACAAGCTTCATATCGTCGGGACCTCTCGTATGAGTTTTTAGAAATGCGTTGCGAAGCTGTTTTTCCGGTATAACGGAACCGGAATATCCGAAAACAGAACACATGATAATACCTCTTTCATTCAAAAAAATCAGCGCACAGCTCACCCGCAGCCGAAACTGTCTGCATAATAGGGCGAAGCTGTGCGCTCGCGGTACCACCTATCTTGGTTCTTTACCCGGACTCTTTCAAGTCCTTTCCTTATTACGGGGGAAAGCCGGCGCACCTACTTGCGGTCATGCTTTCGGATTGCTGCTCGGAAGTGTTCTTTCATACCGCTGCCGCTTAAGGAATTTCAGCCCGGAGCTGCTTTTGCTCTCTCGTCCCTTTTCTCTGTCAAGCGCATTTCGGTACTACTTTTCTTCGTCATTGCATTTTTGATTTTAAGAGATCATTTGCGAAGGGGAATATTTTGTGCGGATTCTTTTCAGCGTACTCCGAAGAGCATATCTCCGTAAGAGGGAAGCGGCCAGAAATCCTCTGCTGTAAGGGTTTCGGTTTCATCGCATACGATACGGAGCTCATTCATCGCCGGTATTACCGTATCCTTGTAATACATGGCAAGCGCCTCATATTCAGCGATTGACTTCGCGCCGGATATGGAGACTTCAAGCTTCTTTACCTTGGCAAGAGCGGAACTGTTGAGCGCGGAAAGCTTTGTAATAAGCTCGCATTCGACCGAGTTGTCGGCTCCGGCGACCGCCTCTTTCATGAGGACGGCGGTTTCTGCAAGAGATTTTATATACTTTGAAACGGCGGGGAGAATTTCTTTTCTCGCCATATCCACCATTGTCAGCGCTTCTATATTGATGATCTTGCAGTAGTTTTCAAGCATGATTTCGTGACGGGACTTAAGCTCTGTTTCCGAGAAAATCTTGTTATCGGTGAAAAGCTTGACATTCTTTTCATCGAGAAAATGCTCAAGCGCGTCGGGGGTTGTCTTGAGGTTAAGAAGACCGCGCTTCGATGCCTCCGAGATCCATGAATCGTCATATCCGTTCCCGTTGAAGATAATGCGTTTATGGCTTCTGATAGTATCTCTTATCAGATTGTGGAGTGTTTCTTCAAAATTATCCGTGTTCTCAAGCGCATCGGCAAAGCCTTTGAGTTCTTCCGCAACCGCAGTGTTGAGAACGGTATTCGCGTCGGAAACCGACGCCGAGGAGCCCAGCATACGGAATTCAAATTTATTTCCGGTAAAGGCGAAGGGAGAGGTTCTGTTTCTGTCGGTGGTATCCTTCGGGAATTTCGGAAGAATATGTACTCCGATGCGAAGCAGCTCTTTTTCCTTTACATCATAAGCGCTTTCGTTTTCAATTGCTTTCAGGACATCGCCAAGCTCATCTCCGATAAACATTGAGACGACTGCCGGAGGCGCTTCGTTTGCTCCGAGACGATGATCGTTTCCGGCGGAAGCTACGGAAATTCTGAGGAGATCCTGATACTCGTCTACGGCTTTTATCACCGCGCTGAGGAAAAGCAAAAACTGTGCATTTTCATAAGGCGTTTCGCCGGGCTCAAGAAGGTTCATTCCGGTATCGGTGGAAAGTGACCAGTTGTTATGCTTGCCGCTGCCGTTCACTCCCGCAAAGGGTTTTTCGTGAAGCAGACACACAAGTCCGTGCTTCTTTGCGACGTTTTGAAGGATTTCCATGGTAAGCTGGTTATGATCGGCAGCTATATTCGTGGTGGTAAAGATCGGTGCAAGCTCATGCTGCGCCGGCGCCACCTCATTGTGTTCGGTCTTGGCAAGGACGCCCAGCTTCCAAAGCTCTTCGTTGACATCATTCATGAAGGCGGCGACGCGCGGCTTTATAGAGCCGAAATAGTGGTCGTCGAGTTCCTGGCCTTTGGGAGATTTTGCGCCGAAAAGAGTGCGTCCGGTATAAATAAGATCCTTACGCTTATCAAACATTTCCTTTGTAACAAGGAAGTATTCCTGTTCGGCTCCTACAGTGGTCTTTACGGAAGTGACGTCGGTATTTCCGAACAGACGGAGAACGCGAAGCGCCTGCTTGTTGATTCTTTCCATAGAGCGGAGCAAAGGAGTTTTTTTGTCAAGCGCTTCTCCGCCGTAAGAACAGAAGGCAGTGGGAATACATAATGTTTTTCCTTTTATGAATGCATAAGAGGAAGGATCCCACGCAGTATAGCCTCTTGCCTCAAAGGTGGCGCGCAGACCTCCGGAGGGAAAAGAGGATGCGTCCGGTTCGCCGCGTACCAGCTCTTTTCCGGAAAACTCCATAATGATTTTTCCATTGTCGGTAGGACTGATGAAGCTGTCGTGCTTCTCGGCGGTAATGCCGGTCAGCGGCTGGAACCAATGGGTATAGTGGGTAGCCCCTTTTTCAATTGCCCAATCCTTCATAGCATTGGCAACGACGTTTGCAACCTCAAGATCAAGATGCTTTCCGTTCTTGATGGTACGCTGCATAGCCTTATAGGTTTCTTTTGGCAGCTTTTCTTTCATTGTTGCGTCGTTAAAGACGAGTGAGCCGAAAGCTTCTGTTACAGTACTCATAATAAACTCCTTCGTGAAAAAATAAAGCGTCAGAGATATTGCTATCACTGACGCCTTTGTCATGCATGATACAATTATATTCCGTTTTATCTGAGATGTCAATAGTTTTTTTGAAAAAAACAGATTTCTGTATAACGTTCAAAAAAAACGAATTTATTTGGAGAAAATTGCGCAAAACGACAAAAAATTTTTGCGTCTGATATTTTGCTACATTATTTTATACATTCTTTTTCTGCTTTATTTTTCAAAAAATAAAATTGAAAAATCTACTTGACAAAAAAACAAAACGGTAGTATAATCACATCATCGGACAAAGATGTTCATCGAAAGAGGAAAAGCTCTTGAGATGAGCATTTTGTTTTTATCCGGGATTTGACGGTTACAGGCAAGTCTGAAGTCGATCCGTTTTGATGGATTCCGCATAAAACCGTCAGCAGGTTATAAAAAAGGTCAAGTTGATTCGGTCATATTTGTTTCGCGACAATGGTGTTGAGAAATCCGCTCAATACTACTGTCGCTTTTTTATTCCGGATTCCGGCGCTCTGCGCTTGATCATATAAGGGAACCTCTGAAAAATCACTGTCCCAAACCGGCTTGAGGTATTTTCCGTCATTCGTTCCAAAAATCCTTGACAGATGGATATGCTGTCTGCGGAATTTTTGCTTTGACTGATGAAAAAACTCTTTGCCGTCTATGAACATTGGATTTTCAGAGATACCCATAATACTTTATGAAAGAGGGTTACATTATGGACTCGACAGCACTTTGGTTTTTAATCGGCGCCGTACTTGTATTCTTTATGCAATGCGGCTTTGCAATGGTGGAGACAGGCTTCACCCGTGCGAAAAACGCCGGGAATATCATTATGAAAAACCTGATGGATTTTTGTATCGGAACCATAGTATTTATGGTTCTCGGGGCAGGGCTTCTCCTCGGAGAGGACGCTCTGTTCGGACTCGTGGGAATCCCGAATTATGATTATATTCGGAATTTTGCTTCTTACGATTGGAGCAGCTTCGTTTTCAATCTTGTATTCTGTGCAACGGCAGCGACCATTGTGTCGGGAGCTATGGCGGAGCGCACCAAATTTTCAGCTTACTGTATTTATTCCGGAATTATATCTCTTGTGGTATATCCGATAGAAGCGCATTGGCTTTGGGGCGGAGGCTGGCTGTCGAGATTAGGCTTTATTGATTATGCCGGATCGGCGCTTATTCATATGGTCGGAGGAATCTCCGCGCTTATCGGAGCGATTATCCTCGGTCCCCGTCTCGGAAAATATGTAAGGGACAGTAAAGGGAAGGTTGTTAAAGTGAACGCCATTCCGGGTCATTCGCTTACGCTCGGTGCGCTTGGATGTTTTATTCTTTGGTTCTGCTGGTACGGATTCAACGGCGCTGCAGCTAAATCCATTGCGGAGCTTGCGCAGATTCTCGCAACCACCACGATTGCTCCCGCCGTGGCAACGGTTTCATGTATGATATATACATGGTTGAAAAACGGGAAACCGGATGTTTCAATGTGTCTTAACGCTTCTCTTGCCGGACTTGTCGGTGTTACTGCCGGCTGTGCGAACGTAGATGCAATCGGTGCGGCGATTATCGGCATTGTTTCCGGTATTATCGTTGTTGTGATAGTAGAATTTATCGATCTGAAGCTTCATATAGACGATCCTGTCGGAGCGGTTGCGGTTCATATGGGGAACGGCATATGGGGAACCATAGCCGCCGGCTTGCTGTCGACCAATACTGCGAGCGCGGGAGTCGACGGGCCGATCTACGCGCTGATACACGGCACATCATTTGCCGAAGGAATGAAGGTGTTTGGTGTACAGCTTCTCGGAATGTTCTGCATCGCGGCATGGACCGTTGTGACAATGACGGCAACTTTCTTACTGATCAAGAAATTCCACGGACTCAGAGTTACGCCTGAGGAGGAGATTACGGGACTTGATATTACCGAGCACGGTCTTCCCTCTGCCTATGCGGATTTTATTCCCGCTGTGGATCCTACGCTTGGATATGCCTATGAAGCGGTCGCCGTTACCGGAACGGTTCCTCCCGCTGAAGCCGTCGAAGTGAAGACGGTTCCCGATTTCGCTGCGTCCGATACAGCTTCCGGCGCAAAGATGACGAAGATAGAAATTGTCTGCAAGGAACGCATGCTTGAGAATCTCAAAAATGCGATGATAGGAATCGGTATTACCGGTATGACGGTTTCTCATGTTATGGGATGCGGTGTACAGAAAGGGAAACCGGAATATTATCGCGGTGTCGAGGTAGAACCGAGTCTGCTTCCTAAGGTGCAGGTTGACATTGTCGTAAGCAAGGTTCCGGTACGCGAGGTTATTGAAACTGCGAAAAAGGTTCTCTATACCGGTCATATCGGAGACGGCAAAATATTTGTATACAATGTTGAAAATGTTGTGAAGGTACGCACAGGAGAAGAAGGCTATGATGCGCTTCAGGATGTTGAACAATATTAAGGCAATATCGTACAATGATTATTGTACAGTTACGCCGTCGGATTTTTCGTCAGACAATACCAATTGAGGAGGCAAGAGTGACTTCTCTGCCGACGAAATTTGTGAAGGTTGACGGAATAGATGCAAGCATATACGCATCATAGCGTTAGCCGGTAATTGTGCGGTGTTGCCTTCATAATAACTTTTAGGTTAGATCGAATCTGCTTTTGTACATGCAAAACTGTATCAATTTTTGCTGTTCATTATAATTTTTATTGATATGTACCATATTAACAATTACGTGGTCATTCGATTTGATAAAAAAATCTATTGACAAATCGCTTTTCTTGTTGTAAACTAATATAAATGGTTGTAAACTAATATCAATATTTGTTTATCTCAATGGTTATAAATATAACCTTTTCTTTTGCGCGGTACGGTAAGTAAATATAAACGGTATCATAAAATGCCTACTCTTATTTTACCGTTTGCTCATGAACGTCTCTTTACTCGCGGACAGGGGAATCGGCGCGAAAGAAAAGATAGATTCAGTTCTATAGGAGCATAGCTGTTTCGCGCTCAAATTCTACCGGCAAAAGGAAATCCTTTCATTTAGATTTCTTTTGAGATCATAGAAGCTTCCCATTACTGTTGTGCCGCCGTTTTGGCTGCGGAGTGGAGATTAATATGAAAATTGACAATACCGTAAAAAAAGAAACTCTGTATATCGTACTCGGAGAAACTATTTTCTGCATTTTAATGCTTTCGGTTTACCTGATATGCGGAAAATTCTCCTTGAATGTACTCATAGCTGCACTTGTCGGCGGCTCTGTGTCTGCAATGAATTTTTTTCTTATGGGACTCACTTTGCAAAAAGCGGTAAAAATAGAAGACGAAGGAAACAGAGTTCGCCTTATTCGCACCTCACATATGCTGAGACTGCTTTTGATTGCTGTTATTATAATTGTATGTGCTGCTTTTCCCAAGCTCGATATTATCGCTCTTTTTATCCCGCTCTTTTTCCCGAGAATAATAGTTTTTATCAGAGGAATATATAGCGGAAAAAACAATAAAAATAAAAACGGACATTCTGAAAATGAAGTAAACGAAAGATGAGGATGTCGGAATGAAATCCGAAACCAAATTCAAAATCAAAGATATTCTTTTAATACTGATGATGGTGCTTCCCTTTCTTTGCGCCATCATATTGAATATACTCACAAAACCGGCAAGCGACGAGATAAATGTAACCGGAGCGCAGATTTATTTTACTGTAAAAATGCCGATTCAGAACTTATACATAACAGAGGCTCAAATAACCTCACTCTGCGTAATGATTTCTCTGCTCGCGCTTTGTCTTTTCCTTACGCACGGAATAAGCAAAACGCCAAAGTATAAAAGGCAGCTTATTGCCGAAGTTCTTGTTGAAAAGGTACAGAATTTTGTAAACTCCAATATGGGAGAGCGTTTTTCAGGCTTTGCACCGTTCGTTGCATCTGTAATGGGATTATCCGCTCTTTCAAGTCTTTCAAGCCTTTTGGGGCTTTATCCCGCAACATCGGATTTGAATATTGTCGCGGGCTGGGCGATACTTGTATTCATTCTGATCACCTACTACAAAATGAAGGCGGGACCACTGAATTATCTGAAAAGCTTTGCGGAACCTATTCCGGTATTTGCTCCTTTTAATGTTATCAGTGAAATTGCAACACCGGTATCCATGGCGTTCCGTCACTATGGTAATGTTCTGTCTGGCGTAGTGATTTCTGCGCTTGTTGCTGCGGGATTAAGCGGACTTTCCGGTCTTCTTCTCGGATGGCTTCCTGGAATTTTAGGAGAAATTCCGTTTTTAAGAATCGGAATCCCGGCAGTTCTTTCCTTATATTTCGACCTTTTCAGCGGATGTCTGCAAGCATTTATATTTGCCATGCTGACCATGCTTTATATATCGAACGGATTCCCTGAGGAGGCATATGAAAAGCGCCGGATGAAAAAAGCCGGTAAAGCTTTACATTAATATACAGATAAAATAAAAACATCGGAGGAAAAAATATGGAACTCGCAATAGGAATAATACTCGGCTGCTGTGCACTCGGCGCCGGAACAGCAATGATCGCCGGAATCGGTCCCGGTATCGGTGAAGGTAATGCTGTCGCAAAGGCTTGTGAAGCGATCGGACGCCAGCCGGAATGTAAAGGACAGGTCACAAGCACAATGCTTATGGGCTGCGCTGTTGCCGAAACCACCGGACTTTATGCTTTGGTAATCGCCATTCTGCTTATTTTTGTTGCTCCGAAAATGTTTGTGAATATTCTTCTCAACGCAATAAAATAATGCGCGGTATATTCCGTGGCGAAAGGAATGAACAACAATGAATGTTCAGACACTTGACGTTATTTCCGTAAATATCTGGAATATACTTATCTCGCTTGCCAACCTTGTCATTATGTTCTTTATCGTTAAAAAATTTCTTTTCAAGCCGGTATGTAGGATATTGGAAGAGCGAAAAGCAGCAGTAAACAAAGTATATTCCGATGCAGAAAATACCCGCTTGAATGCGGAAGCTTATAAAACGGAATATGAACATAAATTATCCGCGGCGCAGAATGAGGCCGGCGAAATAATCCGCTCCGCAAACGAACGTGCGAACGCGGCAAGCGACGAGATATTAAATGAAGCTAACCGGAAAGCTTCCGCTATATTGAAAAAAGCCGACGAAGATATTGCTTTTGAGAAGAAAAAAGCGATAAACGATATTAAAAATGAAATCTCCGGAATTTCGCTTGATATCGCCGAAAAAATGATCGGACGCGAGATTAACGAAAATGACCACAGAGCACTGATTGACAGCTTTATTGACGGAATAGAAAAATAATTCCGCACTATAGTCAAAAAATTTACTTTTGCGGTATCACCGCAGAATCGGGAATAAAATGACAGATATAGTAAAAGAATACAGTAAAGCACTGTATGAGCTTTCGGAGGAGGAGAATCTGGAATCGGAATTTCTCGGAGAGATCAGAATGCTTTCGAAAATTATCAGCGATTCCCCGGAGTTCATTTCTCTGCTTTCCGCACCTAATATTTCGAAATACGACCGTATGAATGTTATTGACAAAGCCTTTTCGGGCAGATTTCATGAATATATCTGTTCTTTCATGAAGCTTATGACGCGGCGTGGACACGCACGCTTTATTCTTCCGTGCTTCACCGAATACGAAAAGCTTTGGTATGAGAAGAGCGGAATTATCGTAGCTGAAGTGAAAACCGCAATAGAAATGACGCTTCCCGAAAAAAATGTTCTCCACAAAAAGCTCGAAGAATATGTCGGAAAATCAGTTGAAATGAGATGCACCACAGACAGCAGTATTATAGGCGGCGTTTCCATTATGATCGGCGGCATACTTTTGGAAGGCAGCGTCAAAGCGCGGCTCACCGCGCTCCATGAAGCACTGTTCAAAAAGACACTTTAACCGTATTTTTTATCAGTGCAATCAATTTAACAAAGAAAGCTTATCATAAGACCTGGTGATTATAATGAATCTAAATCCTGAAGAAATCAGCAGTATTATAAAATCCGAAATTAAACATTTTAATGAAAAAACCGAGCAAGCCGAAATCGGAACCGTAATCCTGGTCGGAGACGGAATAGCCAAAGCTCACGGTCTTGATAATTGTATGGCTAACGAGCTTCTCGAATTTGAAGGCGGGGATTTCGGAATGGCTCAAAATCTTGAGGAAGACAGCGTTTCTATTGCGATTCTGAGCAACGACACAGGTATTAAAGAAGGTACCGTCGTGAAACGTACCGGTCGGGTAGTCAGCGTACCTGTCGGAGAAGCGATGCTTGGGCGTGTTGTAAACGCACTCGGAAAGCCGATCGATGGAAACGGACAGATTTTTACGTCAGAAACACGCCCCATTGAATCGGAAGCACCCGGTATTATAAAAAGAAAAAGCGTAAAGGTTCCGCTTCAAACCGGTATTAAGGCTGTGGACAGCATGATTCCTATCGGAAGAGGTCAGCGTGAGCTGATTATCGGGGACAGACAGACAGGAAAAACCTCAATTGCTATTGATACCATCATAAATCAAAAAGATACCGATGTGCTTTGCGTCTACGTTGCTATCGGTCAGAAAAATTCAACGGTGGCACAAATAACTGAAACCCTCAGATCTGCCGGTGCGCTTGATTATACCGTAATTGTATCGGCGACCGCTTCCGAAACCGCTCCGATACAATATATTGCACCATATACCGGCTGTGCTATTGCGGAATATTTTATGTCGAAAGGTAAAGACGTGCTTATTGTATACGACGATCTGAGTAAGCACGCCGTTGCATACCGCGCCCTTTCCCTTTTGATCAGACGTCCTCCGGGCAGAGAGGCGTATCCGGGTGATGTTTTTTATCTTCACTCTCGTCTGCTTGAACGCGCGGCGCGCGTAGCTCCTGAATACGGAGGCGGCAGTATAACTGCGCTGCCGATCATCGAAACGCAGGCAGGCGATATCTCCGCTTACATCCCGACAAACGTCATTTCCATCACCGACGGTCAGATCTTCCTCGAGAGCGATCTGTTCCATTCCGGTGTCCGCCCGGCAATAAACGTAGGCCTCTCGGTATCCCGTGTCGGCGGTGCAGCCCAGCTCGGCGCCATGAAGCAGGTCGCAGGCCGCCTGCGCGTTGACCTCGCTCAGTATCGCGAGCTTGCATCGTTTGCACAGTTCGGATCGGATCTTGACAAGTCCACCCGCGATACGCTGCATCGCGGCGCACGTATGACCGAGGTCCTCAAGCAGGGACAGTATGTTCCTATGAGCGCTGCCGATCAGGTAATTGCGATCTTCGCAGTTTCCGAGGGCTACGCCGACGACCTTGAGCTTTCTGATGTTGCACGTTTCGAGTCTGAGCTTATTGATTATGTAAACCGCAGCTACCCTGAATTCCAGGGTGAAGTGCTCAGCGGCAAGAAGCTGAGTGCAGATCAGCAGGCAAAGCTTAAAGAATGTATCGTAAATTTCAAGAAGACTTTCTGATAAACGGAGAAGGGAGGGGCATTAATGGCTAATATGCGCGCCATTCGCACGCGAATAAAAAGCGTGAAGAACACCGAGCAAATAACCAAGGCTATGAAGATGGTCGCGGTGTCCAAACTGCGCAGAACGCAGAGCAGCATGCAGGCAATGCGCCCCTTCTCTGAAAAGAGTCAAGAGGTCATGGACACGCTGCTGTCGGCTTCGTCAGGACTGGAGAATCGCTTCATAAAGCCCCATAAGGAAGTCAAAAAGGTCTGCTATGTCCTGTTTTTGGGCAATCGTGGGCTCTGCGGAGCGTATAACAGTGCGATTTTGCATTATGCAAATTCGGTCATCAAGCAGGGCGGCAAGGACTATGGTCTTGTCGTCTGCGGCCGCTGGGGCAAGGATGTTCTTGCAAACAGCAAGCTCAATGTTATAAAAACCTTTGCCGAGCTGAGTGATACGCCGAATATTGACGAGGCACTTGAGGTCGCAGATTATCTCAAGAGTCTGTACACAAGCGGCGAATACGACGAGGTCCACCTTGTCTACCAGCACTATGTCACGGCGCTGAGACAGGATGCTACCTGTGTGCAGTACCTTCCGGCTGTGCCGGAAAAGAGCGAAAATCAGGGACATGGCAGAATATTTATCTTTGAGCCGGATACGAACAGCGTCCTTGAAAGCGTAATGCAGCTTTATCTTAACAACAAGATAATGAGCGTTCTGCTTGATGCTAAGTGCGGCGAGCACTCGGCGCGCATGACCGCGATGACCGCCGCTGCCGACAGCACCAAGAGCCTTATTTCCGAGCTTGATCTCAAGCTCAACCGCGCGCGCCAGGCCGCGATCACGACCGAGATATCCGAGATCGTCGGCGGTGCATCCGCGCTTAAAAAGAAAAAGTAATCATCCCTTTAAAACCCCTTAAACAGGAGGTATGTCAATGGAAAACGGAATAATCAGAAGGGTCATAGGCCCCGTTGTTGACGTCCAGTTTCCCTCCGGCAAGCTGCCGGATATCTATAATGCTATCGAGGTAAACCTCGATGACCATAAGATCGTCATGGAGGCTGTTCAGCACATCGGCGATAACAGCGTAAGATGCATCTCGCTGTTTTCGACCGACGGACTGTCCCGCGGCTGCCCTGCGGTCGATACGGGAGCACCCATTAAAATGCCTGTCGGCGAGGCAACGCTCGGCCGCATGTTCAATGTCGTCGGCGAGCCTATCGACGGTAAGGGTCCTGTAAACGCCGAAGAGTATATGCCCATTCACAGGCAGGCACCTGCGTTTACGGATATTGCCCCATCCACCGAAATACTCGAAACCGGCATCAAGGTCGTTGACCTGCTCGCACCTTACTCCAAGGGCGGCAAGATCGGCCTGTTCGGCGGCGCAGGCGTCGGCAAGACCGTGCTTATCATGGAGCTTATCCGCAACGTGGCTTACGAGCACGGCGGCTACTCCGTTTTTGCCGGCGTCGGCGAACGCAGCCGTGAGGGTAATGACCTCTGGCACGAAATGACCGAATCCGGCGTTATCAATAAGACTGCGCTTGTATTCGGACAGATGAACGAGCCGCCCGGAGCGCGTCTGCGCGTTCCTCTGTCGGGACTTACCATTGCGGAGAACTTCCGTGATGAGTCCGGCCAGGACGTGCTGCTGTTTATCGACAACATATTCAGATTCACTCAGGCAGGCTCCGAGGTTTCGGCGCTGCTCGGACGTATGCCCTCCGCCGTCGGCTATCAGCCGACTTTGGCGACCGAAATGGGCTCGCTGCAGGAGCGTATAACCTCCACGCGCAACGGCTCTGTAACAGGCGATCTACGTTCCTGCCGACGACCTTACCGACCCTGCTCCGGCAACGGCGTTTGCTCACCTTGACGCGACCACAGTTCTGTCAAGAAGCATCTCAGAGCTCGGTATTTATCCGGCGGTCGATCCTCTGGAATCCACCTCAAGAATTCTCGATCCGAACATCCTCGGCAAGGAGCATTACGAGACTGCGCGCGCGGTTCAGGCTGTGCTCCAGAAGTACAAGGAGCTGCAGGATATCATCGCAGTTCTCGGTATGGACGAGCTGAGCGTTGAGGATAAGGCTACCGTCAGCCGCGCAAGAAGGATCCAGCGATTCCTCTCGCAGCCATTCCACGTTGCCGAAAACTTCACCGGCGTCAAGGGCGCATATGTCAAGATGGAGGATACCATCCGCGGCTTCCAGGCTATTCTGGGCGGAGAGTGCGATGACCTTCCCGAGCAGGCGTTCCTCATGTGCGGAACGATAGATGAAGTGCTCGCAAAGCGCGATCAGTTCAGGTAAGAGCCATGGCAGATAAGATCCATTTTCAGATTGCAACGGCAGACGGTGTGGTCTGCGATTCGATGGTATGCTATGCGCTTGTACCGCTGTCAGACGGCGACGTAGGCGTGCTTTCCGACCATGCTCCCATGATCGGTGCGCTCAAGGAAGGCGTCGTGAAGTATGTCAGCGAGGGTGATGACCATTTTGCCGCAATAAGCGGCGGAGTTCTCAGCGTAGCCGATAACGAAGTTATCCTGCTTGCACGCACGGCAGAGAGAGCCGAGACCATTGACCTTGCCCGCGCCCAGGCGTCCGAGCGCAGAGCGCGTCAGCGCCTTGAGAGCAGAGCAGCCAATGTTGACCTTAAGCGCGCAGAGCTTTCGCTCCAGCGTGCCAT
>ERZ1106976.1782-NODE-1782-length-20552-cov-6.605308_pt1 | contig 20552 bp, 18 predicted proteins | sample MGYA00403687_ERZ1106976 | MGnify/ENA primary metagenome ERZ1106976 (study PRJEB35170, sample SAMEA104062446) | human gut metagenome | biome: human gut; feature: human-associated habitat; material: faeces | place: Denmark | collected 2013-02-22 ... | reverse complement strand
TTGTCGGCATTCTCAAGAAGACTTTCGAAGTAGATCAGATGCTTAAGATCTTTCATTTTTCGGCCTCATTTATTAAAAATTTTTAACTATATCTTCATGCAGACATCCCATGCGCGCCAGATGACGGTGCGCAGGTTACCGATAGCTACACAGTCGCCGACTCTGTAGACCTTATTGTTATCCTTCCCGCCTACGGGAGTGGGAATAAAGCCGATGCCGTTTACAACACTGTCACACTCTACAAAGAAGGTGTCGCCGTTCTGAACGTTCTTAACAGTACAGCCCTTGTCGGTGATTTCGGTAACGGTGGAGTGCAGATATACAGGAACTTTGTGATATTCCATTGCGTCGCGCAGGAAGGAGGTGTTTGCAAGGCAGGTAGCCTGAGCGGCAACGAGGTCACCGGCGTACTCTACGATGATAGGGTGTTTTCCGTAGTTGAGCAGCATATCGTAAGCTGCTTCGCAGGAGGACTGGCCGCCGCCTATAAACAGAACCTTATCGCCGACATCGACCTTATCCTTGAGCACCTGAGTGAAGGTGAGCGTCTTGTCAAAGCCTTTGATGTTGGGCATGGTTCTGGGAACCGAGCCGCTTGCTACGATGATATCGTCAAAGCCGTGCAGAGTGCCGAGATCGTTGACCTCGGTGTTGAGGCGAGCGTCGATGCCCTGCTTTTCGATCTCGTTGCGGTACCAGCGGATGAGCTCCTTGTCGTTTTCCTTGAAGGTCATTGCGGATGCGGTGAGGAACAGGCCTCCGAGCTCTCCGGCCTTTTCAAATATGGTGGGGATGTGGCCGCGCTGCTTGAGAACGAGCGCGCACTCCATGCCGCCGATGCCGCCGCCTATGATGGCGACTTTTTTGGCTTTCTTTGCGGGAACTATCTTGTAGCGATTGTGCTGCATGGTGGTCGGGTTCAAAGCGCAGCGTGCAAGATGCAGCGAGTCACCGAGATGCTGAATGTTGGGGGTGCCTGCGAACTTGGCCATGTTGAAGCAGCCGTTGTGACAGCGGATACAGGGCTTTATCTCGTTTTCGTTTCCGGCCTTTATTTTATGAATCCAGTCGTGATCAACGAGATTCTGACGCGCTATTGCAACTGCGTCGAGCTTGCCTGCCTTGATCTCCTCGGCGGCCTTAACGGGATCCATTCGTCCTGCGCAGACTACGGGCTTATCGGTGAACTTCTTAATATGCTCAACATACTCAAGGTTGCAGTTATCGGGCATATACTGAGGCGGATGTGCCCAGTACCAGGCGTCATAGGTGCCGTTGTCGCAGTTGAACATATCGTAGCCTGCATCGGCCAGATATTTGACTGCCCTCTCGGACTCCTCCATGTCACGGCCGAACTCCTTGAAGTCGGTCTCGTAGGGCATTGCGCCCTTACCCCAGTCCTTGGTCTTGGAAACGACTGAGTAGCGCAGGGAAACGGGGAAGTCCTTGCCGCATGCGGCCTTTATTGCCTGAACTATTTCAACGGGGAAGCGGAAACGGTTCTCGAAGGAGCCGCCGTACTCATCAGTGCGGTAGTTCATATTGCTGATGGTGAACTGGTCAAGCAGATAGCCCTCATGAACGGCGTGAATCTCAACGCCGTCAACGCCTGCATCCATAAGCTTTTTGGCGGTCTTTGCGAATGCATCGACCTGATCGTGAATCTCTTTAATGGTCATGGGACGGGATTTTATCTCGTCGTACCAGCGGTTAGGAGTAGCCGAAGCCGATGCGGTGATGTAGTCAAGGTCTGCTATGGGGCTTGCAATTTTACCGAGCAGGGGGTGCTTGAGAAGGGTTACCATGGGCTTTGTGATAGCCATGGAGCGTCCCATGCCGGCTGCGAGCTGGATAAAGAGCTTGGAGCCGGTTTTGTGGAACTCCTTCATGTAAACGGCAAGATCCTTGAACATCTTGTCATTCTGGTACAGCCAGCGGCCGAGGATCGGATCCTTGATGCACTGCATGCCGGGCAGGATAAGGCCGACGCCGTCCTGAGCGCGGTTAAGCAGGAAATAAGCCGCCTCCTTATCAAGATGGCTGGGCTCCATCCAGCCGAACAGGGATGTACCGCCCATCGAGCACTGGACGATGCGGTTGGGAATCTCGACATTGCCGATCTTCCAGGGGGTAAACAGGGCTTCATACTTAGGGTTCATTGCGTTTCCTTCCTTTTCCATATGTTTTTTTACGCGATAGATATTATAAATGTCAGTATGTATGACATTTATAATTAAAAAACGGCAGAACCTCATTTTTGAAGTTCCGAAATGCCGTTAATCTTTACTTTTACTTTTTGCAGCGAAGCACTGCGTGAACATATCGCACATTGCGCGAAGCCTTTTGTGTGCGTCTATCTCTCCGGCGCTCGGTACGCCGACCGTAAGACGCTGCATCATGCCGAGAATGGAATCATAAGCGTTATAGTAAAGCTGCTTTATGTCAGCCTCGGGATCGACCGTTCCGTCCTCAAGCCCGCGCACTATGGCCAGCGAAAGGGGACCGGTGTATTCCTCAAAGCGCTCCGGCGGACGGTTTACTACCTTTTCGTTTTTCCCTGCGTTAAAGAGCGCGACCTCAGCGTCGAGTGAGAAGCGGATGCCGTCGGGATCCACAAACAGAATGTTTGAGTAGCTGTTTAAAATTATGGATATTTGCTCGATGCCGCTCAGTTGATTATAATCGTTATTGTCAAGCGCCCAGGTAATGTACTCCTTGGCTCTGTCCCAGTAGCAGAAGGCGGCGGCAATTACAATGTCGCTTTTCGTTGTAAAGTACCTGTACACCGAACGTTCGGTAAGGCCGGAGGCCTTTGCTATATCGGATACCGTAGTATTTGCAATGCCGTTATTTATGAAACAGTCAAGCGCTTTTTCCGTAACGAGCCGGATGTTCTGAGCTCTTACCTCTTCAAGTGACATATATATACCTCAAATTAAAATGTCATATTAACTGACATGAAGCATTATACACTCGAAAAATACGTTTTGCAAGAGCAAATAATTATTTTTTTCACATTATTTTCGGTTTTTTTTCCTTTGCTTTCTATTATATCGCCTGAGCTTTCTCGGATCGGGGATAAGAACGTCCACTGCGATATAACCTATGGCGAACAGAGCAATGACCGATATAACAAGAACTAAGCTTTCCATAGCAGCACCTCATCTCCTGGTCCAAATCTGCGGCGACAGCAGCAGAAGGAGCGGATATATTTCAAGCCTGCCAAGCAGCATGGCAAAGGATAAAACAAGCTTTGAAAATACTGAATAATCGGCAAAGCTTGCGCTCGGACCGACAAGTCCGAAGCCGGGGCCGACATTATTGATACAACTCACAGCAGCGGAAAAATTTGTTTCCAGACCAAACGGCTCGAAGCTTATCAGCAGAAATACGGCGCCTATTATAGCGATATACAGCGCAAAATAAGATAATACCTGCTTTTCGCCCTGAGCATCAACACGCCTCCCATTTAAAATAACGGAGCTGACCTCGCGCGGGCGCAGCGCCCGGCGCAGATCGTTTCGGGCTATCTGCATAAGAACGACAACTCGGCTCATTTTAAGTCCGCCCGCCGTAGAGCCCATACAGCCGCCGAAAAACATCAGAACGAGCAAAACAGCCTTGGCAAACTGAGGCCATTTGTCAAAATCGGCAGTTGCATATCCGGTCGTCGTAATGATCGATGATACCTGAAACGCCGAAAGGCGCACCGCATCTGAAATGCTTTTGTAAACGGGGAATATGCTGACGGTGATGACCAGCATTGAGGCAAGGCTTATTCCGAAATAGCACTTGAGCTCGTTAGACCTGAGCACCTCACGCCATCTTTTTATGAGCAGCAGATAATACACATTGAAGCTTACGCCGAACAGCATCATGAACACTGTTATCACCCACTGACAGAACGGAGAATAAGAAGCGATGCTGTCGGCCTTTATCCCAAAGCCGCCCGTGCCGGCGGTACCGAGAGCGTGAACGATGCTGTCAAACAGTGGCATACCTCCGCACAAAAGCAAAACGATCTCAATAATTGTCATAGCGAGATATATGTAATAAAGGATCTTTGCCGTCCCGCTGGAACGAGGGGTAAGCTTGTCAACGCTGTGTCCGGGCATCTCGGCGCGCAGAATATTTACCGAGCGTTCAGGTGTCTTTTCCATTACGGCCATTATGAACACAAGAACGCCCATACCGCCAATCCAGTGAGTGAAGCTGCGCCAGAACAAAAGCCCATGGCTGAGAGACTCCACGTCAGTAAGTATCGAGGCGCCCGTTGTTGTAAATCCGGATACCGTTTCGAAAAATGCATCTGTAAATGAAGGGATGCTGCCGCTTATTACAAACGGGAGCGCTCCGAACAAGGATATTCCGAGCCATGAAAGGGCGACTATTGCAAGCCCGTCACGGGTATAAAGGCTTTTATTCTCACTGTGGCAGAGCTTTGTGAGAAGAAATCCGGCTACAGCCGCCGCCGATGAGGAGATGATAAACGCAAGCAGACACTTATCACCGTATATGACCGACACCGCAAGCGGCAGCAGCATGAGCGCAGCTTCAAGGATAAGTACTCTGCCAACTGTATGTAAAACAAGCTTTATCTTCATTTGTCTATCACATCCGAAAGGTCGCACAGCTTTCTGCCGGCGGCAATTATTATCACACGGTCGTCCGGAAGAATAACATCATCACCGCAGGGAATAATGTTCTTGCCTCCGCGAATTATGCCCGCAAGCAGAATATCGGGCTTGAGCTTCAGGTCCTTTACGGGAATATTCGTGTAACCGAAATCAGAGGACACTACAAATTCAAGCGCCTCAACGGTTCCGTTCATGAGGCTGTAAAGCGTTTCCACTCTGCTGCCCATGGAGTTTTGCAGCGCACGGGCGTATTGAAGCAGCACGTCTGCCGTTATATGCTTCGGCGACACGGTGCATTCAACGCCAAGCTGTTCGGACAGCTCGTGATAGGCGTCCTGGTTGAGCTTCGCTATGACCTTGGGCACGCCGCGGTCAAGAGCATAGTAGGATATCAGAAGGTTTTCCTCATCCATTCCCGTGAGAGCGACAAAGGCGTCCGCTCCGTCAAGCCCCTCCTCGTCCAGCAGCTCATGCTGTGCACCGTCGCCGCGGATAATCACGGCGCCCGTCCCGAGCGCAGCGGATATATCGTCACAGCGCTTGTCGTCCTTTTCGATTATTTTGACGCTGTTGCCGCTTCTAATGAGCGCATCGCTCAGATACTGCGCAATACGGCTCGCACCGAGCAGCATCACATGCTTTGCCCTCTTTTGCAGTATGCCCATGTTGCTAAGAAGCTTCTGCATGTCCTCCGGAGCGGCTATAAGTCCTAACTTATCACCGGCATGAAGGACAAAGCTGCCTCGCGGGATATGCGCCGTTTTTCCGCGAAGCACGGCGCACACGAGGAAGGACGCTCCGCTTTTGGCACGCAGTGATGCAAGAGTTGCACCGTCGATGGAGCTTTCCGGCTTCAGACATATCTCAGCCATCTCGAAGCGGCTGCGGGTAAAGCTTTCGCATCTTACGGCGGACGGGAATTTGAGAATGTTATATATTGCTTTAGCCGTGAGCTGCTCAGGGTTTATGACCATGGAAAGCTCAAGCTGCTTTTTTATAAAACCAAGGTTTTCGCTGCTGTATTCGCTGCCGCGAATGCGTGCGACGGTGTGCTTTGCGCCCATACGCTTTGCGAGAAAACAGCTGAGCATGTTAATCTCGTCCGAGCCGGTTGCCGCGATGAACAGCTCCGCGCTGCCGACGTCGGCGTCCGACAGAGTCTTGAAATGTGTACCTGCCGCGCATATGCCCATAACGTCATAGCTCGTTGTGACGTTATCGATGACTTCCCGGTCGTTATCAACGACCACTATCTCATGGCCTTCGCTTATAAGGCTTTGAAGTATGCTTTGGCCGATCTTGCCGCAGCCGACTATAACTATCCTCATTTGAATATTGCCTCGATTCATCTCTTCTTTCTATGATAAAATATAGCACCTCGGGCATTATAATGGGATTAGAGGATGTGCCGGGGCATTAAAGTTCTGTTAAATTGCAGACTCTAAATGGAAAATGCTTTTCGATTTGCGGCCGGTGTGTTATAATTGCGTCGGAAATGAGGTGGTGTAATGCAGCGCGAAGAGAAGATACTTGTCTGCCTTTCCGGCTCTGCGTCAAACGTGCGCGTTGTGCGTGCAGCGGCAAAGCTTGCCGAGGCGTTTAAAGGAACTCTTACTGCGCTGTTTGTCGAGCCAGCAAATCACTCAGTGCAGTCGGACGGGCAGCTTGAGGATAATATCCGCCTTGCGAAACGGCTCGGTGCGCAGATAACAACGCTCTACGGCGATGATGCGGCAACTGTCATAGCGGAATACGCACGCGTTTCGGGCTCGACCAAGATCGTCATCGGCCGAAGCCCCGGCAAGCGCGGCTTATTCTCCAAAAAGAGCATCGTTGACCGGCTGGGCGAGATAGCGTCGGATATGGATATATATATAATCCCCGACAAGCATGAGGTGAGGAATAAGGCGCCGGGCGCCCTGCTCGCGCAGGAGCGCTTCAGCTTGCGCGACACTATCGTTACAACACTTATGCTCTGCTTTTGTACAGGCATTGGCTATCTGTTTTCCGACCTTGGCTTTTCAACGGCAAATGTGATAGTTGTGTATATAATCGGTGTTCTCTCAATTGCCATGCTGACTGCCGGACGAAGCTACAGTCTTGCCGCGTCCATAATGTCGGTGCTTATATTCAACTTTTTCTTCACCGAACCGTATTTTTCGCTCTTTTCGGATACAAGCCATATTATTACGTTTGTTGTCATGTTTGCCGCAGCACTGCTTATATCGTCGATAACGGCGAGAGTAAAGATACAGACGCGTCAAACGGCGCTGAGAGTTTACAGAACCGAGGTCCTGCTTGAAACGAGCCAGAAGCTCCAGCAGGCGCTCGGCATAGAGCAGCTGCTTTCCGTAACTGCGGCGCAGCTCGGCAAGCTTCTCGACAGAAGCATACTTATCTATCCTGCCGAGGACGTACACCTTGCCGAACCGCGGCTGTTCCCCGTGCATGAGGATGATGATTTCAGCACATATCTGACTGATTATGAGCTTGAGGCCGCTCAATGGACGCTTGAAAACGACCGTCGTGCGGGCAGCGGCACTGCCGTATTTCAAAAGGCAAGCGGTCTGTACATGGCCATCCACGCAAACGGGAGAGTGTTTGCCGTCGCTGGCATCGCAATGAAGGACGCCCCTCAGCTCGAGAGCTTTGAGAAAACGCTCACTGTTGCAATACTTGACGAGTGCGGGCTTGTGCTCGAAAACGAAAATAATCGACTTGAAAAGCGCAGAATAGAGGAAAAAGCACGGGCGGAGGAATTAAGGGCAAATCTCCTGCGTGCGATATCGCACGATCTGCGCACACCGCTTACCAACATATCCGGCACCGCTGCGCTGCTCATGGACAATGAGCTTCCCGAGAATAAGCGACGGCAGATGTACACATCGGTGTACGATGATGCACAATGGCTGATAAACCTTGTGGAAAACCTTTTGAGCATAACACGCATGGAAGGCGGCAGCCGAATAGAAAACACTCAGCCGGAGCTTTTGGACGATGTGTTCCGCGAGGCCGTTTCGCATGCAGACAGGAAGCTTGGTGAGCATAAGCTCAGTGTTCAGCTCGGCGATGAGCTGCTTATGGCGTATATGGATGCGCGTCTTATCGTTCAGGTTATAATAAACCTGCTGAATAATGCTGTGAAATATACACCGCCCGGATCGCATATATGCCTTTCGGCCGCGGCGCGGGCAGACAGGGTGATTATAAGCGTTTCCGACGACGGAAACGGTATAGCCGATGATGTGAAAAACAAAATTTTCGATATGTTTTACACTTCGGGCAAAGCCAGCAGCGATGCACGGCGCGGCCTGGGTCTTGGCCTTGCGCTGTGTAAAAGCATTGTTGAGGCGCACGGCGGCAGTATCAGTGTTTTAGATAATGTGCCGCACGGAGCGGTATTTACATTTGATCTTAAGAGAGCGGAGGTGCAGTCAGATGAATAAGCCGCAGATTCTGATAGTCGAAGACGATAACGCCGTTGCAAATCTCATTGCGGCGACGCTTGAGACACAGGACTATACATATAAGCGTGCCGGAAACGGAACGGAGGCTGTGATGCAGGCACTCTCCTGTAAACCTGATGTTATGCTGCTTGACCTTGGACTGCCTGATATGGACGGTGTTGAGATAATCAAAAAAATACGCTCATGGAGCAATATGCCCATAATCGTGGTGTCGGCGCGCAGCGAGGATTTCGACAAGGTCTCGGCTCTTGACGCGGGAGCGGATGACTATCTGACAAAGCCTTTTTCGGTCGATGAGCTTTTAGCCCGCCTGCGCGTAGCCTTGAGGCGGGTACGCTATGACAGCGACCGCCTCGGCGAAGAATCAAGCAGCTACGAAAACGGAGATCTCCGCATCGACTACTCCGCCGGATGTGCATTCATTTCCGATAAGGAGATACACCTTACTCCGATAGAGTACAAGCTCCTGTGCCTTCTTGCGAAAAATACAGGCAAGGTGCTCACTCACAATTATATTCTCAAGGAGGTCTGGGGCAGCCCTACTGCATCGGACGTTTCTTCCCTGCGTGTTTATATGGCAACTCTCCGCCGCAAAATAGAGAAAAACTCCAACGGTGTGCAGTATATCCAAACACATGTCGGCATCGGCTACCGTATGCTTAGAATAAATAAATAATTTGTCGCAATTGCACTAATCGTTAACAGAAATTTCGTGAAAAATCACTATAGCTTGTGCTAAACTATACACAATATATAATCTTTAAGGAGCGCGGCGCATGAACGAAGTAAAATCACCGAAAAAACCGCTTGTTTATTACTACACGATAGTTCTGATTCTCCTGCTGGTGTTCAATTTTGTGGCCATGCCATGGATATCGGAGCATCAGATCAAGGAAGTCGACTATAATACTTTTATCAATATGGTTGATAAGGGAGAAGTCAGCGCCGTCGAGATACAGGAGCAGAATAACCGCATCCTGTTCAAGGGCGATGAAAAAAGCGGCAAGATATATAAGACGGCAATGGTGCCGGACGATGATCTCGTCTCACGTCTGCTGAAGGCCGATGTTTCAACAACCGGAGAGGAGATAGAGCAGACCTCGGCGCTTGTCAGTATACTCGCCTGGCTGCTGCCGATTATAATATTTGTTGCTCTCGGCCAATACATGTCGCGCAAAATGATGGACAAAATGGGAGGCGGCAACTCCATGATGTTCAACATGGGTAAGTCCAATGCCCGAGTGTACGTCAAATCCGCCGAGGGTATAAAGTTTGCCGATGTTGCCGGTGAGGATGAGGCTAAGGAAAATCTCTCCGAGATTGTAAATTATCTGCATGATCCCGGCAAGTATAAGGAAATCGGTGCATCAATGCCCAAGGGCATTTTGCTTGTAGGCCCTCCGGGAACAGGTAAAACCATGCTGGCCAAGGCGGTGGCCGGTGAAGCAGACGTGCCGTTTTTCTCGATGTCGGGCTCGGAATTCGTCGAAATGTTTGTCGGCATGGGAGCAAGCAAGGTGCGCGACCTGTTCCGTCAGGCCAAGGAAAAAGCGCCCTGCATCGTTTTTATCGATGAGATTGACGCGATCGGCAAAAAGCGCGACGGTCAGCTCGCCGGCAATGACGAGCGCGAGCAGACGCTCAACCAGCTCCTGACCGAGATGGACGGCTTTGAGGGCAATAACGGCGTAATAATCCTCGCAGCGACCAACCGCCCCGAGTCTCTCGACCCGGCGCTCACGCGCCCCGGCCGCTTCGACCGCCGCGTGCCCGTCGAGCTTCCCGACCTCAAGGGCAGAGAGGAGATACTCAAGGTTCACGCACGCAAGATAAAGGTTGCCGAGGACGTTGATTTTGGCAAGATTGCCCGCATGGCCTCCGGCGCATCGGGAGCGGAGCTTGCCAATATAGTAAACGAAGCCGCACTGCGCGCTGTACGCGACGGCAGACGCTTTGCCAATCAGTCTGACCTTGAGGAGAGCATAGAGGTCGTCATCGCAGGCTATCAGAAGAAAAACGCCATCATGACCGACCACGAAAAGCACATTGTAGCTTATCATGAGATTGGGCACGCGCTCGTCGCCGCAAAGCAGACACACTCTGCACCCGTGCAGAAGATAACCATAGTTCCGCGCACCTCCGGCGCGTTGGGCTATACCATGCAGGTCGAAGAGGGCAACCACTATCTCATGAGTAAGGAAGAGATGGAAAACAAGATAGCTACCTTTACAGGCGGCCGTGCGGCAGAGGAGGTCGTTTTCGGCTCGGTAACAACCGGCGCTTCGAATGATATCGAGCAGGCTACAAAGCTGGCACGCGCAATGATAACGCGCTACGGCATGAGCGAGGACTTTGACATGGTCGCCATGGAAACGGTCACTAACCAGTATCTCGGCGGCGATACCTCGCTTGCGTGCTCTGCCGAAACTCAGGCGCAGATCGACCGTCAGGTCATCGCGCTCGTTAAAAAGCAGCACGACAAGGCCGTTAAGATCCTGACCGAAAACCGCGAAAAGCTCGATGAGCTCGCAAGGTTCCTCTACGAAAAAGAGACCATCACCGGCGAAGAATTCATGGGAATACTCGACAAGTAAGTATAAATCCTCCGGCTTAGCCGGAGGATTTTGATTTAGGTTTATAATTATTTCATTAAGGCTGCTTCTTTGAGCGCTAAAACGCGCTTTGCTTCTTTCTTGCATTTAGATGCGGAAGAAACAGAGAGAAAAATCACCCATGGTTCATCGTCAGGTACTGGTAATTTGTGTAGCACATTTATACTATTGTCATACAACACAAAATCTCCATCAGCGTCTTTATTTGATAAACATAGTACTCTGTTACGTATAAGTTGCTTATACCCCGGATAGTCATTTTCTAAGCGTATGTTAATATAAACATCATTGCTCCACGGTATATAAAGAGGTGAATCTTTCCCTGAAAACGTAATATTTATTCCGTTACTATTAATAGTTGTCGTCGTCGAATATGCGGGATCGCGCAACACTAAATACGTACTTATTGCGTCAATTATTGCAAGAAGTATGAGGATTAATACTTCAGTCAACGAATACTGTGATGTCAACAAGCCATATGCCATCGCAATTGTGAAAGAGAATAGTAACGACAAATATGCCCAAGCTTTTCTTTTGTAGGGATTATAGCTTATAGAATTACAATTTGTTCTTTTCATAAATGATTAATGATTCAATTGTGTATTAACTTTAATATACTTTCGCACAGGGCGCTTAGCTATTACATTCTTATTATACGCCCCATGGCCTATCCTGTCAAACAATGCAAAAGCCGGAGCATATCGCTCGATATGCTCCGGCAAATTTGTTTACACCATGCTTTTGTAGTCGGCGCAGGGCTCAACATTGTCGGGAGGGAAGAACTCGTCGACGGGGAAGCTTATGCGGCCGAACATCGTGCAGGGGTCATCCTCGTTTGAGCCCACGCACTCCTTCTCCGGAAGACAGTAGTCATAAGCCGGGATAAGAAGCTGAGTGTTTCTCTCGAGGCGGATGATTGAAAACTGCCCGAGAGTAACATAAACGTGACGCGTACCGCCCGTGACGGAGATATCCTCGCCGAAGGAGTCGAGTATGCTCTGCGGAATATCGCGCTGATCGATGCCGGGATCGGGCAGTGCGGTCTCGGCAAGCGTCATGTGCAGTGCAATGGGATCAACGGCGTCGACCTCGGCATACGGCATGCTGCTGTCGCTGCTTGGAATGCAGCAGTTTCCGGAGGAAAAGCTTCTTACCCTGCCTTCAGAACCGAAGAGCATAACGCGCTTATCGAACACCGCAAGCCCCGTAAATGCCTGATTCGCCGGGAACGTCTCGCCGCTTATTTTGTAAAAGTAGGTGACGTCAACCGTGTAATAGCCGCGGTTGAGACAAATTCCATTCACCTTCACCTCGCATTGCAGAAGCTGAGCGCACTTCGGGCGCACGCTGAACGCGCTCTCTATGTAGGGAAGAGAGCTCACCGTGGGATAAACGCGCAGATCCTCGATGCAGTCCTTGTCGCGGCAGGCATCCATTATCTTTCTCGTATTGATACAAACGGCCTGTTTTATGCAGTCATTATCATTGACCGGACCGGGCACGACCCTGTCTGCCATAAATATACCTCCCAGGATGGAATTGAAGAAAACTTCAATACAGTCTATGCGCACTGTTCCAAAATGTGAAGAATATTGGATTTACAAAAAGAAAAGTATGTATTATTATATATGTTAGTAGTAATAGGTGAGGTGGGAAGATGAATAAAAAGATTTGGCTTATCCTAATAGCCGTTGAGGTGCTTATACTTTTCGCAATGATCCTGGCGGATTTCGGAGTTCTGCACATGGCATCCGCGCCGGGATCGCCCAGGAGCATTATATTGCACATAACAACTGTTGTGATCATCTTTGCGTGCCTTGATGCTTATAAAAAGAGTAAATAACGTTTACCTGCTTAGACTTTGAATGTATAATATCATTTCCGGGAGAGTGCTATGGAACGATACGGCTTTATCCATGAGAAGCTTGACATAAAAATTCTAATATTGTTTATTCTCCGCCGTCTGCCGGGCATAGTTGCGCCAATTGATCTTCAGGATTTCACGCAGCAGTGCGATGAGGGCTTCGGCTATTTCGAGTATTCCGACTGCCTTGCCGAGCTTATAGAAAGCGGCCTCGTTATCGAGGAGGAAAACGGTCTGCGTGTCAGCAAGCGCGGCGCGGACGCCGCCGAGACTGTTGAGAGCAGTCTGCCTTTTTCCGTCCGCAAAAGGGCGGAGAAAATAATCGCTCCGGAGGCCGAGAGGCTGCGCCGCCTGTCCATGATTACCGCGCAGCACCGCAATCGTGACAGCGGCTGCTTTGTTACCCTTGCCATGAGCGACGGTAAGGGCGAGATCATAAGGCTCAATATCCTCTCGTCGGGCGAGCAGCAGGCAGAGCGCATCGAGGAAAACTTCCGCGACAGGGCGGAGGAAATATACTGCAAAATAATCGCGCTTTTAGATAAGAAGCCCGAGAATAAAAAAGGGTAAAAAACGCCATCTCAAATGGGCGTTTTAATATTATTACTATATTATACTGTGTATACCAGGAGGAAAACCATGGAGATCAGAATCCCGGACGGATACAAAAGCATACTCAGCGTTTACGATACGCAGAAGGCCATAAGCCTTTTAAAGCGCCTGTTTGAGGACAGGCTTGCGGCACTTTTAAATCTCTACCGCGTGTCCGCGCCATTGTTTGTTGACTCTAATTCCGGACTTAACGATAACCTGAACGGCTATGAGCGCCCCGTATCCTTCGATATTCTCCGCTCGGATACGACCGCGCAGGTCGTGCAGTCGCTTGCAAAGTGGAAGCGTCTTGCGCTCAAGCGCTATAACTTTTTCCCCGGCAAGGGGCTTTACACCGATATGGATGCTATCCGCCGCGACGAGGACGAGCTGGATAATCTGCACTCGGTCTATGTTGACCAGTGGGACTGGGAGAAGGTCATCCTTGCGGAAAACCGTAATATCGACTATCTCAAGCTCACCGTAATGGACATAGTAAAGGCTCTGTGCGACACACAGGACACCATGCAGGCTATTTACCCTCAACTCCAATGCCTGCCGAAGCTCGAACGAAATGTTACCTTCATAACCTCGCAGGAGCTCGAGGACATGTACCCTGATATGACGGCAAAGCAGCGCGAGAACGCCTTTACCCGCGAGCACAAGACCGTGTTTATAATCGGCATCGGCGGCGCTCTGCGCTCCGGCAAGCCGCACGACGGCCGTGCACCAGACTATGACGACTGGTCGCTCAACGGCGATATCCTGTTCTGGTGCGATTGGCTCGACTGCGCTATGGAAATATCATCTATGGGTATCCGGGTCGATCCGGAGTCGCTGGACAGGCAGCTCAGACTTTCCGGCTGCGATGACCGCAGAGTGCTTCCGTACCACAGGATGCTCCTAAACGGCGAGCTGCCTCTCACCATCGGAGGGGGCATAGGCCAGTCACGTGTATCCATGCTCCTGCTCGGTAAAGCGCATATCGGCGAGGTGCAGGTGTCCATATGGGATAAGCACACCGATAAGGTATGTGCCGAAAAGGGAGTAATGCTCCTGTAAAAAGCCGCATAAGGTGTGAATATGGATTTCATAGAACTTGTAAAAGTAATAATAATCGGCATAGTTGAGGGCATAACCGAGTGGCTGCCCATTTCGAGCACAGGCCATATGCTGCTGGTGGATGAGTTTGTTCACATGAATGTAACGCCCGAGTTTCGCGAGATGTTCCTGTACGTCATCCAGCTCGGAGCGATACTGGCCGTCATAATCCTCTACTGGGGCAAAATGTGGCCGTTTCAGAGCAGGAAGAAAAACGGCAGCGTTATAAAAAAGGATACCTTCATCCTCTGGTTCAAGGTCGTTATAGCCTGCATACCCGGCTTTATCGCTTATCTGATCTTTGACTTTGTCGATAACTGCTATGTCGTTGCGGCAGCGCTTATAATCTACGGTATACTTTTCATCGTGATCGAAAATTGGAACCGCGGCCGCGAGCCGAGAGTGAAAACCCTCGAAGAGATATCGTATAAGGATGCGCTCATTATCGGCCTGTTCCAGGCGCTTTCGATCATTCCCGGTACCTCGCGCAGCGGCTCGACGATCATCGGCGGCCTTGTGATCGGGGTATCGCGCGTTGCGGCGGCGGAGTTTACATTCTTCCTCGCCGTACCCGTCATGGTCGGTGTGTCGCTTCTGAAGCTCCTTGCGTTCGGCTTTGACTTCACGAGCGCAGAGCTCATAACGCTCATCGCCGGCTGCGTCGTCGCCTTCCTTGTGTCCGTTGCGGTAATCAAGTTCCTCATGAGCTATATAAAGAAAAAGGACTTCAAGATCTTCGGCTGGTACCGCATCATACTCGGCGTTGTAGTCATAGTGTATTTTCTGCTAAAGTGAAAAATTTTACCCCCCATTGGACGATGGGGGGCTTTTTTAGCTGACGAGAGCCGAACCCCTGCCGCCTGTCAGCAGCTCTTTTCGGCGCTTTCCGCCTTTTTCTCTTTTATGGGCGTCAGCCCATCTGCATCGAAGAAAGACGAAAATCACCTGAAAATTGCAAGCTGACAGGTGCCTTGCAGTTTTGACAGAGCTGATTTTTGCTCAGGCAAGGCAAAGCCCGCAGGGAATACTGACGTATTGACAAGGGCTTTAACGAAGTATGAGTGAAAATCAGCCTGCCAAAACCGACAGGTGTTCGACTCCCGTCAGCTATGCCGAATCGTTGCCATATGGTGTTAGCATGTGCCCGTTTTGAAAGGAGCACAGACAATGAAGCTTAAAAACACATTATGCATATTACTTATATTAATAATGCTCATAAGCCTCGGCGCATGCGGCAAGACTACCGCGCCGAGGGCGACGGCTTTGCCGAACACCGCCGCCGAAACGCAGACGGAGTATCGCCTGACGGCAAAGCTCACCCCGGCTGATACAGAGAGCAAGAGTCTGGCAGCACATTTTACGGAGACCGCCGTCATAAGCTTTACAAACACAAGCTCTGATGTATGGAAACGCATCTGCCTGCGCGATTACGCGGCATCTAATCTCGAGCTTGAAAACGATATGGGCGGCGAATACACGCCCGGCAGCATACGCGAGGTGCTCGATTCGGCAGGCAATATGCTTAAATTCGAGGCGCAGAAGGATAAGTCCGTCGTATACGTTACGCTCTCGTCGCCCCTGCGCCCGGGTGAGCGCACGACAGTAATAGTTGATTACTCGACCGAGATACCATGCGGCGGTGAGCGGCTGTGCTGGTATCCGAGCGGGGACTACGGCTCAAAGAGCGTTACCTGCCTTTCGCAGGCATATCCAATGCTCGCCGAGTACGTTGACGGCAAGTGGAACGAAACGCCGTATTTTGCCGACGGCGAGTGCTTCTTCTCGCGCTGCGCAAGCTTTGAGATGACCCTCAGCGTTCCCGAGGGCTGTACCGTCGTATCCACCGGCAGCGAAACGCAAAACTCCGACGGAACCTGGACATTAAAGGCTGATAAGGTGCGCGACTTTGCCGTCATCGTCGGCGAGAGCTTTGAAAAGCTCACGGCCAGGGTCGGCGACGTTACGGTAAACAGTTATTACAATTCTGCCGCTGACGGCGATAAAAAGCAGGGCGAGATCTCTCTCAAGGCCGCCGTTGACGCGGTAAACGCATTTGAGGAAGCCTGGGGTAAATACCCTTACGATACGCTCGATGTCGTTCAGGCGCCGTATAACTCCGGCGGCATGGAATACCCCGGCATGGTGCGTATAGCTGCCTCCTATGCAGGCAGTCTGGAGCTTGTTGAGGGCGAAGTCGGTAAAATGCTGTGCCTTGATGTTGCGCACGAGGTCGCGCACGAATGGTTCTACGCTGCCGTCGGAAACGACCAGTACCGAGAGGCGTGGCTGGATGAGAGCTTTGCCGTTTACGGAGAATATGTCTATCAGCTTTATACAGGCGAGAGCGAGTCGGACGTTCGGGAGCGAGTCATGGCCTTTGACGGTGTGCTTCCGCAAAAGTACATTGACCTCAGCGCCGGTGAATACTTCGACGAGGGAACAGGCTACGGCGACTATATACACGCCGTATACAAGGTCGGACCGCAGTTTTTGTGGAAGCTGCGGCAGACGATGGGCGCTGACAGCTTTGATGATTTCATGCACACATGGTATACAGAGCATATGTTCAAAGAAGTGACCACCGCCGACTTCCGCGAAGCTATTGAAAAAGCCGCGCCGGGCGGCGAGGTCAGAGCACTGCTGAGTGAATATCTTTCTCCGGCGTGATAAAATATAATAACACAAGGCAGTAGTCGGTTGACTACCGCCTTGTTTTTGCTTATAATTGCCGTGAAACATAAAAGCATGGAGTAAAGCATGAGAAATATAGACGCAAAATTAATTGAAGATACCGTCGCACGCCTGTGTATCGAGGCAAACCTTTGCCTGCCGGACGACGTTACAGCTGCCATCGAGCGTGCCGAAAAGGAAGAACCCTGGGACGGTGCAAAAAAAATACTATCACTTTTGGGCGATAACGTCCGCATTGCGTCGGAAAAAATGCTCCCCGTGTGCCAGGATACGGGCATGGCCTGCGTTTTTCTTGAGCTCGGACAGGATGTGCATATTGACGGGAATATTGAGGAAGCGGTCAATAACGGCGTACGCCGCGGCTACGGTGACGGCTATCTTAGAAAAAGCGTGGTGTGCGATCCTCTGCGCAGAGTCAACACCGTCGATAACACGCCGGCGCTTTTAAGCGTAAAGCTCGTGCCGGGCGAGAGCCTGCGCATAACCGTAATGCCCAAGGGCTTCGGCAGCGAAAATATGAGTGCGCTGAAAATGCTTAAGCCCGCCGACGGCGTTGAGGGTGTGAAGCGCTTCATTCTGGAAACGGTCGAAAAGGCCGGAGCAAATCCATGCCCACCGATAATCGTCGGAGTCGGAATAGGAGGAAGCTTCGACAAGGCTGCATACCTTGCAAAGCATGCGCTCCTGCGCCCGCTCGATGAGCCGAATCACGATGAGTATTACGCGGCGCTCGAAAAAGAGCTGTTGAGTGGGATAAACGCCCTCGGCATAGGGCCGCAGGGCTTCGGCGGTAAAACAACGGCACTGGCAGTGCTGATAGAAAGTATGCCCACGCACGTTGCCGGACTGCCCGTCGCTGTCAATATAAGCTGCCACGCCACTCGGCGCAAAAGCGCAAGTCTGTGAGGTGCACGATGGAATACAGGATAAGCGCTCCGGCATGCGTGCAGGAGCTCAGAAAACTCAAAGCAGGTGACAGCGTGCTGCTGTCCGGCACGGTGTACACCGCACGCGACGCCGCGCACAAGCGTATATGCGAGTGCCTGGACAGAGGCGAAAAGCCGCCGTTTGACCTAAACGGCAGCGCCGTATACTATGTAGGCCCGACCCCGGAGCATGACGGCTGCTGCATAGGCTCGGCAGGGCCTACTACCTCGGGCAGGATGGATGATTATTCTCCGCGCCTTCTCGATGCGGGGCTGAAGATCATGATCGGCAAGGGCAACCGCAGCAAAGATGTCGTGCGGTCAATGGTGCAAAACGGAGCCGTATATTTGACAGCAATCGGCGGAGCGGGTGCTCTTATGGCGGCATCTATCGAAGAAGCGGAGCTTGTCTGCTGGGAGGATCTCGGCTGCGAGGCCGTGCGAAGACTCAAGGTAAAGGATATGCCGCTGACGGTTGCCATCGACAGCGAGGGAAACGATCTGTATAAGCTCGGCAGAGCACAGTATTTAAAAGAGGTAGAAAAATAATGGATTACGCAAAGGAATCACTGAAACTGCACTATGAGCTCAAGGGCAAGATCGAGATCACGGCGCGCACAAAGGCAAACGACCGCCAGTCTCTCAGCCTTGCATACACCCCCGGCGTTGCCGAGCCATGCCTTGAGATACAAAAGGATGTGAATAAAAGCTATGAGCTCACCCGACGCTGGAACACGGTTGCTGTCGTAACCGACGGTACGGCCGTTCTCGGACTGGGCGATATAGGCCCTGAGGCCGGAATGCCTGTCATGGAGGGGAAATGCCTTCTGTTCAAGGAATTCGGCGGAGTTGACGCCATACCGCTGTGCATCCGCAGCAAGGATGTTGACGAGATCGTGAACACCGTCGCGCTTCTGGCCGGCTCCTTCGGCGGTATAAATCTTGAGGATATCTCCGCACCGCGCTGCTTTGAGATCGAGCGTAAGCTCAAGGAGCGCTGTGATATCCCCGTTTTCCATGACGATCAGCACGGAACTGCGGTCATCATGCTCGCAGGGCTCATAAACGCCCTCAAGGTCGTCGGCAAGCGCCTTGAGGATGTGAAGATCGTGACCTCCGGCGCCGGTGCTGCCGGTATTGCGATCATAAAGCTTCTCGTATCTGCCGGAGCTGGAAACGTCGTTATGACCGACCGCACAGGTGCGATATATAATGGCCGCCCCGGTCTCAACCCGGCAAAGCAGGAGATAGCCGAGATAACTAACCCCGCCCGCGAGAGCGGCAGCCTTGCCGATGCGATAAAGGGTGCGGATGTGTTCATCGGAGTCTCTGCGCCCGGCGTTCTGACGGCCAAAATGGTGCAGTCCATGGCTAAGGACGCGATAGTATTTGCCTGCGCAAACCCCACGCCGGAGATATTCCCGGACGAGGCAAAGCGCGCCGGAGCCGCGGTCGTCAGTACCGGCCGCAGCGACTATCCCAATCAGATCAACAATGTCCTCGCATTCCCAGGCATATTCCGCGGAGCGCTGGATGCCCGCGCATCGGACATAAACGACGAGATGAAGTTTGCCGCCGCATATGCTCTTGCAGGCATGGTCAAGGACGCAGAGCTAAGCTGCGATAACATTCTGCCGCAGGCCTTTGACGAGGGTGTGGGCGAGACCGTGGCCGAAGCGGTCAGGGAGGCCGCAGTCAAAAGCGGTGTTGCAAGAATATGAAAAAACGTCTCTTTGGCGCGTCGGCAGGTATAATTGCCGTCATTCTCGTGTTCGGCATCGTGAGCTTTCTGCTCACGCCATACGCGAAGACCTACTCGGCAGCGCACGTTTCGCAAGCGAAAAAGCAGATAGCCCTCACGTTTGACGACGGGCCCGGCAAGCACACCCGGCAGCTCCTTGACGGACTGCGCGAGAGGGGCGTCAAGGCAAGCTTCTTTCTTATGGGCAGCAAGGTCGAGCGAAGGCCGGAGCTCGTCAAGACAATGCACGACGACGGCCACCTCATAGGCTGCCACACATGGTCGCATATAAGCTTTTTCGAGCACACCGATGCCGAAATAAAGGACGAGATAGACCGCACCAATACGCTCATCGAGAGCATAACGGGTGAGCGCCCCAAATTTCTGCGTCCGCCATATGGCTACTATACCGGCGCGATTCTAAATAAGATAGACAGCATTGCGATACTCTGGTCTGCCTCACCGCGTGACTGGGTGCATATCGATGAGGAATACATCTACAACTGGTTTTTGGAGCACGCTCGCGACGGCGATATAGTCCTGCTGCACGACACGAAGGACGCCACCGTTCCTGCCGTGCTGCGCGCCATAGACGCGCTGACCGAGCAGGGCTTTGAATTTGTCCGCGTCGACGAGCTTCTGTGCCGCAACGGCGATAAGCTCGCCCCCGGCCTCGCTTACCGCTTCTGCCCCTGTGACAGCAGAGCATGGTATATTTGAATAGTGCCAAAAGCTCTCCCGTTTTTGTAAACGGGAGAGCTTTTGCGGAAAAACCGCAGCTGTCAAAAGGTATACCTTTTGCAACGGCATCGACCCTGCTCGCGCTGAATATCTCGTGCTCCTTGCCGCAGTCGGGGCATTTGAAGCAGCTCATGTTCTCGACGATGCCGAGCACCGGAATGTTCATAAGCTTTGCCATGTT
>ERZ1106976.1779-NODE-1779-length-20564-cov-5.872202_pt1 | contig 20564 bp, 17 predicted proteins | sample MGYA00403687_ERZ1106976 | MGnify/ENA primary metagenome ERZ1106976 (study PRJEB35170, sample SAMEA104062446) | human gut metagenome | biome: human gut; feature: human-associated habitat; material: faeces | place: Denmark | collected 2013-02-22 ... | reverse complement strand
AATAACTGTAAAAACCCCCCAATACATTATATAGTTTTTGCTACACCCCATAAGAGAAATACCTTCTCCAAAAGAGCCAGCGTACCCCGCTGGCTCTTTTACTGTATAAAAATCCAATAAACACAATCGTTACATGTGTTCAGAAAAAGGTTGTATTACATGGCGGTGTGGGGTAAAATATAAGGAATGAATGATTGAGAAAGACAGAGGCGTTAGTTCATGGATAAAACAAGAATGCAGCAGTATATGTCACAGATGCGGGCGATGTTCAACAAGCATGCGCTCTACAGCGATGAATCCCCGCAGTATCAGATTCCGTTTGAGCCGAACCCGGGCGACACGGTGAAGATCCGGTTCCGTACCCTGAAAAATAATGTAGATGCGGTTTATTTCATCAGCGGTTCCACCCGTGCACAGATGCAGGTCGGTTTGGTCCGGAACGGTTTTGATTATTACGAGATCGAGATTCCGGTCGGAAATGAGCCGATCCGCTATTTTTTTGAGATTCAGGCAGGCCGCGTGGTCTGTTATTACAACAAGCTCGGTGTCACAAGAGAGCTGCAGGAGATGTACTCTTTCGGCATTATCCCGGGCTTCCATACGCCGGACTGGGCGAAGGGCGCTGTCATGTATCAGATTTTTGTGGACCGCTTCTGCAACGGAGATCCGTCCAACGATGTGCTGACGGGAGAGTACAGCTATATCGGTGAGCAGGTCAACAAGGTGGATGACTGGAACCGCTTCCCGGAGCAGATGGATGTCCGCAATTTCTACGGCGGCGATCTGCAGGGCGTCATTGACAAGATGGATTATCTGCGGGATCTCGGTGTGCAGGTCATTTATCTGAATCCGGTGTTTGTTTCGCCGTCGAACCATAAGTATGATATTCAGGATTATGACTATATTGATCCGCATTTCGGAAAGATTGTCTCCGACGAAGGCGATCTGCTCTGGCCGGGCGACAAGGACAATACGCGGGCAACGCGGTATATTGACCGTGTGACGAACAAGGCGAACCTGGAGGCGAGCAATGAACTGTTTATCCACCTGGTGGAGGAGGCGCACAAGCGCGGCATGAAGGTGATTCTGGACGGCGTTTTCAACCACTGTGGTTCGTTTAACAAGTGGCTGGACCGCGAGCGGATTTACGAGGCCGGAAAGGGCTATGAGCCGGGCGCGTATGTGGCGCAGGACAGTCCGTATCACACGTTTTTTAAGTTTTATAATGAGCATAACTGGCCGTACAATGAGTTTTATGACGGCTGGTGGGGCCATGATACGCTGCCGAAGCTGAACTACGAGGGTTCGGAGAAGCTGATGGAGGATATTATGCGCATCGGCGCGAAGTGGGTTTCCCCGCCGTTTAATGCGGACGGCTGGCGGCTGGATGTGGCCGCTGACTTAGGACACAGCCCGGAGTTTAACCACAAGTTCTGGAAGGAGTTCCGGCGCGTTGTGAAGGAGGCGAATCCGGAGGCGATTATTCTGGCGGAGCATTACGGCGATGCGATGAGCTGGCTGCAGGGCGACGAGTGGGATACGGTGATGAACTATGATGCGTTTATGGAGCCGGTTTCCTGGTTCCTCACGGGTATGGAGAAGCACAGTGATGAGTTTAACCAGGGGCTTCTCGGAAACAGTGAGAGTTTTATCGGGGCGATGACGTATCATATGCCGGCGTTTTATGCGCCTTCGCTGTATACGGCGATGAATGAGCTGGATAATCATGATCATTCGCGGTTCCTCACGAGAACGAATCATCGTGTGGGGCGTGTGGCGAATGTTGGGCCGTATGCGGCTGCGGAGAATACGAATAAGGCGGTGCTGCGCGAGGCGGTTGTGATTCAGATGACGTGGCCGGGGGCGCCGACGCTGTATTATGGGGATGAGGCCGGCCAGGTTGGGTTTACGGATCCGGATAACCGGAGGACGTATCCCTGGGGACAGGAGGATCAGGAGCTGATCCGATTCTATAAAGAAATGATTGCGGTGCATCGGAGATTTCCGGTGCTGGCGATGGGATCGCTGAAATTTTTGCACCATGATTATAATGTGCTTTCTTATGGACGGTTTAATCAGGAGGAGCAGGTAATTGTGGTGATTAATAACCGGAATGAGAGGGTGCATGTGGAGATTCCGGTGTGGCTTACCGGGATTAACCGGAGTTCTGTGGCGAAGCTGACGCAGGTGTTTGCGACGGATGCGGTGGGATTTTCTTCGGAGGAGAAAGAAATCGAGGCACCGGCGGGCATACTGGAGATGGATTTGCTGCCGTTATCGGGAGTGGTACTGCATAGATGCGAGGAGTGACGGACGCCTCGCCGCCGCATCACGCAAGACCGAACGGGCGGCGGCGAGGCTGGTAGTGGGGACGGGAGGTTGAAAAATAGAAATGGAAAAAGAGCTCCGATTCGTATGAATCAGAGCTCTTAATCGTGCCGCAAACCGGGATCGAACCGGTACGGGTATCACTACCCACGGGATTTTAAGTCCCGGGCGTCTGCCAGTTCCGCCACTGCGGCATATGGACGGAGATGGATTCGAACCATCGAAGCAATTTGCAGCAGATTTACAGTCTGTCCCCTTTGGCCACTCGGGAATCCGTCCATGTATTTTGTTTTGTGTCAGAATGACTTCCGACATTGAATGATTATACTGGATGTGGAGGGAAAATGCAAGGGTTTTTTTGAAAAAAATAGAAAAAAGTTGAAAGGGGGGAGCAGGTCGGGTATAATATCAAATATATGGGCTTCTATATTGAGTAAAAATGGAGGATATAGGGTAAGTATGATTAAGATTAAGGATTATGTCCGGGTGGGGTCGTTGGAGGAGGCGTATGAGCTGAATCAGAAGAGAAGCGCCTGTATCCTGGGCGGGATGCTCTGGACGAAGATGGGGCAGAGGCAGGTGCAGACGGCGATTGATTTGTCCGGGCTGGGACTGGATCAGATTGAAGAGTCCGAGGAGGAGTTTTCGATCGGATGTATGGTGACGCTGCGGCAGATGGAGGAGCATGAGGGGCTGAATGCTTATACCGACGGTGCGGCACGGGAGAGTGTGCGGAGTATTGTCGGGGTGCAGTTCCGGAATCTGGCTACGGTGGGAGGCAGTATTTTCGGCAGATTTGGATTTTCGGATGTGCTGACGCTGTTTCTGGCGCTGGATACGGAGGTGGAGCTGGTTCATGCGGGACGGATGCCGCTGGCGGAGTTTGCATGTTCAAAGAGAGACAGGGATGTGCTGGTAAGGCTGATTGTGAAGAAGCATGAGGGTGTTACGGTTTATCAGAGTCATCGAAATTCCAGAACGGATTTCCCGGTGCTGACGTGTGCGGTGCGGGTGGAAGACGGAAAAGGATGTGCGGTGCTTGGGGCAAGACCGGCGAAGGCGGCACGTGTAGAGCTTCCGGCGGAGCTGGTGGAAAAGCTGGCGGCTGGAAAGGCATCTGCGGAGGAGCTGAAGGCGGCGGCTTCGGAGATTTCTGATCAGTTTACGTATGGCAGTAATATGCGCGGAAGTGCAGAGTATCGTCATCATCTGGGACGGGTGCTGCTGCGCAGATGTATGGAAGAAATTCAGAAGAAGGAGGAGCAGTGATGAAGATTTCGATGATCTTAAATGGAAAGAAGACGGAAGCGGAAATTGATGCAGACATGCTCCTGATCGATTTTGTGAGAAGCCAGGGATGCTACAGTGTGAAGCGCGGCTGTGAGACGTCGAACTGCGGGCTGTGTACGGTTTTTCTGGAGGGAAAACCGGTGCTGTCGTGTTCGGTGCTTGCGGCGCGGGCGAATGGATGTAAGGTGGATACGCTGGAAGGCCTGCAGGAGGAAGCAGAAGAATTTGGTTCCTTTATTGCCGGACAGGGCGCCGAGCAGTGCGGGTTCTGCAATCCGGGGATGATTATGAATGCGATTGCGCTGTTCCGGGAAAATCCGGATCCGAGTGAGGAAGAAATTAAAGAATATCTGGCGGGAAATCTCTGCCGCTGTTCCGGATATGAAGGACAGCTTCGGGGAATTTTGAATTTCCTTGCCTGGAAAAAGCAGCAGGGAGGTGCGTCATGAGCAGAGAAAATCATATCTATGAACCGGACTGGTCGGGAAGAACCGATCAGCTCTGCAGTGTGAATAAGCCGGTGATCAAAAAGGATGCCCTCGCGCTGGTAACCGGAAAGCCGGTTTATGTAGATGATCTGGCGCCGAAGGATTGTCTGATTGTCAAGGTACTGCGGAGTCCGCATGCCAATGCAATCGTAAAATCCGTGAAAAAGACGGCAGCAGAGCGTGTTCCGGGCATTGAGGCGATTTATACCTGGGAGGATGTGCCGAAACAGCGTTTTACAATGGCAGGACAGACCTACCCGGAACCAAGCCCGTATGACCGTCTGATCCTCGATCAGCATGTGCGCTACGTGGGAGATCCGGTGGCGATTATTGCCGGAAAAGATGAAAAATGCGTGGACCGTGCGCGGAAGCTCCTGAAAGTAGAGTACGAAGTGCTTCCGGCCATTCTGGATTTTCATCAGTCCAAGGATAATGAACTGCTGGTGCATCCGGAGGAAAGCTGGAAATCGCTCTGTCCGGTCGGTGCGGACAATCAGAGAAATCTCTGTGCAAGTGCGGAAGATCACAACGGAGATGTGGAAGCCGTGCTCGCAGAGTGCGATGAGGTCGTAGAGCATACGTATCATGTACGCGCAGCCCAGCAGGCGATGATGGAGACGTTCCGGACATACTGCTTTATGGATACCTACGGACGGCTGAATGTGCTGAGTTCGACCCAGATCGTTTACCATGCGCGCCGCATTCTGTCCAATGCACTCGGCATTCCGAAATCGAAGATCCGTGTTTCCAAGCCGAGAATCGGCGGCGGATTCGGAGCGAAGCAGACGGTGGTTGCCGAAATTTTCCCGGCGTTTGTAACCTGGAAAACCGGAAAACCGTCGAAAATGATCTTTACGAGAGAAGAGTCCCAGACAGCATCCACACCGCGCCATGAGATGGAAGTAACGATCCGCCTCGGTGCGATGAAGGACGGAAGAATCCGTGCGATCGATCTGTATACACTTTCCAACACGGGTGCATACGGCGAGCATGGACCGACAACGGTCGGCCTTTCCGGCCACAAATCGATTCCGATGTATGGATCTCTTGAGGCTTACCGGTTTGCGTATGATGTTGTGTATTCCAACGTAATGTCAGCCGGTGCTTACCGCGGATACGGTGCGACGCAGGGTATCTTTGCCGTAGAATCTGCTGTCAGTGAGATGGCAGCGCGTCTTGGCATCGATCCGATCCGGATCCGGGAGCAGAACATGGTCCGTGAGGGACAGTTCATGCCGGCTTACTATGGCGAAACGGCAAACAGCTGTGCGCTTGACCAGTGCGTGGAGCGTGCGAAAGAGATGATCGGCTGGGATGAGAAATATCCGTGCCGTGATATGGGAAATGGAAAGGTGCGCAGCGTCGGCATTGCGATGGCGATGCAGGGCTCCTGTATTTCCAATCTCGATGTCGGATCGGCAACAATCAAAGTCAACGACGACGGCGGCTATACGATGCTGATCGCAGCGGCCGATATGGGAACCGGCTGCGATACGATTCTGTCCCAGATGGCGGCAGAGTGTCTGGAGTGTGATGTGGATGACATTACTGTTGTCGGCGCAGATACCGATACGTCCCCGTATGACTCCGGTTCCTATGCATCGAGTACGACGTATATTACCGGAAAAGCGGTGGAAAAAGCCTGCATGACGCTTCGGAAACGAATCTGTGCCCTGGCGGCAGAGCGGATGAACGTGCCGGAAGATGAGACAGAATTTACCGGTACCGGCGTCGTGCATGAAAAGAGCGGAAGCAGCATGACGATGGAAGAAATCGCAACAGCGGCCATGTGCAATAACGGCATCGCGCTGGAAGCGACGGAAAGCAACTGCTCTCCGGTATCGCCGCCGCCTTATATGGCTGGTGCGGTCGAGATCGAGCTGGATAAAGAGACCGGCGAGGTCAGGATTCTCGATTATGCCGCCGTTGTCGACTGCGGAACCGTCATCAACCCGAACCTTGCGCGCGTACAGGTCGAGGGCGGTCTGGTGCAGGGCATCGGCATGACGCTGTTTGAAAATATCCAGTACACGGACAAGGGTCAGATGATCAATAATTCGTTTATGCAGTATAAAGTGCCGACCCGCCTCGATATGGGCAAGCTGCGCGTCGAGTTTCGGAGCAGCTACGAGCCGACCGGTCCGTTCGGTGCAAAATCGATCGGCGAGATCGTCATCAACACACCGGCTCCGGCGCTGGCACATGCAATCTACAATGCGACGGGTCTGTGGTTCCGCGAACTGCCGATCACGAGCGAGCAGATTGCAATGGGAATTGCGGAAAAAGAATGCGAGTAACGATACTTTATCTGGCAGCCGGGAACAGCAGACGGTTCGGGGAAAATAAGCTGCTCTATCCGCTGGATGGAAAGGCGGTGTACCGCCATCTGCTGGACCGGCTGGCCCAAATTGCCGGAAGGCATGAGAACTGGGAACTGCTGGTTGTGACGCAGTATGAAAGGATTCTGGAGGAGCTTGCGCCGCTGGTAAAAGCCGGGCGTCTGCAGACGATGTTTTCGCCGGACAGCGAAAAAGGAATTTCCTATACAATCCGCGCGGGAATCGAGGCGGCGGAGAAGCAAAATGCCGATGCCTGTGCGTGTTTTGTGGCGGATCAGCCGTACCTGAAGGAAGAGACGGCGGAGCGCTTTCTGGAATCCATGGAGAGGCAGAAGGCTCCACTTGGCTGCGTTTTCTGCGGCGGCGAGAGCGGCAATCCGGCGTGGTTTTCAAAACCTTATTTTTCAGAACTAAAAGAACTTTCCGGCGACCGCGGCGGGAAAAAGGTGCTGAAACGGCACTGGGAATCAGTAATTCCGTTCCGGGTCGAAGCCGCGTGGGAATTAAAGGATCTGGACCGGAAAGAGGATCTCTGATGCAGAGACACCGGCGGCTGCCATGAATAAAATTTGAGACAGTGCGAAATTTGATGGATTTGGACTTGCATTTCCAGTGAGAAGTAAGTACAATGGGTATAATAAAAATTCGGGAGGCTTCAAAAAAATGCAGTTATTGGAAGACAGAATCCGCAAAGACGGAAAAGTACGCGAGGGAAATGTCCTGAAGGTGGACAGCTTTTTAAATCATCAGATGGACGTCAATCTGTTCCGGGAAATCGGAAAAGAGTTTCAGCGTCGTTTTGCGGGAGAGGAGATCACGAAAATCCTGACCATCGAGGCATCTGGAATCGGAATTGCCTGTGTTGTGGCTGAAATTTTTAATGTTCCGGTTGTGTTTGCAAAGAAAACACAGACCAAAAATATCGCTGGCGATGTTTATACTACAAAAGTAGAATCTTTCACCCATGGAAGAGTTTATGATATCATTGTTTCCAAAGAATTTCTGGGAAAAGGAGACAAAGTTCTCCTGATCGATGATTTCCTGGCAAACGGAAAAGCGCTGGAAGGACTGGCAACCCTGGTACAGGATTCCGGTGCAGAGCTCGTAGGAGCAGGCGTTGTCATCGAAAAAGGGTTCCAGATCGGAGGAAAACTGCTGCGTGACCGCGGCATTCATCTGGAATCTCTTGCCATCGTCGATGGTATGGATGATAAAACCGGGGAAATTACCTTCCGGAAACAGTAAGGAGGCGTCGAAATGGCAAATCTGATTGCAAGAATTGCCGTTCTTCTGGTTCTGGCGGCCGCAGGAATGGTGCTGGCCGACAGAAAAGAAAAAATTGATCTCAGTGTGTCACTGCTGCTGTTTCTGGCGGCAATCAATGTGACCTCTTTTTTCAGCCTGAAAGATAACAGGATTGTAGTTGTTATGATTCTGACGGTATATTTTCTGTTGTATGCAGGCGCAAAAGAGCTGCTGCGGAGACGGGCAGAGAAAAAAAGAAAATGAATGCAAACCGAACATCCGGCTGCGAGCACCCATGCAAAAGTGCCGGTCGGATGTTTTTTGAATTTTCCTGTAAATTCAAAAAACATCCGGGCAGGATCGCGCTGCAGAGCGATATTGCAGAAGAACTCCATATGGAAGGAGATGCCGCAAGAATCCACCAGCTCGTTTCTCTTCTTGTGGATAACGCCGTTAAATACACTCCGGAGGGTGGAAAAATCCACATTTTCTGGCGAAAAAACGGCAAAAAAGCAGAATTTTCGGTGCAGAATACCTGCGATACCCTGCCGGAAGGTGATCTCAACCGCCTCTTTGACCGCTTCTACCGTGCGGATGTGTCGCGGGCCAGGGAAAGCGGCGGCTATGGAATCGGCCTTTCTGTGGCAGCTGCAATTGTAAAGGCACATAAGGGAAAAATCACCGCAGAGCAGATGCGTATTGGCATAAGCTAAATCGAATCCGACATTGATTTGCCAAGCAGGGGCCCAATAGTCGGCGATGTTCCCGACCGGGAAAGAGGCGCCGGTTCCTAAATAGAACCCGTATCCGAATCGCCGCGGAGAGATTCGAGGAATGGACGGGGCTGGGTTTTCGGTCAGTTCTTTGGTTACGTAGAACTCCCATTCTTGCAGCTTTATCTCGTTCTGTCCGTTTTCGGTTTCTTGTTCTGCTTTTTTGCTTTTTTCTGTGTATAGGTCCATGTATTGCCGGGTGCGATTATCGGCGGCAATACCCACCACTCCGAGATTTAATTCGGTTTGTAGTCTTCGCCGATACATTTCAAGCAAATCGTATTTCAGCTGGAACAACCGCAGTAAATTCTCATTTTGTATTTGCCGGTCGGCGAAAGAATGACGTTTGTCGAAACAGGCTTGCGCTTCGGGACGGATCGTGCGGGTATTGCCATCTCGTTTTTCTGTTTTTTCGATTCTCAGAAAAGCGTTAAAAGCCGAGGGTACTCCTTTGAGGCTGAGAGTATCTTGGAAATCGTCCCATGTCAATTTCCCTTCGTCCCAGTACTTATAGTCGATAATATCTTCTGCCCGGGTATATTCGACGAATGAGAAACATATCAGAAAGAAAGTCAAAAGCCGTTTCATAAGTATAGAATTAGAGGGATTCAAGAATACGTTTCAGTACGACTTGTGCCGAAATTTCCCGATTGGCGGCTTCGGGGATTACCAATGATTGCGGACTTTCGATAACATCGTCCGAAACAATCATGTTGCGACGTACCGGAAGACAGTGCATGAAAAAAGCGTTATTGGTCAAAGCCATTTTTTCGCTATCTACCGTCCATGCCCGGTCTGTGCTGATGGCTTGTCCGTAATGTGGGTCGGCATAGGCTGCCCAGTTCTTAGCGTAGATGAAGTCTGCCCCCTCGAAAGCTTTTCGCTGGTCATATTCCACATGGGCATTGCCTACGAACTGAGGGGCTAATTCATACCCCTCTGGGTGGGTAATGACAAATTCGTAATCGGTTTGGTTTATCCATTCGGCAAAAGAATTAGGTACGGCCTGAGGTAGAGCCTTCGGGTGAGGGGCCCATGTGAGGACTACTTTGGGGCGTTCTGTTTTTTTATGTTCTTCGATGGTGATGAGGTCGGCGAAACTTTGCAATGGATGCCGTGTAGCTGCTTCCATGCTGAATACCGGTCGGCCTGAATATCGAATGAACTGATTGAGAATTTTTTCTTCATAGTCGTCGCTTTTGCTTTCGAACCGGGCGAAAGAACGCACGCCTATCACGTCGCAGTAACACCCCATGACCGGTATAGCTTCGAGTAAATGCTCCGGTTTATCCCCGTCCATGACTACACCTCGTTCGGTCTCTAATTTCCAAGCTCCTTGATTGACGTCTAAAACTATGACATTCATGCCTAAATTCATAGCTGCCTTTTGTGTACTTAGGCGAGTACGGAGGCTGGAATTGAAGAAAATCATCATCAAGGTTTTATCCTGCCCCAAGTGTTTGTAGGCAAACCGATTGGATTTTACTTCGAGAGCTTCTTTAACAGCAGCTTTTAAATCTCCGAGGTCGTGTACGTTAGTGAAATGTCTCATAATGTTTTATTGACGGGTTTGTCCGTTACCGGAAATAATATATTTATAAGTCGTTAGCTCGGGTAGAGCCATAGGACCTCTTGCATGCAGTTTCTGTGTGCTGATACCTATTTCTGCCCCGAATCCGAATTGTCCTCCATCGGTGAATGCGGTAGACACGTTGGTGTATACGCATGCGGCATCGACTTCGTGAGCGAAGCGTTGTTTGTGAGATTCGTTTTCGGTGATTATACTTTCGCTGTGTTTCGAGGAATAGCGGGCTATGTGAGCCAAAGCCTCTTCAAAGGAGTCGACGGTTTTGACAGCCATCTTATAATCCAGAAATTCCGTTCCGAAACTATCGTCGGTCGCTGGCTGCAAGAGGGATTCCGGATATTTCCCCGCGAGTGCGCCATAGGCTTGTGGGTCGGCGTATATGATTACGTTTTTTTCGGACAACGGCTTGCAGAGGCTTGCAAGGTCGGATAATCTTTCCTTATGAATAATCAGACAGTCGAGCGCATTGCATACGCTCACCCGGCGGGTTTTGGCATTGAACACGATATTGCGGCCTTTTTCCAAATCTCCGTCACTGTCGAAATAGGTGTGGCATATCCCGGCTCCGGTTTCGATAACCGGTACAAGCGCATGTTCGCGTACATAATTTATCAATCGACCGCTGCCTCTTGGAATGATAAGGTCGACTTGTCCCACGGCGGTTAATAACTTGTCGGTAAAGCTGTGATCGTTAGGTAGTAAAATTGCTGTGTTAGAGTCTATTCCGTAACTTATCAACACCTTGTTGATAATGTTGATAATGGCGTTGTTGGAATATTGGGCATCACTACCTCCCTTCAAAATACAGACATTCCCCGATTTCAAGCAAAGAGAAAAAACGTCGAAGGTTACATTGGGACGGGCTTCGTAGATAATGCCAATGACTCCGAACGGTACAGATACTTTTTCGATGCGCATGCCGTTGGGCCTGTCGAATGAAGCCAATATTCTGCCCAATGGAGAGGGAAGCCCTGCTACCTTTCTCATATCGGCGGTTATTCCTAAAATTCGCTCCCGCGAGAGCATTAACCGGTCGTATTTGGGGTCTGTCTTCGGCATAAGAGCCAAGTCCCGACAGTTTTCTTGCAAGATGTAATCGACTTCTTTCTCGGCTTCGTCGGCAACGGCAAGAAGTATTTTATCGATAGTCTCGGTATCGACGAGATTCAATTTGCGGGCAGCTACTCGTGCGTTTTCGAAAATATGTGATACATCGGCGGTCATAGCTCATAATGTGTGTAAAGCAAAAGTAATCTTTTTTTTCGAGTATGGTTGTATCGGAATCGTTAAAGTTAGTCGAGATAGAGATAATCGTAGTGGACGAAAGGTTTCGCACCCTGATGTCCGATAAATTCTCGGGCTGTTTCGCTGTCGAGTGCGATGCGGCCTACACCTATGGAATTTCCATCGGGATCGATGATGCGGACAATGTCGTCCTTTTCGAAGTCTCCTTCGATACGGGTGACTCCAACCGGCAATATACTGACGGCTTGTTGCGAGTGGATCGCTTGCACGGCTCCGGCATTGATATGTAATTCTCCTTTGGCGAATCCCTCGGAGTGGGCGATCCAACGTTTAATGCTCGATATGGGGTTGGCAGAGGGAATGAATCGCGTGCAAATCGCCGAGCTGTTTTCCCGTAAAAGATCGGGCAAGATATTTTCTTTCTTGCCGTTGGCGATGATGACTTCTATCCCTTCGTCCGCCACCTTACGGGCGATGTTGCATTTGGTAAGCATACCGCCCCGCCCGAAAGAGGATTTCCCCGACTGTATGTATTGCGACAGTTCTTGACCGGGGTGAATTTCTGGTATGACTTTACTGTCCGCTTGTCCCGGAGCCCCGTTGTAAATACCGTCGATATTGCTGAGAATGACGAGGGTTTCGGAGTCCATCATGGCAGAGATGAGTCCCGACAGTTCGTCGTTGTCGGTGAACATCAACTCGGTAACCGAGATCGTGTCGTTCTCGTTGACGATAGGGATAACCTTATTTTCAAGCATAACCTCCATACATTGTTTTTGTGTGAGGTACTGTCGCCGGGTCGAAAAATTTTCTTTGGTCGTGAGCACTTGTCCGCAAGCTATATTGTGTTCCCTGAATAGCTCGTAATAACGATTGATGAGTTTGGCTTGCCCCACAGCCGAGAATAATTGTCTGGCAGAAACTGCGTCGAGCTTGCGGTGTATCTTCAATTCGCTGCGGCCCGATGCCACAGCTCCCGACGATATGACAATAATTTCGACTCCGGCTTTGTGCAGCTCGGCGATTTGGTCGGTGAGAGCCGACATGCGGGTGATGTCTAGTGTACCGTCTGGACGAGCAAGAACGTTACTCCCTATTTTTACGGTAATACGTTTACGTTTGTAACTCATGGCTGCATGGCGAATTGTTGAATCGTTTCGATGTAGTTGTTCCATTCGGGGTCGCTTTCCGCTCCAATTTTTATCGGCAGCGGCGGGTATTCGCTGAAAGTCTCGTTCAAGACGATGGAGAATTTTTCGGCTGAGATTCCGTAATATTCATAGCGGGCGGTTTTTCCTCCTATATGAATGGCGGTTAGTATTGCGATTTCTTTCTCTTCCAATATATCGCGCAGTTTCTCGTTGAGGCTATCGAGCGCTTGCGTCTCTTTTTCGGTGGGCATGCCTTTTTCATCGCCCTGATATTCCCATACGAGAGCGATACGTGTGGCGAATTTTCCCGATTGCCTGATAGTATCGAGAAATAGTCTCCCTCGTATGATAAAAGACTTGTTTTCAAATTCTGTTTCGGCGACGAACCAATCGTTACTGATTTGCATGGGACGATCGTTTTACGTTATTAGACTTTGTCTTTGTCTCGTATTTCTACTCGGCGTATTTTCCCGCTGATGGTTTTGGGCAACTCTTCGACGAACTCGATAACCCGAGGATATTTATAGGGAGCCGTGACTTTTTTCACATGGTCTTGTATCTCTTTGACAAGAGCTTCTCCCGCTTTGTCTTTGTATGCGGCCGATAGTACGATAGTAGCTTTGACAACTTGTCCTCTGATTTCATCGGGGACTCCGGTCACGGCACACTCCACTACGGCGGGGTGGGTCATTAGAGCGCTTTCCACTTCGAATGGACCGATACGGTAGCCCGACGATTTGATGACATCGTCGGCACGACCCACGAACCAGAAGTATCCGTCCTCGTCGCGCCAAGCTACATCGCCTGTATAGTAAATACCGTCATGGTAGGCTTCATACGTTTTTTGAGGGTCACGGTAATATTCCTTGAACAGTCCCAAAGGTTTCCCGTGATCGGTGCGGATAACGATTTGTCCCTGTTCCCCATCTTCGGCCGAGCGTCCGTCGGCTGTGAGCAGGTCTATGTCGTATTGCGGGTTGCGTATTCCCATCGATCCCGGTTTGGGTTCTACCCACGGGTAGGTGGCGATAGTGAGGGTCGTCTCGGTCTGTCCGAAACCTTCCATCAGTTTTATACCCGTGAGCCGTAGCCATTCTTCGTATACTTTGGGGTTAAGTGCTTCACCGGCTATGGTACAATATTTTAGAGAAGAAATATCGTATTTGGTGAGGTCTTCCCGAATGAGAAACCTGAATACGGTGGGAGGAGCGCAAAACGAAGTGATGTGAAAGTTATGTATCATTTCGAGTACGTCGGCCGGTTTGAATTTTTCGAAGTCATAGACAAACACGTTCGCCCCGGCAAACCATTGCCCGTATAGTTTTCCCCATACGGCTTTTCCCCAACCCGTGTCGGCCAGAGTCAAATGCAGGCTGTCTTCGTGCAGGTTGTGCCAAAAGGAGCCGGTGATGATGTGCCCTAACGGGTAAGTGAAATCATGGGCGACCATTTTGGGCTCGCCGGTGGTTCCCGATGTGAAATAGAGCAGTGAAATATCGTCATTCGTGTTGACCGATTCGGGACGGACGAAAGGAGCAGCCGATTCTATTCCTTTATGGAAGTCGTCCCACCCTTCTGGAATGATGGGCCCGATGGAGACACAACGTTGTAATGAAGGCGAGGACGGTCGGGCCCGGTTGATGTGCTCGACTACAATCCCGTCGCCGCAGGATACAATCATTTTTATGTCGGCGGCATTGCATCGGTACACTATGTCTTTCTCGGTCAGCAGGTGAGTGGCGGGAATACATACGGCTCCCAGTTTGTGAAGAGCGATAATAGAAAACCAAAATTCGTATCTTCGTTTCAAAATGAGCATGACCATATCGCCGTGCCCTATTCCTAATGATTGGAAGTAAGATGCAGTTTTGTCGCTTTCTCGTTTAATATCGGCAAATGTAAAATCTATTCTTTTTCCTTGATCGTTGGTCCAAAGCAGAGCTTTTTTTTCGGGAGCTATACGTGCCCATTCATCTACGACATCGTATCCGAAATTAAAACAATCGGGAACTTTTACCTTAAAATTTTTCATGAAGTCTTCCTGTGAAGAGAAAGACGTTTTATCTAAAAAGCGTTCTAACATAATGACTATGTGGGAATATTCCCTCTTTTTACTTGATGTTTGTGAAATACCTATTGTTACGGAAAGATCATTTAAAATATGATCGCCAGAAATTTAACTTGTCGGTCTATCGCTTTCATACCGTGTGGACGGGTAGAGTCGAATATAATGCTGTCGCCTTCGTTCAGCACTAATTCTTTTTCTCCGATACGTAGATGCATGCTCCCTTCGAGAACAAGGTTAAATTCTTGTCCGGGGTGGGTGTTGAGCGTGAATGGCGCTTCGGGAGCCGATGGCTCGACCGTGACCATGAAAGGGTCGGCTTTGCGGTTGGCGAATCCGGCGGCCAACGATTGATATTTATAGGCTTTTGTACGCTCTACGGCGACACCTTTGTCTTTTCGGGTAAGGAAATAAGAGTTCATTCGGGGTTCGTATCCGAACATCAATGCCGGCAATTCTACGCCGTAGTGCTTGGCTATCTGGTGCAGAAAACTGACCGGAATGTCTTTTTCGCCCGACTCGTAACCTAAATAGGTTTCCAAATCGATGTTGCAGGTCGATGCAATATCTTCGGGTCGAAGGTCTAAGGCATCTCTAAGGCCAACGAGCCGTTCCGCTATTTGTCGTATCTCTTCGCTCATGATTGCAAATATTTAGAAAGAGGTTTTAATATCTCTTACAAAAATAGAAAAATGAGAGAGAAAAAAGAAATTTGTTATACAAATAGGGTGAGTAATTGAACTTTGTAACTTTTATTAAGAGAGGAGGAAGACCGAAAAGGGTGCTATTTGCGCATTTTTGAATGTTATGTGCATTCTCTATTCTTCGGGAATTTCTTGTGGTATGTATTGATAAGCTCCGATATCCACGCTCGTGGAACGAAGGTTCCCATACATATCTTTATCCAATGGGAAGATCGCGAAATCGGGGTTTCCTTTCCCGATAGCATCGGATTTATCCGACCCGATTCGATAATCGTAGTAGTAATGTTCTTCGCCAGTGGCTTTGAAAAACGGTTGTCCGTTCCATACGGTATTGATGAAATTGTCATCGTCTTCTCCGTTGGAACGGAGGAGGCAGGAACGGAAATATACATGGCTGCCGGTGAGGTCGATCGAGGGAATTTCCGATGTATTACCGTATAGTATGCTGTTGTTGAATCGGGCTCGTAGAAGGGCGGGACCCCCCGAAATCGTATCGGCCGGGGCACAATAGCTCATGTTCACGATGGGCGAGGTGATAATGTCGTAGAAATAGTAGTTGACGATCGTGCAGTGGGTGAAATCGGCTATTCCTCCTGTCAGCGAGAGTATGGCTCCTCCGGCATCGGAAAGCTCGCTGTTCCAACAATTCAGTCGGCTGTATGCCGATGTGATGAGGTTACCCGACGAGTTGCGTATGCGGGAATTCGCTATTTCGAGACGAGGCTCTTCCGAAGCGCACGAATCCAATACGATACCCGAAGTCATTCCTCGTACATAAGCGTACGATATTTTATTCCCGAAACTTTCGGGATAAAAACGGATACCGCCCCATTGCCCGCCGAGATTGTCGTAAGGCAAGTCTGCAAAGAGCCGGTCGAGTCGATCGCCTCGTATTTGAACGGGGGCTTCCATCGACCCTTCGACTTGTAATTTCCCTTGTACCAACAGCGAAGCTCTATGGTGGAAATGCAGTCTTGCACCGGGTTCTATTTGTAATGTCGCTCCCGGAGCCACGACTAAACTGTCGTAGATGAGGTATGGCCGTTCATCGGTCAGATGGGTATCGGTCGTGAAGGTTTCCCCTCTTTTGATGATAACGTCCTGTCCGTAGGCAGTCAGCTTTACGTCTTGTTGGACGCCGTTGGTTACAAAGACGATCGAATCGACGATGAAAATGGGATTGTCCTGATTGGTAGGATCGATATTGGCTTCTACAAATACATATAGGCTGTCTTTCCCTCGGATTTCGACATTGGTGAAATTATCGCCCGACATACCGTCCACATTGATATGAAAGCCCGAATGTTCGGCATCGGCAAGTTTGATGGAAGAGATGTTCAACGATTTCTTGTTCCGGTTGTAAATGCGGAATGAACGAGTTGATGTACCTATCGTGGTGAATACGGTATCGAAAGCAACCGTATCGGTGGAGAATGCGAGTACATGCGACGGATTTGTGGTGAAATCGTCATCGATGCAGCTCGTCAGGCATGTACCTGTCAAGATACTCAGTAAAATTAAAGCAAAAGTTGTCGCTTTCATTGTATTATAAAAACGATATCGGTGCATCTTTATTGCGGAAGGCTGACGATTTTCTTTCGGGAGAGTGGCGTTTTGATTTTGTAATTGCAATATAGAATGTAACTCGATAAAAAAGAACAAGTATGTTTGTACTACTTGCTCCTTTCACTATCTTTGTAAGTACGAAGATAAGCTGCGGTTCGGGATAGGCAAGTCGGAAATGTGATTTCTGTTTGCCTCTGCTCTCACCTTTTGCTATATTTGTAATCGGATAAATAACGAATAAATCGATGGCTATGTTAATGACTACGACTCCTTCGGTAGAAGGGAAACAGATTGTAAGGTATTTGGGAGTTGTGACAGGTGAGACTATTATCGGGGCGAATGTGTTCCGTGATTTTCTTGCAGGGGTAAGAGATTTTTTCGGAGGCCGTTCCGGTTCTTACGAAGCGGTTTTGAGAGAGGCCAAAGATACGGCTCTTGAAGAAATGGCTCGACAGGCCGAAGCATTGGGCGCAAATGCCGTGGTGGGTATCGATTTGGATTATGAGACTGTCGGCGGATCGGGTAGTATGTTAATGGTTACGTGCAGCGGGACAGCTGTCAGGGTCGAATGACGTGACCAATTATTCCTAATCGGGTATGAAATATTATCTTATCGCCGGGGAGGCTTCGGGCGATTTACATGCCTCCAATTTGATGAGAGCTTTGCAACAGGAAGATGCAAACGCCAAATTTCGTTTTTTCGGCGGTGACTTGATGGCTTCTTGTGGCGGTACGCTGGTAAAGCATTATCGGGATATGGCTTATATGGGATTTATTCCGGTGTTGATGAATCTCGATAAAGTTTTGGCGAACATGCGTTTGTGTAAACAGGATATTGCCGCATTCCGTCCCGATGTGGTTATATTGATAGATTATCCGGGTTTCAATCTGAAAATAGCCAAATATGTGAAACGTCGTTTGGGTATTCCGGTTTATTATTATATCTCTCCTAAGATTTGGGCTTGGAAGGAATGGAGGGTAAAGAGTATCCGTCGGTATGTAGACCGACTTTATTCCATTCTTCCGTTCGAGGTTTCGTTTTATGCCAAGCACGATTATACGGTGGAGTATGTAGGAAATCCTACGGTCGATGAATTGGCTGTGCGGCCTTATGCCGATGAGAGTTTCGAGGATTTTACGGCGGAGTGCGGCTTGGGAAAAAAGCCCATAATAGCTCTGCTGGCGGGTAGCCGGGTAGCCGAGATTGATCATAATCTGCCTTTAATGATAGAGGCCGCAAAGACGTTCCACGACTATCAGTTGGTTATCGCAGGGGCTCCCGGTATTTCTCCCGACCGATATGCTCCTTATTTGCAGGACCGTTCGGTAAAAGTCGTTTGGGGCAAGACTTATCGTTTGCTTCAACAGAGTCGGGTGGCATTGGTCACATCGGGAACCGCTACGCTCGAAACCGCTTTGTTGCGAGTGCCTCAGGTGGTATGCTATCGACTGGGAGGAGGCAAGTTGTTTTATAAGACATTTGAGAAAATCTTGAAAGTACCGTATGTTTCGTTGGTTAATTTGATAGCCGATAGTCCTGTCGTGTGTGAGTTATTGGGCTATCGGGCGACTCCTGAGAATCTTCGTCGAGAGTTAACTTCGTTGTTCGAAGAGACTACCCGAAAGAAAATGTTGGAGGGATATGATCTTGTTGCCGAGCGATTGGGTGCTCCCGGCGCTCCAAAGAATGCCGCCCAGTCTATGGTTGCCGCTTTACGAACAAGGTGACATGTTATTGCAGTGCGTAGGGGAAGGGGGGTGAGACCCTTTTTCCGTGTTATTTTTCGGGCGTGGTTGATAGTGCTCAACCTTCGGAATCCATTCAACCCTTTTGAACCGGTGTTTTAAGGTATGCAATGAGGGCGGCGAAAGAGGTAAATCGCACTTCGTTCGTTGCGGTGTGTAACGATAGTGAGTCGTTTCCTTCGACGATGAGGCGGGGAAGCGATGCATCGGCCTCGCAAGGTGATATGCGGCAACCGTAATTGTTACGATTCAGAGCATTGACTGTCCAATGGAGAAGTGTTTCGTCCGTCGCATCTACGACAATTTCTTTTTCCCATTGAACCGAAGGGTAGTAACTGCCATGCGCCCGGTCGAAACAAATTTCCTTACGGTCGAACAAGGTATCGAGTTCTCCATTCAAAATGAGGTCCTCGGTTATTCCGCTACGCATTCCGTGCCCCTTCCGTAAAAGCCATAGGCAATCGGCGAGCACCAGCGCTTGTTCTATGTCGTGGGTCGACAGTAGTATCGCTTTGTTTTGGACCGTGGCGATGTGGTGTAACAGAGTCATGATTTCTATGCGGCTCACCACGTCGAGGAAAGCGGTCGGTTCGTCTAATATAACCAGAGGGCACTCTTGCGCCAATACTTTTGCGATCATAGCTTTCTGCTTTTCTCCATCGGAGAGTTGCGCCATATAGGAGTGCGCTTTGTGTGAGATGCCCACGGCTTCGATAGCTTCGTCCACTACTTGCCGATCCTGTCGATCGAGTTTCCCGAAAAATCCCGTATGCGGTTGCCGTCCGAGGGCGACCAGCTCATATACGGTCAATCCTCCGGTTTGTGTCTTGTCGGTCAGTACAACCCCGATTTGGCGGGAAATTTCCCGCTCTGACATGGCAGACAACTCGTTTCCGTTCAACAGGATTTTTCCCGATAACGAAGGTTGGGACGCCGATAAGGTGCGTAGCAGAGTCGATTTGCCCGAACCGTTTGCGCCTAACAGGCAGGTGAGCTCGCCCTTGCGTAGGGAGAACGACAGATCGCCGTGAACTTGCTTGACGTGCCCGTGCCCCGTTTTATATCCGATACAGAGCTGCTGTGCCGATAATATGTTTGCCTGTTTCTCCATCAGTTGAAATATTGGATTTTTCGTTGGTTGATGATGACATAAATAATCACTGGCGCACCTAAGACCGGAGTGATGGCATTGATGGGCAGGATGCCCGATTCTCCCGGAAGGATACAGATGAGATTGCACAGCAATGCGGTTACGGCTCCGCACAGCAAAGTCATCGGCAACAAGGTGTTGTGGTTCGATGTCCCCAATAACAGTCGGGCGATATGAGGAACGGCGAGCCCGATAAACGAAATGGGGCCGCAGAATGCCGTGGTCGATGCCGTGAGCAGACCGGTGACGATGAGCAGCAGATTGCGGGTGAGTTTAATGTTTACTCCCAGATTGGCAGCATAACGGTCACCGAGCAGCAAGGCATTGAGTGGTTTTATCAGAAGTATAGCGATGATGAGGCCCACAGATACGAAAAGTGCGAAATAGGGCAGCTGCTCGCCGGTGACTCCGCTGAAATTTCCCATACCCCAAATCGTATAGGAGTGTACCCCTTCGGCTGTTGCGAAATAGTTGAGTAGAGAGATAACCGACGAAGTAATATAGCCTACCATTATACCGACAATGAGGAGCATGATGTTGTTCTTGACAATGGTCGAGAAAAAGAGTATCGTACCTAATACAGTGACTGAACCGAGAAAAGCTCCGGCAATGATGGCGGTGAATCCGGTGAGGGTGGTTGCCTCGGACACGCCGAGTGTCCCTCCCCAAAATAACATGACCAAAGCCACTCCTAAACTGGCTCCCGTATCGATTCCTAATATCGAAGGTCCGGCGAGCGGGTTGTTGAATGCAGTTTGAAGAAGCAGCCCGGCAACTGCCAATGCGGCTCCCGACAGGAGTGCCGCCGCCATTTGCGGTAATCGGGATTCCAACACAACTTGTAACAGGTTTATTACAAGCATTATCTAATTGTATACCACAAATA
>ERZ1106976.1776-NODE-1776-length-20587-cov-6.881746_pt1 | contig 20587 bp, 18 predicted proteins | sample MGYA00403687_ERZ1106976 | MGnify/ENA primary metagenome ERZ1106976 (study PRJEB35170, sample SAMEA104062446) | human gut metagenome | biome: human gut; feature: human-associated habitat; material: faeces | place: Denmark | collected 2013-02-22 ... | reverse complement strand
GAGTGCAAATATATAGCAAAATTTCATTCCCGCAAAATTATTGCACGATTTTTTCACAAAAAATGTACCTTTGCAAAACCGACATCCATACGCACCATGACGATACGACGACATATCTCACTCATAATCTTGGCCCTTTGCGCCTTGACGGCGCCGGCGCACGCCCAGTTGATTTTCACCCCCGATTCATGGGACTTCGGCACGATTTCCGAAACCGACGGCCGCGTAAGCCACACGTTCACGGGCGAGAACCGCTCCGACAAACCCGTCGTAATCCTCGACGTGGTGACCACCTGCGGCTGCACGGTGCCCGAATTCACCAAACGGCCGATCCGTCCGAGCGAGAAAACGACAATCAAAGTAACGTTCGACCCGACCAACCGCCCCGGCGCCTTCACCAAAGAGCTGGGCGTCTACTCCTCCGAGCGGCGCAAGATCGCAACGCTCACCGTGCGCGGCTCCGTCACTCCGCGCACCAAAACCACCGAAGAGCTCTATCCGGTCGATGCGGGCGGCGGTCTGCGGCTTGCTTCGACGCTCTGCACCTTCTCCTATATCCGCGAGGGACAGCAGGTCCAGTCTGCCATCGGCTGCATCAACACGTCGAACCGCCCGGTCCGTCTGGAACTGCATTCCAAGGAGTCGAGCGGCCTGCTCGCCGCCGACTATCCGCGCGAACTCGCCCCCGGCCAGACCGCCGAAATCAACCTCATGTACCTCAACCCGGAGGGCGCACCCCGCTACGGTTCGCTGCGCGACGCGCTGGAGGTGCGGGCCGACGGCCGCGGCAACGGAACGCTGATCGTGGCCCACGGCATCGGCATCGACAAGTCCCCGGCCGACGCCCGACGGACGCCGAAAGTGCAGATAACCGAAAATATTATTAAATTTGGCCCGGTAAAACACAACGCGCCCCAACAGCAGCGCACCTTCACGCTCACCAACACGGGCGACGGCGAGCTGATCGTCCGCGCCGTGGAGACGGGCGGCAAGGTCGCGACGACGCTCACGCCGGGACAGCGCATCCCTGCCGGCAGTTCGTTCACGGCCAAGGCGACGCTCGACCCCGGCAGGCAGGAATACGGCGTAGTGACCGATTTCGTGACGATCATAACCAACGATCCCACGCGCCCGATGCGGCGGCTGCGGGCGACGGCGATCGTCGAAGACTAAAGATACGACAATGCGGCTTTACCGCGCAGGCGGATAAAAGCCGGAAACCCATTTATAAATGTACCCGATACTTGAAAAAAGACTCCTCGCAGAGGGCATCTGGCTGATGAAAGTCCTCGCACCGCGCGTCGCACGCTCGGCCCGGCCGGGACAGTTCATCATCGTCCGCGCCGATGAACACGGCGAACGCATTCCGCTCACGATCTCCGACTTCGACGCCGAAGAGGGCAGCGTCACCATCGTAACGCAGGCCATCGGCGCTTCGACGCGCAAAATCTGTTCGCTCGAAGCGGGCGAAGCGTTCGCCGACTTCGCAGGCCCGCTCGGCCACCCCTCCGAATTCGTCGAAATGCCGCTCGACGAACTCCGCAAGCGGCATTACCTCTTCGTCGCAGGCGGCGTGGGCACCGCCCCGGTCTATCCTCAGGTCAAATGGCTCAAGGAACACGGCGTCAAGGCCGACGTGATCATCGGCGCCAAGACCCGCGACATGCTCATTTACACCGACGCGATGCGCGCCGTGGCCGAAAACCTCCATATCGCCACCGACGACGGCTCCGAAGGCTTCAAAGGGCTTGTTACGCAGGTGATCGACGAACTGATCGGAAAGCAGGGCAGGCATTACGACGAATGCGTGGCCATCGGTCCTATGATCATGATGAAGTTCGTGGCCCTCACGACGAAGAAATACGCGCTGAAAACGACCGTCTCGCTCAATGCACTGATGGTCGATGGAACGGGCATGTGCGGGGCCTGCCGCGTGACGGTGGCAGGCAAGACGCGCTTCACATGCGTCGAAGGCCCCGAATTCGACGGCCACGAAGTCGATTTCGACGAAGCGATACGCCGTCAGGGCATGTACCGCACGCAGGAACAGCGCGCCGCGGCCATCGAAGCCGAGCGTCAAGCCGGACACCAATGTAAAATAGGACTGGACAAATAAACGCACGGCGGAGCCGGCACGCCGCTCCGCCTACACACCCAAAAGCATACGACTACAATGGCAAACAAGATACCGCGCGTCCCCGTGCGCGAACAAGACCCGAAAGTACGTGCGACCAACTTCGAGGAGGTCTGCTACGGCTACGACCTCGAAGAGGCGGCGCTCGAAGCGTCGCGCTGCCTGCAATGCAAGAATCCCCGCTGCGTAGCGGCCTGTCCGGTCAATATCCGCATCCCGGACTTTATCGGAGCCTTGCACCGGGGCGAGCTGCAGCAAGCGGCCGACATCATCGCCGAAGACAGTTCGCTGCCTTCGATCTGCGGCCGCGTCTGCCCGCAGGAATCGCAGTGCGAAGGCTCCTGCATTCTGGGCATCAAGAGCGAACCGGTCGCCATCGGCAAACTCGAACGTTTCGTAGGCGACTGGAAACTCGAACACGGCGCCGCGGCGTCCCGCACCGCACCGCGCAACGGCCGCAGGGTCGCCGTCATCGGCAGCGGCCCAGCGGGACTGGCCTGCGCCAGCGACCTTGCGAAAATGGGTTACGGAGTCAAGATATTCGAAGCCCTGCACAAGGTGGGAGGCGTACTGGTCTACGGCATTCCCGAATTCCGTCTGCCCAAACAGCGCATCGTGGCGCGCGAGATCGCCGAAGTCGAGCGGCTCGGCGTGGAGATCGAAACCGATGTCATCGTGGGCCGCACCGTCACCGTCGATTCGCTGCTCGGCGAGGAGGGGTACGACGCCGTATTCATCGGCTCCGGCGCGGGACTTCCCCGCTTCATGGGCATTCCGGGCGAGAACCTCAACGGCGTGGTTTCGGCCAACGAATTCCTGACGCGCGCCAACCTGATGCGCGCCTACGACGACACGTACGACACCCCGATCTACGTCGGCAAGCGTGTGGTCGTGGTCGGCGGCGGCAACGTGGCGATGGATGCCGTGCGCACGGCCAAACGGCTGGGCGCCGAGGCGACGATCGTCTACCGCCGCAGCGAAAAGGAGCTTCCGGCACGTGTCGAGGAGGTCCATCACGCCAAGCAGGAGGGCATCTGCTTCCGCATGCTCACCAACCCCGCGGAGGTCCTCGGCGACGAGCGCGGCTGGGTCACCGGCATCCGGTGCGTGGAGATGGAGCTGGGCGAACCCGACCAGAGCGGCCGCCGCTCGCCCGTAGTGAAGCCCGGCTCGGAGTTCGACATCGCCTGCGACGTGGTCATCATGGCGCTGGGCACCTCGCCCAATCCCCTGCTGGCCGCCACGACCGCAGGACTGGAGACCGACCGCCGCGGCTGCATCACGGCCGACGGGCAGGGCGCCACGTCGCGCGAAGGGGTCTTCGCGGGCGGCGACGCCGTAACCGGCGCCGCGACCGTCATCCTCGCCATGGGCGCAGGCCGCACAGCGGCACGGGCCATCGACGAATACATCAGAAAGCGTTAAATCTATAAATATCTCACAAGCAATGAAAAGCATCAAGATCATGGCCGCCGCCATCGCTTTGTGCGGCATGACAGCCTGCGGCGACAACACGCCCAAAACCTTTACCGGCTTCATCACCGATGCGTCGATGAACACCGTAACCGTCGAGAACGCCGAAGGGACCTTCACCTTCTCGACTATGGACGCCGACAAGAGCGAAGCCAACGGCCTGCTGCTCGGCGCCCCGGTCGTCGTGGACTACAAAGGCAAGCTGGAGGACGGCGCCGCAGCCGCTAAAGTCGCCACCGACCCGACCTATGCCGAAGCCGTCGGCAAATGGACCATGCCCGACCCCATCAACCCCGAAGGCGTAATGGGCATCGACATCCTGATCGAAGGTCAGGCCCAGTCGATCAACATGGCCACGCTGCGCTACACCTCGTGGGAGCTGCAGGGCGAAGCCGGCAAAATCCTGCTCAAAGGCCAAAGCGTCGGCAACGGCCAGACCATCGACTTCACCGAGACGGGTATCATCGCCAAGGACGCCGACGGCGTATACACGCTGACCATCGAGGGCAACAAGACGGTTTACACCAAAGCGACCAAATAGCAAGGCCGCTTTACGCAGCCAAAGCATATCCCCGGCCCCGAAAAGGCCGGGGATTTTTCACGCATCCCGACGACGGCCGCAATTTGGCGAACCGATTTAAATTCTTAAATTTGTATCCGCCAATTCTACCTAAGCCATGACTAAATTACTTGCGGGAGCCTTCCTGCTCCTCTTTTCTTTTGCGGCCGCGGCCCAGACACCCGAAGACTCGGTCGCTTTCGCCGGCGCCCGCTGGCAGATCACGCCCCTCGCGGCGGGCGCCGAATGCCGCCGCGCCCAGATCGACATGTTCGATTCGCGGCAGACCGTCTCGGTGGTCGCCTACCCCGCCCGTAATTTCACGACGGAAATCATACAGCTCGACGGCAAAGCATCCCCCACGAGCGAGCTGGGCAAAGCCGCCGGAGCCGACGCCGCCCTGAACGGCAGCTACTTCAACATGAAGACGCTCGCCCCCGTAACCTTCGTACTGATCGACAAGCAGATTCTGGGCCGGACGACTCCCGGTGAGACGATGCGCACCAACGGCGTCATCGCTTTGCGCGACAAACGCGGCCGCAAAATGGACATTCTCCGCTGCGACACGACCCAATACTCCCGCATCGCCCGCCGTTACCGCTCGGCGCTGGCCGCAGGTCCGATGCTGGTCCGCGACGGCCGGAGCGTCGAATACGACTCCGAAGACAGCTTCTACGCCCGCCGCCATCCCCGCACGCTGATCGGCAAACGGGCCGACGGCACGGTCGTCATGGCCGTCATCGACGGCCGCTTCAAGGGCGAAGCCGACGGCGCAACCATCGCCGAAACAGCCTACATCGCCCGTCAGCTGGGGCTCGTCGATGCGCTGAACCTCGACGGCGGCGGTTCCTCGACGCTCTGGACAGCGCAGGAAGGCATCCTCAACCACCCCTACGACAACAAACGTTTCGACCACGAAGGCGAGCGCGGCGTTCCCAACTGCATCGTGATCCGCCGCAACAAATAGCGCCGGGAAACCACCGCCCCTCCGGCGGGAAACGCAGCGCCGGGGAACAAAAAGCCGGGAAAGCGCCGATTATTATCGGCCGGAAACACAATACCGGGAATATAAAGCCGGAAAGGCACCGCCCCTCCGGCGGGAAACGCAGTGCCGGAAACACAAACCGGACAAAGCCGGTAAAAAGACCCGAACCGGTCCAAACAGCCGGTCTCAAAAGCCGGAAAAACAGCCGGTCCAAACAGCCGATAAAAAACGTGTCCACGCGACAAAGCCCGCCGGCTCCGCCGCGGCACACGCCCGGATACGAAAAAAGCCCCGGAATTTCCGGGGCTTTTCATATTCAGTCCTATTGTCATTTGCCGACGATCTCCTCAACCCGCTCCACGATCATGGCGGGCGTCACGGCATGCAGACAACGGTAATCTCCGTAACGGCACGGTTTATTTCCGAAGACCGAGCACGGGCGGCACTCCATATCGGCCTGCACGATGCCGCGCGGATCGCAGCCGTACCCGAAGAATCCCAGACCGGGATGCGTCGCACCCCATACCGACACCACGGGCGTCGCCACGAGTGAAGCCAAATGCATGACCAGCGAATCCATCGACACCACGCAATCCAGATTGGCGATCAGGTCGATCTCGCCCGCCATCTTAACCCGTCCGAACAGCGCCGTGACATTAGGATGAAGGCGCTCCATCTCCTGCGCGAATTCCGCCTCGGCACCCCCGCCGCTATGGATGAAAACCCGGTCATAACGCCCGGCAAGCAGGCGCACCGTCTCGCGGGCCAGCGGTTCGGGATAGGTCTTGCCCTGCTGCGCCGAGAAAGGGGCGAAACCGATCCACGTCCCCGTCTTTTCACCCATCGGACTGGGATGCTCGCGCCGCACGGCCGGCTTCGGATCGTCGAACACGAATCCCAGTTTCCGGAATACGTCGCAATAGCGGACGACTGTATGTTTCGCAGGTTTGACACCCCGGCCGCCGCGCCGGATAAATTCACCCTTCTCGTCCCGGCCCTTCCCGATGGCCGCGAAGGGAATACCGTGCAGCCGCAAAGCCGTGCGGAACGTCACCGAACGCAGCACGCCGTGCACGTCGGCCACGGCATCCGCCCCCAGCCGCCGCGCTTGGGCGGCCAGCCGCCATATGCCGCACAGCGAATGGTGGGCGCCCTTGACATCGACGTCCAGAAAACCGACGTCGAGGTCCGTGAAAAAGGCCCGGAACAGCGGTCGCGTGGCAACCGTGACCTGCAGATCGGGATATGCCCGCTTCAAGGCCCGCAGCGCATGCGCGAGCATCGCCACGTCCCCCATCGCCGAGGTCCGGTACACGATCAGATGACGCGGAAGCTTCTTACTTTTTCTGACCATAAAGAACCGGGTTCAACGCCGGATCATTATACATTTTCATCTGTTTGTAGGTCTTCATGTACTTGCGGCCCGCCTCGATGTCCTCGATCAGCTCTTCGATCGCTTTCGAAAGATCCGCCTGCTGCGCCAGCAGCACGTCGAGCTTCTTCCGGCACGCCGCGCGGTGGGCGTCGTCCACATCGGTACGCTCCGTCTCGCAGGCCATGTGGTAAATCTTGAGCGCCAGAATCGACAGCCGGTCGATGGCCCACGCCGGGGTCTCGGTATTGAGCCGAGCGCCGGGCAGGGGTTCTATCTCCCTGTATTTGTCGAGCAGGTACGAATCGACGTACTCCACCATGTCCGTACGCTCCTGATTGGACTTGTCGATGCGCCGTTTGATGGCCAGCGCGGCCACAGGGTCGATCTGCGGATCACGGATGATATCCTCAAGATGCCACTGCACGGTGTCGATCCAGTTCTTGTGATAGAGCAGGTGATCGATCGTTCCCGGCTCATAGGGATTCTCGACGGGGCGGTCCACATCGTCCCAGCGGTGATACTCTTCGATAACCCGGTTGAAAATGCGGTTTGCGTTTTCGGTAAACATAGTTCAGCAATATATTTTAATTGTAATTTTCGTGGGAAAATTATACCTTTGTCCGTATAAGATTAAACAAAGATAATGAATTTTTCCAAAAATGCAATACTGCTCGCTGGAATCCTCCTGACGGCATTCGGAAGCCTGCGGGCGCAGGTCCGCCAGACCCGCGAGGAGTATATCGACCGTTATAAATCCATCGCCGTGGCCCATATGGAACGTTACGGCATCCCGGCCAGCATCACCATGGCGCAGGGCATCCTCGAATCCGACTGCGGCAACAGCCGTCTCTCGCTGATGTCCAACAACCACTTCGGCATCAAGTGCAAACGCAACTGGACGGGCGAAAAAGTCTACCACGACGACGACGCCAAAGGCGAGTGCTTCCGCAGCTATCCCACGGTCGAAGCCTCGTACCAAGACCATGCCGAATTCCTTGACTCGCAGCCCCGCTACGACTCGCTGTTCGCCTACTCCCCGACCGACTACAAAAGCTGGGCGCGGGGACTGAAGGCCGCCGGCTACGCCACGGCGCCCGACTATGCGCAGCGGCTCTGCCGCATCATCGAGGAGGCCCAGCTCTTCCTGCTGGACCAGCCCGACGGCGAGCGGCTCTACGCTTCGCGTTCGGGCCGCAAGATCACCGATCCCGAAGGCTGGTTCACCGACCAGACCAGCATGGAGCGCCCGGCCGACGCATCGTCGGCCGTCGATCCGGACAACTACCGCGTGACAATCAACGCCCACAACGGCTACAACGTCTATGCGACCAACGGCGTGCACTACGTGCTGGCCAAGGAGGGCGACACGTTCGAGAACATCGGGAAGAAATTCCGCATTTCGGCACGCAATCTGCGCAAGTTCAACGATCTGAAGGACAAGAAGGCCCAGCCGATGCCCCACGAGGTGGTCTACATCGAGCGCAAGAAAAAACGCTGGGAGGGCAACGCCCACACCCACACCTGCCGTCAGGGCGAAACGGCCTACGCCGTGGGGCAGTCGTACGCCATCCGCACCCGCTCGATCGAGAAGCTCAACAAGCTCAGGCCGGGCGACACGCTCGAACAGGGCCGCCAGATACGCATAAAGTAAAACACACGATACAGCATGGAAACCACACCGCTAAGAAGCAAGATCCTCGATACGATCATCCGCAAATCGACGCTCAAGCAACGGATTTTCGACAACACCTTCTCGGCCTTCAACGAGCTGAAGGAGACGCTGCTCGAAATGGCCTCGGAGCTGGACGACGAGCTGGACGGCAAACTCGACCGCCGCGTGCGGCTCGAATACCGCGACCGCGGCAAGTTCGAAGCCCAGCTGCAGGTGGCCAACGACATCCTGATATTCCAGATGCCCACCGACATCTTCGAATTCGCCGCCGACCACCCGATCTGGCAGAATCCCTATGTGCAGGGCGACCGCGAAAACTCCTACTGCGGCCTGATCAACATCTACAACTTCCTCTCCGACTCGTTCAAGTTCAACCGCAACGCCGACGAAGGCTACCTCATCGGCCGCATCTTCATCAACCGCGAACGCCGCTACTTCGTCGAGGGCAAACAGCAGACCTCGATGCGGGCCGCGGAGTTCGGCAAAAGCGAAATCGGCCATGACGCGCTCATCGCCATCCTCGAAGAGGCGATCTGGTTCGCCCTGAACTTCGACCTGCTGATGCCGCCTTACGAGGACAACAAGCGCGTGACGGTCGATCAGTTCAACACCAAGATGGACAACTCGAAATTCGTCACGGGCAAGCGGCTCGGCTACGATTTCGAAGTGGAGGACATTTAAAACGGAATTTACATTGAAAGCATCGTTAATTACGCTCCTTGCGGCCGCACTGCTCGGAGCGGGCATCGTACAGGCCCAGAACGAATACGCCGAAATCGCCCGACTGCGGGGCATGAACCAGACCGTCCGCGGCATCCGCTCGATGGCCGACGGCGAGCACTACACCACGCTCGAAGGCAGCAACATCATCCGCCACAGCTACGCCGCGGCGGGACCGGGCGAGCGGATGCTCCCTTCGTCCGCGGCCAACCTGACGATCACCGACTACTCCTTCTCGCCCGACGAGCGGCAGATACTGATCGCTTCGGGGTCGAAGCCGATCTACCGCCACTCCTATACGACCAGCTATTTTCTGGCCGCGGGCAACAGCCTGACGCCCGTACTCCGGGAGGCCGAAGCCCCGCGCGACGCTTCATTCTCGCCCGACAGCAGACTGATCGCCTATTCGGACCGCAACGACCTTTACGTTTACGACACCGCCGCCCGGCAGACGCGCCGCATCACCGACGACGGTGCGTGGAATTCGGTCATCAACGGCACGACCGACTGGGTTTACGAGGAGGAGTTCGGCTTCACGAAAGCCTATGCCTTTTCGCCCGACAGCCGCCGCATCGCCTACCTGCGCTTCGACGAATCTCAGGTGCCGCTGATGGAGATGATGCGCTTCGACGGCAAACTCTACAATCAGGCCTACTCGTTCAAATACCCCAAGGCCGGCGAACGCAATTCGACGGTCGAAGTGTGGGTCTGCGACCTTGCGACCGGCGCCAAAGAGCGCATCGACACGGGCCGCGAAACCGACCAGTACATCCCCCGCATCGGCTGGACCCCCGACGGGCGGCTCTACTTCTTCCGGCTCAACCGCCGCCAGAACACCTTCGAGGTGATCCTTTGCGAGCCTAACGGCGCCCAGCGGACGATCTATGACGAACGTTCGCAGCAGTACGTCGAGCGCGTGGACGACTCCTCGCTCACGTTCGTGGACAAAGACCGCTTCCTCGTACGGCAGGAGAGCCACACGGGATACATGCACCTCTACCTCTACAGCATCCGCCGGGGTTTTCTCGCGCAGGTGACCAAGGGCGACTGGGAGGTGACCGACGTCGCGGGCACCGACGGCAAGCGCGTATGGTACCTCTCGACCGAGACCTCCCCCCTGCGCCGCAACCTCTACAGCGTGCGGCTCGACGGCACGCAGAAACGCCGCCTGACCACGGGCGAAGGCTTCTACACGATCGCGCCGAGCGCCGGCATGAAATACTACATCTCGACCTTCTCCAACGCCGCGACCCCCAACCGGGTCGAGATCTGCGACGGCGAGGGCAACCCGGTCCGCCTGCTGGCCGACAGCAAGGCCCTGCGCGATGAGCTGGCCGCCGCGAACCGCCCGCAGAAGGAGTTCTTCACCTTCGCCACCGAGCGCGGCGACACGCTCAACGCCTACATCGTCAAACCCCGCGGCTACGACCCTTCGCACCGCTACCCCGTCCTGCTGACGCAGTATTCGGGTCCCGGCTCGCAGTCGGTGCGCGACCGCTGGTCGCTCGACTGGGAGGATGCGCTCACGGACAAAGGCTACATCGTGGTCTGCGCCGACGGCCGGGGCACCGGGTTCCGGGGCGAGAAGTTCAAGAAATCGACCTACGGGCGCCTCGGGGCGCAGGAGGTCGAAGACCAGCTCTCGTTTGCCCGCTACATGGCTTCACAGCCCTACGTCGACCCTGCACGCATCGGCATCTACGGCTGGTCGTACGGCGGGTTCATGGCACTGGGCTGCGCGATGAAAGGCCACGGGCTATTCCGCATGGCAATCGCCGTGGCGCCCGTCACTTCGTGGCGCTACTACGACTCGATCTACACCGAAATCTACAACAACCTGCCGCAGTACAACGCTTCGGGTTACGACGACAACTCGCCGATCAACTTCGCCCGGATGCTCGACGACACCAAGACCCGCCTGCTGATCATCCACGGCACGGCCGACGACAACGTCCACTTCCAGAACACCGTCGAGATGACCCGCGCCCTGAACCGCTGCGGCAAGCAGTACGACATGATGGTCTACCCCGACCAGAACCACTCGATGCAGCCCCACGACACGTCGAACGTACGGCAGAAAATGATCCGCTACACGCTGGACAACCTTTAAAACGAGACGATATGGAACGGATGCTCTTCATCGAAACACCCGTCGGAAAGCTCGGCATCACGGCTTCGGACGAAGCCGTCACCCGCATCTTCTTCGGCCGCGAATACCGCAACCGGCGCAGACCGCGCAACGCCCCGGAGACGTGTACGCCGGAGACGGCCGGTCCCCTGCTCCTGCAGGCGGCGGCCGAGCTGGCCGAATACTTCGCAGGAACGCGCCGCGAGTTCACCCTCCCGCTGGCGCCCGCCGGCACTCCGTTCCAGCAAGCCGTGTGGGAGGCCCTGAGGACGATCCCTTATGGCGAGACCCGCACCTACGGCCAGATCGCGGCGCAGATCGGCCGCCCGACGGCCTGCCGCGCGGTAGGCATGGCCAACAACCGCAACCCGATCGCCATCGTCGTCCCCTGCCACCGCGTGGTCGGCAGCACGGGCGCACTGGTCGGCTATGCCGGAGGTCTGGGCGTGAAAACCCACCTGCTGAATCTCGAAAAAGCCCACGAAGACTGACGGCGCGACGGCCCCAGACAACGGCAGGTGCCCGATTTCCAAAAGCACACGAGACGACATCAGCCGGGCAACGGAAACAGCGGCAGGCCCGCCGGAACCACGCAAGCAAAAAAACTCATCCGCACGAAAAGAGGGCGGCATCCGCAGAAGATGCCGCCCTCTTTTTCCATTCACCCCGTCAAAGCCCGAACGCGAAAGCGTTTATGCCGTCGTATACGGCGCTGACGACTCCCAGCAGCAGGACGCCCGCCATGCAGAGCGCGAGACTGATGCGGGTATAGCGGTCGCTGCGGAACGGCGCGACGGGCGCATCGTTCGGAGTGATATACATCGCCTTGACCACCAGCAGGTAGTAATAGAGCGAGATGACCGTATTGATCAGCGCGATGAACACCAGCAGGTGGAAGCCGCCTTTGAACGCCGCAGCGAAGACGAAGAACTTCGAGAAGAACCCGGCAAAGGGCGGAATCCCCGCCAGCGAGAAGAGCGCGAGGGTCATCATCACCGCCAGCTTGGGATTGGTGCGGTACAGCCCGTTGTAATCTTCGATCCCGACCTTGCCGCCGCTATGCTGCTCGACCGTCGAAACGACACCGAAAACCGCGAGGTTCGCGGCCATGTAAACCAGCACGTAGAAGACCAGCGAAGTCATGCCGAAGGCGCTCCCGCCGATCACGGCCAGCATGATGTAACCGGCCTGCGAGATGGACGAGAAGGCGAGGAAGCGTTTCAGGTCCTTCTGCCGGATGGCGAAGAGGTTCGCCACCGTGATCGACAGCACCGTCACGGCATAAAGCAGCGTCTGCCACTGCCCGATCATCGGCCCGAAGACCTTCATCAGCACGGTCATCAGCACGAACGCCGCCGAGCCTTTCGACACCACCGACAGGTAGGAGGTCACCGTCGTCGGCGCGCCCTGATAGGTGTCGGCGGTCCAGAGGTGGAACGGGACCAGCGAAATCTTGAACCCCAGCCCCGCGAAGAAGAAGACCATGGCCATGATCTGCAGCGGCGAACCCGTAATGCGCGCCGCCATATCGTCGAAATAGAGCGTCCCGGTCGTCCCGTAGAAGAACGAGATTCCATAGAGCATCAGCCCGCTGGCGAAGAGGGCGCAGAGGATGTACTTCGCACCCGCCTCGGCCGAATAACGCTTGTACTTGTCGAACGCCACCAGACAGGCCATCGGCACCGAAGCCAGCTCCATGCCGATAAAGAAAAGCAGGAAGTTGCCCGCGCCGACCATCAGATACATGCCCAGCAGCGTCGAGAGGGTCAGGATGTAGAACTCGCCCTGCTTGTGGGCCGTATCCCCGCGGCGCAGCCACGCATCGGCCTGCAGGAAGACGATCAGCGTCCCGACGGTCAGCACGCTCTTGACGATGGAGTGCATCGGCACGTACTGGAACATGCCCCCGAACACTTCGCCCGGAGTCCCCGGAACGACATTGACCGCGACCTGCAGCGCGAGCAGTCCGCAGGCGACGGCCGAAAACCGGCGGCGTCCCCGCTCCCCCGCGATCAGGTCATAGAGAAACAGCAGGACGATCACCGCGATGAGCGTCACTTCGGCCTGCATAGAGGTAAATATGTTGCTGTAATCCATAATCGCTTAACTCATTAATTGTGCAATGATGCCCGTCACGCTCTCCCGGATCATGTCACTCACCCACAGCGGCGCGAGACCCATGCCGGCGATGGCGGCGACGAGACAGACGACCGACAGCCGCTCGTCCCACGTGGCGTCCGTCAGTTTGAGGTGGTGTTCGTCGGTGCAGGTGCCGTAAATAATTTTCCCCACCACCCGCAGGATGTAAACCGCCGTAATCACGATGCTCGTGCAGGCGATGATCGTCACGACGCGGTGGAACGTGTCGTCGTTCATGAACGCGCCGTTGAAGATGGTCATTTCGGCCACGAAGCCGCTCAGCCCCGGCAGTCCGAGGTTCGCAAGACCCGCGATGACGTACCCCACCGCAAGGAAGGGCATGACCTTCATCAGGCCGCTCAGCTCGCGGATGTCGCGCGTATGCGTACGGCCGTAAATCATGCCGATCAGGGCGAAGAAGAGGGCCGTCATCAGGCCGTGGCTCAGCATCTGCAGAATCGCTCCCGTTCCGGCCGTGGTGTTCATCATCAGAATGGCGAAGAGCACCAGCCCGCAGTGCGACACCGACGAATAGGCATTGATATACTTGAGGTCGGTCTGCACGCAGGCCGCCAAAGCCCCGTAGACGACCGAGATCGTCGTCAGGACGATGAATATCCAGCTCAGTTCGTGCACCGCCTCAGGCATCAGGTACATCGCCACGCGGAAACAGCCGTAACCGCCCAGCTTCATCAGCACCCCGGCATGGAGCATCGACACCGCCGTCGGAGCCGAGGCATGGCCGTCGGGACTCCATGTATGGAACGGGAACAGCGCGCCCAGCACGCCGAACCCGACGAAGACCAGCGGAAACCAGACATACTGCTGCGCGAGCGGAATGCTGTGCAACTGCGCGATTTCCAGAATATTCATCGTCGTCGCCCCGGCGCCGAAATAGATGCCTAGAATGCCGATCAGCAGCAGCGCCGAACCGCCCATGAGCATCAGCGTCAGCTTCATGGCGGCATACTCCTTGCGGCCGCTGCCCCAGACGCCTATCAGCAGGTACATCGGGATCAGCGCCACCTCGTAGAACATGAACATCGTGAAGAGGTCCACCGAGATAAAGAACCCGAAAACGCCGACGCTCAGCAGGCAGAACCAGAGGAAGTACTCCTTGATCTGCGTTTGCATCCGCCACGAAGCGAACGTACCCGTAAATACGATGACGGCCGACAGCAGCAGCATGGCGACCGAGATGCCGTCCACGCCCACCGCATAGTGGATATCGAGCGGAGCGTACCACACATGGCTCGCGGTAAAGAGCATGGCGGCCGTCTCGCCCGCTTCGCGCAGGCCGAGGTAGCGCACCACCAGCACCGCCGCCAGCAACAGCAGCAGCGAAGAGCCCGCCACCATCACGGCACGGATCTGCCGCGTCGATTTCGACAGCCAAAGTCCCAGCATCATCAGCAGCGGAATGGCGGGAAACAAGGATAACATATTCATAATAACTTCAAATTAACGGATTAACAGCAGGATGATCGTAAAGCCCAGCGCCCCGCCGAGGAACCAGATGCAGTAACGCTGCACGCTGCCGCTCTGCATGTCGCGGATCGCGTACGCCGCGCCGCCGGCCGCCCTTGCCAGCAGATTCATAAAGCCGTCCACGACGTGGCGGTCGAACCACGCGATCGGGGTCGAAACAAAGCGGAAGATCACCTTGTGAGTGACGAACTGATAAACGTCGTCGATATAGAACCGGTTATAGGCCGCCCTGTGCAGGCCGCGGAACCGCAGGGCCAGCCGGTCGGCAACGGGCTGCCGCTCGCGCAGGTACATCCACGTGGCCAGCGCAATGCCCGCGGCAGCCACGCAAAGGCTCACGCCCGCCACGCGCCAGTCGATATGGATGGTGTACGACATGCCGTCGCTGCTGACGAACTTTCCGAACGGGATCGCGCCCCCGACGAGCGTCACCGCCGCCAAAAACACCAGCGGCAGGGTCATCGTCAGCGGAGCCTCATGCGGTTTGTGCGCGGCATGCAGTTCCCGGTTCTCGCGTCCCCAGAAGATATTGTAGTACAGGCGGAACATGTAGAACGCCGTCAGTCCGGCAATGGCGGTCATCAGCCACCCCATCGCGGGGCTGAACGCGAAGCAGGCCGTCAGAATCTCGTCCTTCGAGAAGAAACCGCTCAGGGGCCAGATGCCGGCAATGGCGAGACAGGCGACGAGGAACGTGGCGTGCGTCACGGGCATATACTTGCGCAGGCCGCCCATGGCCGACATTTCGTTGGAGTGGACGGCGTGGATGATACATCCGGCGCCGAGGAACAACAGGGCCTTGAACATGGCGTGCGTGAAGAGGTGGAACATCGAAGCCATGTACCCCAGCCCGCCCGCATGCGGATCGGCCGAGGTGCTGACGCCCAGCGCCACGATCATAAAACCGATCTGCGAAATGGTGCTGAACGCCAGCACGCGCTTGATATCGCTTTGGACGCAGGCCACCACGGCGGCGTACAGTGCCGTAAAGGCACCGATGTAGGCCGTCCAGTGGAGCACTTCGGGCGCATAGCCGATAAAGAGCGGGAACATGCGCGCCACGAGGTAGACGCCCGCCACGACCATCGTCGCGGCGTGGATCAGCGCCGACACGGGCGTCGGGCCTTCCATGGCGTCGGGCAGCCAGATGTGGAGCGGGAACATGGCGCTCTTGCCCGCGCCGCCGATGAACATCAGCCCCAGCGCCAGCGGGATCATCGTCCCGGCGGCGGCCAGCAGCCGCACCTCCGGCGTAAAGGAGAACGTCCCGGCGTAATAGCCGTAGAAGAGGATTCCGACGAGGAATCCCAGATCGGCGAAGCGCGTCACGATAAAGGCCTTCTTCGACGCGGCGACGGCCTCCTTCTTCGTATAGTAGAAGCCGATCAGCAGATAAGAGCTGACGCCCACCAGCTCCCAGAACAGGTACATCTGGAAAATATTGGTCGCCACCACAAGCCCCATCATGCTCATCGTAAACAACGACAGGAAGGCGTAGTAACGCTGGAAACCCCGTTCGCCCTTCATGTAGCCCAGCGAGTAGACATGCACCATCAGCGAGACGGTCGAGATCACCACGAGCATCATCACCGAAATCGGGTCCAGCAGGATGCCCATGTCGATATGCAGCGTACGGCTGATCGGCAACCAGACCGTATTCCACGGAATCAGCGTCGGGAACGCCCCGGCGGCATCGCGCCCGGCCGTGAAGTACCCGTACGCCGTACAGTAACACAGCAGCGTCACCACACCCAGCACCGCCGTGCCGACGAGGCCCGCCACCGCGGGCTTGAGCTTCATGCCGGCCAAGCCTAAGAAGAGGAAGCTCAGCAGGGGCAGCAGCAGAATCAGAATCGTATATTCCATAAGAGTCGTTTTTCGTTTTCGGCTACCACTTCATCTCCCGCAGGCTCTTGACCTCGATATTGCGGATGTTGCGGTAAATATTGATGATAATGGCGATGGCGACGGCCGTCTCCGCGGCGCTGATCCCGATGGCGAACAGCGTAAAGAAGAACCCTTCCAGCTGTTCCGGGAAGAGGAACCGGTTGAAGACGACGAAGTTGATATCGACCGAATTGAGGATCAGCTCGACGGAGATCAGCATCGCCAGCAGGTTGCGGCGCGTGACGAATCCGTAAATTCCCACGAACATCATGATCGTGGAGAGGACGAGGTAATATTCCATGTGTATCATTGCCGTACTTTTTTAGCGTTTGCGTGCGATGAGGATTCCGCCGACGATGCAGGCCAGCAGCAGGATGCTGATGACCTCGAACGGCAGCACGTAACCGTACTTGCCGCTGCTCATCAGCGCATGGCCGATGGTCTGCACGTGCAGTTCGCCGTGAACGAAATGCGAGGGCCTGAAATCGTGTCCGAGCGTCACATAAAGGCAGACGCCGAGACTCAGCAGCGTCGCGGCCAGCCCCACGAAGAGTTTATATCCCTTCAGGTCCTCCGACTTGTCGCCCTGACTCGACGTCAAAAGGATCGAAAAGACGTACAGCACCGTGATGCCGCCGGCATAGATCAGCAGCTGCACCGCGCCGAGGAACGAATAGTTGAGCTGGAAATAGATGCCCGCCGTACCGAACAGCACGAACAGCAGGTAGGTCGCCGCGCGCAGGATGCGCTTGGTCGTCACAGCCAGCAGAGCGCTCACGGCCGTGAAGACCGCCAGCACCGTAAAGACGATTAATTCGAGTGTTATCTCCATGGCTTACTGTTTATTCAGGGTTTTGACCAGCTTTTCGCGCGTGTAGACCGCATGTTCGAAGTCGGTCGAGAAACGGATCGCCCCGGTCGGGCAGGCATTGACGCACAGACGGCAGAACATGCACGCCCCCAGATCGTACTCGTAGAGCACCAGCCGCTTGCGGCTCTTGCCCGTTTCGGGATCGGCGACCATTTCGGTCGTGATGCGGATGGTGCCGTTGGGACACGCCGACTGACACAGGCCGCAGGCGATACACTTGTTCCGGCCCTCGGCGTCGTGCGGCATGGTCAGTTCGCCGCAGAAGCGGTCGAACATCCTGAGCGTGGCGCGGTTCTCCGGATACTGCTCGGTGACCTTGGGCGTGAAAAACTCACGGCCCGTCACCTTGAGTCCCGTCAACAGGGACCCCAGTCCGTGAAAGAATCCTTTGATATAGCTTTTCATGGCTAAAAATGCAGTTTAAATACGACGACAACGACCATCAGCAGCAGGTTGGCCAGTCCGATCGGCACCAGATACTTCCATTCGAGCGTCAGTATCTGGTCGATACGCAGGCGCGGGAATGTCCACTTGATCCACATCAGCAGCCACACCACGAAGAACGCCTTGCCGAAGAACCAGACGAAGCCCGGAATGTAGTCCATCGCGGCGTTGAAGCCCTCCCAGCCGGAGATATGCAGCGGCATCCACCCTCCGAGGAAGATCGTGGCGGCCACGCCCGCGACGATGAACAGATTGACGAATTCGGCGACGTAGAAGAGTCCGAAGTGCATGCCCGAATATTCGGTGTGATACCCCGCCGTCAGCTCCGACTCGGCTTCCGGCAGGTCGAACGGGCCGCGGTTCACCTCGGCGTTGCCCGCGATCAGGTAGATCACGAAGGCGATCAGCGCCGGAATATGCCCCTTGAAGATGAACCAGCCGTCGGCCTGCCGGGCCACGATCTCGGAGAACTGCATGGTGTCGGTCAGCACGATGATCGTCAGGATCGAAAGGCCGATCGAAAGCTCGTACGAAATCATCTGCGCGCCGCTCCGCATGGCGCCGATGAGCGAATACTTGTTGTTGGAACTCCACCCCGCCAGCAGGATGCCGACCACGCCGATCGACGACGCGGCCATCATGAAGAAGACGCCCACGTTGAAGTCCAGCACCTCCAGCCCCTTGTTCACGGGCAGGCAGGCGAACGCCAGCACCGACGCCAGAATGACGATGTAGGGCGCGAGGTTGTAGAGGAACTTGTCCGAACGGCGGATGGTGATAATCTCCTTGGTGAGCATTTTGAATACGTCGCAGATGACCTGCAGCGTGCCCCACGGCCCCACGCGCACCGGTCCCAGACGGCACTGGAAGGCCGCACAGACCTTGCGTTCCATGAAGATCATCAGGATGGCGATCACCGTATACATCAGCAGCAGGCAGACACCGACGATCACGCACTCCAGAAAGACCGCCAGTCCGAGGGGCATCAGCGACGTGAGCAGCCCGTGAATCCAGCTCGTTACTATACTAAAATCAAACATATCTGTAAGTTTTTCCTTTTTCAATCCGTTTTCCGCTCTCCCCGGCTGCAATTCACGGTCTCTGGCCGTGTTTACAAGTCTGCCCCCCTAAATCCCCTTCTCGGAGGGGACTTATCCGCCTGCGGCGGAAAAAACATCGGGAAGAGCCGGCGCCGACCGGCGAAGCTTTCAACCTCTCACCGGTCTATATCGGGTACGACGTAATCGAGCGTGCCTCCGATGGCGATCAGGTCGGCGATCTTCGTCCCCTTCGCTATGGTTTCGAGACACGATACCAGCGGCAGTCCCGTCGAACGGAACTTCATGCGGTAAGGCGACTTGTCGCCCCGGCTCTCGATAAACACGCCGAATTCGCCGCGGCTCCCCTCGACGGCGGCGTAGTAGCTGCCTTCGGGAATGCGGATCACCGGCTTCATCTTCAACTGGTATTCCCCTTCGGGAATATTGTCGATCAGCTGTTCGACGATGTTCATGCTCTGCTCGATCTCGCGCATGCGGACCATGTAGCGGGCGAAGCAGTCGCCCTCGGTGAAGAGCACCTCCTCGAAACCGACCTTGCCGTACATGGCGTAGGGATGCCGCTTGCGCACGTCGCAGGCCCAGCCGGCGGCGCGTCCCGTGCCGCCCGTGGCGCCGAACGAGATCGCATCCTCACGGGTCAGCACGCCCGTTCCCTTCAGGCGTTCCTGCGCGATGACGTTGCCCGTGAATATTTCGTGGTATTCGCGCAGCAGCGGACGCATATAGGCGATGAACTCCTTGACCTTACGCACGAATTCGGGATGGATGTCGGCCTGCACGCCGCCGATGGTGTTGTAGGTCTGTATCAGGCGGCCTCCCGTGGTCTGCTCCAGAATGTCGAGCACCTTCTCACGGTCGCGGAACCCGTAGAAGAACGCCGTCAAAGCCCCCATGTCCATACAGAGACACGCGAAGAACAGCAGGTGCGAATCGATGCGCTGCAGCTCGTCCATGATCGTGCGGATATACTGCACCCGCTCCGACACCTCGACGCCCAGCCCCTTCTCGATGCACATACAGAGCGCATGGCGGTTCTGCGCGGCCCCCAGATAATCCAGCCGGTCCGTAAGGGCCAGCGTCTGGGGATAGGTCAGCCCCTCGCACAACTTCTCGATGCCGCGGTGGATATAACCGCAGTGCACGTCGAGCTTCTTGATGATCTCGCCCTCCAGCGACACCCGGAAGCGCAGCACGCCGTGCGTCGCAGGGTGCTGGGGACCGACGTTGATGACGTATTCGTCCTCTTCGAAGAGCACGTTGCGCTTGCGGATGAAACTGCCGCCGGAGGTCAGCTCGAAACTCGGAGCGCTGTCCTTCGACACCTCGTTGGTCATGCGCAGCGGATTGAGCGCCGGATCGTAATCCTTGCGCAGGGGATACCCCACCCAGTCGTCGCGCAGGAACAGCCGCCGCATGTCGGGATGGTTCAGAAACCCGATGCCGAAATAGTCGAACACCTCGCGTTCGTTCAGCTCGGCGGCCTTCCACAAATCGCAGACCGAGGGCAGGCCGCATTTCTCGCGGCTCGGCGTCAGCGTCCGCAGGACGACGTTTTCGCCCGTGGCAGAGGCTTCGAGGTGATAGACGGCTCCGAAGCCCTCTTCGCCCCAGTCCATGCCCGTCAGACTGCGCAGGAAATCGAATCCCTCGG
>ERZ1106976.1771-NODE-1771-length-20607-cov-9.908525_pt1 | contig 20607 bp, 21 predicted proteins | sample MGYA00403687_ERZ1106976 | MGnify/ENA primary metagenome ERZ1106976 (study PRJEB35170, sample SAMEA104062446) | human gut metagenome | biome: human gut; feature: human-associated habitat; material: faeces | place: Denmark | collected 2013-02-22 ... | reverse complement strand
TTTTCTGCTGCCGCACAAGGGCGGCTTTCACGTTATGCAGCATCTGCGCGAGGACAGGTACAAAATCTCGACGATTTTTATGACAGCTCTGCCGACGCACAAGGTCATAGAGGAGGCATACCGTCTGGGCGCAAGCTTTGTGCTCCCGAAGCCTTTTACGGCAAGGGCGCTGGCCGAACGGATACACGATGCACTGCACAGTGATCGGTCCTAATTTACACACATCAAAAATAGTGACCGCCATCTCAAGGAGCTTTTGCTCACCGAGATGGCGGTCTTTTATGCGCGGGGAGGTTTGACGCTTACTGCGTGTCTATGCGTCGTCTACTTTTACGCTTACCTTACATCGTCATATTATGCGCTGCTGTAGTCAATAAAAGTCATTCAGCGGTGATAGCCTGCATGGGCTATCTCCGCTGAACTTCTGTATACATGTCTTCAAGCACAGTCGCCAACTTATTGCGGACATTATCAGAATATTCCGTCGAATACACTTCTTTGGATGTATCGAATGAATTGCTTCATCGGGGCATATTTCTGAAAGCCTTCTTTCCATACCAGACTTGACTGGATAAAAAGCGGAGGGGAGCAGGAAAGGACTGTTACATCTTTCATCTGTTCTGCTATGGGTCTATAGAGAAAGCCTGATGCGATATCATGTTCAATGAAATTTTCCACCGTGGATAGCTGATCCGTATAAAAGGCGTTCAACGAATTAACCGCAATACCCGCATCTATGAAGCGTTTATGGGCTTCCTGCGTAATAAGGAAGTCCTCATTAAAGAGTACCAGTGGCAGCTTAGCTATACTTTGAATGTCCAAGTCAGGATATCCCAACGCACGCTTGGCTCTGTGGGTGCAGAAAACGACCTCAATGTTAGTGATGGGAATAAACATAAGCTCTTTTGCAATGGGCGCTATATGTGTAATAAACGCGCAATCAATCACATCAGACTGAAACGCCTTGACAAGTGAGCTGCTTCCCTGTTCATAAATCGACAGCTTCACCTCTGGGTGCTGTGTCATGAATGTTTTAAGAACCGGCGTAAGCAACAGAGCATCGATCATAGGCGGAATACCTAGTCGAATTGTATTGTTTGCACGCTTCATTTCCTTCATGGTTTTTGAGATTATGTCAATCTGCTCGAAAAGCTGTAAAGAAAGCGCATAAAGAGTGTCGCCCTCCTTGGTCGGAAGCAAGCGCTTACCTTGTCTATGAAACAGTGGTGTGTCAAATTCCTGCTCAAGCTCACGGATCGCCGCCGAAATAGAGGGCTGCGAAACCAAAAGTTTTCTTGATGCAATTGACATATTCTGATACTTGTACGTTTCAACAAAATATGCAAGCTGCTGAAGCTTCATGTATCAGTTCTCCCTTCAGCCTTTATTCCAGGGTTCGAAGCAAGGCGGCCAAAAATGTGATCGTATCTTGCAAATCACTTATTAGAATTTTCCTTGCACAGACGCCTTGCGGCTGTACTGGAATCGCAACTGTCGCTGCATCCGATCCCGCACAATGGAAATGATAAAGCGCCGTTTCACGCTCTGTTTCAGGGATAGCGGCATATTGCACTTTGGTTTGCAATCGTTCTGCTGCCATTCGGCAGAAGACCCTCATTTTTTTTCGCAAAACAGAATGCTCATCCCGCAGCAAAATAGCTGGACCGCATCCGAGTTTAATCCCGTTCATATTGGTTGTCAGTGACTCAATGCTGATACCCACCTCTGGGTGGATGTGATAGACCGCACATTTTACGCCTCGCTGGCTAACCTTGTCTGACTCGCTACCAATAGCAAAAACATAGTAGATGTCCAGTCTCTTGGCGCGCTCCCGTTGCATCATGCTTAAAAGCACCATGCAGCCGGCTGCCACACCGCAATGCGGGCCATATATCTCCATAAGGTTGCCGCCTGTCTGATCAGTCAATATGCCTCGATCTCCAACGGATAGCTTTCCGTTTTCCGCACGAATACGCATTCGTTTCCAATCCGATGCACCTTGGCAGTCATCATCATATTCTACCACACCAACCAACTGCTTTGCAAAGCGAACCGCATTTCCCCTTGTGACATGATAGCTTCCTTTGCCCGTCATAAGAAAACGTGCCGTACCATCCTCGTGGATATAGGTAATCACAACCGTTTGGACATCTGCCTGTGCTGTCACCATGACGCACTTTCCGTCTCCGCGCTGGTGAGCGATCAGGCTCCCGTAATCGTCAATCCAGCATTCATCCACCCATGGCTCGGCAAGACTGCGCAGATGCTCTAGAAAGGTAGCCTCCCTTCCGAAAGGCTGAAACCACTGCTCCAATTCAAAACACTGACCCGCATAATTCATCATTCCATGTCCTCCGTCCGTTCAATGAACAGTCGCGCCATTCTGACAGCTTGCTCCACATCGGGCCAATACACATTGCTCACCTGACTGTGGCCGTATCGCGTAGGAACGGATACGCCAAAAGTCATCGCTCCGCCGCTACAAATACTGATTGCACCGGAATCCGTACGGCCATTTATTGCCGTGCGGTACTGCCAGCAAATACCGGACTCATCGGCCGCCTTTGTCATCGTGCGTAACATCTTCTCGTTGTAAAAAGTCCCTCGATCTACGAGCGATATGACTGCGCCTTTTCTCAGCCTGGTCGAGCTCAAATGAGGGCTGACGCTGGGAAAATCCGCTGCCGAGGTCCCCTCGAGTGCCATGGCATACCGTGGTCTGATTCGGTCTGTATATGCTTCAGCGCCACGTAGACCGTCCTCTTCGCAAACGGAGAAAGCAAACCATGTGTCGTAAGGAAGCGGTTCTCGCAATAGATGAATCATAACTGCGCAAAGCAAACGGTCGTCGATTGCCTTAGCCATGAACCTCCGGTCGCCAAATTCTAGGCATTCCCCCTCAAGGGTTACAGGATCGCCAATCTGCACATAGCGTAACGCATCCTCTCGATCAGTCGCACCAATATCGACATATATTTGTGTCATGTTGGGTGAATACCGCTTTTCCTCCGGCGTACACAATTGAATAGCTTTAGTACCAATCACGCCAACGAGTCCGTTACGTCCGATATGAACGCGCTTTCCCAAAAAAATACGGCGATCCATGTAGCCGACTGGCTTGATATAGAGCAGTCCATCCTCTGAGACGCGAAACACGATGGCACCGACCTCATCCATGTGGGCGCAGATTAGCACGGGAGCTGCACGCCGTTTCTCCCCGCGCACAAAGACCAGCAAATTACCCATATGGTCTGTAAGAATCTCCTGAGCATACGGCTTGACCATCTCTCGTATGCAGTAACGCACATCATCCTCATAACCGCAGATGCCATCCATATCGCAAAGCATAGCTGCTGTTTTCATCAGATCATTCATCGTTCAGGCCCTCCCAAACAAGGCAAGTCTCCTTGAGCAGTTCGGTCACCGCTGCTGCATCTCTAAGATCGATGATCTCGACGGGCGTATGCATGTGCCGCAGCGGAATGGACACCACTGCCGTTCGGGCACCCTTGTTCGCAGTCTGGGCAACCCACGCGTCGGTGAAACTCTTTCCAGGCAGAGCTTCACGTTCGTAAGGAATTCCATTTTTAAGGGCAATCCGCTCTAAAGTGCCGGCAAAACGCGGCATGCTGTTCATTCCATAAGCGATCACTGCACCGCAGCCAAATTCGTGGATGCGGTCATACTCCTTGCAGCCAATTGTTTTTGCGTGGCACACATCCACTGCAATCACGCTGTCTGGGCAAAGTGAATGCATAGCTGCAGCGCATCCCTCGTGGTTGCTTTCCTCCATGGTGGCAAAAAGAACCTGAAGTTCACAGTGCAGCTCCTTGCCGACTAACGCCCGCAAGGCTGCAAGAATGCAGGCCACGCCAACGCGATCATCCAGAGCAGCGGCAGTCACGCGGTCATGTAGCAGCATGGTCGGCTGTACATCAAAAACAACGGCGTCTCCCGGATTGATCAGCTTTCTCGCTTCTTCGCCGTTCATGCCGAGATCAATCCAGATTTGATCCATGCAAACCGGAGCACTGTCATCTCCTTCTTTCTGAAGGTGCGGCGGCAGCGCAGCACTACAGCAGTACAGTTTTCCGTACTCCGTGAGGACCTGCAACTTGGTCCCCAGCATGACTCGGCTATCCACGCCTAATCCGGCAACACATGCAAAGCCTTCATCCACAATATCGGTGATGACCATGCCAACCTGGTCCATGTGAGCAGTAAGCAGCAAGCGTTCGGCGTAGGGGTCTGCGCAACGGCGGATCCCAATGAGATTTCCCATCTCATCGATCTTCATCTCGTCAACAAGAGGCTCAAGGAGTATGCTGAGTCCTCTGGAAACTTCATCTTCCTCGCCGGTCAGGCCGCAAAGTTTCGTCAAATAAAAGATGTCGTCTTTCATCATGTTTCTTTCTCCGGAATACGCGGGTGAGTTTCTCTCACCCGCGTATTTTCTCCCTCAGCGATCAGGCGTTCCAGCCGAAGTTATAGATATAGTAGAAGTTCAGGTCGAAGTTGCCAGTCAGCCCAGAGGCATATGCGTACGGAGTGGTCTTATAAAACACAGGGAGCAGCGCAGCACTATCCATAACATAATCATTGACCTCTTTGATCAAAGCCGCGCGTTTGGCGGTATCCAGCTCGCGGTCAGACGCATCCAGTTTGGAATCGATCCATGGATCACCGAACTTGACAGCCGAGCTCTGGATCATGCGTGAGTGGCAGAAGCGAGCCAAGAACCCAACCTGCGGATCGCAGGCCATACCACCAGTGCCCATAGTGTAGTTGCCAGCTTTCATGTCCTGTATGACAGCGGAAGTGTCCATGGTGTGCAGCTTAACCACAATGCCGACATCCGAAAGGCTCTGTTGAATGATCTCAGCAAATTTCGGCCAATAACCAGAGCCGTAGACCAGCATTTCACCAACATCGATGCCGTTGGGATATCACCCCGAAACCGGAAAACGCATCATCAAAAATGTGCTGGGTAAAACGCAGGCGGAATGCAAGGCGAAGCTCAGTGCCGCAATGGAGGCTGCCAGAGGAATCGACGTCAGCCGCGCTGATGAGTACACGGTAGCAACTTGGCTGCGTAGCTGGTATGAGATCTACGCAAAACCGAATATCCGCATCTCAACAGCAAACCGCTATCAACTGATGGTCGAGCAATACACGATCCCCCGCATCGGCAGCATCAAACTCACCAAGCTGACTGCCCACGATCTTCAAAAGCTCTACAAGGAGCTGATGGAAAACGGTCGCATCGACCGCAAGAGCGGTCATGGCAATCCAGGGCTCAGCAGCACCACGGTTCGGAGTCTGCATCTCATGCTGCACAGTGCCTTGGAACGGGCGGTCAAGGAACGCCTGATCCTACGCAATCCGACCGAGGACTGCATCGCGCCGAAAGTACAAAAAATCGAAATGCAGATCCTTTCACCTGAGCACATCAAGGACTATCTCGAGGCCGCTGACAGGAGAGGACTGCTCCCGATGTTCTATCTGGAATTTGTCACGGGCTTGCGGAAGGGCGAGATCACGGCGCTTCTCTGGAGCGACCTCGACGCAAAGAACAAAACCATCTCCGTCAGCAAGCAATATGTCAAAAATCCCAATGGCGAACTGACGCTGTCCCGTCCCAAAACGGAGACTTCGGTCAGAAAAGTATCTATCCCGCAGGATGCCGTAGACCTGCTGATAGCGGAACACGGCAAGCATCCCGAGAATCCCTACATGTTCCCCTCGCCGGTAACTGGTGAGATGTACTACCCAGACTCTGTCGTAAATCTGCACAAGAAGATCCTGAAGGACGCCGGGCTGCCGCACATCAGATTTCACGACCTCAGACACACCTTCGCAACGCTGGCACTGCAAAATGGGGTGGACGTCAAAACCGTCAGCAGTATGCTCGGCCACTATGACGCTGGATTCACACTCCGCACCTACACCCACGCTACAAGGCAGAAGCAAGACGAGGCACAGCACAAACGATGGGCAGCTTCATGGCGCAGGTCATGTAAGCAGAAAAAAGGCGCAAAAATACCGGAGAGAAGGCAAAGCCTCCTCTCCGGTGCTCTTCAAATCCATCGGGACATTTCCGCGTGTGGGTCACGGTGTGGGGCAGAGCTTTTTCAGTTCATCAGGGAACGAGGGCAGCACATCAAATATGATCAGTCAGTTTGACCGGGGGAATTGCTGAGACTGTATCCGACCAGACACTTCAGTTCGACTTTCACGGCATTTCCCTTCGCTGGAGGTATCGCGGATTTTCATATTGGCGGCAAAGGCGTATTCGCCAAAACGGGAGTCATCAGAGTCACCCTACGCCTACGTTAAACTGCCCGTCCGCATAGAGGGTGCAAAATATTTGCCTGCGCAAACTGCACATTGCCGCGCCTCCTCAGCCTCTTTTCTGCCCGCCGGAGCGTTTGACTCTCTGCGGTTAATCCTCTTTAGCTGCCGTTTCCATTGTACTATTGTTTGCAGGTCAAGGCCCGTTCTGTATCTGAAAAATCCTGAGATTATGATAATCTCAGGATTTTTCAGCAATATTGGTCAGGAAACCGGAAAGGCAAACCGCTCACGTGCCTCTCACTATGTGCGGAATCCGCGCGGCAGAAAGCGCTTTTCCAGCGTGCGCACCATGCGGCAGTAACGTGCCTTGCATACCGCCTCACGTCCATCGCGGAGATCGTCGAAGCAGGGTGCCAGATAATTGAGCCACAGTTCCTCGTAAATCCGGTCCCTGTCGGCATGAAAAGAAATCCGCTGGACGATTGTCGGCGCCGTCCGGTAGTATTCCGCAATCAGCCGCTCCCCATCGCGGCAACGCTTAAGATAGCCGTCGCGGAACGCGCGGAAGGCCGTCAACTCCGCGCAGTCGTCGCTCTTCCCAAGGTATTCACAGGTCGCCTGCGTGATGTAGCAGCGGTACCACTTTTTGTCGAAGCCCGCGGAGATGGCCTCCGCCGTGGCACTTTGATAGGCCTGCTTCGGCCAAAGCGCCTGCCATTTCAGGCGCAGCGCCTCGCAAAAGGTCTGCGCCAGCGGGTATTCCACCTGCGCGAGCGCCGGCGAAAGAAAAGTCGCGAGGAACATACGGTAAGCATCTTGCCGCAGCGGGCGATCCACACGCGAGCACGTCCCGAGATCTGCCCGAATCGCCCGCAGCAGCGCATCCGCGAGCTCCTCTGCAAGCGCCCGCGCGTCGTCAGCGCCGTCCTCCGCACAGCTCGCCGCGAGCGGCCCGAAAATACCGCGCAGCTCCTCCGTGCACGCCTGCAGCGCAGATGCATAGGTCTGCTTGCTGAACTGTGGAAACTCCCGCCCGACCATAAGGCCGGTCAGCGCCTGTTCCGCTTCGTGCCGGGCATCACTCGACATGATCCAGCACCTCCTTGATGCGCTTGACCTCCGGCCAGATAAGCCAGGCCGCACCGGCACAGAACGCGGCGATTGCAGCAATCATCCACGGCAGTATTTTACCTGGCACGTCGCCCGCCGTAATCTGATCAACCAACTGATAGACCAGATAGGCGAGGTAGAATGCCGCCAGTGTGCGGAACGCGCTTTTGCGGTTGGAGGCCGTCGTTTCCTCCGTCTCGCTCTCTTCCGTATTCTGTTCCTCCAGTGCCAGCTCCTGCAGTTTTTTTTCGTCCATGCTCACCATTCCTGTTTTTCGTATTATGACAGCGTCAGACTCCCAAACCGGCTGACCTGCTCGCGGATTGCCTGCTCCGTCGGCAGACGCTCCGCGCTGGACGCGCCGTAGAAGCCCACGACGCCATGCGTACGCGAAAGCACATACTCTGCGTCCTCCGGCGTAGCGATCGGGCCGCCGTGGCAGATCACAAGCGCCTGCGGGTTAATCGCTTTTACTGCATCATGAATATCCTGCACCTTTTTTACTGCGTCGTCAAGAGTCATAATGCCCTCTTTGCCCACGCCGACCATGCCGCCGACCGTCGCGCGGCAGTGTGCGACCACAATGTCGGCGCCGGCTTTCGCCATTTTCTCCGCCTCTTCGATGGTATAGGAGTATGGCGTTGTCAATAGATTCAGCTCGTGCGCGATATGGATCATTTCGACCTCCTTATCGTAGGAGATCCCCACGCTCTCGATGTTTTCCCGGTACACAGCCGTGTAAGTGCCGACTGTAGGAAAGTTCTGCACACCAGAGAAGCCCATAGTCTTGAGCTCGGTCAAAAATGTTTTCATGTCGCGGAACGGGTCGTTCGCAAACACGCCCGCGAGCACCGGCGTATCCTTGACACGCGGCAGCACCACACGTCCCAGTTCCTTTACAATGGTGTTAGCATCGCCCAGCGGGAAGTTCCCGCACACAGACGGCAAGCCCTGCATCCGGAACCAGCCGGAGTTGTAGACGATAATGAGGTCGCTGCCGCCGGCCTCTTCGCACTTGGCACTTAGGCCCGTGCCCGCGCCCGTGCCAACGACCGCTTTGCCCTCGTCAATTTTCTTCTGCAGTCTCTTCAGGATGGTCTGTCTATCCATAGTCTCTTACTCTCCATTCCGTTTCATATAATACAGTTTCAAAAAGTCCTCCGCAATGCGCGCAGCAAAGGCCGCATCGTTGATCGCCATGTCCATCCGCACAGCCGGGATATCGCTGCGCAGCGTCCGGCAGATCTCGTCAAACATAAGGCGGTTAGCCGCTTCATCGTAGAGTGGTCCGCCCGGTGAATCGTAGAGCGATGTTCCCCGCTCTGGGAGCAGCACTTCCACGGGTCCTGTGCAGCGATTGATCTTCTCGGCGAAAATCTGGCCGATCTCAACGCTCTCCCGTCGGTCCGCGCGCACAAGCACCAGATTGGGGTTGTGCAGATAGGCTTTATTGTGCCGGTATTTTTCCGGCACGGTGGACGGCGGCATGAAGTTCGCGTTCGTCAGTGCGCCCGGCACCACGACCATCGGGATGCCGCGTTCCGGCCCCGCCTCCAGTCGGTGCGGACCGGCCGTGCAGGTTCCGCCCATATACTCCTGTCCGATCTCGCCCGTCGTCACGTCGAGCACGCCGTCGAGCAATCCCTCCCGGATCATCCGCTCGAGCATCTTTCCGCCCTGCCCGTTCACATGGAACACCACGACCTCGAAGCCCTGTGCCTCCAGCATGGCGCGCACGCGCTCCACACAGGGCGTGGTAATGCCGAACATTGTAATGCCCACGCGGGGCTTTTCCTTCTCTCGCGCGGCCGCAGCTTTCTCCGCGTGCTCGACCATGCCCACGATTGCATGCGCGGCATTCGTCATTACCATGCGCAGGATGTCGTTGCTGCCGCTGATATCGACGAGCGAATTCATCACGACCGTGTCATTGACGCCCTCGAACGGCGGTGTGCGCAGATTGGCGATCGTCGAGACGAGCACCTTTGGGAAGCCGATTGGTAGCTCACGCATCACCATGGCCGCGAGCAGGGTCCCCTGTCCGCCGCCCATCGAAATGACGCCGTCGATTGCGCCCTCCCGGCACAGTCGGTGCACGATCTCCGTCGAGCCGCGGCCGATCACCTCAAAAGCGTATGTACGCTCATGCCGGCGAAGCTCCTCAGCTGAGGAGCCGCCGGCCGCGATGACCTCTTCACTCGATACGTCGCACGGATACGCCGCCACGGACGCAAGCCCCGTGTCGATGAGCAGCGTTTTCAGCCCAGCCTCCTCGATTTTCTCTTTCAGAAAGAAATAATCCTCACCTTTGGTATCCATCGTACCAAAAATCGCGATAACCTTTCCCATCTGTCGTTTCCTCGATTCCAAATGTCAGGAAATGGCATACAGGGGCGGTATGTCACCTGTATGCCATTTCCTGTCTCATATCACTCGACCACGCTCTTGAGCTCAAGCGCAATGCCGCTGTTATCGGACGACTCATAGTAGTTTACCAACAGGTCGCGCACGCGCGCCTCGAACACGCAGCGGTAGCCCTGCGCGGTGAGGATCTTGCACATCGAGAGGTGCTCGGCGTGCTTTTCAAACGTAAGCGCAAGGTGGTGGAAACAATCCCCATGCGTCTCCAGGAACTTTGTCAGATAGGCGTTCGGACTGTCTACCGGCTCGATCACCTCGACATCCTGCCCGGCGACCTCGATGTGGTGGATGCGGATTTTCACCGGCTCGCCGACCGTCATCTGCTCCTTGACAAACTCGACGTCTCGGGTGACAAGAATCTTCGAGCCCGGAATCGACATGAGAAAATCGGCCGCCCTTTCACGTGAAGAGGTGATCAGGCCAAAGTGGTCAAAAATTGGAGTGACCTCACCGTACTGTTCCATCAGCCCCTTGATATCCGTCATAATTCTTCTCCCTTTCGTTTACAGATCGTAAGGATTGTCCAGCTTCCACTGCGCGATGTCTTTCGGCTGGGCCTTGGTCAACGCACCGCCATCTACGCGGATGTCGTGACCGTTGATGAACGAGGACTCGTCGGACGCAAGGAACGCAACCGTCTTGACCACGTCGTCCACCGTGGGCATATCCAGCAGGGCCGTGCCCGCTCTCGTGATCTTGAACCACTCCTCCGGACGGCCATTCAGGCGCGGGGTCATGACCGTGTAGGGAGACACGCAGTTCGCACGCACACCGTAGCAGCCCAGCTCGTTCGCCGCCACATAGGTCAGCGCCTTGACCGCGCCCTTAGATGCGCCATAGGCCGAACCGCCGAAGCCGCCGGTGCTGGCCGCGTAGGACGCCGTGTTGACAATCACACCCTTAGTCTGGATGAGGTACTTTGCCGCGTGGTGGATCATATTCCACACGCCCTTGACGTTGACCTTCATCGTCGCGTCAAAGATATCCTCAGGCATGTGGGCAATGTCGTACTGGAAGCCGATCTGAATGCCTGCGTTGCAGAAGAGGATGTTGATCTTTCCGAACTCGGCGGCGACCTTCTCGACCACCTCACCGGTCTGCGCAAAGCTAGAGACGTCGCACTGGTGGAATACCGCTTTGCCGCCGTCCTTGCAGATATCGCCAGCGACGCGGGCACCTTCTTCCTCTTTCATGTCGAGAATCGCGACGGTCGCCCCTTCCGCGGCAAACATCTTCGCTGCGGCCTCGCCGATGCCCTGGCTCGCACCCGTGATCACAACCACCTTACCGTCAAATCTTGCCATAATGATCTCCTCGTTTTTCTTTGAAATTTCAGTGTTGTAAGAAACAATCAGCCAACCGTTCTTCTCTGCTTTTCCGTATCGTAGTAAACCGCCAGCATGATGACCAAACCCTTGACGACCGTCTGCCAATAGTACGGAACCTCCAGCAGGTTCAGGCCATTCGCCACAATGGCGATGATGAGGATACCGATGATCGTGCCACCGATGCTGCCGCGGCCGCCGTTGAAGCTCGTACCGCCGAGCACCGCCGAAGCGATCGCGTCGGACTCAAAGCCCTGACCAGCGGTGGGCTGACCGGAATAAACGCGGGAGGCAACGATGACGCCTGCGAGCGCCGCCAGCGAACCCGAGACCATGTAGCCGATGATCTTCACTTTCTTGATGTTAATGCCAGCATAGCGCGCAGCCTCAATGTTGCCGCCGACGGCCACCATGTGGCGTCCGAACACCGTCCGCTCGAGGATGATTGCCAGAATAACGCCGATCACGGCAAACACGATGACTGGGATGGGAATGCCTAGGACATAGGAGTTACCGAACTTGTAGAATGCGTCGTTGTTGACCTTGATTGCGACGCCGCCAGCAATCAGATAGGCGAAGCCGCGCAGGATGTTCTGCATGGCCAGCGTGATGATGTAGGGCGGCATCACCGTGTTGGACACAATAAATCCATTGATAAAGCCGATTGCGCAGCCAAAGACCACCGTGAGCAGAAGCGCCGAAAAGAAGTCCATCTTCCACACTTCAATAAAGGTGGCGACAAGTACGCTGCCGATACCGACCATGGAGCCAACCGTGAGGTCGATGTTGCCGATGATGAGCACGTAGGTCAGCGCGTAGGCCAGCAACGCGTTACTGGTTGCCTGACGAAGAACGTTGCTGAAGTTCTTCATCGTCAAGAAGTAGGGCGAGGCAAACGTCAGGCCGACCACCAGAACGACCAGGCCGATCAGGATGCCCGCGTTATGCTTGATATATCTGCCGAGCGGATTGTTATTCAGCAGTTTTGCATTTCCCAGCTTGTTTTTATTCATCTTATTGCTTACCTCCGGAAATCATCCACATCAGTTTTTCCTGTGTGAGCTCTTCTTCTCTGGTGTCCAGAACGCCGGTAATTCCGCCCTCATACATCGTTACAACACGGCTGCTCAAATTGATGATCTCTGGCATTTCCGAGGAAATAACAATCACAGCCATACCCGACTTTGCCAGCCGGTTGATGAGGTGATAGATATCCGACTTGGCACCGACGTCAATGCCTCGGGTCGGCTCGTCCAAGATAAGGATCTGCGGGCCAACGGCCAGCCACTTGGAAATAACGACCTTTTGCTGGTTGCCGCCCGACAGGTTCACGCAGCGCTGCTCCGGGCCACTCATCTTAATCGTCAGGCTGTGCGAGTAGGTATCAACAATCTCGGCCTCTTTCTTGTGGTCGACCTTGATCCCCTTGATGAACTGGTTCAGCACCAGCAGCGAGAGGTTATAGGCCACGCTGTGGATCAAGATCAGGCCCTGCTTTTTGCGGTCCTCCGGCACAAGGCCGACACCAAGTTTGATGGCGTCTGCCGGCTTGCGGATCTTCGCGACCTTGCCGTTGATGAGGATCTCTCCGCTCTCAATCGGGTCAATGCCGAACAGCGCCCGTGCCATTTCCGTACGGCCCGCGCCAACGAGGCCGGCGAATCCCAGAATCTCGCCTTTTTTGAGCGTAAAGCTCACGTTGTGGAGATAACGGTTGCTCACGTTGCGGAACTCCAGCACCGTTTCCTCACCGTAGAGGCGATCCTCAATGTACATCTGCTCGATCTGGCGGCCGACCATCATGGTGACGATGTCCTCATTCGTGGCGCCCGCGACCGTGTCGGAGCCGACATAGTGTCCATCGCGCAGAACGGAGTAGCTGTCGCAGATGGTCATGATCTCCTTGAGACGGTGCGAAATATAAATAACAGCGATCCCACGCTCTTTTATTTTCAGAATCTGTTGGAACAGAACGTCCACTTCCTTTTCGGTCAGAGAGGACGTCGGTTCATCCATAACAATGATCTTTGCGTCGAACGCCAATGCTCTGGCGATCTCAAGCATCTGCTGCTGGGCAACGGAAAGTCCGCCGACTTCCTGCTCCGCCCGCAGATCCAGCCCAAGCGAATCGAGCAGCTTCTGTGTCTTTTCCAGCATCTGCTTTTTGTTCAGAAACGAGAGCTTATTTTGTGTAACTTCTTCTCCCAGATAAATATTTTCGGCCACCGTCATGGTGTTGACCATCAGGATTTCCTGATGCATGAAGCTGATACCATGACGCTTGGCGACTTTCGGGCTGGTGATGTTAACCTTTTCACCGTCCAGAATGATCGTTCCGGAGTCTGCCTTGTATGCGCCGTTGAGGATCTTCATCAAGGAAGATTTGCCGGCGCCGTTTTCACCCAGCAGGGCATGGACCTCACCGCGCTTTACCTTCAGTTCTACATCGTGGAGAATCTGCACACCAAAAAAGGAGAGGTTTATACCCTGCATTTCCAGCACATACTTGTTATCTTCCTTCATGCTTTATCTCCTAATTCTTTGATATCTCTGCAGCTTACTTAAATAGTGTCTACACAAGATCAGGTCAAAACAGTACACCAAATAGCAATGCAACGAATTTGCACAGCAGCCAGAAAAGATGTTGTAGTTTTTGCATATCGAGTAGCAATGCCTCGCCAACGTTTCAGGTGCAAAAAAGCATTTTCCACCAGATGACGAAGCCGATACAAGTAACGGTCATACTCCCGCTGCTGCTTGCGATTTCGTTTAGCCGGAATGACGATATTCATTCCAGCATCAGCGGCATAAGCAATGATTTGATTGGTGTCATACCCACGATCGGCCAGTAATGTTTCCGCCGATATTCCATCAATCAAGTGAATAGCTTCTTTGCAATCAGCTCGGGTACCCTCTGTGATAAGTACTCGGACCGGCATACCATTTGCATCCACGGCAAGGTGAATCTTGGTATTGAGCCCCCTTTTGTACGGCTCATGTCCTGATTACCGCCACGGGCTCCTGCCGCATGTGGATGCACCTTACAGTGGCTGGCATCAATCATCAACCATTCAAAATCGGGCTCATCAACCAGAATTTCCAGCAGTTTTTCCCAGATCCCCTTGTCACGCCATCTGCGGAACCGCTGATACACGGTACCCCATTTCCCGTAGAACGGCGGTAAATCCCGCCACGGTGCTCCTGTGCGTAAAATCCAAAACACGCCATTGATAAAGCGCCGGTTATCCTGGGCTATTCCACCCCACTGCCCTCGTTGTCCTGGCAGATGCGGTTCCAGCAGGCTCCATACCGCACCGCTGATGTCGTGGCGTTGTTGTTCATTCTTCATGGGAACACCTCTTTCGGATCTCTTGCTCCCATTATACCATATCGCTCGTGTAAACACTATTTAGGGGCGGCATCCGAATCGGAGGCCCGATCCGGATGCCGCAGGGAATCTTACTTGGAACGCTCGGCGACCATCGCCTCGTATTCCTCGACGTTATCCTTGGTGATGGCATACCAGGGAACGGCAATGTAGGACTCCACATCCTCACCGTTGGAGTTCTTCAGCGCGCTCTCGCCGATGAGAACGCCGATCTGATAGGCCTGCTGATCGATGGTGACCTCCTGCTTGCCCTCCTTAACGAAAGAGAGGGAGGTGGGAGAGGCGGACATATCAATGATCGTAACCTGGCCGAGCATACCAGCGGCTTCGATTGCGGAGATGGCGCCCATGCTCTGCGTCTCACTAATACCGAGCCAGCCGATCACATCGGGGTTGACCTGCAGAATGGACTCGACGACGGGCAGCGTGGTCTCCGCCAGCGCGTTGGCAGCCTCGCCCATGATCAGTTCCATGTTAGGATACTGGTCGATCGCTTCCTGGAAGCCTCTGTTGCGGTCAGAGACAGAGACGGAGGGCGTGGTAACGCTCATAACCTTGCCCTCTTCCTTGAGGTACTCCGCCATGAGGTTGCCCATGTAGAAGCCGATGTCATAGTCGTTGGTCTGGATCTGCGTGAGAACGAGGTCGGTGTCATCCGTGGTCTTATCATAGGTGATGACTGGAATGCCAGCATCGTGCGCCTGAACCAGTGCGGGGTGCAGGCCCTGCTTATCCACGCAAGTAACGGCGATATAATCGAACTCCTTAACAATCATATCCTCGATCTGCTGAACAGCTTTCTGCACGTCGTTCTCCGAGCTGTAGTGGACAACGGTACCACCGTTGCTCTCGATCACAGACCTGAGACCGGCGACAACGTCCAGCCAGTACTGCGCTTCCATGTTCAGCGTGATGATACCGATCTTAATGCCGTCCGTATTTTCGGTGGCATCCGAATTATCGGAGGGAGTCTCTGCCGGCTTGCTGCCGCAAGCAACCAGAGCGAGGGACATGACTAGGGCCAACATCAGTGCTACAAGTCGTTTCATTTCTTTCTTCTCCTCTTTTTTGTTCGTTTTTATTTTCATCCGTTCCGGATGGGCTCACTTTAACTTCAGGCTCTTATACTCCTTGACAGCTGTCATGATTGCCTTTTCGACTGGAATGCGCTCAATGCTCGAAGCGCCGACAAAGCCCTGCACGTCCGTGCGGCGGAAGCATTCGGCCACCGATTCGGGATCCTCCAGATGTCCGCCGTGACAGAGGAACACAACATCCGGATTCTCGCGGTGCGCCAGCTCGCACAGTCGCTGGGAAACCTCGATTGTCTCCTCCAGACTCGTCGCGTCCTGAAATCCGCATGTGCCGCCGGAGGTTGCACCGACATGGGCGCTGATGCAGTCGACGCCAGCGTCGATCATAGCCTTGACCTCATCCTCGTGGTAGCAGTAGGCCACCGTGTAGATGTCCTTTTTGCTGCACTTACGGATCAGTTCGACCTCAGCCGGATAACCGACGCCCGCCGTGTCGATGCGGTGGCGGAAGAAACCGTCGTACGCACCGGCCGTCGGCACATTGGTGATGCCCGAATAGCCCAGCTCCATCATCTGGTCGATCAGCCGGTCGATGTCACGGTACGGATCTCCCGCCCCAATACCACCAATGACCGGGGTGTTTTTCACAACGGGAAGGATCTGCCGCGCAAGGTCCATCGAGATCTGGTTGCTGTCGCCATATGCAAGATAACCCACACAGGACGGATGTCCATCCATACGGAACGGGCCGGTATTGTACGCCATGATAGCATCGATGCCAGCCATATCCTCAATCTTCGCGATCAGGCCGATTCCTGCACCGCCCATAATGATAGGCTCCTTGCGAGAGATCTTGGCACTCAGGTCTGCCCGAATCTCACTTCTCGTAAATTGTCTGATCATTTTTTACCCCTTTACCTATTTTTTCGAGCTCTTTAGCTGGATATTATCATTCTTAAACAACAAAGTACATTACTTTTTTGAGTGGGTTTTCTTAACTATTTTGTTAAGTGCAGGTAAAATGCAGCGTCAGAGCATCCCAATCCACAGGCACGGAGCGGGCAGTCAAAAGTGGCAGCCGGGGCGATCATGCACTGCGCAAAAGGCGGCAAAAAACCATCTCCGGCATCAAGCCGGAGATGGCTCTGCTATGAATACGGGGTGAATCATATGCGGTTTTCCTTATAATATTCCAGCGTCAGGTCGATGAACCGCCTTGCATACGGCGGGAGCTCGACCGCGCTGCGGTAGGCCGCGACCAGTGGGAATGTGAGTGGGGGATCCTTTAGGATAAGCATGAAGATATCTTTCATGTAACGGCTGTGCATCGCGTCCACTTTTGTCCAGAACGAAAAACCGAAGCCCTGCGAGACCAGCTTCATCGTCGTATTGCTGCTCATGGTCGTGACCGTGTAGGATGGGCGGATGTCGTACTTCATGAAAATGTTGTAGATGATCTTGGTCAGAGACTGCTCCGGGCGCGGGAGCACGAAGCGCTCGTTGCGCAGCCTGGAAAAGTCAAACGGCACGGACGGGTCATAGTCCCGCACAAGCGGATGGTCCTTCGGCGCGCACAAAATGACCTCTTCATTCGCCAGCGTTTCATAGATTACGCCAGGCAGGTAACGCTGGCTGTGGAGAAAGATGACATCGCAGATACCATCGGCCAGCAGCTCAGACAGTTTGTCGGAGGGGTGCTCATGGAGCATGATGTCCACCTCCGGGAATTCCTCCATCATCGTGCCAATCAGCGCAGGAACGAGCGTAGAGCCGCGGCCCGCCGACGTTCCGATGTTAAATGTCTTGCGCTTTTGCGACTGTAACCGCTGGAGCGTGAAGTCCATCTCCTTATCGAGCGTCTGCATCTTTTCAATATATCGGCACAGCGCAACGCCTGCCTCTGTCAGCACAAAGGGGCTGACGGTACGGTCGAGAAAGATTGTATTGTTTTCCCTCTCCAGCTTCGTGATGTATTGCGAGAGGTACGGTTCCGATACATAGAGCGCTTTGGCCGCCTTAACGATGCTGCCCTCGCGGGCAACCGTCAAAAAATATTCCGGATTTCGCAAAAACATCTCCATTTTCCCCCTGTCGTTCTACCCTTTTCTGCCTGACACCGATAGCCTTTGCCGCGGCAGATTTTTATTATATCGGAAGAACAATTTCTTTTCAATAGTCCGCACCGTCGCAAATGTAACAAAACGGTTAACAATCCTTAGCTATAAAAGTAGGAGGCGAATGGGGCAAAAGCTGGTATAGTAAGCTTAAATCATTTTTTAATGGAGGTTTCCCATGACCAATAAAACGATCTACATCGGCTGCGACAATGCCGGCTTCGCTCTCAAGGAGGCAGTCCTCTCCGTGATTCACGACCTGTCCCTCAACTATGTTGACATCGGCGTGAACAGCGCATCGGACGGGACCTACTATCCGCTCATCGCCGAAAAGCTGTGCAAAGCCATGCAAGCCTCTGAAACACCGGCACAGGGTATTCTTCTCTGCGGCACCGGCATCGGTATGGCTATGACCGCCAACAAGTTTGAGGGTATCTTCGCTGCTGTCTGCCACGACAACTATTCGGCCGAGCGCGCCCGCCTGTCGAACGACGGCAACGTGCTGTGCATGGGTGCCCGCGTCATTGGCAGCGAGCTGGCCAAAAAGATTGCCCGTGAATGGCTCACGCTGACCTTTAAGGATGGCTCCTCCACACCGAAAGTCGCCGAAATGCGCCGCATCGACCGGGAGCACCACAAATGAAAAAAAAGACACTCTATTTCGGCAGCAACCTCAAGATGTACAAAACGGCCGCGGAAACGGCCGCGTACGTCGAGGGCGTCGCCAACCTGACCGCTGATTTGGAGTCCACACCCGTGACGCGCTTTCTGATTCCGTCGTTCACCTCTCTGCCGGCCGCCGGCGCCAAGGCGCATAGTGGGCTCCTGCTCGGCGCGCAGAATATGCATTGGGAGGACAATGGCCAGTTCACCGGCGAGGTCTCCCCCCGCATGCTGCAGGAGCTCGGCTTTGTCCGCATCATTGAGATTGGGCACTCCGAACGGCGCCACGTCTTTCATGAGACGAACTACGAGTGCAACAGGAAGGTGCTCTCCGCACTCGCACACGGCTTCACGGCGCTTCTGTGCGTCGGCGAAACCGCCGAAGAAAAAGAATTCGGCGTGAGCGACGAAGTCCTCGCTATGCAAACAAAGATCGGTCTCGCTGGTGTCCCTGCCGAGGCGATCGCAGACAGCCGCGTCTGGCTGGCCTACGAGCCAGTCTGGGCGATTGGCGTCGGCGGAAAGCCCGCCGATCCGGACTATGTCGCCCTGCGGCACGCGCGCATCCGCCAGACCATTTGTCAGCTCTACCCGTCCGCCGGTAGCGGCGCGCCGATTCTCTTCGGTGGAAGCGTCAACAGCAGCAACGCCAATTCGTATATCCAGCTCGACGATGTCGACGGCCTTTTTGTCGGCCGCGCCGCATGGGAGGCTGAAACGTTCAACGCATTGCTGCGACAGATTCTAGCAGAGCTTTGAGAGCAGAAAAATGTCCCCCGGCGAAGCGCAATGTCATTAAGTTGAATAACCAGGCTTCACAGAAATGTGATGAAAAAATAATGGCAGACACGAAAGTGCCCGCCATTATTTTATGCTATTACAGGAAGATGAGGTGTTGATATACCAGGGAAGTACACAATGCGAAGAAAGGAAGAAAAGCTATTCGCTGCAAAAAGAAATCTTGCCGGAGAATCAGCCTGTTCTTTGGCAAGGGACCTTGACTGAAGCAAGAGCCTGTCAGGTGAGATGCCGGATTGCTATGTCTTGGACATTCATTCTCGCCATCCCATGATGGGCCGCCATCAGATCAGGGACAAACCACGCCTTGAATTCGGCTGGATCGTCAGTAATCCTGCCGTTTGGAAATCCACGAAGCGTCTGGGAATTCACGGATACACCGGGCGCCGGAAAGCTGCGGCTGCAGGAAGCAATCCGGAGCACATCCGATATCCGCATGAACAAAATTTCTTTCGAGGACGCGGAGATGCAGGATGCCGGTGAACAGATCAGCACCTACGACATGAGCTATGACTGCCAAGAACTGCAAAACGCGGCGAACGATGTTGACCTGACCTTAGAGGAACGAGATGAGGCGGTGGAGCAGCTGGAGCGGTTAGCAGATGCAAAAGATGCACACGCACAGTACATCATCGGCACGGCGTACCGTAACGGTGGGCTGCTGATACCGGACACGGTAAAAGCACGAAAACTGTTGGAACGTGCAGCCGCGCAGGAAATCGACGCGGCGCAGTATGCGCTGGACAAGCTGTACCTCATGGGCGAGGGCGTTCAACAAGACACCGATACTGCCTACCAGTGGTTCACGAAAGCATGTTGCGGCGGACATACCTACGCAGGGATGTTCATGGATCGTATAGAGCGCGGCGAGCAGCGCCCGCCCTCGGTTATGCTGGCGACCACACGGCTGCTCTACCACATGGGCAACATCTTCCGGGACAACGCGCCTATCCCTGCTGCCACCGGCATTCAAATCGACCGTAAGCGGCTGCAGGAGCTCCAACGCAAACGCATCGCCCTCGGCCACAAGCCGGACGATCATGAACTTGAACCGCAGGGATACACGATGCAGTTCCATTGATTCTGTAAATGCAAAAAGTGGCACAAAGCGTGTATATTTTGCGTTGCTATGGACAAAGAAGCATTCCAAAAGCAATAGCTTCCTGCACCGAGTTATGGTATGTATGTTGGCTGCCGTGGAGAGCACTGTTGCCACAGGTGGTAAGGTGCCCCCTGCGCAAAGGGCCTTCCTATTTTCGACAGCATAGCCGCTTTGCAACACACGCAGCGGAGCGAGCGATTCGAGCTTGCTCCGCTGCGTGCGTTTGCTGTGTATTATTCTCCCCGGTAGCTGACGTGCAGCAGCTCGTGGCAGCGCTCCTCGCCGTATTCGGCCATCATGCGTACCACGATGGGATTGCGCTCGGCGCGTTTGAACATTGCCGCGTTGTCGGACTGGT
>ERZ1106976.1768-NODE-1768-length-20631-cov-15.330677_pt1 | contig 20631 bp, 8 predicted proteins | sample MGYA00403687_ERZ1106976 | MGnify/ENA primary metagenome ERZ1106976 (study PRJEB35170, sample SAMEA104062446) | human gut metagenome | biome: human gut; feature: human-associated habitat; material: faeces | place: Denmark | collected 2013-02-22 ... | reverse complement strand
GTACTTGCAGACACAATGGCGGGTCTGAGCCAGCTGCCCTCGCATGGAGCAGCTGGCTCAGACCGGCCATTATTGTTGCTTTGTACTGTTTGCACTGTATTGCGCCTGCATTGCGCAAGCTCGGGCGCACTCGGGTGCACTCGCTGAGTGGCGTGAATCGCAGATTGCTCAATAGCAACGCAATCCACGCCACTCAGCAGTTGCCATGGTTATGCGCGGCGTTTGCGGATGACGAGCAAGGCACCAGCCGCAGCTGCCAGCACCACAACCACGACCGCAATGGCAGCCACGGCAACACCCGTATTCGAAAGGGGTGCAGCGCCATTAGCAGCCGGCTTATTCGTGGCAGTGTTACCGGGCTTAGCAGTGTTGCCAGGATTGTTGGTATCGCCGGGCTTCTGCTCTCCAGGGCCGGGAGTGACCTCCGTGGCTGTGACCGTGACTTCGAACGTCGCGTTCACGCCACGATAAGAGACGGTGATGGTCTTCGTGCCTGCGGTGGCAGAATCAAAGCCAGTGAACTTCAGATCACCATCAGTTGGATCAATCAGCTTGCGCAGCGTTTCGGTATCGCCGACTTTGTAAATGGCGGATACCTTCACATCGGCAGCGTTGAACTTATCGCCTACCTGATAGGAATCCTTGGTCACTTCCACAGCAAGCTCGGCCAACTGAGGCAGTTCGCCGAATGTCACTGTGTAGGTTTCCGCCGTGCCATCCTCAGCAGTTACAGTCACCGTGGCCACGCCGCTGTTCTCGGTCGAAGCCTGCTCCACCTGCACCGTAGCCTTCGCGTCAGCAGCAGTCGCCTCCACCGTCGGGTAGGAAGCAGCGTCTCCGGCCAGCGCACCGGCATATTCGGTGATATCCGCGGAGAATCCGTCAACCGTCTTGCCATCCACAGTCAGATCAGCAAGATTGGCGTTACTAGACGGCTGCGGCTCTGGCGTTGCTTCACCTTCGGCGATGCGTACTTCAGCGATCTTGGCATAGTCATTGCCATCGGCGTAGGTGAAGTTGAGGCGAATGCCCTTGGTGGCGGGCAGAGCGCTCACATCGGCTTCCGTCACGGCTCCAGCAGCACCATTCACAGTGACTGCCGGCAGCGTGGCATCAGTCCACGTGGCGTTGTCTTCAGCTAGGTACGATACAGTGAAGCTCTTCGGAGCGGCCTCGCCCTTGGCCTTATCCACCGCAACGCTGAGCTTGCCCAGCTGATATGCCTTATCGAAGGTGTAGCTGAGCCACGGCGAGGTGTCGCCGGTGCCCCAGTTCGACCAGTTGGTGCTCAGATTGTTGTCGCAAGTCAGGTCGGCCGTAGAAGCGGAGGCCCAGCTGCTGGCCGGCTCATACTTCGAGGCTGCGGCGGACGAGCAGAACAACCGGGCAAGGTTGCTTTCCACAGTCACGGTGAACGTGGCAGTTACTGAAGAATCAGTGACAAGGCGTACAGTCACGGTTTGCTCGCCCAATTTGGTGGTGTCGAAGCCTTCCAACGTGTATTCATCTGGCTCCAGTACACGCGTCTTGCCATTGGTGAGCGTAGCGGTAACCGTCACGTCCTTATGCGCGAGCGTCTGCCTCTTGGCGATAGTGGCTTCAGGGCCCTTGGCCGCGATGGACTCCACAGCAGCAGTCTGCGAACCGAACGCAGTGCCGTTGAAGGCCACGGTGAATGCGCCGGCATTGCTGTTCGACGTGGCGAAAGCACCGGCATCGAGCCCGGTTACGTCCGCACCGGTCAGCGTTACCGTAGCGACATCCTGCCATTCATCGTTCGCGGAAGCACGCCAGTAGCCTTTCAGAGTATCGGTTGAGGTGCGCTCCAGCTTGAGCTGCACTTGGTCGCCGAAGCCGGTACCAACATGCGATGTTTCCTTATCGATGTAGCCATCGGCATTGGAATCGTACTGCATGTAAACGCCGCTTGGGCTGGCAAGTAACGTGGCATATCCCTTGCCGCCGTTAGCGCCAGTAAGACCGTTACGGACCACCAGACCGGCGCGCGGATCGCCATTACCGCCCAAGTCGAGCGGCTTGACCGTGGTTTCCAGCGTTTCGTTCACGTCCAGAGCATCAGGCTGGTACACCGCACTGCCCTCGTTGCGATCCGTCCAGACGCCACGATTGGCGTTGTCCGTAATCGTGAAGTCATAAGCACCGCCGGACGCAGAAACCTGGCACGCGCTGCCGCCCTTCCAATGAGCTTCCTTCCAACTTCCGGAAATCGGGTTGGAGCAGGAAACATCGATGGTTCTACGGAATGTACGGCCCGGATTGAAGTTACTGCTCTCGGCAAGAGTGCCCGTAATGGTGTAGGTTCCCGGCACATTGAATGCGTAGGTGTTACCAGCAGCCTTGGTCGACTTGCTGACTGCCGTACCGCCTTCCACATTCCATGTCACCTTGGTAGCAATGGTATCGTCGCCTTCCTTGACGTTGACGGTGTCCGGCAGAGTAACGGTTCCGCCCGTGTTCACGGTCTTCGGGAGATCATCGCCGGTTTCCACAGTCCAGTTGACCAGCTTGCCCTTGGCGCTACCATGGTTGCCCCAATAGCTCAGATCCCAACCGTCGGGCTCGCCTTCTTGAGCAGGATTGTGCATTTCGATGGTGCCGTTCTCACCGATGGTCAGCGGCAGCCAAACATAGGTGGAATCGGCTTTACCGGAATCCCAACGGTCACCAAGGTAGATGAAGTGACCTTTCTCCTGGTCTACTGCGAGCACACTAGCCGACTGCGAACCGAATGTGGTGCCGCGGGTATCGCCCACGGACAACAGACCATCCGCGCCTTCCGGCATGTTGTTGTACCACGTGTTCTCGTTGACATCGTCCTTTTCCACGCCACGGGTCCAGCTTCCCAGCATGGAGTCGGCGGTGTAGTAGGTCTGCTTGTTCGGGGCCCAGCCGGTTGCACCAGATGCGATGATGTTGTAACGCCCGTCATATTGGAATACGGCAGGAGCTTCCAGCGAACCATTTTGTTTGACGATTTGGAAATCTTCGCCACGCACCGGGGCATCCGTAGTAGCGTCTGCAAGAATGTATGGGTACTGCCCGTCAGCAGAGTACTGCTTTTGTCCCTCGGACTGGTCCACATTCGTGGTCTTGACTACATTGGTGTAATCATCGTTGAGCTTGGCGATGTACAGCGTGGCATTGGCTTCGGAAGAATACAGTACATAGGCACTGTCGTCCTTCGGGTCCACGAACACAGTCATATCGCGGCTGTCACCGTTCTCACCCCAGCTGGGGTTACCTGCGGCTTCTTTCCAATTGTTCTGGTTAGGCAAACGATAGGCACCCACCATAGTGAACGGGCCCGCCGGATTGTCGGAAACAGCCACGCCCGCAAGTGCACGTGCATAGTTGGAACCGCCCGGCGTGGTGCTTCCATCGGAATGCCACCACAGCACGTATTGCTTGTTCTTCTTGTTGTAGATGATCTTCGGACGCTCGAAAATGCCCTGTACGGAATCAACCGCGCCATCACCATCCTGATCGGGGTTGGTGTTGAGGTACGGGAAGATTGCGTCGGCCTTGGCAGCGTCCACACTGCCGTCGGACTTGGTCAGGTTGTAGGCCTTGTCGAAGTAGGCGTAATCGGCATTGCTCTTATCCGTCAACTGAGATTTGCTGGTCACCGCACGCAGCGCCACACCAAGATCGGTCCAGTTGTATAGATCTGTCGACATATAAGCATGAACACCGGGGCTGTTGTCGTAACCGTTAGAACGGTCTTCGCCATACCAGTAGTAGGCGTCGCCAACCTTGACCACTTGGCCACCGTGCGCTTGGATGTGTGTGCCGCCATTATCATTGGCGTTCTTGGCATACCAATATGGCTGGAAGTAATCGCTAGCGTTCTTGCCCGGATCGGCTGTGGGCTGGAACTTGGTGTATGTCGGCACTTGGCCGATGGTAGGCAGGTAATCCACACCTGCCGCACTGGCACTTGCAGCGGCCAGCCCGCATGACAATAGCGTTGCCGCGGCGGTAATTGCCGCGATAAGAGCGCCCTTGCCCTTATTGTTTATCTTCATTGATTTGGTTCCTTGATTGATGATAACGGTTTTTTGAACAAACAGTTATGTCGCTATCCGCGAAGCCAGAAAAGGTTCGACAAATCAATATACCGATACTGAAAACTCAGTATTCAACTTGTCGGACCAATTATGGTCAAAGAGCGGAGGAACCGGCCGGCAATAGTCAATATTGCCGGCTTGTTCCTTCACCCATTACTGCGCGAGGGTGCTATGCACGCTTGCGCAGCATGAACAGTGCACCCGCGGCAGCGGCCAGCAGAGCGACAGCGCCAGCGATGGCGGCAACACTGGAACCGGTGTTGGCCACCGTGTTCTTGTTGCCGTTGCCGGTGGCACCGGGCTTGTTGGTGTTGCCGGGCTTCTGTTCTTCAGGGCCAGGGGCGACTGCGTTGGCCTTGACCGTGACGTTGAAGGTCGCGGTCACACCACGGTAGGAGACGGTAATCGCCTTCTTGCCTGCGGTGGTGGAGTCGAACGAGCCAATCGCAAGCTGCGGGTCGTCAAGAGCGACCGGCACTTCCTTGGTCTTGTCGCCACTCTGGTAGACGGCAGTCACCTTCAGACCGGCGGTATCGAGCTTGTCGCCGATGGCGTACTCGGTCTTCGTGGGTCCGATCACCTTGAGCGAAGCCAAAGTGAAGGCGTTGAAGGTCACCGCGTAGGTCTTCGTCTCAGACTCGTCGGCTGAGGTCACCGTAATGGCGGCCTTGCCGCCAAGCTTGCCGTTCTCAGCCGCGTCGCCAGTCACCTTGACGGCGGCGGCATTGTCGGTGGCGAAGGCCTGCAGCACCGGGTTTGCCTCGGCGTCGACCGGCAGATCAACCGTGTAGTCGGTCTTGGACGGGTCGAAGCCTTCAACGGTTTCGCCGTCAAGACGCAGGTCGCCCAGCGTGGCATCGGATGCTGGCTGCGGGGTGAGTACCGTGCTGTCTTGTGCGAACACCTGGATCTCAGCCACGTTGATGTACACCTTGGTGTCCTGCAATGTGTTAGTCAGGCGGATGGCCTTGGCCTTTACCGGGGTGCCGAGCACGAAGTCAACGGTCGGGGTGTCGGCGGCGGTGATGCCGTCGGAGCCAGAGCCGGCATCGCCGGCCTGTATCTTCCAGCCATCCTTGGTACCGACTCCATGCCATTCGCCAGCCTCATCCTGGTATTCCAGCGTCTGGCTCTTCGGCCAAGACGCACGACCATCGTAGTAGAAGAAGGTCTTCACTTCGGTGATGGTCTGAGCTTCGTCGAAGGTGAACGTGGCGACCGGGTCCACCGTCGAGGCGGTGGAAGCCCAAGTGGACCAACCCTTTGACGTAGTGTCACCATCGATGGCCTTGGAAGCGGAGGCACCCTCCTGGAAGTTCACCGAGAAGTTCGTGCCAGAGGCCGCGGCGATGTTCTTCGCAGCACCCTGAACCGGCGTCACGAATGCCTGAATTTCGGTGGCGTTCATGTAGTCGTTGTTCACGGTGTTCACAATGCGCATCTTCGTGGCATTCACTGTGCCCTTATCGGCCTTGAACGTCACCGTCTGGCCTGCGGCAGGCTTAACATCGCTACCGAATTGCATCCACGTCTCGCCATCGGTGGTGTACTCGGCCTTGGCGGAAGCCGGAGCCTTGTCACCATACGTGATGGTCACGCTGCTAAGCTCACACTCAGAGCCGAAGTCAATCGTGGCGGTCGGGCTGGCGGAATAGTCACCAGCAGAGTTCCACGTCACCCAGGCTTCAGCTGACGTGTCACCATCGGTGAGCTTCTTCCACTGGTCGCCCTTGCTGTATTCCGTCTGCTGGTTGGTCACAGTCAGGTTGGAAGCAGTGTCGGCCACATTCTCAGGCGTGGCGGCGGTGACATAGATCGTACCCTTCAGCGCAATCGTGGTCGTGTCGTCCAGCTGGTAGGTACCGGCCACGGCAATGTTGTCGCCAGCCTTGGCATCGGCGAGCTTGGTATCAAGCCCATCGAAGTTCCACGTAACCTTAGCCGCATCGCCCTCGAATGCAGGCGATGCCTTGACGTGCAGATACACCGGCGCAGCCTCAAGCGCGGCCTTCGCCTCGCTCGCACTGGTGCCGGCCAGCACTGTAGCCGATACCGGATCGGAAACGGTGAGCGCGCCAACGTAGACCGTAGCGGCGACATTGAACTCGTTGCCGTACACATCGGTGGCGGTAGCGGTGGCTTCGTAGGTGCCTTCCTTGGCCACATCGACCTTGGAAGTATCCCAGTTGGCAACCGTGGCCTTGCCTTCGCCCCAGGTGTAGTAGAGCGTGACTTCGGTCGGCAGCGCGGCCTTCTCGTTAACGGCGGTCTGCACGTTCACGGTCTTCTGGCTGGTCGGCGTTACATTGCGTAGAGTCCATGTCTGGTTGGCGGACGGCGAAGTGCCGCTCGGTGACTGCCACAAGCCAACCTTCGTGCCGACTGTGGTACCAGAGTTATCCACATCGAGGTTCGTCTTAGTCGCGGCATTGAGCAGCTGGTAGGTCGAACCATCGGAAGTGTTGAGAATCCACTTGGCAGCCGGGTCGGACTTAGCGGCCTCAACCGTTTCGTTGGAAAGCGCGTTCGTGCCATCCTTGGACACCAGCACCTTGCCTTCGGCGTTAGTAATCACATAAGCCTTGAGATCAGGGCGCTCGGAGTCGGCGGGCTGCTCGATCTGGGTAAAGGTCCAAGTCTGCTTCTTGGCGTTCTCGGCATCGGAAGCGACGTTGGCCAGGGACAGCGCGGAATCACCAGAAGTGGTATCAGCCACGGCCTTGCCGGACTGCTTACCAACGAGCTGGTAAGTGTCGCCGGTCTCGACGGCAGCATCCTTAGCGTAGCCGGTCACGCCAGTGAGCTGGATGGAGGCGATAGAACGGGCGGGCACAGTGACCGTAGCGGTCTTGGCAGCCTTGTCAATCATCACAGAGCCTTCAGCTTGCTTGACGTTGCTGGTCTTGGCGAAGACTTCCGGAGTGGCGGAATCGACACCCGCGTTCTTGTCTTCGGCAGAGGTTTCGGTGGTCAGGTAGAGCTCACCGTAAGCGTTGTCGGCAATCTCGCCGTACTTCGACAGGTCGATGACGAAGGTCTGGTCAGAGGTGCCGGAGTTGCGGTGGATGACGGTCTGTGTCTTGCCATCGTCGGAGGTGGCAGTCATGTTGTTGTCCTCATCGTTGTTGGCGATGACCTTGTCGCCCGCGTGGATGAAGTGGGTGATGGCCTTGACGCCGTTGTACTTGGCGTTTGCAATAACCGTGCACGGTTCAAGTCCATCGGTGGTACCGCCGTTGTTGTTCACGCGGCGCTCGGAGTAGAGCTTGCCGTCCATGCCAGCCACGGTGCAGTCGAAGTCGATGAGCACGGTGCCCCAGTTGGTGTTCTCACCGGCCGGATTCACATTCGAGCCCATCTGCATGTTGTAGAGGTCCTCGACCACCTGCCAGAAGGTGAAGTCCTTGGACTGCAGGCGGGTGACGTTGGAGCTGATCTTGCTCATCATGCCCAGCGCGTTGTCGAAACCGTACGGGTTGTAGGAGCCAGACTGCCAGGAGCCGTCCACCTCGCTCATCGACAGCTTCTTGCCGTCTGCCTGAGCGATATCGCGCGACTGCATCTGGTTGCTGTCGGAGTAGGCGTGAACGTTGTACTGGCCGATAAGGTCCTTGATCGCCTGCGGGTACTGGTTGTACGACTTGACGAAGTCGGCGGAGTTCGTGGCATCGGTGGCTGCGATGATGGTGTCATCATTGTCCTTGAGCGCCTCAGCGAGTGCGGTAATCGTCTGCTGCTGCTGGGCGTTGCTGACATGCATACCCTCCTGCGGCTTCTTCAGCGCGTTGGAGTATGGGGTGACGGACCTATCTTTGTCGGAGTAGTACTTATCCCAGTAGTTGTTAATGAGCTTGGTGTTGTCATCACTCTCATCGGTGTACTTCGAAGCCATGTCGCCCGGAGTGCCCCAGTAACTGGTCTCGGACTCGTTGAACGGCTCGACCGTGTCAACGTTTGCGCCAAGGCTTTCGAGGTGCTCGACGTTCTTGGCCATGTACTGAGCGAATTTCTCAGGGTTTGCAAGATTATTGCTACCGGAGTTGTATCCACCAGTGGCGTAACCGCTGTTGGTCAGGAACCACGGAGCGGAGTTGGCGAAGGCCTCTACATCGGTGATGTCGGGGTTATCGCCGGTGGCACCGCGCTCAATCCACCAGTCTTGGGCGGCGGACTTGGAGAAGTCATACTGGTTGTCGTCAGTCGGGTCGAATGCCGCAGCCAGCTTGTCTTTGTCGGCCTGCTTGGTGGTTACGCCATTGCCATACGTGCCGGAGCCGGTGGCGTCATCTTTCCACGTGCCAGGCACGGCAGCGCCTTGGCGCATGAATGGGTAGCCGTAGGCAACATCGGAGGCATTGCCGCCGCCCACGTTGTAGCGGGCCATGTTCAGGTCCAGTCCTTCATCACCGAAGATGGACTGGTAGAACTGTTCGCGCAGCTGTTTGCCGTATTCCACAGCCTTAGCCTTGGAAGCGTCATCGCCGAGATTGGTGGTGATGGCCGATTCCTCGCCGAGGCTGCCGGTGGCGTTGGCGAACCAAGCCAGCGAGGTGCCCCAGCCATCGAAACTGTTGGCATACCATGGGTTCGGGGTCACGGTAATGGCATCGTTATCAGCCGCATACGCAGTGCCGGCAACCGCAAACGCCCCTCCTCCCACTAGTGTTGCCGCCGCAACCATTGCAGCAAGCGATTTGCTCAGTACCTTCATTGGTCTCCTTAGTGTTCCTGCTGTCCGCCTTATACCGGAAAAATCGGCCTTTGCTTCACTGAGCCGGCCTCTTTGCCTGATACATGACCTACGTCGACTCCTTCTTTCGGCGCAGCCAAAATGTTTACGCAAACATTTTGATATGAGCGATTTTATCACAAAACCGTCACCCAGCAAACAACTTCAGAGACCACAAACGACGCACAAAGTCATGAGCCATTCGAATTGCGCTGGCCCAATCGCTACGAATCATATTTGCCGTAGCCCTTAAGTGAATCCCACTGCATCGAGATATCGCGCCCGCTATCCCTTCCGATAACGCCGACCACGCGTGTTGCCTTCAGCAATCAGCTTTCCTTGCGCAACTAAACCGTTTAGGAATTTGCGGACTGTTCTGTTATCGAGCTCTGTTATCTTGGCGAGTTCAGGTACAGTCACATAGTCAACCTCTGTCAAGCGTCGATTCATCGCCGACAGCATCGCTGCCCGCGAATCAATTTCACCCGATGCGGTTGCATCTGCTTTCTTACCATCCACACGTTCCCCGCCAATGAGCCTCGCACCCTCTTCGGCATCTTTCTCAACTACAGATCTCACGCTAGCAAAACCAGAACCATCCACGGTCTTCAGCGCAGGAACAATAGGAATCGTCGCCTCGAATATGTCACCATCGCGGAACTCAGGCTCTCGCTCAGTATATTGCCGGGACGCTCTTATCAGATTCCGCAGTCCGCTACCCAGCTGCTCGGCTATGCCGGTCTGCACAAACACATTAGCGATAATCGGATTCTTTGGCATTGGCGTGAACTCGCCCAGCTTCATTCGACCTTCAAAGAATGAGCGCGAAGCATTAACCGTCCGGATGGATTCATTATCAATGGTGACACGCGCCACCACCGGACTGGAATACTCCCGATGCATGAGGCTGTTTGCCACCAATTCACGGGCGATCATCGTACGCGGGCTCACTCGCTTATCGCCCTTTAACACAAAGCGGTCAGGCAGATTCCGCTCAGTAAATTCACGGAGTTGCTCGTACGAATCGAACAAGTTGGTCCGCACCATAAGTCGGTCATCGTATCGGTCAATATTGTCTCGCCGAACCACGGCATCAGTAATATACGCTGGGCAAACCGAGGAAATGACTTCATCCTTGCCCAAGAGCAGCACTGCAGCAAGATTAAAGCCCTCTTCGCCGGTCGTGTAATCACGATCGTATAGCTTGGCGCTGCGGAACAGTTCTTCGTCAGACATAGTTCCCCAAGGGTGCCCAGCTCGCTGAGCGACCGCCAGCTGCCGCATTCGCGCAATCAGCTCAGGACGCAAATCAAACGGAGTCACGTAACGGAAAATTCGCCGTTCGGAATAGTAGTTCTGCTTGCGAATATACATTTGACTAATCTGGATATCGCTTTCGATGTGTGTATCCACATCAGCAATGCGATCAAACACTGCGCCCTTGAACCGCACAACCGAAGAACTCGGAGCTACCCAAATACGAACAATAATCCGTTCGTCGTACTCGATATGTTCCGTTTCCACCATTGGAGCCGGTTCGAACATCTTACGATTAGACACTACGTTGACAACGTTGCGCTCTATCTCACTAACGCGCTTAGAATCGACGCCGAGCACTTGACCGTCATCGTCAACGCCAAGATAAATGCTGCCACCAGAACGATTGGCGAATGAGCATACAGTCTCAAAAGTATCCGTATGAGGCAATTCGCTGCAGCGCTTGAACTCGACCATAGATGATTCACCGGCCTGCAGCACTTGCATAAGTTCATCCTGCGTCATCGCATTCCGCCCTTCATAGCGATAATTCATACATTAGGACATGGCACTTATCGTATTTTAGCATCTAATTAGTACATTAGGACATTGTTTTATGTCCTAATGTACTAATTAGGCGGCTAATTGTACTAATAATTGCACACTGATGTACTAATCCGATGATCGAATGCACTAATTGTCCGCGCAAATGCACTAATCGGATGACCGAATGTATCAATGAGACCTATAGGCAGCCGATTGGCTGACGATCAGCCCAGTCATTGGCTATCGGCCGCTAGCCAGTCAGCCGCCAACAGCCAACAGCCACCCAACTAATAGCCGCCAGCCAATCAGCCCGTCCAATCACTCCTTGTGTTCCAGTGCGGCCTTTAAATCGCGGCTACGGTAGCGTTCGCGCAGCATCGAGAATCCACCGAAGCCCACAAGCCACACCAGGCCGGCAATCGCGGAATTGCGCGTATCGTCCGCAAGGAACAACGTCAGGTAGATGAACACGAAGAACACGATTGCCACCGTATTGAGCACCTTCCAAGCGGGCATGACGAACCCGTCCGGAATGAAATCAGCGGAGCGACGGTACTTGCGGTGTGCCATCAGCGTCAGGATGTAGATGAACAGGAACACCGCGGAGCTGGCGGACGAGAACAGCACGAACGCTCCGGACACGCCGGGGATGGCGTTGACGATCGGCGACAGCAGTATCAGCGCCGCGGACACCAGGATGGCGCGGGCCGGCACCTTGCGATCGGACACCTGACCGAGCTTGTTGAGCGTCGGGTTCGGCGACACCTCGGACAGCTGGTACAGGTGGCGGCCAGCCGAGTACAGCAGCGAGTTCAGCGCGGAAGATGCGGCGGTAATCACCACGAAGAACACCAGCGCAGACGCCCAATTCAGCCCGGCATACTGGAACATCATAATGAACGGGGATGCGAAGGAGCCGTCCTTGTTCGGCTTGAACGAGGTCCACGGCACAATGCACATGATGGCCACCAGTGCGCCCACATAGAAGATGAGCACGCGCACGATAATCTCGTTGATGGCCTTGGGCAGCACCTTGCGCGGATTCTTGGTCTCGGAGACGGTGACGCCCACGAATTCAATCATCTCGTAGGCGAAGAACACCATCTGGAAGCTCATGAGGAAGGCCATCCAACCGTTCGGCGCGAACGAGAAGTTGGCGAACAGGTTGTCGAATCCGGCGTGGCCGGCCGGGCTCACGTGGTCCACGCCGTGAATCTGCACGGCTGGGTAATGGTAGCCGATCACGATCATGACCACGGCGGTGGCGATCATCGCGCAAATCAGCGTGATCTTGATCATCGAGAACCAGAATTCCACCTCGCCGAACACCTTGACGGCAATCAGGTTGATGGAGACCAGCGACACCAGGAAACACAGCTCGATCAGCCATTTCCAATGGGTCAGGTCGATGCCGAACGTGTCGAAGAAGGTGATGAAGTACGTGGAGACGGCCGTGATCTCGGTCATGCCCAGCAGCACGAGCGCGGCCCAATACGTCCAGCCGGCGAAATGCCCCCACCCGTTGCCAAGGTAACGGGTGATGAAATTGATGAAGGTGTGCTGGCTGGGGTCACGGTACATCATTTCGCCGATGGCGCGCATCAGGAAGAACATGATGACACCGACCAGAATGTACACGAAGATGATCGAGGGGCCGGTTAGCGAGATTGACTTGCCCGAGCCCAGGAACAGGCCGGTGCCGATGGTGCCGCCAATGGCGATGAACTGTACGTGGCGATTGCTCAGGCCACGCTCCATCTCGTTGGTCTGGTCCAGGCTTTCGACAGACTTGAGTTTGCCCGTAGCCTGCTGTGTACCACCATTCACATTCGTATCGGCCATACTGATTTCATTTCTCTTCTCTGCCGCCCGATTGTTACGCACCAGACGCGATACTCGTTCAAAACAAGTTCAAACTGTATCACCGAAATATGTCACGAAAACCGCTCAGCTCAAGAATACATGCGATGATACTGTAAATATTCCGCCAAAAAGTTCAATTCATCAACACCAAATTGAACTTCTACCTCTATTCCACGGACTTGAGCGAGCTGACCGGGTCTACGCGATCGAGCACTGGGTTGGTGAACAGCTGCACCAGCAGCGCGAACGCCAGCGTCGCCACCACGGCAATCGCATAGCTGTACCAGTGCACTTCCACTTCGAAATACAGCGACGGCATATTCAACGCAGCAGTCAGTAATCCGCCTATCCACCTGCCAAGCGGCAGACCAACCACCACACCCATACCGGTCAATATCATCATCTCGCGGTTCACGTAGTTGTGCACCTCGCGGTCATAGAAGCCCAGCACCTTCAGTGTGGCCATCTCGCGGATGCGTTCGGACACGTTCGTATTGGCCAACGTAAACAGCACCACCAGCGCCAGACCGCCGGCGAGCCCCACAATCAGCGCCACCACGGCACCCATCAGATCGAACTTAAACGTGGCGGCCAGATGCGCACAGCTCACGGCCTTGAGCACCGACGATTCCTCGCCCAACCGATCCGCATATTCGGCCTGTTCGGTCTCGGAACCTTTCAGCTTGGCGAGCATCGCGTTCCACGTCAAGGTCGAGGCAGTGCCATCTCCCGAAGCCGAAGACGTCACACCGCCGGCCGCAAACTTCTGGTCGTACAGTCGCTCACTGATGTACACATCAGAGCCAATAAGATTGCGCGTCACGGCCGTGACCTGCACCTTGGCCCGGCTGCTGCCGCCATTGCTCAACGTGACGGTGTCGCCCGCATGAATATCCAACGAATTGGCTGCGGACTTCGCCACAATCACACCACTATCGTCCAGCGCTACAGTGCCGCCACCCGCTTTGCCGAAGATATTGGGCAGCTCGAACCACCCATCGTCACCGGCCTCTTCCAGCGTGACCATGTCGTTCAGTTTGTTCAACGAATTGTTGGGCACCGTCATCAGCTGCACGGTTTCGCTTTCCTGCGCCGCATTGCTCATCTCGCCACTATCCACGCGCAGATTCAGCGTTTCGGTGGTTTGGCCATCTTGTGCCACCTGCTTGCGCATCGCGGCGGCGTCATCGTCATTGGCCACCACCATCAAGTCATACTGGTAGATCTGCTCATATTGCTTGACGCCAGTCGTGTCGACGGTGTCGTTAATCGCAAATCCGCAGATAATCAGCGCTGTGCAACCAGCCACGCCGCCCACGGTCATAATCAAACGCGACTTGAATCGGAAGATATTGCGCGCAGTGACTTTGCCGAGGAAGTTCAGCCGGCTCCATACTGGGCGAATCCGCTCCAACAATATGCGAGCGCCCGCCTTCGGCGCCTTCGGGCGCATCAGCGCGGCGGGCGTGTGCCGTATCTCCTCGCGGCAGGCGAGCGCGGTGACCACGCCCACACCGACCACGAACAGCACGATGCCGGCCGAGCCGTACAGCCAGTCGTATTCAAGTCGCACACCGGGCAATATATACAGTCCCTCAATCACCACCATCAGGAATGCCGGGATGCCGAGGAATCCGACCAGCAGACCGATGCCGCCGCCGACCAAGCAGGCGAGCAACGCGAACAGCAGATACCGGCTGGACACGGCGAGTCCGCCATAGCCGAGTCCAAGGTAGGTGCCGATAAGTCCGCGATCTTCCTCGACCATGCGGGTCATGGTGGTCAGGCTCATGAGCACGGCGACCAGCAGGAACACAATCGGGAATGCGCGGCCGATGGATTCGATGGAACTGACATCTGATTTGAGCGAGCTGAATCCGTCGATCGAAGCGCGCGTCTGCACATACCAACGTGCGTTGGCCACATCGTCGATGCGCCGTTGCTGCTTGGCGAATTCGCTTTCCGCTTCGCTTCGCATCGCATCGAGTGCAGACTGCGCATCATCCAGTTTCGCCTTGCCGTCCGCGAGCTGTTGTTCGCCTTCTTTCAGCTGCCGCTCGCCTTCTTCAAGCTGCCGCTTGCCGCTGGCCAGTTGGGCGGCCTGCGCTTCAAGTTGCGCCGACTGGGTTTCGAGGGTTGCGGCATTCGCTTCGAGTTCCGCGGATTTGGTATTGAGCTGTGCCTCTCCTGCAGCCGCTTCCTGTTCCTTGGCGGTCAGTTGCGCGTTCTGCTGGTCCAAGGTGGATTGTGCGGGGGCAATGGTTTCGTTTAATGTGCGCTGCAAATCGGCTTTCTGCTGGGCCAGACTGTCTCGCTGCGTTTGCAGTTCCGTTTGCTTGGCGGTCAGCTGTTGCCGCAGATCGCTGATTGACGGCACTTCAGGCACGGTAATGCCAAGGCGCGCGAGCAGTTGCTTGATGGCCTGCCATGTGGGTGAGTTGAGGTCGATATTCGGGTCAAGTTGCGCCAGTAGATTGTTGGCCTGTTGAATCATGGGCAGCATCTGATCAATTTGCGCCATGCCTTGGTCGATTTGGGTAATGCCCTGTTCGATTTTCGTGCGATTGGCGGTCAGTTCCGTTTGCGCCGCATCGAGCTGTTTGCGAGCCGAGGTGAGCTGCGTTTTGCCCGATTCGAGCTGGGTGCGCGCTTCGGCTATCTGCTGGCGACCTTGCGCGATCTGTTGACGGGCCGATGCAATCTGCGCACGTCCATCGGCGAGCTGCCGTTCGCCATCGGTAATGGTTGTCCTGTTGTTCTCCAATTCGGTACGGCTATCTTGCAATGTCGTTTCGTTGGCTTCCAGCTCGGCCCAGTTGTCGTCGATCTGCTTCTGGGCTTCGTCCAGCTGCTCGTTGGCCTCGTCTTGGGCATCGTCCAGTTTGCGCTGCGCGCTGGAGACGATCTGTTGACGACGGGCTTTCTGGCGTGTGGTCTGTATCTGATGTTCGATACGGTCGGCCACGGTTTTGACGGCTTCATCGTAGGCATCGGAAAACGTGTCAAAATCGGACGCACCAGTGACGGCAACCGATATCGCAGTGTATATATTGCCGGTCACGCCGTCGCTGGGTGCAAAGAACGTATAGTCCTCGGATGAGGTGGACCGGAAGGAGGTCATGCCCGAATAGCCGTCTGGATTGTTGAGGTCGCGCGGGTCAAGTACGACGCCGGTGATGGTGAGTTTCGTGGGGAACTGCGGGGATTGCTCGGCGTCGGCGTCCGTATTGGCGGCGGACTTCGCATCGGATGCCGAGGCATTGGCGGCGACACCTACCGTATCGGCATTATTGGAATCGTCAGTCTCCGTGGCCGCTACCGATATGACGGATGAAGAGGTGTCTTGTGGCGTCACAGTAATGGTGCCGCCAATCTTGAGTCCGCTATCGTTCAGGAACTGCTGAGTCACCGCCACTTCGCCGGCCTTGTTCGGCAGTTTGCCTTGTTGCAGGTACGGCTGATCAAGCCCTTCGGTACCGATTTCCTGCATGGTCACGGTTTTCTTGGTGCCGTCCACCAACGTGGTCACCGTCTGAGAACGTTCGGGCTGCACGGTTTGCACACCGTCGATTCGGCGCAGTGCCGCCGCATCATCATCGGTCAGGCCGTATGTGGATAGCACCTGCAGGTCATGCAGTCCCTGCTGATCGTAAAAACGACCGGCCGCCAGAAAAGCATCGCGGCATCCGGCGTAGATGCCGGTCAGCACGGCCACGCCAAGCAGCGTGATGACGGCGATCGAGACGAACCTCTTCCAGCTGCGCAGCCAGCAACGCAACGTATCTTTGGCAAATACCGCAGAAACGCCCGCTCCTCGACCGCCGCTATCGTCGAGGTTCCGCCGTTTCACAGAATGTTTCACAGGTTGTTTCACGAATCGCCTCGCTTGTTTCACGGGGCGTTTCACAGAGTGTCTTGCAGTGAGCATCGCCAATCACCTACCATTCGATATCGGCGATGGGCCGCGGCGTTGCGTTGACCTCCTCGCTGGTCACCTTGCCGGAGCGGAAGCGAATCACTTTGTGAGCCATCGGTGCAAGCGCGGAATTATGCGTGATGATCATTACGGCCATGCCTTGTGTTTGGCAAATATCCTGCAGCAACTGCAGCACTTCCTTGCCGGTCTCGTAATCGAGCGCACCGGTCGGCTCATCGCACAACAACAGCTTCGGCTTTTTGGCAATCGCGCGGGCGATGGATACACGCTGTTGTTCGCCGCCGGACAGTTGTGCCGGGAAATTCCCCATGCGCTCCCCCAGTCCGACCTTGTACAGGGTTTCCGCCGGGTCGAAATGATCGGGGCAAATCTGTGAGGCAAGTTCCACGTTCTCCAGCGCGGTCAGGTTCGGCACAAGATTGTAGAACTGGAAGACAAAGCCGATGTCGTTGCGCCGGTAGGTCACCAAATCGCGCTTACGCAATCCGGTGATGTCGCGATCGCCCACAATGACGCGGCCTGAAGTCGCGGTATCCATGCCGCCCAGAATGTTCAACGCCGTGGTCTTGCCTGCGCCTGACTGGCCGAGGATGACGCTTAACTCGCCTTGATCGGCGGTAAAGCTCGCCTCATCGAGCGCCCGAATCACGCTGCTGCCGGAGGGGTATTCCTTGACCACATGATCGAATTCGATATATGCCATCACGCACCTCCAACAGTTCCCACCACGGCCCGCTCCATTCGCAATGCCACCTGCGTTCCCTTGCTATACTCAAGTAAAACAACACTGTGTCGGTTCTGCAACCAACAGTTGGATTGTGAGTTGTCGGAACTTGGGGAGAATGCCATGGCCAAGGATTTGACGGAAAGCCGCCGCACCCGATACACACGGCTCGCCATGCAAGACGCGCTCGTCGAGCTGCTGCAGGACCAGCCGCTTGGGTCCATCACCGTCAAGGCATTGTGCGAGCGGGCGGACGTGAACCGTTCCACGTTCTATGCGCATTACACAAGCATTGAAGATCTACTGCACGATATCGAAGACGAGACCATGGCCTGGGTTACTGCCGCGCTCGACCAGTTGCTCGCGCAGCCTGATTCAGCCGGCATCGAGCACGTCATCGAACGTATCTGCCAATACATCGCCGACAATCGCAAGCATCTGCAGGTATTGATGAGCCCGAAAGCAGATATCGGCTTCCAACAGCAGCTACTGGGACTTATTTACAGCCGGCAGACAGTCGCCGAGCAGCTGCAGCCCGCCGCCAACGACCCGGTCGAGGCCCAAATGCGCATGCGCTTCGCCGTATCCGGCAGCATCGGCCTACTGCAATACTGGCTCGCCACCGACCTCGCAGCATCTCCGGAATCAGTGGCCCACACCATTTTCACCATGGGCATGCCCGTCTCGCAGTGAATTGGTGGGGATGGTTTGATAGGCCACTGCCGACTTTAGCTGTTTCGATCAAACGCGAATACCGGTATGGGCTGGCATCGGCATTCTTTGGCATTACGGCATGCCGCGCCTTACAATGACGAGCGTTGCGCATGGCGACCTCCCGCCGGTCATGCTAAAAATCAAAGAGACTCGAGAGAAGAGCACAATGAGTACTACTGACGCACCTAAGAAGTCGCGCGAAACCGACGATGTGCCGGTGCCGGCCACGCTGCGCAAGTCACTGAAGAACCGTCACATCCAGCTGATTGCACTGGGCGGCGCTATCGGAACCGGCCTGTTCTATGGTTCCAGCGAATCCATCGCGCTGGCCGGCCCCTCGATTCTGCTGGCCTACCTGATCGGCGGCCTCGCGATCTTCATGATCGTGCGCGCGCTGAGCGAGATGTCCGTCGAGGATCCGAAGGCGGGCGCGTTCAGCTACTATGCCACTCGCTACTGGTCCAAGCGCGCCGGCTTCATCTCCGGCTGGAACTACTGGTTCAACTACATCCTCGTCTCGATGGTGGAGCTGTCCGTGGTGGGCAAATTCGTAAACTACTGGTTCCCGGCGATTCCGACCTGGGTGTCGGCAGCCGTATTCCTAGTGGTCATCTGCGCCGCCAATCTGCTGGGCGTCTCCAAGTTCGGAGAGTTCGAGTTCTGGTTCGCCATCATCAAGATTGTGGCCGTGATTGCCATGATCGTCGGCGGCCTGGCCGTCATCATCTTCGCTCTGCCCACCGCATCCGGCATCAAAGCGAGCTTTGCCAACTGGTTCACCTTGGAAGGGGGCTTCTTCCCGAACGGTCTCATGGAGCAGACCAAAGACGGCACCTGGACCGGCCTGTTGATGGCGCTTGTCGTGGTGATGTTCAGCTTCGGCGGCACCGAGCTCATCGGCATCACCGCCGGCGAAACCGAGGACCCTCGTCGTACGATTCCCCGCGCCACCAATGACATTATCTGGCGAATTCTCGTGTTCTACATTGGCGCGCTCGGCGTAATCATGGCCGTCATACCGTGGAACACCATCGGCGGAGACGATGTTCCCAGCCCGTTCGTGCAAATCTTCGATTCCGTGGGCATCCACGCGGCCGCCGGCATCCTCAACTTCGTGTGCCTGACCGCTGTGATGAGCGTCTACAACTCCGGCCTGTACGCCAACTCCCGCATGCTGTATTCGCTGGCCAAACAAGGCAATGCACCCGCGTATCTGGGCAAGCTCAACGCTAAGGGCGTGCCGGTGGCCGGCGTGCTGACGTCCGCCGTGATCACCGCCATCGCCGTGGTCGTGGTGTTCGTGTGGCCTGAGTTCGCGTTCAACTATCTGATGTCGATTGCCACCATCGCCGGCATCATCAACTGGACGATGATCATGTTCACCGAAATGAAGTTCCGTAAGGTGGTCGCCGCGGGCGGCGCTCCCGAGGATTCCGAACTGGCCGGCAAGTCCGGCAAGGAAGCGCTCGACGCGATTCACTTCAAGCTGCCGTTCGCCAAAGTAACCCCGTGGGTGGTATTGGCGTTCCTGGCACTGGTCGTGGTGCTGATGTGCTTCTCCGCCAGCTACCGCGTCGCCGTCATCGCCGGCGTGATTTGGCTCGCCATCCTCTTCGCCGCCTACCAGATCACTCAGGCGAAGAGATAAGCCCATTACCATGTTTGGTAGGCCCCGATGGTCGGGGCCGGGTCGCCGGTTCCGGTATGACTTTCCTGCCCTGTCGTCGATGATCCGGGGGGGGTGTTGTCGCCGGGAACGGGGACGCCCGATGACCGCTGATAGGAACCAGGCCGGCTACACGGACGCTTCAGGGGCGCATGGCGCAGGTCTCGTCGTAATGTGGGTGCGGCGCGGGCGTCCGGACTCCTCCGAGCCCGCGGCGACCGGAAAACCTTCATGACGGGAGGAACGATGATGACCCCGGACGACATCGACGTGTGGGTCGGCCTGGACGTGGGCAAGAGCGCGCACCACGCGCACGCCCTCGACCATGACGGGAACACCCTGTACGACAAGCCGTTGAAACAGGACGAGAAGGCCATCCGCACGATGCTGGGCAAGCTCTCCAAGCATGGCCGTGTGCTGCTGGTCGTGGACCAGCCCAACACCATCGGCTCCCTGCCCCTGACGGTGGCGCGGAACATGGGGATCGCGGTTGCCTACCTTCCCGGCACGGCCATGCGCAGGACCGCGCAGCTGCTGCCCGGGGACGCGAAGACCGACCGCAGGGACGCGCATGTGATCGCGTGGGCCGCGCTCAAGCTGCCCGAGACGCTCAGGGACGCGGGCCCGGATGACGAGACCCTCGCCGCCCTGAAGCTGCTCGCCGGCCACGACGAGGACCTCGCCCACGAATCCACCCGCCACGTCAACCGCCTGCGGAGCCTGCTGCTGCAGACCCACCCCGCGTTCGAACGCGCGCTCAAGGGCGAGAGAATCACGCGCGACGCGACGCTCGCGCTGCTCGAACGATACGGCGGGCCCATGGGCGTGAAACGGGCCGGGATCGAGGACGTGAAGGACTGGGCCAAGTCCAACGGGCTTCGCGCCGGCCGCATCATCGACGACATGTTCAAGGCGATCGGCGAGCAGACCGTCACCGTGCCCGGCACCCTCATGGCCGAGACCATCATCCCCTCCATCGCCCACGACATCAAGACGATCAGGGACCGGCGGCGCGAGGTCGGCCGCCAGGTCGAGAAGCTCCTGGAGGACCGCCCTCTTCTCACGGTCCTGACGTCGATGCCCGGGATAGGCGTCAGGACCGCAAGC
>ERZ1106976.1767-NODE-1767-length-20657-cov-7.290117_pt1 | contig 20657 bp, 14 predicted proteins | sample MGYA00403687_ERZ1106976 | MGnify/ENA primary metagenome ERZ1106976 (study PRJEB35170, sample SAMEA104062446) | human gut metagenome | biome: human gut; feature: human-associated habitat; material: faeces | place: Denmark | collected 2013-02-22 ... | reverse complement strand
TGCTCTTCCGATCTCCGCAGATTGTAGATCAAAGGGAGCGCTTTCACCGTTTCGCCGATGCGCGAGTGATTTTTATCGCTGCCGGGAGTGGCGGTCGGATGCAGACTTATTGTCCGCTTTTGCTTGCGGCTTGTGCCTGCGGTAAGCGCTGAGAGAGAACTGACAGTGTTTCCTTCACCTCTTCTGTCGTGTCGGCAAATAGGGAAGCAACGGTTTTTCCGCACAGCGCGGAGATTTCGGATTTCTCCAGCATCTCTTTGAAAGTGATGGAGATCGACAGGCCCTCGCGCGAAAGCGTCAGGCATTTGTATTTTGCGTCCTCTTTGTAGAAGGAAAGCTTATAGCCGTCAGTCCGATAAACAAAAGTGCCGGAGTGTCCGCGCATATCGGAGATTTGGTCAATGGTGGTAACGGACGCTGCTGTTTCCTGCGTGACATCGTCATGGTGAGTCACCGTAATATAAAATTGCAGGACGGATTGGTGAGCTGAATTCTCCGAAGAAACATAATAGGTGTATTGGTTGTTGCTTGTGACATCGACCATCTCTTTGTAGCCGTTTTTCGATGCCAGATCCAATCCTAACAGCTTTTTGAGATCCACAAATGCGTCTTTGTCCAGCCGGTAGTGTGCAAGCATGATATCTGCGTTTTCGTATTTGCTCGAATCGATGGTGCCTTCTGATCCGAACAAGAGAAAATCGTTGTAATCCGTGAAAACGCAGGCAACAAGATCCGCACTTGGTGTGGTTTCTGTCGGTCCGTTAGGCGTTTTTGGTGCTTGGGTGGGATTTTCGGGCGAGGGCTGTGTGGAGACAACTGAGGTGTTTTCTTTTGCTGTTTGGTCCGGTGCAAGGGAACGGTTACAGGATAGAGTGCACATTGCGACAAAGCAGGCAATAGCAAGGCTTGCTAAGATTTTCCGCTTCATGAGTGTTTCCTCCTTAATGTTGGTAAAATGAATATTTGTGTTGTTTTGCTATGGTGTTATCACAGAAGAGCAGAGATATACGAGGAAAGGGAAAGGGGGTCGTTGGATGCTTCTATTTACAAGGAAAACGCAAAAAACAGCACACAAAAATGTTGGCAGACGCCGTCCTGACAATCTTGTGTGCTGTATGGTCTGTAATGCCGAAGGAACAACGAGCCGGCAATCATGAATATAGCAAGTATTGTCGTCGAACGGGCATCCTGCGTGCTTTTTTACAACTATTATCTACAGTCTACTATACGCTTGGATCTTTGTCAAGTGTTTTTTAAAACTTTTTAATCTGCCCTTTTCAAAAAAAGTTTAGAAAACACTTGACAGGCAGGAAAAAATCGTGTATAATAAGGCTTGTCATTGTGTAAAAGCGAAAATGGTTGTTGCGGTCGCGGACTGCGTACAACCCGCTTCCGAGCTATCAAGAGAAGGAGGTGCTACAATGCTCAGAACTTACCAGCCCAAGAAAAGACAGAGACAGAAGGAGCATGGGTTCAGAAAGAGAATGAAGACTGCGGACGGCAGAAACGTTCTCAAGAGACGCCGCGCGAAGGGCAGAAAGAGACTGTCTTACTGAGTCTAATCGAGTCTTACCGAAATGAATCAACGCCACAGGAATCCGTGGCATCCGGTATCGCACCGAGCGTTTGCCGGTTACAAGAACCGCCGATGACGCCGATGGCACTTGCTTTCCGGCATCGGGGGTTTTTGTGTATTACGAGAGAAAGGATTCCGACAGAGAGGGATAACACGACGGAAAAACGGGGAAAATATGCCCGGATTTCTTTGTCACCATGAAGCGGAAGCGGTATTAGCGAAACCATGAAGCTGTATGCAATCAGGGAAAATCATCTGTATCTCAAAACCTTCCGGAAGGGCGCACGGTATGTGGGACGGTACGTGGCGGTCTATGTGCTGCGGGATTACGCCGCCGAACGGTTGCGCCGTGCCAATCCGGAAAAGCAGTATCTGAACCGCGTGGGATTGTCTGTGACCAAAAAGGTCGGCGGTGCAGTCCGCCGGAGCAGGGCAAAGCGGCTCTTGCGGGAGGCTTACCGCGCAATCCGTGAAAAAGACGGACTGCGTAGCGGCTATCTGATCGTCCTGAGCGCACGCCCCGAAATTACGGAGCGCAAAGAGCGGGAGGTCGAACGCGATCTGCGTATCGCTTTCCGGAAGCTGTCCATGCTGTCCGGGGACGGGAGCGCCCCGTCATGAAGTATGTCTGTATCTGGCTGATACGGCTCTACCAGAAGTTCATTTCTCCCTTGCGGAGACGACCGTGCTGCCGGTTTACGCCGAGCTGTTCGGCTTACGGCATCGAAGCATACCGGAAACGGGGCTTTTTTGCGGGAACGGTTCTGACGGTCTCCCGGATTGCCAGGTGCAACCCATTTTGCGCGGGCGGCTACGATCCGGTGCCCGAGAAGGGATTTTCTTCTAAGAAAGAGCGCGAAGCATATGCGGCATATCTGCGGGACACCTACGGAGACCTGTTTGACGAGTCCCTTCGCCGCGCCGAAAAAGACGCGTGTACATCCCGGAAACGAAAACGGAAGCGTTTGGAAAAACAGAAGAAGAAAAAGAACAGAAAACAGAAACGGAAATCGCGCTGAACAACATCATTCGAAAAGAGAGAGGATTCTTCACGCCATGTGACGGTGAAGAGAGGAAACGGTATGAAGCAAACAACCAAAAGCGTATGGAAGAGTGCAGGTCTGCGCCTGGTGGCAGGACTTGCGTTGCTTGTGATACTGGGCAGTCTGCTTGCCTCCTGCGGGGGCGGTGCCAACACCCGGACAATCGACAACTGCAATTACAATGAGGATAAGAACAACCTGACCAGGGACGAGCTGAACGAGCTGGCAACCCTGATCGTCAATAAATCCGACAAGAACGTCTCGCCCTTTACCCTGCGGGAGATGTTTACCGCCGCCTATCTGGGGTATGATCTGACCAATGCCTCCAGAGAAGACGACGCCGCGGGCAAGGTGCCGAAAATCGGGGCAGATACCGTCGCAGAAACCGCTACGGATGCCGCAACGGAAACCGATGTCGCAACCGATACGGACGCTGCAACGGAAACCGACGCTGCAACGGAAACCGACGCTGCAACGGAAACCGATGCCGCGACGGAAACCGATGCCGCATCGGACACCGCGGAAACCACGACAGCCGCTGCCGCAAAGCGCACAAAGCCGGACGTCAGCCCCGAAATGGAAAAGGCAATGACGGCAACCGTTCTCAAGGCGCTGAAAAAATTCAGCATCGACACTGCAAAATACGAGAGCATGAACCTGACCGATATGTTCAGCATCATGGAAGCCATGGAGCAGAAGGTGGAGATCAACAGCGGACGCGGCTTTGTCGGCAGTATCATGTACTATATCGGCGTTGCCCTGCGTTGGGTCACCAATACCATCGGATTCGGCAGCTACATTGTAGGTCTTTTGTATTTTGCCATTGTCATTGAACTGCTGATGCTGCCGTTCAGCATCAAACAGCAGAAGAACAGCATCCGTCAGGCAAAGCTCCGTCCCAAGGAAATGGCAATCCGCAACAAGTACAAGGGAAGAAACGACGACGTCACGCGCAGAAAGATTCAGGAAGAGACCCAGGCGCTGTATCAGAAGGAGAATTTCAACCCGCTGAGCGGTTGTCTGCCGTTGCTTTTGCAGCTGCCGATCATCTATGTGCTGTACTATGTCGTTATTGACCCGCTGCAGTATATGCTCGGCGGTTCGTCCAACCTCTCAAGCGTGTTGTCCAGCTTCTATACCACCGCGAAGGCGGCGGGCGGTTACGGCGGAACGCTCCAGTCCTCCCGCGGTACCATTGAGGTGCTCTCCCAGTTGGATGTTTCCAACCTGGGCGGACTGAAGGATTTTCTGTATTTCAACCCGCAGACCTGTGCGGACGCGTCCGAGACGCTGGGCAAGATCTGCAAAGATGTGCCGAACTTCTCCGTTGGCGGTCTGAACTTCGGTATGACCCCCAGCTTTACCAACCCCAGCCTTTTGCTTATTGTTCCGGTTCTGACCTTTGCGGTCTACTTCCTGAGCATGAAGATCACCCGCAAGATGTCCTACCAGCCCATTGGAAACGACGATCCCGGTATGGGTTGCTCCGGCAAGATGATGGACTACACCATGCCGCTGATGAGCGTCTGGATTTCCTTCATCGTGCCTGCCGTTGTCGGCATTTACTGGATTTTCAAGAGCATTGTCGGAACGGTGAAGACCGTGATCCTTTCCAAAGTAATGCCGTTGCCCAAGTTCACGGAAGAGGACTATAAGGCGGCGGAACGTGCCCTTGCAGGAAAAGCGCCTGTCAAACGGGAAGACGGCGGCAGTACACGAAGCGACGGCGACCGTCCGCGCTCCCTGCACCATATTGACGACGACGATGACCTGCCCCCCACCGGTGCCCGCGAGCGCCGCAAGGAGCCCTACCGCGAGGAAGATGAGGAAACGGGCGAAACCGCAGGGGAGGCGTCCAAAGAGGAGCTGACCGCCGACGACAAGCGCGCCAAGGACATGATCGAGGGCGCAACTCTGAAGGACGACGGCGCCGATGCCGAAAAGAACGGCAAAAAAGAAAAGAAGAAAAAGAATCAGTGACACAGGTACAAATTTACGGATCTAAGGAGATATGATTGTGAAAAAACAAGCAGAAGCCCTCGGAAAGAGTGTAGAGGAAGCGAAACAGAAGGCACTGGAACAGCTCGGCGAGGTAGATGCCGAAAAGGTGGAGTACATCGTACTGGAAGAAGCGAAGAAGGGATTTCTGGGAATCGGCGCATCCCCTGCGCGCGTGCTTGCCACCTATACGGTGGAGGATGACGAGCCCGCAGTCAGATTCATCAAAACCATGATTGCCGATATGGGATTGCAGCTTTCCGTCCGCGTTGCCGACGGTGAGGGCGAGGACGACGGCAAGATCATCAACATCGAGGGCGAAGGTGCCGGCGTGCTGATCGGGCACCACGGAGATACGCTGGACGCCCTGCAGTATCTGGCAAGCCTTGCCGCAAACCGCAAGGAAAACGGGGAAAAGCGAGAATATGTCCGCGTTACCGTTGACGTGGAGGGCTACCGCGCAAAGCGTGCGGAAACCCTGCGCGCACTGGCAAGACGGATGGCGGAAAAGGTGCTTAAGTACAAGAAGAGCGTGATGCTGGAGCCGATGAACCCGTACGAGCGCCGGATCATCCACTCCGAAGTGCAGAAGATTGGGGGCGTTTCCACCAATTCCATCGGTTCGGAGAACAACCGCCGGATCGTGATTTATCTGGAAGAGGAGACCCCTTCCGGCAGCGCAAAGACGGATGCGGAACCCCGCAGATCGGGCAGACGCAGAGGCAAGCGCCAGAACGGCGGCGATATTTACAACGCGGAATCCGGCAAGGAGAACGACTTTGAGAGCGAATGGAGCCGTTCGGACAGTGACGCGGAGCCGGACACGGACAGCGAAGCAAACGAAACAGGCGAAACAGAAGAAGAAATCTGATCGAAATCGGATCAGCGGGCTGCCGCATCGCGCGGCGGCTCGCTTTTTCGGAATAGAGCCGTTCCGGAAAACGGAAACGGAGAACGGAAGAGAGGGAAGAATCATGATCGGAGATACCATTGCCGCCGTATCGACACCGCCCGGCAAGGGGGGCGTTGCGCTTTTGCGGGTCAGCGGTCCCGGAACCCTACAGGTGCTCGGCGCAGTCTTCCGGACGGGCGCCGGAAAAGCCCTGTCCGACCCGGAGCCGCGCCGTGCCTATTACGGTACGATCCGCACCCCGGGCGAGGAAGAAATGATCGACGACGGCATTGCGGTGTTTTATCCCGCGCCGCATTCCTTCACCGGAGAGGACGTTGCGGAAATTACCTGCCACGGCGGGGTCCTGGTGACGCGCACGGTGCTTTGCGCGCTGCTTTGCGCGGGGGCACGGCAGGCAGAGGCGGGCGAGTTCACCCGCCGCGCATTTCTCAACGGCAAACTGCGCCTTTCCGAGGCGGAGGCGTTGGGGACGCTTCTGGACGCGGCAACGGAGCAGCAGAGGCGCCTGGCACGTTCCGGGCTGAACGGCAACCTCAGCCGTGCGGTGCAGGCGCTCTATGACCGCCTCTGTACGGTGCTTGCCTCAATCTATGCGAAGATCGACTACCCGGATGAGGATCTTGCCGACCTTTCGGGGACGCAGATCCGCACGATGCTTTCGGAGGTGTTGTGCGATGTGCAGCGCCTTGGCGCCACCTGGCAGACCGGCAGAGCCATTGCGGAAGGGATCCCGACCGTCATCTGCGGCGCAGCCAATGCGGGGAAAAGCTCGCTATATAACCGCCTGGTCGGGTACGACGCCGCCATTGTCACCGATATTGCGGGAACCACGCGCGATGTCCTGACCCAAACGGTGCCCCTCGGGCAGATGACCTTGCGGCTGTACGACACCGCCGGGTTGCGGGAATCGGACGACCCGGTCGAAAAGATCGGCGTCGCACGCGCGCGGGAAGCACTGGAGCAGGCGGAGCTGATTCTTGCCGTCTTTGACGCCTCCCGCCCGCTCGGACAGGAAGACCAGGGCGTTTTCTCCCTGCTTGCGGACCGGACGGAGCGGGTGATCGCCGTGCTGAACAAGACGGATTGCGGGCAGGATGCGGATACGGTGCGCGCTCTGCGGGCGCATTTTCCGGTCTGCATCCCGGTCAGCGCCGCACGGGGAGACGGAATGGAGGCGCTGGTGCAGTGCGTTCAGGCACGTTTTTTGGACGAAAATCTGGATATTTCCCAGGATGCGGTGATTGCCAATGCGCGTCAGCATGCCGCCCTGACGCGGTGCCGACAGGCGCTGGAGCAGGCAATCCGGGCAATTGACGACGGACTGCCGACGGATCTGTATTGTACGGACGCGGAGTACGCCATGCAGGCGGTTGCGGAGGTTGACAGCAGAACGGTCAGTGAGGATGTGGTCAGCGCGATCTTTTCGCATTTCTGCGTGGGAAAATAGGCGCCGCCCCTAAATCCGGGAACGCCCTTGACAAGGGTGGGAAAATCGGTTATAATAGGCGCGAGAGAGGACGGCGGTGCCGTCCGTGCTTGGGAGGCAAAAATGAGCAATTGCAATGAATTATTCGGGTCGATGGTGTTCAGCGACGCGGTCATGCGGGAGAAACTGCCGCGTGAGGTTTACGCCGCCATGCGCAACGCGATCAGCCGCGGCGAGCGACTGGACATCAATCTGGCAAACGTTGTGGCAACAGCCATGAAGGACTGGGCAATCAGCCGCGGTGCAACACATTTTACACATTGGTTTCAGCCCATGACCGGCATCACCGCCGGCAAACATGACAGCTTTCTGACGCCCCTTGCGGACGGCAGAGCCATTATGGAATTTTCCGGCAAGGAACTGGTGCGGGGAGAGTCCGACGCGTCCTCTTTCCCGTCCGGCGGTCTTCGTGCGACCTTTGAGGCGCGTGGCTATACCGCCTGGGACCCGACCTCCTATGCCTTTGTCAAGGATCGGACGCTGTATATTCCGACCGCCTTCTGCTCCTACGGCGGGGAAGCGCTGGATAAAAAGACGCCGCTTTTGCGCTCCATGGAGGCACTGCAAAAGCAGGCGCTGCGTGTGCTGCGCCTTATGGGACACAGCGATGTGCGCGCGGTGCGCACCACGGTCGGTGCAGAGCAGGAGTATTTTCTGATTGACCGTGCGCTGTACGAGCGGCGTCCCGACCTGATGTATACCGGCAGAACCCTGCTCGGTGCGCGCTCTCCCAAGGGGCAGGAGCTGGACGACCACTATTTCGGCAGTATCAAACCCCGCGTCAAGGCGTATATGGAGGAGCTGGACGAGGAGCTCTGGAAACTGGGGATTGCCGCCAAAACCGAACATAACGAGGCGGCGCCGGCACAGCATGAGCTTGCGCCCCTGTTCACCACCACCAACATTGCCGCGGATCACAATCAGCTGATGATGGAGCTGATGCAGCGCATTGCCGAAAAGCACGGGATGGTCTGCCTGCTCCACGAAAAGCCCTTTGCCGGGGTCAACGGCAGCGGCAAACACAATAACTGGTCTCTGTGCACCGACACGGGAATCAACCTTCTTGAGCCGGGCGAAACGCCGTTTGAAAACGCGCAGTTTCTGCTGTTTCTGTCCGCCGTCATCCGTGCAGTGGACGATTATCAGGCACTGCTCCGGATTTCGGTCGCGGGCGCCGGCAATGACCACCGCCTGGGCGCGGATGAAGCGCCGCCCGCCATTCTTTCGGTCTACCTTGGCGAGGAGCTGATGGAAATTCTGGATGCCATCGAGCATGACGGCAGCTACGGCGGACGTGAGAAGCAGAATCTGCGCATCGGCGTGCACGTTCTGCCGCGCATCCCCTGCGACTCCACAGACCGCAACCGCACCTCCCCCTTTGCCTTTACCGGAAACAAGTTCGAATTCCGGATGCTGGGCTCTTCCGCCTCCATTTCGGACGCCAATACCATCCTCAATACAGCCGTCGCCGAGGAACTGCGCCGGTATGCGGATGCACTGGAAGCAAGCGATTACATCAAAGAGGATATTCACGAGATCATCAAGGCGGCAATCCGCGACCACAGACGGATTCTGTTCAACGGCAACGGCTATGACGGCAGTTGGGTGCGGGAAGCGGCAAGACGCGGACTGGACAATCTGCCCTCCACGCCGGACGCGCTTGCGCACCTGATGGATCGGAAAAACGTGGAACTGTTCACCCGCCATGGGGTATTCAGCGAGAGCGAAATGCATGCCCGCATGGAGATCATGGAGGAAAACTACGCCAAGGTGATCGCCATCGAAGCGCAGACCCTGACCGAAATGGTGCAGAAGGATATTCTGCCCGCGGTCTCCTCCTTCACCGACAGGCTTGCGAACAGCGTTATGCACCAGAGCGCCGTGTTCGGGCAGGGGAGCGCCGCCTATGAGCGTCGCACTGGGGAACGCCTGGTGGCGCTGAAAGCACAGATGCTGGAAGCATTGGATCATCTGTATGAGGAAGCCGCGGCTGCCGCCGCGCAGACCGACAACGCCGCCGCAGCGACGGCATATCAGGCGCACGTGCTGCCTGCCATGGAGGCACTGCGCGTTCCCGTCGACCAGGCGGAGGTCCTGGTCGCAACCGACTACTGGCCTTATCCCTCCTACGGCAGACTGCTGCAGGGGGCAAAATAAAAGGGTATCGCCGCGCATTGTGACGTGTGGCTGCACCGCGTTTTGCGCGGCGCAGCGTTGTACGGTTGGAATGGTGCGGTGAAGCCGAAAGAGAAAGGGGAACTTATATGAAGCGATTCGGAATCGGAACAGCACTCCTCTTGGCGCTTTTGCTCTTCTTGGCGGCGTTCTGTGCCTGCTCGGGAGGAAAGAAGGACGAGGAAACGACAGGGGGGAACACGACGGCTACGGAGACGGGCGGACAAGAGGATACCACAGCTGCGGAAGAAACCACAGCCGCCGAGGAAACCACGGGCGGCACGGAGCCGGGAAAACTGGAGGATGAAGGAAACCTGTTTCTGTCTGCCTTCACCGTTTATTGCCCGGCGGATGCACCCGCATGGGAACGCAACGCCTCCAAAGCGCTGGTTGCGGCAATTGCCGACCGGCACGGCGTGACGCTTGCGCTGAATACCGATGCGGGGCAGCGCACCGAAGGTGAAATCCTTGTCGGGCGGTACGCCCTGGAGGAGTCTTTGCGGACCGCGGACTACGCAAAGCTCGGCTGTAACGGTTATGCCGTCTTTACCGCCGGAACCAAGGTGATCGTCACCGCTACCATGGATGCAGGCTACACCGCTGCCGCTGCGGCACTGGCGGAAAAGGCAGAAAAGGACGGGGAAATCCTCCGCCTTGCCAAAGACTGCGCCCTCACCGTCGAAGAGCATCTTTCGACCGTGACTCCCGACACAAACCGGCACCTGCGTGTCGACCTTGCGGATGTCAATACCGGCTATGACGTCTATCAGGTGCCCGCCTCCCATTCCTATGGCTACCGCTACGGACCGTCCGTCATTGTCAACCCGGACGGATCCATGGACGCGTGGTTTGCCACCACCGGACACGGCACGCAGTGGGACTGGATCAGCTACCGCCATTCCGAGGACGGCAAAACCTGGAGCGAGGAGAGGGTTGTCCTGCAGCCGACGCCGAACGGTCTGGACCATTGGTCCTGCTGTGACCCCGGCGTGATCTATTTCAACGGATATTACTACCTGGGCTATACCTCCACCGTCAACAAAAATCAGAAGGATAACTGCGTGTTTGTCGCGCGCTCCGAAAATCCGGACGGACCGTTCGAGAAGTGGAACGGCAACGGATGGGGCGGAGATCAGCCGCAGCCGATTGTCTACTTTGACGAAGAAACCGAACTGTGGGGCGCCGGAGAGCCGAGTTTTGTGGAACTCAACGGCACACTCTACATATACTATACATGGGACGGCTCCGACGGCAGAAAGACCTATGTTTCCACCGCCGATGCCACCGATGTCAACTGGCCCGCAACCATGACCCTCCGCGGGGAAGCAGTCGGTGCCGGCACCAACGATTCCATTGATGTCAAATATGTGGAAGAGTACGGCAAATTCCTTGCCATCTGCACCGACCAGCGCCTGGGCGCCAACAGCTATCTTCTGTTTTTGGAGTCGGACGATGGACTGACCTTTGTGCCGACGCAGATCTGCAAGAAGAACGTGATCTGGTATTGCCACAACTCCGGTATGTCGGGGACGCGGAACGGTCATATTGCCAAAGATACCCCCACCTTTGCCGGTTACGCGTACGGTGAGGGCTGGGGCATCTGGAATACACGCTTCCAGGACATCACGGTCAGCCTGGGCGATCAGCCCGATCTTTCCGAAAAGAACGGACAAAATCAGCACCTTGCCTCCGGGCGCGACGGGCGCACCTCCGATCAGTTGGAGCCGATTGCCATCACCGCAAAGGACAACGAGATTCTGCGGGTGCCGGCTTCCAACGCAAGCGCGCGTCTCAAAATCTACAGATGTACGACCTTCCAGGACGCGTGGACGGCGCTTTCGTCCACGGAAATGAAGGATGTGACCTATACCGACTATGACCCGAACGTCGTGGAATGTGTGGACGGCACCGCAAAGATCCGTGTGGTCGGCGTGGGGCAGACGGTCATCACCGTCCATTGGAAGGGAATGATTACTTATGTATGCGTTATCGTTGTGCCGGATCAGTCCACGGATCTGGAAAGCCTGACGCCTCTGATTCGTGACAGCTTTGTTTTGGACCGTGACATGACGGCAAGCTATCTGCCGCAGATCAAGGGCATCGCCCGCTATGCCAACGGTTCCTTTGCGGAGGTCTACGGGAATATGGCAACCTATACCGGATACGATTCGCAGGTGGTGCGCGTGGATGCAAAGGGCATTCTGCACGCGGTTGCCAACGGCGAAACGGATGTGACTGTCGCCATGGAAGGCAAATCCTTTACCGTTCACGTCAAAGTAATCGGCAAGGCAGCGCCGCGCGATTACACCGATCTGACCTTTGAGGACGGCAGCCATGCCATGGATATCATCAAGCCGGGGAACAATACCGAATTGTCCGTTGCGGACGGCGCTCTGAAATTGACCCCCACAAAGCCCTTGGATCCGTTTGTCTATCTGAACTACGGAACGGCGGGATATGACGCTGCGGACTATGTGTCCGTGACTCTGACCTATATGATTCCCAAAGAGGCTTCCGCCAGGAGCTTTACCGGTCAGATTTTCTTCTGCACCGGGGACTTCACGGAACCCGCTGAGTCGCGTTCACAGAAGTATACGCTGATTGCGGACGGGGAGTGGCATACCGTGACGGTCAGACTGGCAGATAAGCCGGGTTGGCAGGGTGTTATCAATCAGATCCGCCTGGATTACTTTGATTCCTGCAAGGAGGGAGACGTGATGTATATCCGCTCCATCGTCCTGGATTCTGCCGCGTAAATCAGGAGGGGTTCTGTCGACTCTGTAAAAATGAAGGCGACCGGTTTGTACAAAATGACGGAACAGGAAGCCGTGATTTGCGCAAGTACGAGCAATTTTTGAATGTTTATAGTTTATTCATTTCTTTGCTTTATTGTGTTCATATAATGGGTGTACTATACACATACCAAATCGGGCAGGTGATTCTGCCCGCAAAAAATGAATTGGAGGTTTTTTCAATGAAAAAGATTTTAGCAATTGTTCTTTCATTGGCTATGGTCCTGTCCCTGGGTGTGATGCTCGTTTCCGCTGACACCGTGGATGGCTGGAAGGCAGTCGGTGAAGTAGCCGCAGACTTCGGCGGTGACAAGGTGAGCCAGTTGGTCATGGACGGTGACGTTTCCGATTGGCAGACTGCAGGATTCACGGAAGTGACACTTGATAAGTACAACTTCGCTGCGTGGGTAGGTTCCGTTTCCGATGACTGGAAGATTTCCATGTACTTTACATCCGATGCAAAGAACTTCTACCTTGCATTCAAGATTTACGATCCCGAAGTAATTGCCAACGAAAAGGGCGGATACCAGAAGGGTGACGCATTCCAGATTCAGCTTGACTTCAACCAGCTCTGCGGCAAGACCGAAGGTTTTGACCGTGCGGTATTCTACTCCTTCGGTTATCAGGAAGACGGCGTCATTGATATGACCGTACAGTGCATCTATGATAACAACTCCGAAATCGACTACGTGATCAGAAGCGACGGCGAATTGGAGCCGACCACGAATGACGAGCGCACTGATGCGGAATTTGCAAGCCACAAGATTCAGGGCGGTTGCAAGAAGATGGAAGACGGAAGCGGCTGGATGGCAGAAATTGCAATGCCTCTCCAGATGCTCTTCAACGACGTCAAGACCAAACTGCAGTACGGCGAAGCGTATGATTCCAGCACCATGGATTTCAAGTTCGACGCTGATCATCCGCTGATTCTGAACATGCTGATCTGTTACCTGGACTATGGTACAATCACCGCTGATGATGGCAGCACTTCCGTTGGAATCGTGAACGCAATCGGCACCTTCAATTCCAATCCGGTTGGCGATGATGGCTGGTTCCCGGAAAACTCCGGCGCTACCCTGAAGCTGAACGGTGAGGCTGAGATTGAAGTCCCCACAGAGGGCGAGACCACAAAGGGTGAGGAAACCACCGTTGGTGAGGTTACCACCAAGGCTGACGATACCAAGAAGAATGAGGGCACCACTGCTGCGGCTGGCGAAACAACTGTTGCAGGTTCCTCCGAGGAAACCACCAAGGGTTCCGAAAAGAAGAGCGGCTGCGGAAGCGTTGTCGGCGGTGCACTGGCACTGATTGCTACCATTTCTCTGGCTGGCGTTTGCCTGAAGAAGAAGGACTAAGTCCGTCTGTATATCTTCTGTTCTGACAACGGAACAGTGAATGCATAACATAAGAGGGCGCGAACCGAAAGGTTCGCGCCCTTGCTTTTGTAGCAGCCGAAAGAGGAAAAAGCGGAGGAAGTCGGTGAAACAGGGAAAGATTAAATGTCGGCGTCCTTGATATACTGACTGCCGTGCTCCGCAATAAACACTTTTCGCGCCGAAAGATCATCGCCAAGCAGCGTTTCAAAGATCCACTCCGTCCGTTTGGCATCGGTGGGAGTGACGGCGATCAGCCGGCGCGTGCGGGGATCCATGGTTGTGCGGGACATCATTTCCGGTTCGTTTTCGCCAAGACCCTTTGACCGGTGCATGGTGTACCTCTTGTTGCCCAATTTCCGCAGAATATCCGCTTTCTCAAATTCGTCATACGCAAAATAAGTTTCGTCCTTGGTTTTGATTTCAAACAGGGGCGATTCGGCAATAAAGACCCGTCCCTTTTCCAGAAGGGTAGGGAGCAGGCGGTAGAACAGTGTCAGGAGCAGCGTGCGGATCTGGAACCCGTCCTCGTCCGCATCGGTGCAGATTATGATTTTCGACCACCGCAGCAGATCGTAGTCAAAGGCGGCAAGGTCGGTCTTGATCTTTCCCTTGATCTCAACCCCACAGCCGATGACGCGTAACAGGTCAGTGATGATGTCGTTTTTGAAAATCCGCTCGTAATCCGCCTTCAGGCAGTTCAGTGTCTTTCCGCGAACCGGAATGATCGCCTGAAACTCGGCTTTCCGTGCCAGCTTACAGGAGGTCAGCGCAGAGTCGCCCTCCACAATGTACAGCTCCCGCACGTTGGGATCCTTGGAGCGGCAGTTGACGAATTTTTCCACGCGGTTGCCGATGTCCAATGTCCCGGTCAGCTTTTTCTTGACGTTGAGCTTGGTTGCCTCCGCCGTTTCACGGCTCCGCTTGTTGACCAGCACCTGATTGGCAAAGATTTCGGTCTCGGTGGGGTGCTCCAGAAAATAAATATCCAACTGCTGCCGCATGAAGTCGTTCAGGGCTTCATAGATAAAGGTGTTGGTGATGGACTTTTTGGTCTGGTTCTCGTAGGACGCCATGGTAGAGGAGCTGTTGATGACAATGACCAAACAGTCCGCAATGTCCGCAAAGGTAATGCGCGCTTCGGTTTTGTTGTATTTGCCGGCATTCCGCAGGTATTTGTCGATTTCATAGGTAAAAGCGCTCTTGACCGCACGGTCCGGCGAGCCGCCGTACTCCAAAAAACTGGAGTTGTGGTAGTATTCCATCATTTTGACGGTATTGGAGAAGCAGAAGGAGATGTCCGCCTTCAGCTTGTACTCCGGCTTGTCCTCCCGATCACGCCCCTGCGTTTCCAGATGCCAAAGCACCGGAGATGTCAGACTGTTCTCCCCGACGGTTTCCGTGATGTAGTCGGAAATGCCGTTTTCATAGAAGAATTCCTGTTCCTCCGCCTTGCCTGCCTTGTCCATGATGCGCAGAACAAAGTGCACCCCTGCGTTGACCACCGCCTGCCGGTGCAACACGTCTTTGAAGAATTCGGGCGGAATGGCAACGTCGGTAAAAACTTCCCGGTCGGGGCGCCAGCGAATGACCGTCCCGGTCGTCTTCTCCTTCGGACCGAGCGGGCGCTCTTCCAGTTCGCTGATCGGTTCGCCGCGCTTGAAATGAATCTGACGCATAAATTTCCCGTCGTACGAGGTGACATCCATGAATTCCGAGCTGTACTGCGTGGCGCAGGCGCCCAAACCGTTCAGACCCAGGGAATATTCGTAGGCGGACTTGCCTGAGTTGTTCTCGTATTTGCCGCCCGCATAAAGCTCGCAGTAGATTAAGAACCAGTTCCATTGCTGTTCCTTCTCGTTCCACCCGAGCGGCACCCCTCTGCCGCGATCGATGACCTCAATGGTGTGGTCGGGCCAGACGGTGGTCGTAATGACGTTTCCGTGCCCCTCGTGCGCTTCATCCACGGCATTGGCAAGAATTTCAAAGTAGGAGTGCTCGCACCCCTCCAGTCCGTCCGAGCCGAAAATAACCGACGGACGTTTCCGGACACGGTCCGCGCCCTTCAGGGCTGTAATACTGTTGTCGCCGTATGCTTTCTTTTCCTGTGCCATCCGATCCACTCCTTTGTTTCCGTTCTTTTCCTTATCCATCATAACATAAAACGACGCATTTGTCAAGCACTCACCCGCCCCCCGCGCGGGCAGAGAGCTGCGGTTTTCACAGAAAATTCAGATTGGTTGTTGACAAGTACACAATTTCGTGGTACAATAAAACCAGTAAAACCGTCTCGGGGCGTCCGGTCACGGTCAGCCCCGGTTTGATACAGTCCGACACAGGAGGAGAGAAGTAAAAAATGGATATCATTACGTATATGTGGTTTCTCTTGGCGATTTTTGCCTGTATGATTTTCTCGTTGGTTGCCAGTGCAAAGGTGCATTCTGCCTACGCCAAGTATGCAAAAGTTATGTGCCGTTCCGGCGCAACCGGATACGATACGGCAACGCGCCTGATGCGTGCCAACGGCGTTACGGGCATTGCCGTGGGGCGGATCAGCGGAAACCTGACCGACCATTACCACCCGTCCAAACAGATCGTCAATCTGTCCGAAAGCACCTACGGAAACAGCTCGGTCGCGGCAGTCGCAGTCGCGGCACACGAAATCGGACACGTCATGCAGAAGCAGGAGGGCTACCTTTTTTATCGCGTCCGCACTGCGCTGGTTCCCGTTGTGAACTTCGGTTCCTGGCTTGCCATGCCCCTGGTGCTGATCGGACTTCTTTTGGATCTGTTCGCTTTCAGCACCAATCCCGACGTCGGATTCTATGTCGCCATGGTAGGCGTTCTGCTGTACGGCAGTGCATTCCTGTTTGCCCTGGTGACTCTGCCGGTGGAGTTGGATGCAAGCCGACGCGCCGGCAAAATGCTGGTTGCGGAGGGTATTCTGACCCAGGACGAGCTGCCGGGTGCCAAAAAAGTTTTGTCCGCGGCAGCGCTGACCTACCTGGCGTCGCTCCTGACCTCGCTGGTCTATTTCCTGCGTTTTCTGCTTTACGTGCTTGCCATCTTCGGCAGACGCCGCAGAGACTGAGTGCCGCAAGGGAATCCGACCGTAACCAACCGCAAAAAAAATCGCCGCTGTGTGCACCCGCAAGGATGTCCACGGCGGCATTTTTACTTTCTGATTGAGGATAGATAATAACTGAAAAAATCAATCCGCTCCCCCGGCGAAACAGCAAAGGGTTCGGATTATATTGTTTTGGTGGAGCATAGGGGATTCGAACCCCTGACCCCAACACTGCCAGTGTTGTGCGCTCCCAACTGCGCTAATGCCCCGTCGTGCTTATAGTATATCATAAAATGGAAATTTGTCAAGTCCTATTTCCGAAAAAAACAAAAAATCTCCGTGCAAAACAGATGACGACGCGGGGAGAAAAAAGGAATATGCAGAAAAAACAGGGAATTGCGGCTGCTGTCTTTACAAATGCACAAAGGTGTGCTATAATAGGGACAGTTCAAATAAACGGAGGACGAAAAGAGCATGTTACCGAATCCACTTTTCTGGAAAGTTCACATGTATGGGATCATGATTGCCGTTGGTGTTCTTGCGGCGTTTCTTGTCCTGTACGGCTATGGAAAAAAGCTGAAAATCAATTCCAAACTCTTGGATTTTGTTTACTATGATGCCATTGTGTCGATTGTGCTTGGCTTCGGCTGTGCCGCGCTGACGCAGGCGTTTTATGATTATCTGGAACACCCGGAAAATGGATTTCACCTGAGCGGCGGTATCACCTTCATGGGTGGCATGGTGGGCGGAACGGCACTGTTCTTCCTGTTTTACGCACTGTTCCGCAAATTCCGCCAAGGGACGCACTTTTCCGATGTGCTCTCACTGATTCCTTGCTGTATCCTGGTTGCGCACGGATTTGGGCGGATCGGCTGCTTCTTTGCCGGCTGCTGCTACGGCAAAGAGACGGATTTCTTCCTTGCCGTCAAGTTCCCCAATCTTCCCAACCCCGTTCACCCGACCCAGCTGTACGAGGCGGCATTCCTGTTTGTCATGTTCGGAGTCTGCTCGGTGCTTCTGCTGCGCTACCACTACCGGCACAACATGAGTCTTTATATGGTTTCCTACGGTATATTCCGTTTTCTGATTGAGTTTCTGCGTGGCGATGACCGCGGCAAGTTTCTCGGCGTTCTGTCGCCGTCGCAGTTCTGGTCGATCCTGACCGTCATCGGCGGCGTTGTGTTGTACTTCGTCATGCGCCGCGTGTACGCAAAACGGGATGCGGAAAAAGCGCAGGAAGAAGCAAACGCAGAATCCCAAGCAACCGAAAACGCCTCTCCCGCAGAGAACGGCTGACGCGATTTCAAACCTCATCAATACCGAAAAGCTCCTATCCGCAACGGACAGGAGCTTTTTTTCACCCGCTTTGCCGTAACTGCATATGCTGTACGGAAAGAAGGTGAGAGCATGAAAAAGATTGACGGCGAACGGTTCCGTGTGGCAATCTACGGCTACGGAAATCTGGGGAAGGGTGTGGAAGCGGCGGTGATGCGCGCGGCAGATCTGGAACTCGGCGGTGTTTTTACGCACCGACCAGACCAGGTACGCACGCAGGCACTGTCCGCGGTCTACCCGGCAGATGCGTTTGCGTCGTATGCGGCGGAATTTGACGCGGTGTTGCTCTGCGCAGGGAGTGAGCGGGATCTCCCGCGGCTGACCCCGGCGCTCTCTTCGGTCTGCAACACCATCGACAGCTTCGATACCCATGCAACCGCGCAGGCGCATTTCGGTGCCGTGAACGCCGCGGCACAGGCGAGCGGGCATTTGTCGCTGATCGGCGCCGGATGGGATCCCGGTGTGTTCTCCGTCATGCGCCTGCTCGGGGAAGCCGTCCTGCCGGACGGCGAGGGAGCAACCTTCTGGGGGTGCGGCATCAGCCAGGGGCATTCCGAGGCGGCACGTCGCGTGCCCGGCGTCCTGGATGCCCGTGCCGAAACCGTACCGGACCCGCAGGCGCTTGCCGATGCCAAGGCAGGGGAGCGCTGTTATGCGCAACACAGGCGGATCTGCTCCGTTGTGGCTGCGCCGGACGCCGACCGGGCGCGCATTGCCGCGCAGATTCGCGCCATTCCGCATTATTTTGCCGGGCAGCAGACCGAGGTGCGGTTTGTTACCCCGGAGCAGTTGCCGCAGGGGTATCCGCACGGGGGATATGTGTTCCGGAACGGCACGGCGGGTGGATTCGGACAGCAGCTGTTCTGCCGCCTCCGCCTCGGCGACAATCCCGCCTTCACCGGCAGTGTCATGACCGCCTTTGCCCGTGCCGTCTGCCGCATGCATCGGCGCGGCAGAACCGGCTGCCTTCTGCCGTTTGACATCGCGCCGATTGACCTGGTGCCTTTTCCGCCTGACGCGGTGTGGCGGTGTTACTGAACACTGTCCGCGGCGGGTGATGCCTCAGGCATACTTTTCTGCGCAGGCAAAAGGTTGGTCATGCTCTTGAGTCCGATTGCCAGTGTGGACAGATTGTGCAGCAGCGCCGATGTGGCAGGGGGAAGCACGCCGACAAGACCCAACACGATCAGCGCAGTATTGAAGGACATGATGCGGCGGTAATTGCCGTGGATCCGTTTCATGGCGGCAACGGAGAGCTGTTTCATGGTGATCAGTGCGGACAGATCGTCCGTGGTAATGGTGACATCGGCAATCTCGCGCGCAATGGCGGCACCGCTGTTGACGGCAATGCCGACGTCTGCTTCCGACAGCGCGGGTGCATCGTTGACGCCGTCCCCGATCATGATGACTTTGTGCCCCTCACCGCGCATGGTGCGCACAAATGCGGCTTTGTCCTCGGGCAGAACCTCGGAGTAGTAGCGATCCACGCCGACTGCCACCGCAACCGCACGCGCGGTACGGTCGCTGTCGCCCGTCATCATGACGATGTGGGAGAATCCGGCGCGGCGCAGACCGTCAATCACCGCCGGCGCTTCCGGCTTGATCGGATCCTCGATCAGCAATACCGCAATCAGAACGCCGTCCTCCGCCATATAGAGGTGCGAACAGGTGTCCGGCAGTGCGTCGAATTTTTCCCGGTCGGGAATGACGCAGTGCTCGTCCTCAAAAATATAGTGGTGGCTGCCGATTGCCACGCGGTGCCCGTTGACCATGCCCAGAATGCCGTGCGCAACGATGTATTCCACCGACGAATGGCACTCCTCGTGATCAATGCCGCGCCTTGCCGCCTCATTGACGACCGCCAGAGCGATGGAGTGCGGGTAGTGCTCCTCCAGGCAGGCGGCAACGCGCAGGATTTCGTTTTCCTCCCGTCCGGTGAAGGGAACGATGCCGGCAAGATGCGGAGTGGCATAGGTCAGCGTACCGGTCTTGTCAAAGACAATGGTATCCGCCGCCGCAACCGCTTCCAGGAACTTGCCGCCCTTGAAGGAGATATGGTGCAGATTGCCCTCGCGCATGGCAGACAGCACGGCAACCGGCATGGACAGTTTGAGCGCGCAGGAGTAATCCACCATCAGGATGGCGGTCGCCTTGACGGGATTGCGCGTGATCAGGTAGGTCAACAGCGTTGCGCCGAGACTGTAGGGGACCAGCTTGTCCGCCAGATGAGATGCCTTGTCCTCGGTTGCTGATTTGAGCTTTTCGGATTCCTCGATCATGTGGACAATCCGGTCGTAGCGTCCGTCGCCGGCTGCTTTTTCGATCCGGACCGTGCATTCGCCGTCCTCCACCACCGTGCCGGCATACACCGGAGCGCCGACGGATTTGCGGACCGCACAGGACTCTCCGGTCATGGATGCCTGGTTGACCGACATCTCTCCCGCCACGACTCTGCCGTCCAGCGGGATCATATGCCCGGTGCGTACCACAACGCAGTCGCCCGTGCGGACCTCGCCGATGGGGGTGAGCACCTCCGTGTCGCCCACCTTCAGCCAGACCTTGTCCGCGCCCAGTGACATGGTGCTTGCCAGATCCGCCACGGATTTGCGGTGTGTCCAGTCTTCCAGTAATTCACCGATCCGCAATAAGAACATGATGGAGGAAGCCGTGTCGAAATCGCCGCGGATCAACGAGACCGTGATCGCCGTCGCATCCAGCACCGGCACCTCGATTTTTCCGCGCAAAAGACATTTCAGCCCCTTCCATATATATCTGACGGCGTTGAATACGGTCAGCGCCATACGGATCGGTTGCGGCAGAAACCAGCGCCGCAGATAGCGGCGGGTGACGGTCAGGAGCAGTTTGTTCTGAAATTCGCGGTTCAGTGCCCGCCCCGTAT
>ERZ1106976.1759-NODE-1759-length-20732-cov-5.707501_pt1 | contig 20732 bp, 9 predicted proteins | sample MGYA00403687_ERZ1106976 | MGnify/ENA primary metagenome ERZ1106976 (study PRJEB35170, sample SAMEA104062446) | human gut metagenome | biome: human gut; feature: human-associated habitat; material: faeces | place: Denmark | collected 2013-02-22 ... | reverse complement strand
GATCTTACCTTGTTTTCCCCTCCCTCAAAGTCAAACGCCTGAATTGCCGAATTTCCTGCCGATACCGTAAACAGTACGGAGCATCCCTTGTCAAGTGCCACCGTCAGCAGTCCGCTTGCCGTTTCCGACCAGCCCTTTGTCTTGCACTTTACCATAACCGCCCCGCCATATCCGGAGGTAACTATTCCGTCTGTAGCACCCGAAATATCGATCGTTTCACCGAATATTCCGGTTCTTATGTCTAAGCTGCAGTCAACGATCGAAAGGTCGTTGCCGTATATGCCGGTTGACGATTCTATGTTCGTTCCCGCAAGCCCTGTTGTTGTTATACTGCATCTGTCGAAGCGGATCGTTTCTGCGTGTACGCCGTAATATTCAGCTGCTGCGGTAAATATCATATCGCTGAAATCAACACTGCCAATACTCTGTATAGCGTATGTATTTCCCGTTACTGTGAGATTCGGGCTGTCACCGCCGATAAACTCCATACTCATAGGAGTTACATCGTCATAGTCAAGGTGCGCCTGATATATCGCAAGCAGGTTTTCTGTAGTCGCCGTGTTACGTTTCGAAAGCGTAACATTTCCGTTTATGTTCACCTTAAGGCTGTTCGAGCTTACATACATCAGATATGCGTCAGCCGAGCCGTATCCGTCGCCTACGCCTATGCTGCTGAAATCGTCGGGCTTCACGCCGTTCATATCTCCTGCCGTAAGCGTAAGATTTTCAAACGTAATATCCGAAACGCTTTGCTTAACATACAGCATTATATTCTTTCCGACACCCGACAGCTTAAGACCGCTTTTGGTCACTGTCAGTATGCCTGTAGCGGTATCATACTCAAAGCCGCTTGCCTTGCCGCTGATAAACGTCTTGCTTTCGGTATCTATTATCGTGCTTGCACTGCCGTTTGAAACTGTCAGATAGCCGCTCATATCCTTTTCGGCTGTGAACGATACATTCTTCGACGGCATCGTGAACTTTCCGCCTTCAACCGTCACATCGTCCGTTGTCCACTCAAGATAACCGTCGGCTTTTTCCTTTACTGTGACCTCAGCACCGATTTTAGCCTTTTCCCTTGAACTTTCAACACCGTCAAGCGAGTAGATGACATAAACAGGAGTGATAGTACCCGTCAGCGTCATATCGGACTTGATTTCTTTTCCGATGACTGAATATCCGTTTTCGCCAAGCCATCCGCCGAACAGACAGCCGTCTGTATCAGGAGATGCCTCAAGCATATCAGCCGTGAACACCGTTCCGTAGTCAAACTTAGCTGTTTTATAGCTTTCGTAAACCTTGTTGGTATCAAGGTTTACAAGGCGGTAGGTTATTGTCATCTTTTTCAGCTTGTATGTTGCTTTGAACTCGGTCTTTATAATACCGTCGTCATTACCGAACGTTGTCGGAACGGCATTATCCCAGCCTGCAAACTCATAGCCCTCTGTGCCTGTCGGTACAGGAATATCCGACAGTGAGATTGCGTCGCCGTATTTACCGGTTATCTCATAACGCACCGTACCGTCATCGAACTCACCGCTCATAGCATAGAACACCACGCTGTAGATTTTGTCGGTAGCTTTCCATACCGCCTTCAGCGTCATATTGCCCGTTACTCTGAACGATTCACCCGGCATCACATCCGCTGTGCCGTTACCGTCAAGGTCAAATCCGACAAGCTCATAATCGTTGTACTTATCATCCTTTAAAGCACCTGCCGTTGCACGATACAGATAGCCGTACTTTACCTTTACCGTTTCGTTTTCCGTGCCGTTGTCATAGTCAAACGTTACATCAAACTCCTTCGGCGTTCTGTTCCACCTTACAATTATAGTCTTGTAGGTCTTGCCGTCAATCGTTGTGTTTTCTTCGTTTATCGGCTCTTCCTTAAGAGTATATGTATAATACTCGTCATCATACTGTGCAAGCGCCTCAACTTCGGCATCATACTTTTTACAAAGCTCATCATATTCGGGTCTGTAGCCGTCAAACTCGGACTTTACCTCGTGTGAAACCTCCGCACCGTTCTCGTTGTAAATATAAACGTCATAGTTTATATAACAGCGTCTGTCGTTGGTGTTCCACTTCATATAGTAGGTACCGGGCTTCTTCACATTATCGTTACTGCCGATTCTGTTTCCGTCTGCGTCCACAAAATACGACAGCAGATATTCGGTAGTATATGTGTCCTCAGGTGCGAATGCGGAATATCCGTAAAGCGCCGTTGCAAAACGGTAACCGTCCTGTACAACCGTCCTTATCCTGTCAGTTTCTATTTCAGCGCCGTTTTCATCGGTATATCTGAATCCGCCGCCATCGTTTGCGATAAGCGTTATGTAGTGATACAGCTTCGCAGGAACTATCTCAAAGTACACGTTGCTTTCCGGCATTATGCTTATATCGCCGTTGTACCTTACAGTTTCGCCTGCCGTATAACCGCCTACCGTAACATCGCTCTTTATAAGCACATATGACGGCTCGTAGAACGAATCCTCGCTGTCGGGCTTCGGATTATCGGGAATGCTGTTTATAAGCCGGTCAAGCTCCTGCGGCAAAGGCTTGCCGTAAATAATGTCAAACTTTCTTTCGGTATAATCCGCAAGTCTTACCGTTACCGTGTACAGCTTTCGCTTCATCACAGGCTTCAGCCTCATATCGCCCTTGACGGTTATCTTTTCATCGGGAGCAATATCTGCCTTGCCGTCACCGTCAATATCCCAGCCGATAAGCTCGTTTTCCTTACTGCTGTTGATGTTGTCGATAAATGTATCCGGCACTCTGAACTCAGTGCCGTATTCAACATATCTTGCACCCGCATAACCGCTCTCGTTATAAATATCGACTATGCATCTTCTTACAAGATAATTTGCTTTGAGCATAATGCTGTAGGCCGTCGGGTACAGCTTTTCGTATTCAGCCCTGAACGACTGCAGATCTTCTTCACTGCCGTAGTTTACCGCAAGCGGCTTAGTCGTATCAAGACCGTGTACACTGCCGCTGTAACTGCTGTCATAGTATCTGTATGCCAGAGCGTCTTTCATATACATCTGGTATCTCATACCGTCCGCTCTGTCGATACCGAAGCTTGCAAAATGAGTAACGCTGTTCACAGACTGTTTATATCTGTCGAACATTTTTATATCGTCAAGATAATCTACCGCCCACAGTTCGCTTACCCATCTGTCATTTTCTGTGTCAAAGTATTCCACCGAGTACAGCTTCTGTGCAGTGTATGTGTTAAGCGTGATGGTCATATCATCGCTGAGCCAGTAGTACGGCTGTATCTCTGTATCAAACAGCGACTTATCATAGATATAGCCGTTTTTATCGCAGTAGGTCGAAACCGCAAGCGAATAGCCGCTTACATATCCGCCCTTGCTTACAGTTACCGTATCGACAATTTCCGTCCTGCCGTCAGCCGATACCGCAAACTTCAGCGTTGCGGTCTTATCCTTGTCTTCAAGAGGGAAGTCAACCCCCTTGCGATAATAATATACACCAATGTCGCCGATATGCTTTCTGCTGATATAAGCGCCCTTGTCAGCGTCATAGTACAGATTTTCCGTATCGGATGTGAACAGCAGATTCTGTCCTCCCGTATAGTAAAGGCGCAGTATACAGCTAAGCAAGCCGCTTGTATATCTGCTCGGAGCGTCGGGAGATACCGTGAGCGTTATCTTGCCGTCGTCGCTCTTGCTCACCTTGAAATACTTGCTGTAGCAGGCAGCCTTGAACTCACTGCTGCTCATCTGCCGTGTTACAATATCTCCTGTAGTTATATCAAGATATGTGCCTTGCGCAGGGATAAGTCCGTCTATCTCATAGACATTCGTATCCGTTTCCCGCAGTATTATGTCGGTATTGCCCTCAAGCGTCGGCTTATCCGCATATATATATTTGTCGCCTACGCTGAATAGTGGGAATTTGAACTGCTTTGCAAGCTCCGCCTTTTTCTTAAACAGCTTGCTTTCCGCAAATATCGAGATTTTTATATACACGCCCATTTCGAAGTATATTCCGCCTTGCAGCTCATGGTAATGTTCCTTCGGAGAAGCGTAGTATTTATTGTGTCGCATATCCTGCGAATGATAGTGCAGATAACCGTACAGGTCGGCATAAGCGCCTATTTCAAGTGCCGCACCGACACTTCCGAGATCATTAAGACCAAGAAGCGATACCGATACCTTACCCTCGATGCCCGCCTCAACGCCAAGATAGCCGTAAGCGTACATATCAAATATGTAACGGTCGTCGCCCGCCATTATAAATCTGTATACGTTTATAGATGACGGTTCCTTGATATTTCCTCTTATGCCAAGGCCCTTTGCCTGAAGCACCGATGCTTCCATACTGATACCCGCCGCAAACGAAACATTAACCACAAAGTTAAGCTCCGTCTTTATAGACAGCGGCAGTATAGGCATAAACGTTGCGCTGAAAAGGTTCACCTCGCATAGTCTTATGGCTCCGCCCTTGTTTTCGAGCATTTCACGCACGTCTTTTATGATATTTCCGCTTTCCTTATCCTCGCCGTTCATTATGGCTTCTATCTCAACGGAAACATCTCTCTTTTCTTCTTTATCCTGCTGCTTATCGTCCTCTTCCTCATCTGCCGAGCAGACCAGTATCTTGAATGTTACATCCGTCTGCGACAAGGGCAGGAACTTCACGTTGAAGTCACGCTTTAAGCTGAGAGTGCCGCCTACGCCTATGATAAGGTATTCGCTGATGCTTACCTCAGCCTCCAGCTTCACCTTGTTTTTAAGCGTCATCTCATAGCTGAATGTGATGTTGAGCGCCGTCCAGTCCTGCTCATTCGGGAAACCGTTTATACATTTGAAATTAGTATTCTTCGCCGTACCGACCTTAGCGCTGATTGTAAGCCCTTCGAGAAGCTCCTTTACATTCAGCTTTATCTGCTTGTCGTTCCAGTTTACCCCGTCCATATATGTGTTGGACATAAGTTCAAACGGCGCATTGCCGTCACCAAGCTCCCTTACCGTCTTGCTGTCATATACGGCGGCGGCAAGCATATATGTAAGCTGCTGTGTTCCTTCGCTTTCATAAAGCTGTTCTACCAGCTTTTCGGTATCTATCGCCTCGGCAAGCACATCGTTTTCGACATACTTTTCCTTGAAGTAAATATCAAGTTCTTCGTATATATCGTCAACATCACTGCCTACCGTAAGTATCTTGTATTCATCGCCGAAAAGCTCATATGACACAACGTTCAGATAGCTCGGCTCTTCGGCATCGTCAGCGAATATTACCGTACCCTCGTGTATCGAGAGCGCCTCGAATTCACTGCATGACATATAGATATGCTCGTTGTCGTCATCTTCTCTTATCCGGCTTTTCGGGATAGTAACTATGCCGTCTTTAAGCTTTACGTTGTTTGTTTCTTCCCGGTAGATAAAAAGCGTAATAGTTCTTATCTTCTCGTCAGGCATAATGTCGGAATTGATACCGTCAAACCGTACCCCGTTATCTATAAGGCTCAGCACATATGCGCCGCCTTCCGTCCAGTTGATAACAGGCTTTACAGTGTATACTCCGCTGCCTGTATTTTCAACTTTGAGCAGCGGCATTTCACCGAACTGATTTTCGATACTGATAACGTCCTGCAAATTATCGTCCGTTATGCTCTGTGATGAGATAAGCGAGAATGAAAAGTCCTCAGGCGCGTCCGATATGGTTATCTCGTTGTATTCAGGCGTTTCCGGCTTTATCTTATCCTCATCATATCCCGCATAAAGCGTTATATCACGATTTACAGGCTCGTCCTCATAGAACGGTGTCGAACACTGCTTGTCAAGATACCAGCCGTTATTGACAGCGTTTTTCTTTATCGCTTCGGGGAGCCTGCCTATAGTTTCTCCGGCGGCAAGCGTAACGCTGTCTATCTTATTTCCGCCCAGCGTATCATATGTAACAGTTACGCTGTCGGCGGTTTTACCTGCCGTTACCCGTGCGGTAAACGTCTTTTTCGCGCCGCCTGCGGTAATATCCTTTGCAACCGTCACATCTGCGGTATCAGCCGCAGCTTTGCCGATTTCCTCTGCGGCAACATCAAGCGGCAGTGCCGTCAAAAGCAAAGATACGCACAGCAGCGAGGCGAGCATTTTCTTTGCTTTCTTCCTGTTAAGTGCAAAAAGTGCCGCAGCGCATATTACCACCGATATAAGCGGCACGGTCGGGTTTATCCTTCCGTCTGTCGAAGGATTATCCGGAGTCGCTTTTACCGCAGAATACACGCTGTCATACTTCAGCGTTCCTCCCGCAAGAAGCTCCGTTTCACCGCCGCTCACACTTCCGCTTTTAAGCTCATAGCCGTCCGGTGCCGTAATATCGTAAGCAATATCGACAAGCCTGCCCGTACTGCCGTTTCTGATCTCAAGCGTTAACGCTATATCCTCATCCGCCGTATATTCTTCCTTGTCGGTTTTCAGCTGTACCGACAGCGCCGCCGCTTCTGCGGCTGATACCGCAAAGGTGACCGCCGACATTATCAGCGTCAGCGCAAAGAATAACGACAGGATGGTTTTGCATCGTTGCTTTGTTTTCTTCTTCATAAATGCCATATAAATACCACCCTTCCTCAGATTGCCGCTATAACCGCCATAATAAGCGGTTAAACCGACAGTTCTTCATACTATGATTATACAGCAAATTATTTCCTTATTTCGCTAACTTGCAAAATTGTAAGAAAAAAGATTTTTACTGTCTGAAAGCAAAACCGTTGCAACAACCGCACGGCTTTGCTTTTCTCAAAAATGTACAAAATCGACCTGATAATTTGTCTATTTTGTGCATTTTGCTTAAATCAGATTGACTTTTGTGGTAAAAACTTGTATAATGAATTTGGTAATCTGTGTAATTCGGAGGACTTTATATGAGCTTTTTTGATAAAGACGGAAACAGCCGACACGACTGGAATATATTTCTCGACAACTTCCCCACTATAGGTGTTTTCAAGCTGCCGCACGATTCGAATAAGGCGTATTACGATAAAAACGTTGCCTCTATGCTCCATATAGAAGGCGATAATATGAGCAAGGACAGCTTCTACGCACTGCTTGACAGCCTTAACGAGAATCAGATAGAAGGCTACAAGAACATATATATGTATACCGCCGGCGGCGAAACAAGCTATATAAAAATCAAGATCGTATATGACACGGATTATATGCTCGGCTTCGTGCAGGACGTAACACAGATAATGGAGGCTCGTTCACACAAGGATAACGCTAAGGAATATGATATGCTCACAGGTATGTATACCCGTGACTACTTCATAAAACGTGTACGCAGTATGCTCTCAGAGATCAGCGGTACCGCCCAGTGCTGTATGGCGGCGATACACATCAACGGCATAGAGCGTGTAGACAGCGAGCTGAACTACGATAAGACCGCACTGTGCGTCGCAACTGCGGCAAATGCGATAAAACGCTTTGCTTCCGATAACGTTATAATCGGCGTAAAAAGCTATAAGGATTTTCTTGTTTTTTTCAGGCAGATGACAAAGTCGGAAATTTCCGACATTATGAAAAAGATGTACGATGCCGTTGCACGTTGCAAGCTGACCGATGAATTCGGCGAAACCATCGAAACTCGGAGCGAAGCATATACGATAACCGCAGGCTACTGCTGGTATCCCTCGCAGGCGGCTACTATAGATATGATGATAAACTATGCCGATTTTGCCCTTTTCAGAGCAAAGGCACTCGGCAGTATAAAAAGAGAGTTCTCAGCAGAGGAATATGTAGCCGAATGCAACAGCTATTCGGATTCAAAGCTCCTGACAGGACTTATTGACGATAACGATTTCAGCTACTGCTTCCAGCCGATAGTGTCTACCGTTGACGGCTCCGTTTACGCTTACGAGGCGCTTATGCGCCCGAAAAATTCGTCACCTCTTGAGATACTCAGGATAGCAAGAGAACACGGCAGGCTTTATGATATCGAACGGCTCACATTCGAAAACGTTCTGGAGATAATCTCCGCAAACCGTGCCCGTTTCGGCGAAAAGAAGATATTCATAAACTCAATACCCGATAGTATGATTACGGAGTACGATTTCAACAGGCTCTGCGAAAAATACGGGAATATCATGCCACAGCTTGTTATCGAGTTTACCGAGCAGGCAGATCTTACAGGTGACAAGATAGCAAGCCTGCGTCATCTTTTCAAGTCGAAGGGCTGTATGATAGCCATTGACGATTACGGAAGCGGATACTCCAACACTGCCGCTGTGCTGAGCCTTCAGCCCGATGTCATAAAAGTTGACCGCTCCCTTATAACCGACATCAACACAAACGTAAAGAAACAGCACTTCCTCACAGGCATCATTGATTTTGCAAGGCTGAACAATATAAAGGTGCTTGCGGAGGGTGTCGAAACCTATGACGAAATGAGCGTCACCATCCGCAGAGGTGTAGATTACATTCAGGGCTTCTATACCGCAAAGCCGCAGAAGGAGATCGTTCCCGATATACCCGACGCTGTCGCCGAGCAGATGCGTATGCTCAATATGTGCCGCCCCGAAATAAAAAAGGCTCGTGATTACATCGTCCACGACGGTTGCGAGGAGCATCTCGACATAGAAAAAATGCTTTCAGACAGATACACAGGAGTTATAGTTGAAAGTGCCGTTGCACACCTTTACGCAAACGGCTGTGATGTTATGTCGTTTGTTATCAAGACCGCAGACGGCTCAAAGTCGCACATAATACTCGAAAATGCCAACATAAAAGGCGCTCTGCGCCAGTGCATACGTCTTGGTGAAAATTCTGACACCACGCTCGAAATAAAAGGGACCGATTCGCTGAGCTATGACGGAATATCCGTTCCCGACTCATCAAAGCTTCTTATAACCGGCAACGGCAATCTCTACATTGACTCCTACCGTAATGACGGTTGCTGTATCGGCAGCAGCTATAACGATACCTTCGGTGAGATTACGATAGATATTAACGGCAATGTTGAACTGCAGGCAAACGGCGACCACGGTATATGTATCGGCGGCGGTGTTTCCCCCTGTGAAACGCCCATAAAGCTGCTCAGCGGCAATATCAAAATGTCCTCCACCGGCAAGGATTGTATCGGTGCAGGCTCCTATGACGGAAGCTGTGGTGTAGAAACCGGCAACGCTACGATAGATATAAGCTGTTCGGGCGATAACGCACTCGCTGTCGGCTCTCTTTGCGGATATACCGATATAAAAGCAGACGGCACAACCTTCCTCATCCGCTCGCTCGGAGAACGTGCAGGCTGTATAGGTTCGCTGGCGGCGCTTGACGGCAGCACTCCGTCAAGGATAAATGTCAAAAACTCCACCCTTGACCTGTTGCTCAAGGCACAGTGCGGCTCGGCCGTAGGCTGTCGCAAAACAGCGTGCGACACCGTCATATCCGACTCGGACATCACCGTACACGTTGAAGGCGACGCTGTCGCAGGCATAGGAAGTGCAGAAGGAAAAGGCTCTCTGCTCATAAAGAACAGCGATATAAGATCAAGCTCATCCTCAGGCATTTACTCGCTCGATATAGGCTTTATGAACAAAGGCTGTATCATAAACAACTCCACCATAAATTCTCATCTTATCAATGACCCCGATTATCACGAGCCGTCAAGACTTATGCAACAAAATTAACATAATCATTCTGTAAAAAAACGTTTATTGAATCCGCACCGTTAAACATATCACCATCACCGCTTAAAACATTATACTAACCGACAAGGTGTTAATATTTTCGTGAGTGCATCTGTGCAACAGCACTGACATTGGCTCTTCAAAAAAGCACTATCCCTCGAAAAGCACCACCTCACTCACTTCTTTTTAAAGCACTGTTTGTTTTGCATCCGCACTACCCCTTGCTTTGCACCAACACCCTTGCCTTTAAAAACGCTCAGATGGTTTCGCACTATTCTTAGCCAAGCACTATCACCCTTGCCTCACCTCGAAAAAGGGGAGGTGGCACGGCTGGTAAAAGTTAGGCTTTTATCGATACAAAGTTCAGAAAATCTGTCCTTAATATCTCTCAAACAAATCCGAGCCGTGACGGTGGGGATTGTAGTTGCTTAGCAGTTGTTTTCCTAATTGCTTTGGTTCTTGTTCTTTCCCTCGTTAATATTGACAAGTGCATCGATTTGAATAGCGAACCCGAGAAGTGCTGTCCGACAAAAAGAACTATCGGTAGCTTGTTATCGTGGTCTAAGCTGAATGATATAGCAGAAGCGCATTAAATATAATACTTTTTCTGCAAACTGAAGCACCCCCGTTCAACTGAACGGGGGTGCTGTTATTATTTATTCTGCCGATTAAAGCTCGATAACAATATCATTCTCAGCCTTTAAGATGCTGTCAAGAATGAGCTTGCCTTCAATCTTTTCACCGTTTACCGTTACACTCTTAACGCCGTGTTCACTGCCGTTGGGGTTCTTAACGGTAACATTCAGCTTCTTGCCTCTGAATGTCTTCTTCATTGTGTATTCCTTCCACTCTGAAGGGATAGAAGGATCGATCACGATACCCTTTGTTTCGGGGTTAAGACCGAGGATACCCTCTGTAGTACCTACCATAACGGTAGAAGCCGTACCTGTCAGCCAGTGTACATGAGCACGACCTGCGAAGGGGCTGTCCTTACCTTCAACGAACTGACCGTAAACATAGGGCTCAAGAACTCTGTGCTCTGCGTTCTCGTTGTAGGTTGCGGGAGCTGCTTCCTTCCAGTACTTATATGCACGGTTGCCGTGACCGAGCTTTGACTCTGCGAGTATCAGCCAACCCTGAGGCTGTGAGAAGATACCTGCATTTTCCTTTGTGCATTTGTTGAAGCACTGCATAAGAGCACCGTCAAAGCCGTGCTTGACATAAGGAGGATACATAACCATTGCGCCGTAAGGAGTGTTAAGCTCTCTTTCTACGCTGTCCATAGCCTTTTCAGCCTGCTCCTTGCTTGCAAAGCCGGAGATGACTGACCAGGACTGAGGATTGAGCCACATTGAAGCCTCGGGATCTGTTCTCTGACCGATAACAGTGCCGTCTTCCTTGTAGCCTCTTATCCATCTGTCCTCGTTCCAGCAAGCTGAAAGTATCTCATCGAGCTTAGCCTTTACTTCATCAAGGTACTTTGCGTACTCTGCATCGTTCTTTTCAAGAGCATAAGTCTTTAAGATCTTTACTGCGTAAACAAGCTGGAATGCTACGAATGTAGATTCGCCCTTCTTGCCAAGACGTAAGCAGTCGTTCCAGTCAGCGTGAAGACCTGCTGGCATACCGTGGTTGCCGAGGTGGTTCATCGAGAAGTCGATAGCTCTCTTTAAGTGATCGTATACTGTGCCGGATTCGCCGTCGTTTGCATACGAGATAACTTCGTCAAGGAATGCGTGGTCGCCGCTTTCGGAGATGTACTTGTAAACTGTCGGGAACAGCCACAGAGCGTCATCTGCACGGTATGAGGGGTGACCTGTCTGCTTAGCGTATACGCTGTTTTCGTCGTTTTCGTCGGGGTGGTTTTCCTGTCCTGCCTTGTGATCGTACTTAACGAGGGGCAGACCTGCGCCGTTTGTAACCTGAGCAGAGAGCATGAATACGATCTGCTTCTTTGCCATTTCGGGAGCAAGGTGGATAACGCCCTGAATATCCTGTACAGTATCACGGTAGCCGAAGCCGTTTCTCAGGCCGCAATACTGGAATGATGCGGCTCTTGACCAGATGAATGTGATGAAGCAGTTGTAAGCGTTCCATACATTTACCATATTGTTGAAGTCTGCATCGGGAGTATTTACCTGCAGATTGTCGAGCTTTGAGTGCCAGTAGTTCTTAAGTTCTGCAAGATCCTTCTCTACAGCGTTCTCATTCTCGTACTTAGCGATGATAGCCTCAATTTCAGCCTCTGTCTTCTGACCGCCGAGAACATAAGTGAGTACCTTTGTTTCGCCGGGCTGTAAAACGATGTCGCTCTGGAGTGCGCCGCAGGAGTTTGTATTGTAGTTTAAGTCGCCCTTTAAGCCTTCTTCAATGCCCTTGGGGTTGTTGTATGTTCTGTAAGAGCCTACGAAAGCGTCACGGTCGCCGCAGTAAGCGTCAACCTTAGCAGAAGCAAGACCTAAGAAACGTCCGCTGTTGGGGTTGTATATCTCATTCTGCATCTGGTGGATATACTTATTCTTGAAGTATGTTCTTGTGATGAACAGGGTGTACTGGAGGTTGACCTGATCCTGCTCGTAGTTGGGATCGTTAACGAACTCGCAGTAGCCTGTAACGCTCAGCTTACGGGGCTTTGTATCTGTGTTGGTTATCTTTGCAGCCCATACTTCATAAGTAGCGTCCATAGGAACGTAGTATGTAACCTCAGACTTTATCTTCTTGTACTCCGAGGTGATGACAGTGTAGGCTGTACCGTGACGGCACTCGCTCTTGTAGCTGTCGAGGGGCTTGCATACGGGCGCCCACGAAGCCGACCAGAAATCATTGTCCTCAGCGTCCTTGATATATACATATCTGCCGGGCTGATCGTTGGGAACAGCATTGAAACGGTAACGGATAACACGTCCGTTTGCACCGGATTTAACGAAGCTGTAGCCGCCTGCGTTGTTTGAAATGATAGCACCGTATTCGGGTGAGCCTAAGTAGTTAGCCCATGCCGAGGGAGTATCGGGTCTTGTGATGACATATTCCTTGTTTTCAAGGTCAAAATGTCCGTAATTCATCAGAAAGTCCTCCTTGATATTATATTCCCCGTAAACAAGCTGTTTTACGGGTTTTAAATTCCTTTGCGTAACTTCATTATATCAGTAAATCGTTTTCATTTCAAGGGCGGTATTATGCACAAATTTAGTTGTCTGTTTTTGTGCAGTATTGCTATATCGCCGATTGACGTCCGACAGATGAAATTTATCTGTGAAAAATACTGAAAATTACCGCTCATTCCCCTGTTTACAGTATTTTAACATTGATTTTACCGATTTTAAGTAGTATAATTATTCAAAGAAAAATAAAAAGAACAAAAGACAAGAGGTAAACTTATGAACTGGGCAATTATTGAGCAGGTCTTTATAATGGCTCTGCTCGCAGGCGTCGGCATACTCTGCCGTAAGCTGAAGCTGCTTGACGATGCCTGCACCAAAAAGCTTTCAACCGTTGTGCTTAATTTCGCAACACCTATGGTTATTCTGGTATCCTATCAGAAGCCGTTCGACCCCGAAACGCTGAACACACTGCTTTTATCGTTCCTCATAGCGATAATAAGCTACGTCATAGCGTTTATACTTGTTCCGTTGATAATACGCAGTAAGGACAAGGAGGGACAGCTGATAGAGCGTTTCAGCTGCCTTTACTCAAACTGCGCCTTTATGGGTATACCGCTGATACAGGGCGTATATGGCACTGAGGGCGTATTCTGCCTTACAGCATACGTTACTATGTTCAATATCTGCTCGTGGACGCACGGAGTTATTATGATGAAGGGCGGTAAGCCGAACTTCAAGCAGATGATAAAGTCGCTGTTATCTCCGAGCATCATCGTTACGATAATCGGTATTATCCTGTTCCTTTGCAACTTCACTCTGCCGAATGTTATTCTTGAAACGGCACAGCACCTTGCAAACATAAATACACCGCTCGCAATGATAATAGCAGGCTCAACTATAGCTACGGTAAAACTGCTCCCTGCGCTGAAAAAGCCAAGACTTTACTACACCTGCTTTGTAAAGCTGTTCCTGCTTCCTGCACTGCTTACCGTTATCTGCCTTGTGTTTAAGATAGATCAGACCGTAGCGGGTGTAAACATACTCGCTACCGCCTGCCCAGCCGCTGCTATGTGTACAATGTTTGCCCTGCTTTATGACAGGGACGCAGGCTACAGTGCGGAGATATTTGCGGTAAGTACCATACTTTCGATGGTCACACTGCCGCTTACACTGATGTACTATACGGCGCTCGCAGGGATTTTTATGTAATTTAAGGCATTATTAAAAGGAGCATATCTCATGACAAATATCACAACAGAAAACTGTGCCGCATTACTTGATATACTCAGGGAGAAGAATCCCCTTGTACATTGCATTACAAACTATGTTACCGCAAACACCGTCGCAAACGGACTTCTTGCGGCAGGCGCATCTCCCGTTATGGCGGACAGCCCGCTTGACGCTGAGGATATAACCGCAAAGGCATCGGCGGTACTGTTCAATATGGGTACGCTCAGCAAGGACAGGCTTCGTGCAATGCTGATTTCCGCACAGAAGGCGGCGGATATGGCAAAGCCGATAGTGCTTGACCCCGTAGGCGCAGGCTCTACAGATAACAGATTACGAAGCACTATGCAGCTTCTGCGTCAGTTCAGATTCGCCGCAGTAAGAGGCAACGCTTCCGAAATATCCGCACTGCTCTCGACCAGCCCCATTACTATGAAGGCGGAAAAGGGTGTGGACAGTGCCGAAACAACGCTTGAGGACAAAATATCGCTTGCAAAAAAAGCGGCAAAGCGTTACAGCTGTACCGTTATGGTAACAGGCAGTACAGATGTCATAGCAAACGGCGGCAGGGTAGCGCTTGTTTCAAACGGTGTGCCTATGATGAGCAAGATTACCGGTACGGGCTGTCTTGCGTCCGGACTTGTGGCGGCGCTGTGCGGCTGTACAGAGGACAGCTTTGAGGCGGCGGTAACAGCGGCGGCGCTTATCGGAACGGTAGGCGAAATTGCGAGCGAAACCGCAAAGGGTACAGGCTCGCTGTATGTCGGTATGCTTGACACGCTGACGAATATTACTCCCGACATTTTCACACAATACGCAAAGATAGAAAATTACACAGGAGAATAATAAGATGGAAGATCTGAATGAGATCCGTGAGTTTTTCGCAAAAGACCGTTTCGCTACGGAAAACGGCGCAGTGATCGAAGCTGTAGGCAAAAATACAGCTACAGTCGGTATGAAGATAGAACCACGCCATCGCAATGCCGCAGGAATAATAATGGGCGGAGCGATTTTCACCCTTGCAGATTTTGCCTTTGCGGTAGCGTCAAACCACGAAAAATTAGGCACTGTATCGCTAAACGCAAATATAACGTTTTTAAGAGCCTCCAAGGGCGATAAGCTCATAGCAACGGCTGAATGCGTCCGTGACGGAAGAACGACCTGTTATTATCGTGTTTCGGTCACCGATAACACCGGTGCGCTTATAGCCGAGATTACAACAAGCGGATATAAGACAAGCTGACTTGAGCAAGAACGCAGGGCAGTTTTCAAAGTATAATACTTTTTAGCGGAATATGCTTAACTCCTATTAAATCTCAGTTGCCGTCAGTCATAGATTTTATGCCGTTTTACGCCATTTTCCGACCGTTATACGCCACACTGTTGACAAAAAAGCGTGAGTATGGTAAAATGTGACTGTGTTGCAGCGCTGAGAAGTACTGTAAATACGGTTATATTTTAAGCTGATCGGATATAGGAGGATTTTATTATGAACAAAACTGCGGCAATACTTATTGCGTTTTTCCTCGGCGGACTTGGCGTTCACCGCTTTATGGCAGGAAAAATCGGAACAGGCATTATCTGGCTTCTCACAGGCGGATGCTTCGGTATAGGCTGGCTCGTAGACCTGATTCAGGTTTGCACAGGCAAGTTTACAACTAAGGACGGCGCACCCTGGGTAACAGATTAATCTGTAAATGACAACTCCCGACTTATGCTGAGCATAGGTCGGGAGTTTCAGATTGTAGAAAAAGTCTTTTGCTTGATGTACTTCTGTTATGTCATTCAGCTTCGGCTACGATAGCAGACTACCGATAGTTCTGTTTGTCGGATAGCACTTCTCGGGTTCGCTATTCCATTTAATAACGTTGCTGCTATTCACGCGGGAGACAACCAAAGGGATCAGGGAGAGGGACTGCTGCCCCTATCCCTGTCCCTTAGGTTTTCTCCCTCGTGGCTCCCTCTTTCCTTACCCATACCCTTACCCCGCTGGGGTGTTAGCGGAACTCGTAAAACCACCAGAACATTGTATATCCTGTCAATGCAGGAACGCTTAACGCTACACGTCCGCATATTAGTACATATATCTCAGGTTAGTAGCGTTTTTTTGAAGAGTCAATGTTAGAGCAGTTGCATTGATAAGGTCACGAAATTATTAACGCCTTGTCGGTACAGAAGATGTTTTCGGCAGTGTTAGCGATACATCTAAAATACTGCTTTATCTGAAATATGTTGCAATGAGATTTATTCCCTCATAAGCAAAAAGGATACCGCAACCTGAACGGTTTGCTGTATCCTTTTAATTATATCTGAGTACGCAGTGGCATATTATCACCGCCGGTAACGTAACTGTCGCCTGTCGGCAACAATCGGAACGGCGAATTTGACGTGCCCCACGGGCACCAAGCATGGATGCTTGTCAGCAGTCACACAAAGTCATAAAACAACAGCCACGGCGAAAGCTGTGGCTGTAATTATTATTGATTTTCAGCTTCGTCAATATCCGCCGGTAACGTAACTGTCGCCTGTCGGCAACAGTCAGAACGGCGAATTTGAAACGGCACATTGCCGTTTATTCGCTGCGAGCACCACGGTTTTCCTTGAGGATAACGTCGTGTGAGCCACCCTCAACGATACTTGTAGAAGAAACGAGAGTGAGCTTGGCATTCTTCTGGAAGTCAGGGATATTAAGGCAACCGCAGTTGCACATTGTTGAACGTACCTTTGACAGTGAACGTGTAACGTTGTCCTTTAAGCTGCCTGCGTAAGGAACATAGCTGTCAACGCCTTCTTCAAACGAGAGCTTCTTGTCGCCGCCCATATCGTATCTCTGCCAGTTTCTTGCACGGTTAGAGCCTTCGCCCCAGTATTCCTTAACATAGCTGCCGTTAACGAACAGCTTGTTTGTGGGGGATTCATCGAAGCGTGAGAAGTATCTGCCGAGCATCATAAAGTCAGCGCCCATAGCAAGAGCAAGCGTCATATGATAATCGTGAACGATACCGCCGTCAGAGCAAACAGGAACATATACGCCTGTTTCTTCGAAATATCTGTCACGCTCCTCGCATACCTCGATAAGTGCTGTAGCCTGTCCTCTGCCTATACCCTTCTGCTCACGGGTAATGCAGATAGAGCCGCCGCCGATGCCGACCTTGATAAAGTCTGCGCCGCAATCTGCGAGGAAGCGGAAGCCTTCCTTATCAACAACGTTACCTGCGCCGACCTTTACGCTGTCGCCGTAGTTTGCACGGATCCAGTCGATAGTCAGCTTCTGCCACTCGGAGTAGCCCTCGGAGCTGTCGATACACAGAACATCCGCACCTGCGTTAACAAGAGCAGGAACACGCTCTGCGTAATCTCTTGTGTTGATACCTGCGCCTACTATATAACGCTTCTTGCTGTCGAGAAGCTCGTTCTTGTTTTCCTTATGCTGCTCATAGTCCTTTCTGAATACGAAGTACATAAGAACGCCGTTATCGTCAACTATGGGGAGCGAATTGAGCTTATGCTCCCAGATTATATCGTTTGCTTCCTTAAGCGTTGTGCTTGCGGGAGCGGTGATAAGCTTTTCAAAAGGTGTCATAAATGTAGATACCTTTGTGTCGGTAGCCATTCTTGAAACTCTGTAGTCACGGCTTGTTACAATACCTAACAGCTTTCCGTGTTCTGTGCCGTCGCTTGTTACGGGCATTGTTGAGTGACCTGTCTTAGCCTTAAGCTCAAGCACATCAGCAAGGGTCATATCGGGAGCAAGGTTGGAGTCGCTCTTTACATAGCCTGCCTTGTAGCTTTTTACTCTTGCTACCATTGCCGCCTCGTCCTCTATCGACTGTGAGCCGTAGATGAAAGATATACCGCCCTCTTTGGCAAGTGCGACCGCCATTTTATCGTCTGATACAGACTGCATGATAGCGGATACCAGAGGAATGTTCATGTAGATAGAGCTTTCCTCGCCCTTTCTGAATTTTACAACGGGTGTACGCAGAGAAACATTTGCGGGGATACACTTAGAAGAAGAATAGCCCGGTACGAGCAGATACTCGCCGAATGTGTGTGAGGGCTCAGAGTAAATAAAAGCCATAATTTTACCTTTCCTTTCCTTGCACTTCAGTGCTACGCACTCCGGAATAGCTTTGAGGCAAACGAACTTTAACCGCTTGTTGCTTAAAAGACTGCTTGCCTCAGAGTATTCCGTATATGCGATAAAAATTAAGTCTACTGTGTATCATCGACAGGTTTAAATTGTCTACAGCAGACGCTTACTATTAATCTAATTATACCTTTATCCTCGCCTCTTGTCAAGAGCCTGTAACGCAAAATTAAACCAACCATACAGGCAATTATTCGGCATTTCCGATAAAAAAATGCCGTACAGCCTGACGCTCGGTTTTCGGGAGGCGGCTGCACGGCATATTGTGCTTTTTAGTATCTGTTGCCTTGTTACATTATCGGTCCTTGTCGGTCTGACGTTCGGTTTTTGTTACCGTACTGTAAAGGTAAACGTCACGGGAATCATTCAGCTTGAAGCTGTCGGGTACAACATAATCAGCCGCTCCGGACTGGTAGCTGACGCTCTTCAGCTTTGACTTCATAATGCCCGAGCCGATGAAGCCGATGATAATTCCGACAACTACGCTGATGCAGACCGCAATAACAATATCACGGGTCGCTATGGGAGCTTTGTCGCTGTCATCGTCCTCTGTATCGCCGGTTTCGTTTATTGCGGCGGTGTCATAGTTATCGCTGAGCACTACTGCAGCAGAATCGTCGCTTATTATATCAAGAGCGGTATCGGCTTGCGCTTTCTGTGCTGTCAGAAGTACCTGTGCGTCATTTCCGGCAGTGTTAAAGTCGCTGTCGGCAAAGGCAGGGACCGATGCTCCGATCGTTATTATTGCCGCCGCAAGTATGGCTGTAATTCTTTTCTTCATCATATATAGGCCCCCTTAATTCAGTAATACAAATGCGGAAACGGCAAGTGCGGCAACAGTTGCTATCAGGGCGATAAGTCCCGTCCAGCGCCAGTATGCGCCCTTATCGAGCGGCAGATTTCCTACGAATTTTCCTGTCTGTCCGTTCATTGCAAAGTTGTATATATCGCCGTTCCACTTGGCTGTAAGCAACCATACGGGATATAAGGCATACTTCACAGTGCCGTTATCAAGCTGTACGGAGGAGCTTTCGGTGGTTACCGATGTGAAGTCGGTGGTGGTGCTTGTAAGGCGGTCAAGCGTACTCTTTTTGATACGCTCGTTGGCTCTGCCGTTGCTTTCGTCGGAATCAACGTCATACTTGTCAGCCATATAGCCTGAAAGATATGCCGTCTGGAAAGCCACCTCGCCGTCTGCTGTAAACGGTTCGAGCGACTCCATAAGGTCGTCTGCTATCTTGCTTGAGCCGTCGACCGGCACTCTCTCATAGTCCATTGAGCCGTTGCGGTAAAGCCTGTAGTGCGATGTCTTGGTGTAGTTGTACTTGTCATCGCTCCAGCTTTTGACCTTGGTTCCGTGGAAATATGCCTGCGCATCGGCGTGGGCATCATAGAGCCAGAAAGGAACGTAAACGCCCTTTATATCGTCTATGTAGCTGTCCGTCCTGAATGCCTTTGGCAAGAGGCGCTTCTTGCAAAGGTGCTGTTTAAAGCCGTTCTTTGCCGCTTCCTTATCCAGCTTGAACGGGATTATTATATCCGGTCGCTTGTCGCCTGCGAACTGTCCCACCATTACTACGGGGCTTCCGCAATAGGGGCAGTCGGTGGCTCCTGTGGTGTCGTCACAGACGATCTGACCACCGCAGGAATTACAAAGGTAGACCTTCTGCCCTTCAAGCTCTCCCTGCATCCACTCGTTGCCGGGCTGGCTTGACCAGTCCATCATATCGGGCTTTTCTTCCTTAAGGATGTCATCGTTGCTCTTGAGGGTTTCTGCGTCAAACTCGTTGTCGCAGTAGGGGCATTTCATCTTCTGTGCATCGGTATCGAACTGTAACGGTCCGCTGCAGCACGGGCATTTGTATTCAAGTATAGCTCCCATATAATGTATTTTCCTTTCGTTTTTGGTAAATATCATACTGATGTATTCAGTATATCATATAATCCGAGGTCGTGCAATACACAAATGGGTAATTTTTTATATTCTGTAATACGTTACATTGCGGTTCGGTTGCTCAGGCGATGGCTATTTTTTGTTTGTTGACCGGCGGACGGCTGTGAGCTGCGGCAAATTCCGACCTTGCGGCTGTGAGCCGCCTCAAATTTGCCTTTTAAAAAGATGGATATAGGCTTTAGTTGCGTTGACGGCAGACGGAAATGTGCCGCTGATTTACAATTTGAAAACGTTGCGGATTTTTGAGGGATGGCGGAACGGTCGGGGTTTAGTGATGGTGCAGGATTGATTTGAGGTTTGTTAAAAATTTGGGCAAAGCACTATCACATTTAGCTCCCCCTCGAAAAAGGGGAGGCAAGAATGCAGTGCGGAGCGAGGGATTATCGTCCTTTTGTAATGATTGTGGGGATGGCAATATTCGGTGCAACGGGAGAGGCAAGACCTCTCCCCTACGAAAAGCGAGTGGGATAGTGCGGATGCGAAACCGTATAAGCACGCACAGACGCTCGCCATACGAAAAGAACAATGTTATAGTACGAATGCCAAATCATATCAGCACGCTAACGCTCGTTCTGCGAAAAATAATACAATATAATAAAACTCGCCGATGGGTTCCATGCGGATAGCTGTCAATACACGTGCCTTGAC
>ERZ1106976.1751-NODE-1751-length-20795-cov-5.314851_pt1 | contig 20795 bp, 18 predicted proteins | sample MGYA00403687_ERZ1106976 | MGnify/ENA primary metagenome ERZ1106976 (study PRJEB35170, sample SAMEA104062446) | human gut metagenome | biome: human gut; feature: human-associated habitat; material: faeces | place: Denmark | collected 2013-02-22 ... | reverse complement strand
GCTTGAGTAAGTGCGCCTTTGCGGGCAAAAATTCAGAGGTTATCCACAGTTTTTATTTGGCACCTATTGTATAATGCGGATTTTGGTATTTATGCGGTGTTGCCCTAACTCTTCATAGTAATCCGAGAAGTTGGAGGTATGAAGGTCAACCGTTTTTCCATTGATCTCAACGCCTATTGCGGCAAAATTCACTGCATTGATAACTTTGCCAAAATACTTCGGATATCCGTTCTTCCACCAGCCCACACGAGTCTTGTCTGGAAACCAGATGCCCGCAATGTATGTCCCTGTATGGCTGTCGCCGGAAAAACCCTCTTCGAAGTTGCCGCGCATGCCCATGTAGCCGTTACCGATGGATGTTAGGCTCTCATAAAGGCGGATATCCCCTTCATTGAAAGCATGGGTGGAAAGCTTCCACGCATGAATGTCAAATACTCTTTTATACATATACTTCTCCTATAATAAACGCACGGTTTTCTCCGTGCGTTTACATTCATAATCACTCAAAACCGAGCTCTGCCAGCGCTCCTATCAAATCGTGAGACAATGCCATAGATTGCAGCTCATGAATTACTGCTGCCGGGTTCTTTTTAGCACAAATGCAGTTATATATCTTTTCTTTAAGTTCGTAACCGATCCTGCAGTGCTGTAAAAGCTTGAAAATCCTCTTGCTGCGGTCAATATCGGCAAGCTCAGCATTGAGCACTTGCAGCTCAATTTTGCCACTGTTCTTTCCAAATGTAACGGTCAGCACCTTTTTTTCTGTATCGTAAGTCTTTTCATAGGCAACGTCGGATTTGACTGTGCTGTTTTTTATGCCGTAGAAGCACACTCTGTATCGGCGCATCGCGGGTCTTACACGGAAACTGTCTTCATCTGGCTTAATGGAAAACCGCATTGCATCCTCGCTCCACTTGACTTCAAACCGCGTCAAGGCAGCATGCTCATCACTGCCGTCGTCCTCATACATGGTGTATTCGCCGCTATCACCGCAGAACACATTCACGTCAATGGCCTCAGGCAGCTCTACACCAAAACGTTCAGCTTCCTGTTCACCTGTAAGAGGCACAATCGCACCGGCTTTGGCAAAGACGGGTATCTGTGAAAGGGGCCTGTGCAGGATTTTCATCCCGCCCCCGGAATATCTCTGTGCGGTGAAAAAGTCGTAATAAGTACCCTCTGGCAGCCATGCAGCAACGCTCCCCATGCCGGTCTCTGCACTTACGGGCGAGGTAATAGGACAAACGATGAGCTGTGAGCCAAAATAATACTGGTTGGGAACCTGATAGGCTTCCTCTGCACGGGGATAGAGGTAATACATAGGGCGCAGAGGCATAATACCGTGTCTTGCTGACTCGAAATTCATCGTGTAAAGATAGGGAACAAGGCGATGACGCAGACGCAGAAAGGCTTTCAGTATGCTGCATACTTCGCCAGAATAGTTCCACGGTTCTCTGCCGCTGAAGATGTTAGATGTGCTGTGCAGGCGCATGATGGGTGAGAAAGCACCGAACTGTACCCAGCGGGCAGTCAGTTCCTCGTCGTATGTTCCGGCGCAATGTCCACCAATATCATGGCTCCACCAGCCGTATCCGATATTCGCAGCTGTAGCTGTGAAATAAGGCTGGAAGCGGAGAGAGTCCCAGCTGATGATCGTGTCACCGGAGAAGCCGATGGGGTAACGGTGGCTACCGGGGCCGGCGTAGCGGGATAAAATCAACGGGCGTTGGTTTATCTTGGCACTGTGGAGAGTATGAAAATGATTCAGGAGCCACAAAGGGTCTGCGCCGTCAATGCAGGATGCGTCACCCTGTTGCCAGTCGATCCACCAGAAATCCACGCCCTCGTCCTCACGGGGCTTTAAGAGGCATTTAAAATAGGTATCGACAAAATCCTTGCTGCACATATCAAAGGGGATATCCCGACCGGACGCAGGGTCGAGCCCCATGCGCACGGCGGCCTCGACGTACTGCTCTTCATGGGGCTGTATGCCCTCTGCGGGATGGAGATTGAGAGCGCATTTTAAGCTGCGGGAATGGAGCTGGCTCAGGAAATCCTTTGGATCACGAAACAGCTCTTTATTCCATGTGTATCCCGTCCAGCCCTTGCCCTGCTTGGCTGTTATATCTGTAATATGCCAGTCCATGTCCATGACAGCTACACTGAACGGTACCCGCTCGGCGCGGAATCTGTCCATGAGGTTCAGGTATTCGTCATCGGAATAGGCGTGGAAACGGCTCCACCAATTGCCGAGAGCATAACGTGGCAGCATAGGCGGCCTTCCGCTGAGTTCGAAAAAGTCATTAAGCGCCGCCTGATATTCAAGGCCGTAACCGAAGAAATATAGGTCGATTGCTTTTTCTGCGCGAGATATTATGGCTCCGTCGCTCTCAATAAGCGGTGAATCACTGTCATCAATGACACTGTATCCCTGAAGACGCGACTGGATGCCTTTTCTGAGCGGTATCTCGCCATCAGCCATGTCAAGTGTACGTGCAGTGCCGCCGAGATTCTCGCGCAGCTTATCGCCATAGTGCCAAGTGCTATAGATGCCGCGAGTCTCACTTCTAACTTTTATAGAAAGTCCGCCAGCGGAGAAAGGCTTTTCATCGTAAAACAGGCTTAGATATTCCGTGTGTATTTCCAGCTTGCCATTATGACGGCAGACTTCAAATTCCGGCGCATCAAAATTTCTGCAGCATGCAAATACAGAAGGCCTATCCTCAAATATATTGCTTTCGCAGTATTCGAGGCGTAACATTCGTGATGCGAGCACAGTAATTCTATAATGCTCACCGGTCACACACTGCATATCGTTGCTTTTGCCGTTTATGATGTCATAAGACATACGAGTTTACTCCTTTGCACCGGGAAGGTTAAGAATAATCGCGCGGCCATCAACAGCAAGCATTCCTGCGTGTACTTCAACGTTCTCGCCGCTGATAAGGTTAGTGTACAGTCCGTTTGGAAGATCTATATCGATAAGAGAGGCTTCACCGGTCACGGGGAAGATACCGATGTATCTATCACCGCCTTTGGAGTGGGTCGCTACGAGCACGTCACCGGGAAGTGCCTTAACTTCATAGGTGCTGTCTGCGAAGACGGGGCTTTTTTTGATCTCATATAGGCGGGACATAAGTGCGGAGTAGTCCTTGCCGGTGTTCCACTGCACTTTATCTGCATCGAACAAGTCAGGAAGGTGTTTTACGCCGTTTTCCTGCCCTGCGTAGAGAAGCGTCATACCCTTCTGGAAGTATATAAACGCAGTCCAGACGAGGAGTTTCTTCTCATCCGGAATTAGAAAAGCACCTCTTGCATTGTCATGGTTTTCAAGGTAGCGGAGCTTGACATAGTTGTCAGGATAGATAGCTTCCTGTCGATTGATGTCTTCTGCGTACTGAGCAAGGCTAATTTTGCCCTTGAGATAATCCTTGAAGCGATAATATATGTCGTACTCGTAGCTGACATCGAATGCCTGGTAAACTTCCGAGTCGGACAGGCTCACCATTCCGCGTGCGCGGTTGGCAATGGTAAATACGGGTTCAACGGACTCGCTCAGCCAGAAGCAATCGGGGTTGACCTTCGCAACCTCTTTCCTTGCCTTCAGCCAGAACTCGAGAGGGATCAACGGGGCAACATCGCAGCGGAAGCCGTCTACAATACCAGCCCACATTTTGAGCGTCTCTATCTGGTAATCCCAGAGATCCCTATTGTTGTAATCAAGATCAATTACATCAAGCCATTCCCCCACCTTGTTGCCGAAACATCCGTCCGGCTTGTGATAGAACCATTCTGGATGATTCTTGGCCAGCCAGGAGTCGGGAGACGTGTGGTTATATACAACGTCGATGATGCACTTCATGCCGCGCGCGTGAATGTCGGTGACAAGTTGCTTCAGGTCATCAATCGTTCCATACTCGGGATTGATCTTGCGGTAATCAGAGATAGCATAAGGGCTGCCAAGCTCACCCTTGCGTTCCTTCTTGCCAATGGGATGGATTGGCAAAAGCCACACGATATCGGTACCAAGTGCCTTTATGCGGTCAAGGTCTTTTCTAACGCCACTGAAGTTTCCTTCTTCACTGTAATTGCGCACGAAAATAGAATACATGACCTGATTTCTGTAGAATTTGGAAGTATTGACAGCCATAGAAAAACCTCCTTAGCCCTTGATTGCAGACGAGGAAATACCTGCAATAAACTTCTTTTGGAAAATGATATAGAATATTACGACGGGGATGATTGCGATGCTTGTTGCGGCGAATAGGCCGGCATAATCCGTGGAATATTGCCCGCTGAAGAGGTTTAACGCTACAGGCAGGAGCTGTTTCTTCGTATCGCGGATCATAAGGAACGGCCAGAGGTAGTCGTCCCACGCCCAGAGAAACTGGAAAACAGACATGGAAACGATGGCGTTATTCAACTGGGGAATGATGATGCGATGGAAAATATAGAACTCATTTGCTCCGTCCATTCGTGCCGCTTCTATGAGCTCATTGGGGATAACTGCGCAGGACTGACGCATCAAAAAGATGCCGAAGGCAGTGAAGATGCTCGGAACAATAAGCGCCTGATAAGTGTCGATCCATTTCAGTGACTGCATAATACTGTATCTGGGAATGAGGGTAACGACACCGGGAATCATCATCGTCATCAGGATCATCGTGAACAACGCATCACGTCCTTTGAATCTGTATTTGCAAAGTACATAGCCCGCAATGGTGCTTGTGTACACGGTTATGACCGTAATTAGCAGCGCGTAAATTAGGCTGTTTCCAAAATACCGGAAGAAGTCAAACTTGTTGAGGACATCAGAATAATTCTGGAAAGAAAAATGCTGCGGGAACAACGTTTGTGCCAGGGAGCTGATCTCGGCATTGGTCTTGAAGGATGAGCAGAGCATCCAGATAAAAGGAAACACTGCCAGGAGGCAGAAGAACAGCAAAATGGCGTTTAAGAACACAGAACTTAACTTTTTCATTTTCTTACACCTGCCCTTCGCTCTGACCTGAAATCCTAAAGGATATCGCAGTCAGTATCGCAATAAAGAGAAACAGCACAAAGGATAGTGCCGAGGCATATCCAAAATTATACTTGGAGAAAGCCTCCTGATAGATGAGATAAGATGCCAGATATGTCTGAGTTCCAGGCCCGCCTCCTGTGAGAACCATTACCGGGATATAGGTCTGGAAATAGGAAATAAGCGAAGTGATTACTATAAAAACGATCGTGGGCTTAAGAAGCGGCAGTGTTACAAATCTGAATCTCTGCCATGCAGTCGCGCCATCGGTCTCTGCAGCCTCGTAGCACTCCACGGGCAGCGAGTACATTGCACCCAGCAGAAGAATAACCGCATAGCCGAAATCCTTCCATATTGTCAATATAAGAATGGCTATCATGGCATAACGGCCATCATAAAGCCAGTTGATATTCGAATTTAGTATCCGATCCAGAAAGCCAATCTGAGGATCAAATATGAACTTCCATACAAACGTTACCGCCACAAGAGGGGTAATTGTGGGGAGGTAGAAAAGTATGCGATAAAGGGACTTGTGTTTAATTAGTTTGGAGAATATGGCACATGAAAGCGCAAGACCGATAATCACGCGGAAAGCAGTTGCGACAGCTGCGAAACCGAAGGTGTTTTTCATGGATAGCCAGAACAGATCGCTCGTAAAGACCTTTTTCCAATTGCCGAGTCCCAGATAGATCATCTGGTTTTTCAGCGGATTCCATCTGTAAAAGCTGCCAAACAGCACAGCAATAATAGGGAGAATAAAGAAGACGAGAAAGAAAACGACGAGTGCAGCAACAACAATATTGCGCATTACGATCTCGCTCTTGCTCTGAGCAGGATTATTCAGTCTTATGTTTCCTCTCATATTTCATATCCTTTCAAGGGAAATAGGGCACCGACATGACACTGCCGGTGCCCTCTATATTAGTATAGCTTACTTTGCGTACTTGTAAAGGGGTTCGCGAGACTCAAAATCGAGAGTTGCAAGGTCTTCGTTGATAGCTGCTTCACAATCAGCAAGAGCCGTATCGATGTCCTTGCCGTTGTAGAAAATCTCTTCAAGAGCAATCTTCATATTGTCCTCAAGCGTGCTGGGCATGGGGCCGGGCCAAATGTAGCGGTCAATGTGCTTTGCAAGAACCTTGATGCTGGGAACAGCAAGCAGGTCTGCATCGCTCTGCAGAGAAATCTTCATCGGGAATACTGCGTTCTGAGTACAGAATTCCTTCTGGATGCTGTCGTTTGCAAGGAAGAAGCGAACGATGTCCTGAGCAACGGCCTGCTGGTCGGCAGGAGCGTTCTTGTTGATACCGAAGGTGGACTCGCCGTTGTATCTGTGGTACGCGTAAGTGTTGGAAGGATCGACTGTGGGAATCTCAAAGCAATCATAGTGGGTATCGGGGAAGTTGTTGTTGAACACGCCGGTCATGAAGCCCCAGCCAAGGTACATAGCAACCAGCCCCTGACCAAAGTTGTCGCCAGAGTTATTGCCGAAGCTGTAGTCGCAGACACCATCAACGACGTACATGTCGTGCAGGCGGGTGATAACTTTTTTCATGGCCTCGTTATTGATGGAAGCGGTGCCATCCTCATTGAAGAGGTTCTGACCGTACTGGTACTGCATACCGAGAACGTCGCCCTGAATGCCGCCATTGTAGCTGAAGCCAGCCTGAACAAGGTCGCCATTTTCGTCGCGAATGGTGAGCTTCTTGGCAACTTCACGGAATTCGTCCCAGGTGGTGGGGATGTCAGCCTCGGTGAGGCCTGCAGCTGCCCACATGTCGGTGTTGTAGTACATGGTTGCGGTCATAAGGCCGTAGTCAGTATAGTAGACCTTCCCGTCTACAAGGTGGCCGGAAACGCCGACAAAGTCCGCTTCCATATCTTCGACAGGAATATCGTAGGGAGCCATGTAGTCGATGAGCAGGTCGTGCTTGCTGTTATGCACATTAAAGATTGCGGGACCATCGTTGCCCTGAAGAGCGAGAGGCAGCTTGGTGAAGTAATCATCCCAAGGATTCTCGACGAGAGTGATGGTCACGTTGGGGTGAATTGCAGTGTACTGATCCGCCAGAGACTGGAACAGATTTGCTGCACCGGACCAGAACCAGAGTTCTACTTCGATGTCCTTGCCGTCGTTAATGGGAACATTGGGGTCATACTGGATAGCCGAGCCAATAACGGGGAGCGCATCTGCTGTGGGTGTTTCGGTGGTGGAAGCTTTGGTTGCGGGTTCAGCCGTCTGCTCAGGCTCAGTGGTCTGAGCAGGTGCGCTACAGGCCGTCATGCTGAGAACCATAACAAGAGCGAGGCAAAGTGCGATGATTTTCTTTGACATTTTTGTTCCTCCATTTCATTTTGTTGTTAGCGTCGTTAGGTGTATCGCTAAACTAACTATATAATACATTTCTTCAACGTGTTTGTCAATAGAAAACTATATAACCACTTTAATTTTGTTGTAAAGTAACAAAATTAACCTGCATTTTTGTGCATATCCCCCCTTGATCGAAGCAAATAATTAGTTTATCGCTAAACTAGTTATTGAAATTTCTATCTACGTCAATACTGTTAGTTTTTTTCTCAGCACCTTGCATTTTTTTAATTGTTGGTTTATTATTAGTTTATCTTTAAACCAAGTGGAGTTTGAATATTATGGTTACACTGAAGGACATTGCGAAGAAAGCCGGAGTCAGCGTTATGACCGTCTCAAATATTGTAAACGGCAATTACACTAAGGTCTCCAAAGAAACGACAGAGCACGTGCAAAAGATCATTAGCCAAATGGGGTATGTTCCTAACGCCTCTGCAAGAAGCCTTGCAAAAAGCAAAACCAACATCATCGCAATTATTATGCGTGGCGAGGAAAACGAAAATCCAATGCTGAACCCATATTATTCTGCCATGGTGGGGGCAATGATCCGGAAAATTCAACAGCACGGCTACTATGCGATGGTGAACATTATGAAGTCCCATCAGGATATTCTACAGAGTCTGCGAACCTGGAATGTGGACGGCGCGATATTCCTAGGCCTCTTTGATGACGAGATAGAAGCCATGTATTCTGTATGCGATGTACCGATGGTCTTTGTCGACAGCTACAGCAACGTGCGTCAGCTTTCAAATATCGGAATTGACGATTTTAAGGGTGGGCAGCTTGCTGCAAACTATTTTATCTCTCAAGGCCATCGCAGCGTTGCATTTATCGGTCCTACCATGAAATATAATGGTGTTATCCGGCACCGTTTCGACGGCTTTAACTCCGTTCTGCGTGTGAATGGTATGGAGGTCAGCCCTGAGCATATTTTTGAGATTGAGTCGGATGTGCGTCAGGACGCAATTGTCGCTCTGGGTAAACACATTGCACCCATGAGGAAAGAGTTTTCCGCAATCTTCATCACAAGCGATCAGATTGCATCCTATGTTGTGCAGGGGCTCGTCTCGGGAGGGGTGTCCGTGCCGGAGGAGATGTCCGTTATCGGCTTTGATAACCTAGAGATATGCCGTCAAATATCTCCGCAGCTCACTACGATTGCGCAGGACCTTAATCAGAAGGCACACTTCGCTGTATCAACCCTGTTTCAACGTCTGGCCGATCCGTCTCTTCCCGCTCAGTCCATGGTACTGGATGTGAAGCTGGTTGTGAGAGATTCCGTTACATCATTGTAACAGCTCATATTGTTTTTCCATTTAGGCCGTATCTAAAAACTGGCAGAACGACCAACAGCGCAGCATTTTTGTTCTGCGAAATCCATTTTCCATAGGAATACATCCAGTATTCCTATGGAAAATGATGTCACACAGGGAATAAATAGCCGCCGCCTAGGCGTTTTGACAGTTTTCGGACAGGCTCTAGTTCAGTTTATATAGCAGGCTGCTGTTGCTGCCGTTCCCCCGGTACCGTTGCTCTGTCTGAATCACCCCTGCTTTCTGCAAGTCCCGAATGGCCCGGCGGGTGGTGGATTCGGAGAGCTTCAAATCTTTGGCAATAGTTGGAATCGACGGCCAGCAAATGCCGTCTTTATTGGCGCGGTCGGCGAGGTAGATGTACACAGAAATCGCTCTGTGCGGCAGATCCATACGGTACAGCTTTGTAAAATCCTGCATATTGTTTCCTCCTGTACGGGTGGGGCTGAGATGCCCCACCTATTTTTGTTATGTTTTGAGCGCTGTTTTCTCAGGCATCGGTACTGGTTTCAGCGTTGTCTGGGTTGGTAAAGGTTCCTCGGAATATACCAGTGGGCATTCGGAAAGAATTGCCTGTTCCAGTTCCGCTTTTCCCGCGTAATGCACCGGGCGGCTGCCCCGGTCAGGGATTTGCAAAGGCTTTTCAAATCGGATTCCCCAGTTCAGGAATAGTTTCAGTTTTGTCTTCATGGGATGCGTGCCGGTTTTCATTATCACGAAGCTGCCCTTGGGCATGGATTTCAGCTCATCCGGGGACATGAGGGGGCGCTCCATCATTTGCAGGGACTGGGAGTTGCTGTCCTTGCCCTGAGTCACAGAGCCGGACAGAACCGTTCGGCTGCCCAGATTTCTGGACAGCACCTCTGCCGTCTGGCTGTTCGGGGCAAAACCGCCGAATATGGTGTCCTGACAGTTATCGGCGAGGATTTCCGCACCCTCTTTTCCGTAGTTTTTCTCCAACTGCGCCAAACTCTGGATAATGGGCACAAGGGTCAATCTTCGGGAACGACCTGCGGAGAACAGCGGCAGGATGTCAAAGGGCGGCATGGTTCCCAACTCGTCGCAGAAGAACACCGCCCGGTTGGGAAGCCTGCCGCCATGCTCATTGGCTACGGAAAACAGTTCCCGGGCAAGGTTCTGGATCATCAGACTGGCCACAAAATTCTTGGTAGCGTCCTCTTCCGGGAGAATCAGAAAGATAGCGCACTTTTCCCGCACAAACTGCTCCGCATCAATGCCTCCGTCAAAGCACAGCACCTGTTCCAGTTCCGTATCCAGAAAAGCGTTCAATCTGGACAGAACGGTGGACATGATGGAATTCATCGCCTGATCCGACGCTGTCAGTGCGGAACCCGCCAGCCATTTTGCTTTGTGTCCCGAGGGAAGGAGCTGCATCAGCTCCTGAAACTGGTTCCCGCCCCTTCGCCCCTGCATCAGAAGTTCCTGCACCAGCTTGAATACAGAGGCGATGTGCCGGGTTTCATAGCCGTCCGTTTCCTCCGGGGGAAGAAACTCCGACAGGAGCAAAACCACTGAGGCAAGCAGCCCTTCCGCCGCGTCATAAAAGTAGGCATTCTGTCCGTGGTCACTCCCTTCCCCCTCTGGGCTGATGATCGTCTTTGCCAGAATTTTGGCATACTTCTCCGCCTTTGCCTTGGCCGTTATCTCCGTGGGATCTTCCCGGTGGTCATCCATATAGCGATTTATCAGTGTCAAAAGGTTATTTCCGTCCGACCGGGTAGGCTCCCGGAGGTCAACAACCGATATCCGGTAGCCATAAATGTCACGGGCTATAGCGCCATAATTCCGCGCCAGATCGCCCTTGGTATCCAGCGCCAGAAAGCTCATACCGCTGGCACAGGCGTATTCCAGATTGGGGTACAGAAAATAGGCGGTTTTACCAACGCCGGACGCGCCGATCATTAGCACATGGACATCATCCGAATCCACCAGCGCCGTTGTTTTTCTGCCGCCCTGACAGCCCAGAACGATGCCCTGAGGCAGCGGCTTTCCATTGGCCGTGGGCTGTTTCCCTTCTTTTGCTGCCTGCCGCCATTGATTCGGTGTGTATAAGACATGATGATAGGTTTGCTTTACCTCCTGCCGGGTAGCCCAGCGGGCAGTCCCGTGCTGACCGTTGCCCACGGTTTTGTCTTTGATACCGTTGAGATCATGCTTTTGGGCAGCGTAGGTCACAAAAAACAGCACCGCAATGATACTGCCCACAGATAAAATCAGCATGGAAATTCCATTCATTTTTTGTCCTCCTTCCGCAGAAACAACAAATCCTCGTTCCAGTCCTTTCGGGTAGAAACGAGGATTTGATTTTGTATGTTCTTTTCCGTTAATGCTTTGGAAATTCTCTGTACTGCCCTTTGGCCGGTTTCATCGTTGTCCAGGCAGATGCACACATTGCGGATGAATGGCCTGCCTTCCATCGTCTTCCACAATACTTTGTCCGAAACACCACAGGCCGCGGCATAGCTGCTGGATTTCCAGTGCTGTTTGTGCATGGAAATAAACGACAGCATGTCAATCGGAGCTTCAAACAGAAACAGAGTGTCCCCGCCGCCGACCCAGTGAAAGCTGTATTCCGGCTCACTGCCGGGAGCGTTTCCCTTGAAACCGCCCTGTGCGGCGGTGCTGTGCTTGTGAATGTGCCGTGGTTTTCCCTCCCGGTCTGCGCCCACGAATACGGCGTTGTGGTAGTCCGCGGATTCATAGACGAGCCCCCGGTAGGAGAAAGCATCCAACACCTCCTTGTCGATGCACCGGCACCGAAGCAGGTAGCCGTAGACCCGGCGCATGTTCTCATGCTTTTGGGGAATTTCCAATGGTTTCTGTGAAAAAGGTTCTACCGGCTCCCGGATGGTACCGGCATCCATGGCGAGCATAAGCTGCACCGCCTCAGGGTACTCCATGTTGTAGAACCGGCAGGCAAAGTCGATGGCGTCTCCGCCCACCTGTTCGTACTGGTGGAACCACAGATTGCCCCGGATGGTCACTTTCTGTCCGTGATCCAGCCACATATTCTCCGAGCCGGATCGTTTCACCTCTTCCCCGCATTGCCGCAGAAATGCTGCCAGATCTGTTCGTCTGGCCTGTTCCCGCTGCTGCTCCGTAAACGGTATATAGCTCATTTTACCTCCGAATCATTTCTTCAAGTGAGGGATAGAAATATTTGCATAATTTGTCCGAATAGAGTATCAAACCTTTCCTATCTGCTGTAATATCTTCAGGTGGAAGGTTCTTTTCCTGGTGTCATCGTGACAGGGAGCTGGTGTCACCGCATGGTCAGGCTCCCCCCTTGGCGGGCAACATATTTCATATCAGTCCCGGATACCCAAAGCCTGCTTCTTCTCGTCAATCTGACGGCGCTGCTCACGGTCAGGCTGTTGGTGCTGGACTCTATCCTGCTGTTCCTTCTCCTGAAATATCCGTCCAAGCTGGGCGATCAGAGAGGCTGCACCCCTTATGTGCTGCTGCCGGATCACCCGCAGCAGATTTTCCGCATACATATTGCCATGGGCAGCAGATTGCACCAAGTATTCCAGCCCCTTCTCCCGGTCAGCACGGATTCCATTTCCGAAATAGTAGATCTTACCAAGCTGGTATTCCGCATAGGAATTGCCGTCCTCCGCTGCCATATGGAAGCAGCGGATGGCTTTTGCACATCTTTCCAGCCGTCTTCCTTGATGTAGACTTTTCCGGCAATATAAGCCGCAGAAGTGACACCCGCTTCCGCGAGTTCCTCCAGCAATGGCAGTCCTCTGGCAATATCCTTCTGCACCAATTTCCCCTGACAAAACAGCTTTCCAAGCTGGTACCTGGCAAAGGCATTGTCTTTTGCCGCCGCCAGTTCCAGATATTCCACCGCTTTTTCAGGGTCATATTCTGAAAACTCCGGCTTTAGATACAGCTTGCCAAGACCATACAGGGCATCCACGCTGCCCAGCTCCACCGCTTTCTCAAAATAGTACCGGCTCTTTTCCAAATCCACTTCGGTGCCGGTTCCGGTCATGTTCATGGAGCCAAGGCGATAGCAGAGCTTATCATCTGCCATAGCCGCCTCCATAGCGAGAAATCCCGCGTATGCTTTGGCATACCACCGCTTGGATTCTTCCAGATCAGCCCCTGTCCCGATACCATCCCGGTACATCCTTCCAAGCTGGTACTGTGCATATGCATTGCCCCGGACTGCCGCCATGGTGTACAGTCTATACGCTTCCGTACTGCTCTGCTCCACCCCCTGCCCCCGGAGGTATTGTCCACCCAGGGAATAGGCAGCAAATGGGTTATTATCTTCCACCGCCTGACGAAACCACCGGGCAGATTCCTCATAGTTCTGTTCTGTCCCGTGACCAAGGGCATGGCATTTTCCGATCCGGTATCGCAGATAGCCTTTCTTTTCAGCCGTCTGTTCTGCTTTCTGGAAGGCTTCCAACGCATTCCGGAACCAAGTCTGTGCTTCTTCCTCATCCGCGTCACAGCCAAGCCCAAGCAGGTATATCCGTCCCAGATCATAGCAGGCATAGCCGTTTCCCCCGCGTGCCTCCGTATCCAGTAGAGGCATCGCTTTCCGGAAATCCGGCTTTTCTTCCTCTGTCCCATATAGGAATCTGCGAGCCTGTTCGTATGGATCTGACCACCAGTCTCTGCCGTCAGAAGCACGGTAAGCAGGCGCACTCTCTGCGGCACAGTTCTCATAGGCATCAGCTTCCCCACCGGTTTCTTTCTGAATAAACTGGGGGCGATAGTGATCGCTCCACCAGTCAGGATCCTCTATTGGCACAGGGTCAGGCTCCTCTACTGACGGGAATTCCGTTTCCATCACATCCTGCTGCGCTGCCTGCCGGATCAGGTCATTGATCTTCAGCGCTTCCTGTATCACAGCGTTGCGGATGGACTTGAACTCCCTGTTCTGTTCCAGCGGCACACGATCCGGGAAATGGTCTGTATAGGTGCGAAGCACATCCTCCCGCTGTTCGTACCACAGATCGTACATCTCCCGGATATTCTCGTCCCCGGCAAGCTCCGCTACAATTTGGTCGACGATAGCCTTCACGTCCGATTTCAGATAACCGTACACCTTCTTCCCCGTGGTGCGGGAAAGGCGGTCGCTAAGCTGAATCAGCAGTTCTTCAATCCGGGGATTCAGATACTCCCCTGCATTGATTTTCGCCACGATCTCCGAGACACGTTCCCGCCCCTGCTCCCGCAGGCGGTCACGGTATTCCGTCTGCTGTTGGTAGGTAAACATCAGCTCCTGAGAAAAGATTTCTTTGGCAAAGGCAGACCGCATTTTCTCCACGCCCTTGGTACTGAGGTGTCCTTCTCCCGGCACTGTGGAGTAGGCAATGAGATGGACATGGGGGTGGTGTCCCTCGTTATGATAAGCCGCATACCACCGCAGATGGTTCATTGGAATCTTGAGATTTTCGGAAAGGGTCGGCGTCTGTCCCCGGAGGAAATCCCGCCAACGGCTCCCGTGGTCGAAGCCCAGCCGGGCGGCATCTTCCCGTTTCAGAGACAGAATCGCCGTATACACATTGCCCCGGTAGGCATTCAGCTCTTTTGAGACTTCGCTCAGCTGCACCTCTACGCCATCGTCCGTAAACAGCCCATGGCTCCCAAACCGCTCCGCTCTGGGTCGGGTGGCGATGTAGTCGGCATAGGTTTTCGTATTGGCAACCGCATTCAGGTTTTCCTCCATCGCCATGGAGATAAATTCCGAGGCGTTCCCAACCGTCCGCTCCTGTCGAAAATCCCGGTATTCATGGCTCTGCTTTGTGTCCGGAAAGTCCCGGAGAATTTTTTCAATCAGCGCCTGCTGCTTTTGGGTTGCGGGGGCATGCCGGTGGGAATCATCTATTCTTTCCGCCCCTTCCCGGGTGGCAATATACCGGGCATATCCTCCCACGGATCTGCCGCCAGCTCCCGGCTTCAGGTACTTGAATTTTGTCACCAGCCTTGGCATTTATCTATCTCTTTTGAAAGTCAAAGGCATCCTCAAAGGAGTAAACGCCGTTGCTGCGCTTGACCTGAGCTACACAGGTACCCCGGAGCTTTTCCAACTGCTCCCGGCCAATGTTGCATGTAGCGGCCACCACATTCATGGTAATCGCCTGCTCCACCGCCAGCTTGAACAGAATGCGGCTGATCCGGTTGTCACTGTCATTCACAATACCCTTGACCGTGGACGTAATGATCTTGGGCAGATAATCGCTGCCATTCTCCGAGGAAATATAGCCAATGTAAAAATGGATTGCTTTCTCGATGAACTCACTCTGGCTGGAACAGTCATCCGCCTTATACCACTTGCGCACCTGCTCCAGCGAGGATTCCCGTATCCAGAGCGCGAATTTTCGTTTTCCCTCTGTATTCTCTGCCATGTCAGGCAAAACACCTCCTGTTTTGGGCGCAGCCCACAGTCTGACCCACAGGTTGACCCCACCCGCATCCAACCGACCCACACTTTCTGAATTCGAAAACCTGTGGTGGGGCGGGCAATGCCCGCCCCCGTAGGCTTGCTGTGGGGCGTTCACGACCCACAGCCTTTCTCCTGCTCAGCACCGGAAGCTGGTTGTTCCCTCTGCTTGTCACCGGCGGGAAGTGCAAGGCCAAGCTATTCACTGCCTTTGCGCTGTCCATGCAGCAGCTGCCCAGAACGCTGCTGGTCTGCGTGATAAATGTCCTTCCCGCGGCGCTGGTCTTGTGCTGGACATACGGCTTTCTGCTCTTGTTCTGGGTCTATCTGGTGATTGGCTTTGCGTTGAGCGCCTATGTAAACTGCCTTTTGCTGAAAAAAGCGTTGATCCCTCATCTGTCACAGGAGGTGTCCCAATGAAGCAGAACTTTGGAAGGCTCCCGGATGGCCGACGGGCCGATCTGTATTGGATTGGGGATGAATATACGCAGGCTGCCTTCACAAATCTGGGAGCAGCCATTGTCCGCTGGCTGGTTCCGGATGCCGCAGGCAGGAAGGACGATATCATCCTGGGATACGATTCCGCGCAGGAATATTTTCAGAACCCCGGCATGATGGGCGCAATCGTTGGCCGCAATGCCAATCGGATCAAAGATGCGCAATATTCCCTGAACGGCACGACTTATTCTCTTACCCCCACCTCGGGCCCGCATAATATTCATTCCGGCCCGAACCGTTATAATCTCCGTCTGTGGGATGTTACCCATTACAGCAAAAGCAGCATCCGCTTCCGGCTGTTCAGCTCTGACGGCGATCAGGGCTTTCCCGGCAATGCCCGAATTGCGGTCACTTATACCCTGACCGGCAAAGCTCTGGAAATCGCCTACGAAATGATCTGCGATCAGGACACGGTGTTCAATTTAACGAACCACGCCTATTTCAATCTGTCAGGCCATCAGCACCCGGAGCAGGCAATGGTGCATACCCTTTGGTTGAATGCCACGCAGTATACCCCTGCCGATGAAACCGGTATCCCTACAGGAGAAATTGCCGATGTATCCGGCACCTGTCTGGACTTTACCGAGGGCAGGTCTCTGAGCGCTCCACCGCCGCCGCCCGGGGGTTACGACCACAACTTTGTTCTTGCCGGAAATCCAGCCGCCGTTCTGAGCGATCCCGCTTCCGGAAGGAAGCTGACGGTCATCACCGACCGGCCCGGACTTCAGCTGTACAGCGGAAATTACCTGAATGTCCCGGGTAAGGACGGCGTTTTCTACGGCCCCCGCAGCGGTATCTGTCTGGAAACGCAATTCTATCCGGACAGCATCCACCACCCGCATTGGCCGCAGCCCATTGCGAAAGCAGATTGTACATATCACAGCATTACGGCGTATTGCTGCCGCTGACGTTCAGCTGATAAGCCAGATGACATAGGGGGACATCTGTAAGTGGTTTTCCCGTCCGTGGTGATCCCAGCCAAACTCACGCGGCTGTCCCCATGACGGGAGCAACGCTATGTTCCCGTACCAAGCCGCCAAACAGATACAACTGCGCATCCGGGAGCAGCTCCGACGCACGGCTGGCTGTGAGCAGACAATTGGTGACGATCGCAAGGTTATGTTTGCTTTGCATCTGTGGAATCCGTTCCAGTACCATAATGCTGGATCCTGGAAAAGGGTTTGGTTATTGCCGATTTGCTCCGCAGCAAGGGCGGCTATCCAGCGCCTCATGAAACGCTCCTTTCGGCAAAAATGGCGGGTGGGCAGTATAAACTGCGCCACCCGCCGTTGTTACGACTGAATTTGTTATCCTTTGATACCACCGGTCTGCAAGCCGGAAACGAAATATTTCTGGCAGCAGATGAAGATGATGAGCACGGGGAGCAGGCTTGCCACAGACATGGCAAAGACGTAGCCCCACTGGGTGAACTGATGCTGGCCGAAAAAGCCTGAGATGGCGATGGGCAGCGTGCGCTTCTGGGTGTCGTTCAGAACCGTCAGCGCCCACGGGAATTCTTCCCACGCCGTCAGAAAATTGAAAATGCTGACGGATGCGATGGCCGGGCTGGCCAGCGGGCAGATAACCTTGAAGAACACAGTGAATACGCTGCCGCCGTCCATGTAGACGGCCTCGTCGAATTCTCTCGGAATGCTCTCAATGTAGCCCTTGATCATGAACGTGGAAAACGGAATGACCCACGCCACGTAGAACGGCACCAGCCCCAGCAGCTTGTTCGTGAGCTTGAAGAACGAGGCGAGCTGATACTGCGTAATGATGAGCGTCGTGCCGGGGATGATCATTGTGCCGATGACAAGCCCGAAAAGCGCCCTTCTGCCGGGGAAGCGGAAGCGCGCCAGGCAGAAGGCCAGCGCCGACGAGACAAAGGCCGCGATCACGACGGTCAGCATGGCGACAATCGCGCTGTTCAGGAAATTGACGTAGAACTTTTCCTGACTGAAGATGTACACATAGTTTTCAAGCGTAACGGTATCGAGCGCCGGGAAAAACTTCGGCGGGAACTCATACAGGGCGCCGTTCGGCTTCAGGGACGTGCTGATCATATAGATCATCGGCATGACCGACACCGCGCCGCCCAGCAGCAGAAGCACATAGCGCAGGATATTGGACGGAAGCTCCCGTTTTTTCAGTGTATGCATGGCAGTCCCTCCTACGAATTGGCCGCGTCCTTCTGCTTCATGGCCTTGAATTGCAGAATGGCGAGGAAAATGAGCGTCACGGCAACGACGAACGACAGCGCGGCCGCGTAGCCGAAGGAGCCGGTGTTGAACGCTTTGTAATACATCCACGTGAGAACCGTCTCCGTCTGGTGCATCGGCTTGCCGCCGGTGATCATCTTTATGGACGTAAAGACGTTGAAGCCGCCGATGGTCAGCATGACAAGCGCAAAGAGGATCGTCGGCTTGATGCTGGGCAGCGTTACATAGAAAAACTTCTGGAACGCGCCGCAGCCGTCAATACCTGCCGATTCATACAACTCCTGGGGAACGCTTTGCAGCGCGGCCAGAAACACCACCAGATTCCATCCGACGCCCTTCCAGATGCCGAGCATCATCGCAACCGTCAGTCCGCCCCAGCGGCCGTCGAGCCAGCGGATGTTGGACGCCGTCAGGTGCAGCACGTTCGTGAGCACGTAGTTGAGCATACCCTCGGTGTTGAAAATATACCGGAATATCAGCGAGACGATGACCCAAGAGGTGATGACCGGGATGTAATAGATCACGCGGAACGTGACGCGGAAGCGCGGAATGGCATTGATGAGCACTGCGGCCAGTAAACCCAGGATCATCTGCCCCGGTACGGTCACGAGCGTGTAGATCAGTGTGTTCGCAAACGCGACCCGGAATGTCTCGTCGGAGAGAACGTCGATGTAATTTTGCAGCCCGATGAACTTCTGATGCTGCATCGAGCCGAGATCCCATTGCAGAAAGCTCATGTGCAGAAGCTTCCCGATGGGGTAGATCGTGAACAACGCAAAGACCAGAAGCCCCGGAAGCAGCAGAAGGCCGACCTGAAGACGGTCGCGTTTTGATTTCAGTTCCATAGAGCAGCTCCTTTCAAGCAGCCCTGCGGCTGCCTCCGATTTGCCATATTTTCAAAGCAGGCCGGAGCCTGCTTTGAAAATAGTTGCATTTGGTTCGTCTATCTGATATACTGTGTTTATTCGGCAAGCAAGCCGTCGATCGTCACAGCCAGCTGATCCAGCGTCTTCTGCACGTCCGCGCCGTTGACGATCATGTCGGTCATGGCGACGGTCAGCGCGTTGTCGATCTCCGACCAGGAGGCAACGGTCGGGCGGGCCTTGGCCGTCGTGATCGCCTCAAGGAACGGGGCAAAGGACGCATCCTTTACGGTCTGGCTTTCCAGCGCCGCCGTGCTGACGGGAATCTGGCCGCACTTGGCCATCTCTTCCTGGGCGTATTCGCTGGTCATGAACTTCATGAATTTCCATGCGCCGTCTTTGTTGGCGGTATTGAACATGGCAATGTCCTCGCCGCCCAGCACGGAGATCGAGCCGCCGGAACCGGCAGGCACCTCGCTGGTGCCGTAATTGAAGTCGGGATATGCACCGGCCAGCTCCGCGGTCTTCCACGGGCCTTCCAGCAGCATCATATACCGGCCGGTGCCGAAGCCGTCGGTCATGGGGATGTCGCCGCTGTTAAAGCCGGTGAATTCGCCGTCTGCGTAGAGGTCAACCAGCTTCTGCACGGCTGCAACCGTCTCCGGGCTGTTGACATAGCCTGTGGCAGTGGTGCAGGCGTCATCCGTGATATTGCCGCCGTTGCTCCAGATGTAGGGCAGGACGTTCCAGCCGGCGAGGGCAGGCTCGTTCAGGCCCCAGACCTGCTGGCCGTTTTCGTTCGTGCCGGACAGGGCATGGATCGCGGCGAACATCTCATCCATCGTTTTGGGCACTTCAATCCCGGCCGCTGCCAGCGCGTCGGCGTTGTAGAACAGGATCTTCGTATTCGTGTTGAGCGCCAGTGCATAATAGCTGCCCTTGACCATGGCAGTGCTCATGGCGCTGGGAAGAAGCTGCCCCGCAACATCGTTAAAATCGCTCATCTGCTGATCCAGAGGAACAAGAATGTTCATTTTCTGGAACTCCGGAACCCACGCGATATCCAGACGCGCAACATCGGGCAGGGTGTTCGAGCTTGCGCTGACAAGGATCTTGTCGTGGAGGTCAGCCCACTCGTGGGAGACGGCGTTGACCTTATAGCCGGGGTTCTCTTCCTCGAATTTGGGGATCAGCACATTCATCAGAGTCTCATTCTCTGCGGACTGCGCGCTGTAGTGATGCCAGAAGTTGATCACAACGGGTTCTTCGGGCGTGGCTGCGGGCGTTTCTGCCGCCTTGTCATCGGCGGGAACGGCCGCGTTATTTGCGGGCTGCTGGGATTGGGCAGTGTCTGGCGCTTTTTCGGCGCATGCAGTGAATGCCGCTAACATCACTGCTGCGATCAGGAAGAGCGCCAGCATTTTTTTGATACTTGTCTGTTTCATGATTGCACCTTCTCCTTTAATTGATTGTTGATGGATCGGATTATCTTAACGGACTTTGCAGGAAGCTCTGTTTCAAAGCGTCCCGGGTCGTCCGTCAGGATCGTGGGATAGAACGGTTTTTCCTCCGTCACGCCGCCCGTCTGGCAGCAAAGCGTCCACTGGGCAAATTCCCGCGCCCACTCCGGGATCGGGAGCCGCCCGCGCCAGGGTGCCGCACCGGCGTTCAGGATAACGAGCGTCTGCTCACCGGGCACCGTGCGGGAAAAGGCGTATACATTTGCCCCATCGTCCGCCAGCACGGTGCGGTAGTCGCCGTCCGTCAGGGAATCGGATGCGAGCCGCAGGGAAATGAGCTGCCGGTACCAGTTCAGCAGCTGCCGGTCCTGCTTTTCCCCGTCCCACTGCATCGCCATGCGGCAGCCGGGGTCGTTCGGGCCGCTCAGGCCGATCTCGTCGCCGTAGAAGATCGCCGGGGAGCCGGGGAACGTCATCTGCATCGCCACGGCCAACCGGAGCCTCGCCTTGTCACCGCCCGCTTCATAGAGGAAGCGCGCCGTGTCATGGCTGTCCAGTAGGTTGTACATCCGGAGGTTTGTTTCGCCGGGGTACAGCGCCAGCGTCCTGTTGAGGCGGCAGCCGAAT
>ERZ1106976.1744-NODE-1744-length-20873-cov-4.167547_pt1 | contig 20873 bp, 18 predicted proteins | sample MGYA00403687_ERZ1106976 | MGnify/ENA primary metagenome ERZ1106976 (study PRJEB35170, sample SAMEA104062446) | human gut metagenome | biome: human gut; feature: human-associated habitat; material: faeces | place: Denmark | collected 2013-02-22 ... | reverse complement strand
GCAAGCAAATGCGCAATAAAGGCGTTAGCCGGTAATTGTGCGGTGTTGCCTTAAACCAACATCGAATGCGGTATGCTTCAAAAACAGAGGTTATTCTGTCACACAGAAGGCACGATGACCGATTGTGACATAAATCAAATTATGTGAGAAGCTTAGCCGAGCTGATAATTCCTCCGAAAAGCATATCGTTTTCTTTATAGAAAACAGCGCTTTGTCCCGGAGTAACCGCGCGTATAGGCGAACGGAATAGGATATTCGCTGAACCGGAGGAAAAGCTTATTTCACAGGGAACAGGGCGCGCCGAATAGCGAACCTTGACATCTGCTGAAATTATTCCATCTGTCTGCGGTGCAAGCTTTGAGAAATTGAGTTCATTCACCGTCATAGAGGAGAAATATTCCTCTCCTGCGCGGACGAGGGTAACCGTGTTTTCATCGGGATTGAGAGAAGCGACGAATACCGGTTCTCCAAGAGATATTCCGAGCCCTTTTCTCTGACCGACGGTGTAGCGGATTAGTCCCTTATGCCGTCCGAGCTTATTTCCGTTTCTGTCTATAAAATCCCCGTCGGCAAACGTTTTTCCGATATTGTCTTCGATAAACGACACATAATCGTTATCCGGAATAAAGCAGATTTCCTGGCTTTCGGATACCTCCGCGGCGCGGTATCCGAGATCTCTTGCTTTTTCTCTGATCTCTTTTTTTCTCATTCCGGAAAGCGGAAGATAAAGCATGGAAAGCTGTTCCTGGCTCAGACGCCAAAGCACATAGCTTTGATCCTTTTGTTCGTCCTCTGCCCGTCTGATGAAATATCTACCGTTCTCGCGGGCGACGGAAGAATAGTGTCCGGTTGAAACCGCATCAAATCCGTTCTCTTTGGCATATTGACAAAGGGCTTGGAACTTAACGTGAGGATTACACTCAACACATGGATTCGGGGTTCTTCCGCGGCAATATTCATTAATGAATCGGTTTATGACCGATTGCTTAAAGGCGCTGCGGCAATCGAGCGCAACATAAGGAATACCGACAGCTTCGGCAGCCTCTTTCGCGGCAGAAATATCGGTATATTCATGCATAATGACAGAAGCGCCGATAACCTCATGCCCCGCCTCCTTCAATAAATGTGCAGCGTATGTACTGTCCAGCCCGCCGCTCAGTCCTATCAGAACTTTCATAGGCGAAAATCTCCTTTCTGATTTCCGGAATAAAAAGCGGCGCTTCTGACAGAGAGGAAGCGCCGTTTATATTCAGTGACCTCCGCAGGAGGCGCAGTCGCCGTGACAAGTTGCGCCATGAAGCGGAATTTCTTTGTCGATTCCGTTTTTCTTATAATAGTCGGCGACAGCGGCTTTAACAGCCTCCTCTGCAAGTACGGAACAATGTACCTTGGCAGGGGGGAGTCCGTCAAGCGCTTCTATAACCGCTTTGTTTGTAAGCATAAGAGCCTCATCAACTGATTTCCCTTTTATAAGCTCTGTAGCCATAGACGAAGTGGCAACGGCTGCTCCACAGCCGAAGGTTTTAAACTTAACGTCGGTAATGATGTTATTTTCGATTTTAAGATATATTTTCATTATATCTCCGCAGACGGCGTTTCCGACCTCTCCGACTGCGGAAGGATTTTCAATTTCACCGACGTTTCGGGGATTTGAAAAATGATCCATGACTTTTGCACTGTAATTCATAGCATTGCCTTTCTTATCTTTTAATTATCATTTATGTTTAACTTGTTCGTAGAGCGGACTCATATCACGAAGTCTTTGTACAATGGGAGGAAGCTTTTCCAAAATATAATCGACATCCGCTTCTGTATTTTCATGGGAAAGTGTAAGACGAAGCGAGCCGTGAGCTTTTTCCGGCGGAAGACCGATCGAAAGCAGAACGTGAGAGGGCTCAAGTGAAGCTGTCGAACAGGCGGAGCCCGTAGAGGCGCAAATTCCCGCCATATCAAGAAGAAGGATAAGACTTTCTCCCTCTATGAATTCAAAGGAAACATTGAGATTTCCGGGAAGGCGATGCTCCATTCCTCCGTTAATACGGGAATAGGGGATATTCTTTATGATCTCTGTTGCAAGACGGTCGCGCATGGCGGCGATTCGCCCCATGTCGGAAAGTCCTGAGACGGCAAGCTCAAGAGCTTTGGCAAGTCCGACAATATAGGCGACATTTTCGGTTCCTCCGCGCCGGCCTCGCTCCTGACCGCCGCCGTCAATCAGATTTGCGATTCTGACGCCGGTTTTGACATAGAGTACGCCGATTCCCTTGGGTGCATGTATTTTGTGCCCTGAGAGTGAAAGCATATCGACGCCGAGCTCCGAGACGTTTACCGGAATATTTCCGACAGCCTGAACCGCGTCGGTGAAGATGGTGATTTTATGCCGCTTTGCTACGGCGGCGAATTCTTTTATCGGAAGAACCGAGCCTATTTCATTGTTGGCAAACATTGCTGCAATGAGAATGGTATCGGGACGGATTGCAGCTTCAAGCTCCTCGGGAGTAATCTGACCGTTGGAATCGACCTTTAGATAGGTTATTTCAAAGCCTTCCTTTTTAAGCGAGTCCATGGTGTGCAGAACTGCGTGATGCTCATAGACGGTCGTGATGATATGCTTGCCTTTGGCGGCATTTGCATGAGCGGCGCCTTTAATAGCCCAGTTATCCGATTCCGAGCCGCAGGATGTGAAATATATTTCATTGGATTTTGCACCGAGAAGCGACGCAATTTTTTCTCTTGCGGCAGAAATGGCAAGAGAGGCGGAGCGTCCTATTGAATACAAGCTTGAAGGATTACCGTATTCCGAACCGAAATAGGGCATCATTTCACGGAGAACCTCCGGCGAGACATTAGTAGTAGCCGCGTTATCCGCATAGACGAATTTGGACATATATTTTCTCCTTTCGGATTTAACCTTTTTTATACGCATATATTGTATACCTTTTTGGTATACATTGCAATAGGTTTTTGAAAAAAATTTTACTAAAAATATCAGATAAATGATGAATTTTTTACCGCAAGGTGTAAATATCGGTAAAAAGGTGAAAAGGGTTGAAAAAATGCCTTTAAAATGTTAAAATGAGTCAAAGGTAACATTCTCGAAGATGGATTGCATAGTATCGAAAGAATTTTGTGTTGCCTTAATATTAAAAAATCAAAGGAAAGGAAATTGTGTTATGAAAAAAGGAATAAAAGCTCTGTCCATTCTGCTGATTCTGGTTCTGGTCTTTTCATCATTTCTCCTTGTGGTTTCGGGCGCCGGAAGCGGTTATCGGAAAATTACCGTAAGCTATAACGGAAAAAAAGTGATGGGAGGGGAAGCGCTTCTGATAGATTCTACAACTTATGTTCCATTTCGTGCAGTATGCAGCGCACTCGGAGACGGAGGCGTGGAATGGGATGATAAGACGAAAATCGCTTCTTATGTTTCCGACGGCTTGGAAATAAAAGCTCGCGCGGGGGAATATTACATAGAAGCAAACGGCAGATATTTTTACTGTGAAAACGGTGTAAAGAACGTTGATTCACGGATTTATGTTCCAATAAGACCGATGGCAAAGGCGTTTGGAGTAAACGTAGAGTGGGATCCGTCTTACAAAGTGAAGCTTACAGGCGGTTCTGCTCTTAAGGCGGCTGATAATTACTATGACCCGGATGATCTTTATTGGCTGAGTAGAATTATTTCGGCTGAAAGCCGCGGTGAATCCCTGATAGGAAAGATCGCGGTGGGAAACGTGGTGTTGAATCGTGTTAAAAATGAGTATTTCCCGTCAACGGTTTATCAGGTTATATTTCAAAGCGGGCAATTCAGCCCGGTAAAAAGCGGAACGGTATACGAGGCGCCTACGGCGGAATCGGTTATTGCTGCAAAAATCTGTCTTGAAGGCGATACGGTTTCGGAAGAAATTCTGTATTTTTGCAATACGGCTGTAGCGGTAAACACATGGATGCAGACGTCAAGACGCTTCGTTATGCGCATAGGAAATCATTCATTCTATGCGTGACCGAAAGAAAAAAGCTTTCGAAAAAAAGAAACAGCTTGCGGAAGTGATATCCGCAAGCTGTTTTTTGTAAATTTGTGGCAATTTTAATAAATATAATAATTTCAGATAATAATCTCGAAAAACCATTTAAGAGAATCGACTGTATAAAACGTCAACGGATTTTTCGGACAGATTTATTGTTTGGGCATCGTTATAAAAAATCTTGAAATACTTGAAATATTAAGGCAATGCAGCCGGTTCTGACGGTTAGATGCGCAGTCGCATTTTTCGTCAGACGTACCAATTGAGGAGGTAAGAGCGACTCCTCTTCCGACAGAATTTGCGAAGTATGATGGAAAAGGGACAAGCAGATACACCGTTAAGGCGCAATCCGTGCCCCCGTCGGTGTTGCCTTAACCATATACCTGCGTTTTTTTGCCTTGCCGCTCAAATAATCATCTCGGAAATTTGCATGACCGATTTACTCAGCGATTTCTTAATGGAATCTGACGGTTACGATAAACGGAAGGAGAAATGGCGTAATTGCTTGTATTTGACGGAATCATGCTTGAAAATGTTATTTTTGCCCGTTTATACCGCGGCGGCAGGAATCAGTGTTTTCAAAAAATTCAAAAAAAAGGAACGCAAGTGGAACAGAATGGGAACAGCTAAGGAACGGACTTTTGGTATAATAAGTATAAATATTCTTGTATTTATGGAGGCATTATTATGTTACTCGAAACTATCGCAAAAATCGTGGCGGAGCGCACCGATTGTGATCCTGCGGCTGTTAAGCCGGAAAGCACTTTTGCAGAACTCGGAATCGATTCTCTTGATACGGTTGAGCTTCTGATGAGTCTGGAGGATGAGCTTGGTATGGAAATCGAGCTTGAGCAGAAGGTAGAAACAGTCGGAGACCTTATAAAGTTTATCGAGAGTAAACAGCAGGCTTGACTATGATCAAATCTGAAATTTGTCAGCTGCTGGGTATAAAATATCCGGTATTTCAAGGTGGGATGGCATGGGTTGCCGACGGAAGACTTGCATCGGCGGTCTCAGATGGAGGCGGACTTGGGATTATTGCCGCCGGCAACGCTCCCGGAGCCTATGTGAGGGAGCAGATCAGGATTGCAAAATCATTCACGGATAAACCGTTTGGTGTGAATATCATGCTTCTCAGTCCCTTTGCCGACGAAGTGGCTGAAGTGGTTGCCGGCGAAGGAGTCGCAGTGGTGACTACCGGGGCGGGAAACCCTTCAAAATACATGGAGCTTTGGAAAAATGCGGGGATTAAGGTGATTCCGGTTGTAGCATCGGTTGCTATGGCAAAGCTTGTTACCAAAGCAGGCGCTTCCGCTGTGATTGCGGAGGGCGGAGAGAGCGGAGGTCATGTCGGAGAACTGACAACTATGGTTCTTGTGCCGCAGATCTGCGATGCCACTCCGTTACCCGTGATTGCTGCCGGTGGAATTGCCGACGGACGGGGAGCTGCCGCAGCGTTTATGCTCGGCGCCTGTGGAATTCAGATGGGAACCCGTTTTCTTTCTGCCGAAGAATGCAACATTCATCCTGTTTATAAAGAAAAGATTATCAAAGCAACTGATCTCTGTACAATGGTTACGGGAAAGCGTCTCGGGCATCCTGTGCGCAGTCTTCGTACTCCTTTCGCGCGCAATTATCTCAAGGCGGAATACGGTGGAGTATCGGACGAAGAACTGGAAGCAATGGGAGTCGGTTCGGTACGTATGGCGGTTCAGGAGGGAAATCTCGAAAAAGGCACCTTCCTTGCCGGACAGATTGCTGCCATGGTTAACAGAATTCAGCCTGCCGCTGAAATAGTAAAGGAAGTAATGGACGAGGCGGAGCCTCTTCTTATGAGGGCATCGAAATGGGTAGAATAGCATTTGTTTTTTCCGGGCAAGGAGATCAATATTCCGGTATGGGGAAAAAGATGTTTGAGGAATATCCGTGTGCTGCCGAGGTTTTCGGAATGTGTGACACACTTCGTCCCGGAACATCGGAACAGTGTTTTAACGGTACCGATGAGGAGCTTAAGGAAACCGCAAATACACAACCCTGTCTTTTTGCAGTCGAGCTTGCTATGGCGTCGGTACTCAAAGAAAAAGGCATAAAGCCTTCTGCGGTGGCGGGTTTTTCTCTCGGAGAGGTAGTAGCCTGCTCGTTTGCCGGTATGGTTTCTCACGATATCGGTTTTAAGCTGGTGTGCCGACGCGGGGAACTGATGCAGCACGCGGCGGAAAAAATAGATACTTCTATGGCTGCTGTGGTAAAGCTATCCGAGGATTCGGTTTATACTCTTTGCTCGCAGTTCGACGGAATATATCCCGTCAACTTCAATTGTCCCGGGCAGATAACCGTTTCCGGACTTTCGAGCCTTATGCCGGCGTTTACCGCGGCAGTGAAGGCTGCCGGAGGCAGAGCTATTCCGCTCAAGGTAAAGGGCGGTTTTCACTCCCCTTTCATGAAGGAGGCTTCAGAAGCGTTTTCCAAATTACTTGAGACGGTAAGCTTCAGCAAAGGAAATATCGACGTGTATTCCAATCTCACTGCACAGCCCTATACCGATGATATAAAGAGTCTGCTTTCTGAGCAGATCTGCCATCCGGTGCGGTGGGAAAAGACTATCAGAAATATGATCGGTTCCGGTGTGGATACTTTCATTGAGATCGGTCCCGGTAAAACGCTTACGAATATGATAGGAAAGATTGACGCGGGAGTAAGAGCTTATTCAGCGTCGGAAATGTCGGTTGTTCTTTCGGAGGTAAAACCATGCTGAACGGAAAAGTTGCTGTGGTTACAGGCGCGTCGAGAGGAATCGGTAAAGCGATTGCAAAGAAGCTTGCTTCTCTCGGCGCCGACATTGCGGTGATCTATGCCGGGAATACCGAAGCAGCAGAAGCCGTGTGTGGTGAGTGCATTGAGAATTTCGGAATACGGTCTAAGGCTTATCGCTGTGACGTTTCGGATTACGAAATGACCAAAAGGATAACGTCGGAAATCAAAGCGGATTTCGGTACCGTCAATATTCTTGTCAATAATGCCGGAATTACTCGAGACGGGCTTGTTGCTATGATGAAGGAAGATGATTTTGATGCTGTGCTTAATACCAATCTAAAGGGCGCGTTTCATATGATTCGTCACTGCACAGGCATGTTTATTCGTAACCGCGGCGGTTGTATTATCAATATTTCCTCGGTTGCCGGACTTACGGGAAATGCGGGGCAATGCAATTACTCCGCTTCAAAAGCAGGTCTTGTCGGACTCACAAAATCGGTGGCGAAGGAGCTTGCCTCCAAAGGAATACGCTGCAACGCCGTTGCACCGGGATTTATAAAAACAGATATGACGGAAACACAGTCGGAGAATCCCCTGCTTGGAGCCATTCCTCTCGGCAGAATGGGAAATCCCGACGAGGTTGCCGATGCCGTTGCCTATCTTGCTGAAGCGGAGTACGTGACCGGTGAAGTCCTGCGGGTTGACGGCGGAATCGCTATGTAAGGAGAATTTATGATATGAATAATGCTAACAGACGTGTTGTCGTGACCGGACTCGGTGCCGTTACCCCGGTAGGAAACAGTGTGAGTGAAACATGGAACAGTCTTGTTTCCGGGAAAAACGGTATCGCTCCGATCACTCTGTTTGATACCTCCGATTTTAAAGCCAAGCTGGGAGCAGAGGTAAAGAATTTCGATCCTCTTGATTATATGGATAAATCCGATATGCTCAGAAGCGATCGCTATACCCATTTTGCGGTAGCGGCGGCAGAGCAGGCTATGAAAGACAGTGAAATCAATGGTACGGTTTCTCCCGAAAAGTTTTCAGTATATATCGGTGCGGGAATCGGGGGGATCGGTACCCTTGAGTCGGAGCATACAAAGCTTATACAGAAGGGACCGAGAAGGGTTTCTCCTCTTTTCGTTCCCATGATGATACCCAACATGGCGGCAGGAATGATCGCCATACGCTATGATTGCAGAGGATCGGCAATGCCGGCGGTTACTGCCTGTGCTTCAGGCTCGAATGCGATAGGAGAGGCTGTTCGTTTAATTCGTCACGGTTATGCCGACGCGGTAATCTCAGGAGGCGCGGAAGCAACGGTGACGCCTCTTGCGGTTGCTGGATTTGTGAACATGCAGGCGCTCTCGGTATCCGATGATCCGAATACGGCGTCACTGCCTTTTGACAGACGCAGAGGCGGGTTTGTAATCGGAGAAGGTTCCGTTGTTCTTGTGCTTGAGGAGTATGAGCATGCCGTTTCGCGGGGCGCGAAAATTTACGGAGAGATATGTGGATACGGCTCAACCTGCGACGCTTATCACATTACCGCTCCGCATCCTGAGGCTCGCGGCGGGGCGCAGGCAATGAAGGACGCTATGGCGGAAGCCGGATATACCGAAAACGACAGAGTATATGTTAACGCACACGGAACCGGTACGCCTATGAATGATCTGACCGAGACGATTGCCATAAAAAAGGCGCTTGGAGAAGAAGCGGCTTATAAGGCGTTTGTAAGCTCTACCAAATCCATGACGGGACATATGCTCGGAGCGGCAGGCGCTGTCGAGGCTCTGGCATGTCTGCTTGCGCTTAAAAACGGTATCATTCCGCCGACTATCAATCTTCTTGAGCAGGATCCCGTCTGTGATTTGAACTGTGTACCCAATAAAGCGATAGAGGCGGAGATTGATCTTGCACTTTCCAATTCTCTCGGCTTCGGCGGTCATAATGCATGTCTTGCTTTCAGAAGGGTTAAGAATTGAATAAAACTGTGCCTTCGGACAGTGAGCGCAGTACTGTTGTTTCATGAAAAGCGCTCAGTGGGAAAGGATTTCATAATATGAATGAGTCAGAAATCAGAAAATATGCCGAGCTCATGAAGGAACTCGGTCTTACCGGGCTTGAATTTACCGATGATAAAAAAGTTGTTCGTTTGGAACGGGCGATATCCGCGGGTACGGCTTTAAATGCCGTGCCGGTGCAGACGGCTGCTCCCGATGCTTCCGGGACTCCGGATTATATCAGCGTGAAATCGCCGATGGTCGGAGTGTTTTATTCCGCTCCCGCCGCGAATGCAGAAGCCTTTGTTTCCCTTGGAGATCGGATTGAAAAAGGGAAAACTTTATGTATAATAGAGGCAATGAAGCTTATGAATGAAATCTGCGCAGAGGAAAGCGGCTTCATTGCGGAAATTTGTGTGACGAACGGTCAGGTGGTCGAATATGGAACCGAACTGTTCAGAATCAGAAAGGAAAAAGCATGAATAGAGAAGAGATAATGAAGCTCCTTCCCCACAGAGATCATATGCTTTTGTTGGATGATGCGGAAAATTCCGACGGTATTGCGGTCGGTCATTATACAGTGCGCGGAGATGAGTTTTTCCTTAAGGGACATTTTCCGGGAAATCCGATTGTTCCCGGTGTGATTCTCTGCGAAATTCTTGCTCAGTCTGCCTGCGTTCTGCTCGGAAACGCTGTTTCGGAAGGACGGACTCCGGTTTATACGGGACTTGACAAGGTCCGCTTCAGAAATCCTGTCCGTCCGGGGGATATCATAGAAACCAGATGTGCGATAAAGAGACAAAAGCCGCCTTTTTATTTTGCCGAGGGAACTGCTTCTGTAGGCGGAAGGGTATGTGTAACGGCGGAATTTTCTTTTGCCGTGACGGAGAACTGACCTATGTTCTCGAAAATTCTTATTGCAAACCGAGGAGAAATCGCGGTTCGTATTATTCGCGCCTGTAAAGAGATGGGAATTGCTACCGTTGCGGTTTATTCCGAAGCGGACAAAAATGAACTTCATGCGGCGCTTGCCGATGAAAGCTACTGTATAGGTCCTTCCGAAGCTCAGGAAAGTTACCTGAACGAAAGTCGAATCATTTCTGCTGCACTGCTTGCCGGAGCTCAGGCGATACATCCGGGTTATGGGTTTCTGTCTGAAAATGCTCACTTTGCAAGGCTTTGCCGCAAAAACGGCATTGTTTTTATCGGCCCCGCGCCTGAAAGCATGGAGAGACTCAGCGATAAAGCGCTTTTGAAGGAGCTTATTTCGGAAACAGGACTTACCGTTATTCCCGGAACCAAGGCGGTTTCCTCTGCTGCGGAAGCCGCATTATCGGCGGCTCAGATCGGATATCCCGTGATGCTTAAGGCATGTGCGGGAGGAGGAGGAAGGGGCATACGACTGATACGCTCGGAAGATGAGCTTGAATCCGCATATTTACAGGCTGTCGGAGAGGCGCTGACCTCTTTCGGAGACGGTTCTGTTTATCTTGAAAAATATATCTATCCCGCAAGACATGTGGAGCTTCAGATTATGGCTGACGAGGCGGGGAATGTCGTTTGTCTCGGTGAGCGCGACTGTTCTCTGCAACGCCGCAATCAGAAGCTCGTAGAAGAAACGCCGTCCCCTGCCGTTTCGGCGGATATGCGGGCGGATATTGTCTCTCTTGCCATTCAGGCGGTAAAAAAAATAGGATACGTCGGTCTTGGTACGCTTGAATTTCTTCTTGATACCAACGGAAATTTCTGGTTTATGGAAATGAACGTCAGACTTCAGGTAGAGCATTGTGTAACCGAGATGCTTACGGGGATTGACCTTGTAAAATGGCAGATACGAATTGCCGCCGGAATTGAAATAAGCTTTCCTCAGGACAGCATACGCTTTTTAGGATCGGCAATAGAGTGCCGCATTAATGCTCAAAACTGTGGAACTCTTAAAATGCTTCATGTTCCGGGAGGTCCCTTTGTTCGCTTTGATACTTCTTTAATCGAGGGAACAAGGGTAACGCCGTATTATGATCCGCTTCTCGGAAAATTGATTGTCCATGCGTCGACAAGAGAGGAAGCGCTGCGAAAAATGCGCGCTGCGCTGTGCGAGCTCGTGATTGAGGGAATCGCAACAAATATCGAGGAGCAGCTGAGGGCTGTCGATGACGAGCGTTTCATCTCTGGAAACTATGATTTGACATTTATGGGCAGCAGGTAAATCAAGTGAGAGCTTTACGAAATCGGAAACGATATGAATATTTAAGGCAACACCGCCGGGTACACGGATAACGCCTTTGCCCGCCGCTTTTCCGTCATACTTTACAATTTTCTTGGGCAGAGGAATTCTTCCTGCCTTCTCAATTGGTATTGTCCGACGAAAACTCTGGCGGAGCAACTGTACAACAATCATTGCGCGGTATTCCTTAAGAGTTTCGGGCACCGCTAACAATTTACCGCCCAAAACCGGATCGAGTTGTTTTCTGTCATTCGTCACAAAAATTTCTGACAGATGGATACGCTGTCTGCGAACATTGATTTTTTAGAGCTACCCTTTTGTTTTTAACACGCCGTAAGGCTTTTAACAACAGTATCGGTGCTGCCGTATTGATACGGCGAAATGGAGATCAGTATATATGGCATTGTTTAATTTTTTGAAACCGAAAAATCAGCTTGAGGAGGGCGGGCGTACTTCGGCTCCCGTTCAGCAGGACGAGGGGGAACCGGTAAAAACCTGTCCGAATTGTCATAAGGAAATTCCGCTCAGCCGTCTATGGAATAATCAGCTTGTCTGTTCCTGTGGATATCATTTTCGTATGAAATCGCGCCAGCGTATCCATATGATTACCGATAAGAATACCTTTACAGAGCTTTTTTCCGAAATTCAATCTCGTGATCCGATTCAATTTCCGGGGTATGCGGAGAAGCTTGATACCGTCCGTGCGGCAAGTGGTGAGGAAGAGGCTGTTATCTGCGGTACAGGCAAGATCGGAAAACAGAAATGCTGCATTTTTGTAATGGAACCGTATTTTATGATGGGAAGCATGGGAAGCGCCGTTGGTGAAAAAATTACGCTTTTGTTTGAGTATGCGCTGGAGCACTGTCTTCCGGTTGTGGGCTTTACCGTTTCGGGAGGAGCGCGTATGCAGGAAGGACTTGCATCGCTGATGCAGATGGCAAAAACAAGTGCTGCGGTAAAACGTCACAGTGACGCAGGTCTCCTGTATATCGCAGTGCTTACCGATCCTACATTAGGGGGAGTGACGGCGAGCTTTGCAATGGAGGCTGATATTACGGTGTCGGAGCCGGGAGCGACCGTAGGTTTTGCCGGTGCAAGAGTAATCGAGCAGACGACGAGAAAATCGCTTCCGAAAGGATTTCAGACTGCCGAGTTTGTCCTTGAACACGGATTTATCGATTGTATAGCCGCAAGAAAGGATCAGAAGAAGCTTCTTTTGGAACTACTGAAGCTTCATAACGGAGGTGTAAGCAATGAATCGGATGGCGTATGACAGAGTAAAGCTTGCAAGAAATAACGACCGTCCTACCGGATCTGATTATATTAAGAATATTTTTAAGGGGTTTATAGAGCTGCACGGCGACCGCCGTTTCGGAGACGATCCGGCAGTGGTCGGCGGAATTGCCTGTATAAACGGGATTCCGGTTACGGTTATTGCGATTGAAAAAGGTCATACCGCAAAGGAACGGGCGGCGCATAGCTTCGGTGCTCCGAATCCTGAGGGCTACAGAAAAGCACTTCGTCTTATGAAGCAAGCGGAAAAATTTTGCCGTCCGGTGGTTTGCTTTATTGATACTTCCGGTGCGTATTGTGGTATCGGTGCGGAGGAAAGAGGACAGGGACAGGCGATAGCCGAAAATCTTATGGAGATGTCTGCCCTGAAGACGCCGATTATATCCATACTTGTAGGAGAGGGTGGAAGCGGCGGAGCCCTTGCTCTTGCCGTTGCTGACAGGGTTTGGATGCTTCAGAATGCGGTATATTCGGTAATATCTCCGGAGGGCTGTGCGAGCATTTTGTGGAAGGATGCGGAAAAAGCTGAGGCTGCTGCGGCAAGTCTCAAGCTGACATCAGAGGATGCTTTATCTCTCGGAATAATCGAAAAAATTATATCAGAAAATGAACTTGGAGAGAAAGCATTTTACGATCGGATACGCACGCTTATCAGCGATGAAATTAAAGTTCTTTACAAAGAACCGGATATTGCCGCACAACGGTATGTGCGCTTCAGAACCATATGTTCGGGAACGCCGGATAATATTTACAGCGAATGAAGGAAAAAATATGAGTATATATCAAAGATATTGCCGTGAGATTCTGGATGAAAAGGGAAGGCTGATAAATTTTGAGCTTGATTATCCTGAAAATTTTAATTTCGGTTATGACGTTGTGGACGTCATAGCGAAGGAATCTCCGGAGAAGCAGGCTCTCGTTTGGTGCAATACGGACAATGCAGAGCGTATTTTTTCATTTGAAGAACTCAGAACGCTTAGCAATAAAGCCGCCAATGTATTTAAGAAAGCGGGAATTAAAAGAGGAGATAGAGTGATGCTGATCCTCAAGCGTCATTATGAATACTGGATCACGGTAATAGCTCTGCACAAGCTTGGTGTTACCGCGATTCCCGCTACGCATATGCTTACCGAAAGCGATATTGTGTACCGCCTGAAAGCCTCCGACACTCAAGCTGTGATATGTACACCGCAAAACGGGGTTCCTGAGAAAGTGCTGTCGGCTGTGAAAAAAAGCGGATTATCCTGCCGGTTATGGTGTGTGCAGAAGGATGCTCCGGGGTTTGACAATCTGACCGCTGAGATGGAAAAAGCGGAAACAGCTTTTGAGCGCTGCGAAACACTTGCGACGGATCCGATGCTTTTGTATTTTACTTCAGGCACTACCGGATATCCCAAAGGCGTCATTCATGATTTTGCTTATCCTCTTGCTCATATTATTACCGCGAAGTATTGGCAGCAGGCGGAGGACGGCGGTCTTCATTTCACGGTGGCTGAGACGGGCTGGGGGAAAGCTTCATGGGGAAAAATTTATGGACAATGGCTTGTCGGAAGCGCCGTGATGGTATTTGACTTTGATAATTTTGATCCCAGACAGCTTACCGCCGTTATTAACCGATACGGAGTGACTTCTTTTTGTGCTCCTCCCACAGTATACAGATATCTTGTCAGAAAAGAAATTCCTGATATGCCGACGCTTCGCCATGCATCTACCGCTGGTGAAATGCTTGCTCCGGAGGTGTTCAGGCTTTTTACCGAAAAAACGGGGCTCCCTCTCTGTGAGGGATACGGACAGACAGAAACCGTTTTGCTGATGGGCAATTTGATCGGAAATACCCCTATTGAGGGTTCTATGGGAACGGCGTCTCCGCTGTATCATATTGAGCTTAGGGATAGCGACGGTATTCAGACTCCTGTCGGAGAGGTTGGAGAAATTGTGATTGTTCCTCCCGAAAGCGGAAGACAGCCGGGAATCTTCTGCGGTTATCTTGATAATGAAGAACAGTATCGGCATGTGTGGAGAGGCGGGGTATATCACACCGGCGACGCGGCATGGCAGGATAAAAACGGAGTTTATTGGTTTCACGGAAGATTTGACGATATAATCAAAACCGGTGGCTTCAGGGTCGGACCTTATGAAATAGAGAATGTACTTATGCAGTATCCCGGTATAGTGGAATGCAGTGTCGTAGGCATTCCCGATCTGCTTCGCGGTCAGGCCATTAAAGCGGTAATCGTTCTGTCCCCGGAATATTCTCCGTCAAAGGAGCTTGAAAAAGAAATAAAGGATTTTTGTAATTCAAAGCTTGCTGAATATAAATGGATACGTTATATAGATTTTGTAAGCGAACTGCCGAAAACCATAAGCGGGAAAATAAAAAAATCGGTACTTCGCGGCGAAACGGATAACGAATAAAATTGAAAAAAGCGTCACTGATCTCTGAATAATGAAAACAGTGGCGCTTTTTTACGGTTTTCCCATAAATTGAGAAGCCAAATAAACTGCGAGAATTTGTATTGATAGCATTGGCGCTAATTCCGTATTTTATTCAGTTTTCTGTTATGAAAATACATGATAACAATGAAATTAAAAATCCCCTTATCCGGTTTTTGAACAAGTCCAGCAAAAACGGACAATGAAAAAAAGCCCCCTATATGGTAGAATTAAAACACTATTATATAGGGGGCTAAAACTATGCCAAGAGAATACAGAGGAATAATGCAATACAAAGAAGAAATATTGAGGTTAAAATCAGAGGGATACACGCAAAGAGAAATAGGTGAAAAGCTCGGCTTTAGCAAAGAAAAAGTAAAAGACTTCTTACGCAGAAACAAAGAAAACGAAGCAAAAAAAGAAGCGGTAATAGTAATCAAATCCAAAGGCAGACCACAAAAAGACGGAGCTATATTGCCGAAATCTATACAACAATCAAGTAAAATAACGCAATTACAATACGAACTTGCAATGAAGGAACGGTATGTCAAACAATTGGAAATGGAAAACGAACTGATGCGGGATTTTCTCTCGCTCACAGAAAGGAAGTGAGGACAATCGTAAAGTATTTGGTTATCTATCATCACAAGGATAAGTATGCAATCAGTGAAATGTGCCGGTTCTTCAAGGTGTCAAGGAGTGGCTACTATGACTATGTGAAGCGCATGGATACCCCGGCATTTGACCTCGAACTTGCTGAGAAGGTTCGTGAGTGTCAGAAGCATAGCCATAGCACCTACGGCTACCGACGAGTACAAATATGGCTTGAAAATCAAGGAATACACCGAAATCCAAAGACAATATTGCGTGTCATGCAGAAATACAACCTTTTATCCGTCGTTAGAAGAAAGAAATACCGCAATTATGGCGAAGTATTGCACCGCTATCCCAATTTGCTCAATCGGAAATTTCATGCGGAACGCCCCAATCAAAAGTGGGTGACTGATATTTCATACATCAAAACGGGACAATGTTTTCTCTATCTATCGGTTATTCGTGACTTATACGATAATAGTATTGTTTCCTACAAGACAGGCACCGAGCAAAACATCAACCTCGTTCTATCTACCATCCAAGCCGCCAAGAAAAAGGAAAAAGTCACTGCAGAGTTGCAGCTCCACAGTGACCAAGGCTTTCAGTATACCTCACAAGCATATTTTAGCCTAACAAAATCATACCATATAACGCCGTCTATCTCAAGACGTGGAAATCCTTATGACAACGCTTTGGCTGAAAATTTTTTCTCCATTCTTAAAACTGAGTGCATTTACCGTCAAAAAATCGCCACCTATGAGGAGGCGCGCCTCCTCATAGGTGAATACATCCACTTTTACAATCACGAACGTATCCAACTTAAAACAAAACTGACTCCCCTTGAAATGAGAAGTCAGTTCGTTGCTTAATTTTAATATTCTACCTAACAGGGGGTTTTTGTTCTGCCTGCACAATTTGGGGCAGTTCATTTTTCGTGATAGGGGGATTCTTTTTTATTAGTGAAATTTATTCTGCGCTTCGTTTCAACTTTGCAAAGGTTGCCATAAGCTTTTTGGTACCTACATCATCAAATGCGATCTCATAAAGAACGTCGGTGCCCATTTCACGAGCTGCCGTTATGATACCTTCTCCGAAGGTCAAATGGCACACCTTATCTCCGATTTTAAAATGTTCAAACGATTTGTTTCCGACAGTGGCTTTTAGGGCGGGTTGAGTGAAGAATTCTTTTGAGATGATATTTTTTCTTTGTTTTGCCTGATGATGAGACGGCACCGTCGGTTTCTTTTCCTCATCAATCTCAATACACTCAGAGGGAATTTCATTTATAAAGCGTGAAAGCTGATTGAATTGCGTTCTTCCGAACATAAGACGTTCTCTGACGTGTATGCAATAAAGCTTTTCCTTTGCCCTCGTGATTGCCACATAGGCAAGCCGCCGTTCTTCTTCAAGCTCCTCCGGGAAAACCGTTGCCTGCATGCCCGGGAAAAGCCCTTCTTCGACGCCCGGAAGAAAGACCACGGGAAATTCAAGCCCCTTGGCACTGTGTATGGTCATAAGCACCACGGCGTTGTTTTCATCATCATAGTTGTCAATATCGGATATGAGGGCAGCTTCCTCAAGGAAGGTTTCCAGGTTTGCATTATCCTCGGAATGCGTTTTCTCAAATTCAATGGCATTGGAGATAAGCTCTTGAACATTGTTAAGACGTTCTGCCTCCTCTGCTCCCCCTGCAAGGAGCATCGCACGGTAACCGCTCATGTCGATTGTTTTTTCAAAAAGTTCCGAAAGCGCAGAGGATGCGCTGATTTCGCGGAGACTTTCAATGATTCCGACAAATTCCTTCAGCTTAGAGGCGCTTTTACATATTTGCGGGTATTTGGATGCCGATTTCATTATGCTGAACATGCTTTCTCCGTTCAAAGAGGCAAGATATTCAACATCTGAAACCGTTTTGTCACCGATTTTCCGTTTAGGCTCGTTAATGATTCTTTTTAGTCTTTGATCGTCGGCAGGATTATTGATAACGGCGAGATAAGCCATAATATCTCTGATTTCTTTGCGTTCATAGAACCGGGTTCCCCCGATTACTCTGTGAGGGATTCCGCTTCTTACAAATAAATTTTCAAGATTATTGGACTGAGCGTTTGTACGATACAGAACGGCAAAATCGCTGTATTTTCTTTTTTCGCGTATTACCATGTCCATAATCTTGTTAATTATGTACTTTGCCTCATCGTTTTGATTGTCGCATTTCTTAACGATGACTTTTTCACCTTCGCCGCGGGTTGAGAAAAGCTCTTTCGTATGGCGACTTTGATTATTTTTTATGATTCCGTTGGCTGCGTTGAGAATATAGGAAGTGGATCTGTAATTTTGCTCAAGACGGATTACCTTGGCATCCTTATATTCACGATCGAAGTTCAATATATTTTCGATTGTTGCTCCGCGGAATTTATATATGCTTTGATCATCGTCACCGACGACCATGAGATTGTTGTAATGTTCTGAGAGAAGGCGAACGAGTTCAAGCTGAGCATGATTGGTATCCTGGAATTCGTCTACGCTGACATATTTAAAGCGCCTTTGGCAATAGCTGCGTGCTTCTTCATTCTCTCTGAGAAGCCGAACAGTCTGCATAATGATATCGTCAAAATCAAGAGCATTGGCAGCGACAAGCCTTTTCTGGTAGAGGGTGTATATGGATGCGATTTGAGATTGTCTGAAATCAGATCCGATTTCAGAAGAAAAAATCAGCGGGGTTTTCAGATTGTTTTTAAGAGCGCTTATCTGAGAAGAAATTAATTTTACAGGGAATTTTTTTTCGTCAATCTGAAGCTCGCGCATACAGGAGAGAAGGAGCCGCTTGGAGTCATCGGAATCGTAGATTGTAAAACCTTTGGGATATCCGATGCTTTCACCGAATCTGCGGAGCAATCTTACGCATACCGAGTGGAAGGTACCCGCCCATATTTCGTTTGCGTATTCATCTCCCAACACCGCTGCAAGGCGGGTTTTCATTTCACCGGCGGCTTTGTTTGTAAAGGTAATACATAGAATAGCCCACGGAGGGCAGGGATCGGTTATATATTCGCTGAGAATATTCGATATTTCATCTTTTGAGAGTTCCGATGCAGCCTCAAGCCGTGAAACCTCAGAGTCGTTCATATCGGCAGGAACACAATCGCTGAAATACGCATTCCCATATTTGATGATATAAGCGATTCGGTTTACAAGAACGGTTGTTTTTCCGGTTCCAGCTCCCGCAAGGACAAGGAGAGGACCGTTTATGGAAAATACGGCTTCTCTCTGCTGTTCGTTCAGATTGTCATAGAGCCTATTGAAAAGTGTTCTTTTAGCGCATTGAAATCTATTTACCGTTGTTGTATTGTTATTCATGTCCATTTTGCCTCCATGCCGCATTGCTGCGAACATCCCATATCGGTTTCAAAGTTAAATTCCCTAATTTTCCACATAATTATACAAACTATATTATATCACATGGAGAGTTTTGTGTCAAGGCAAGGTTGAACTTTTTTGGACAATCTGTCAAAAAATATTAAAAATCCAATGTAATATTTGTGTTTCTGGCAAGAAACAATTATAGATAAACATCAAGGCATCATTTGCTGCCTTTGCAAGCGAAGGATGTCTTGGAACTCATTATGAATACTATGGTTTTTCGGAAATCAAGCTAAGATTTTTCTCAAAGTATGCGGAAACTCCTTTGGTATTCCGGACAGTAGCTTTAGGCAATACCGCACATTGATTGTTGTGCGGTATTGCCTAAATTCACTCTTTCCGTATTATCGTCTGATTCCCGATATTTTGCAGCAATATACTGTTTGTGTCAATCTTCATAGGGTATCTTATATTTTTTGTGTTTACCGTTGCGGAACTCTTTACATTTTACTATAGAGAATGGCTGACAACAAAATCTCTATGAAAAAATGATTCGCTTAGCGGTTGATTTTCCAAAACATCTCCTTTGTCGGAGTTTTTCATAAGACAAATCCGGCTTCTCTGCGAAAACGGAACCGGCACGCCGCTTGAATCATTATATGTACTCCCATAGCCCTTTTCCCGGTATCTCTCCCTTTTGAAGGGGACGGCAGTCAGCTATCGGTGTTATATGTGGTTGAGCTTCAGTTCCCTTATTACATCCTCTCTTCCTATTCCGAAGTCGGAGTAAATGTTTCCCGTGTTAAGAGGAGTATCAAAAACATCGTCAATCGCGAGATGAGCATAATGACACGTTTTCGGGAGCAAAAGCTTTTCACGAAGGATCATTCCCGCCCCGCCGTTTTTGATTCCTTCCTCCAGAAATACGATTTGCTTCACTCCCTGCGGAATCACACCATTCAGCTTTTCCGCAACTGCATTATAGGGCTTGAGTTTTTCAAGAAGAATGATACCGCAGTGTTCCGTGCCGGATTGGTTTATCGTATCGGCGGCGGCAAGTGCCTCTGTAACAATTCTTCCGTATGTAATAATAAGCATGTCGAGGGAATCTTTTTCCGAAAAACTGAGTCTTAACACGCAGTCATCTTCTTTGGTTATACGGGAGAAACGCTTGTAGACAACCGGCAAATCCCCGGAATTCGGGTATCTTACGGCGATTGGATTTGACGCAGACAAGGAGTACGTCATGGCATATCGCAGGGATTCAAAACAGGACGGAGTAAATATCTCAATATTCGGTATTTGAGACAAAAAACCGACATCAAAAATACCATGATGCGTCGGTCCATCTCCGGAGCTGAGTCCAGCCCTGTCCACAAGCACCGTAACAGGGAGCTTTTGAAGAGCAATATCGTGTATCAGATTGTCGTATCCCCTCTGAAGAAAAGAGGAATAAACAGCAAAATACGGTTTCATACCGTCGGCAGCGAGTCCGGCAGAAAAGGTCAGCGCATGTTCCTCCGCTATACCGACATCAAAAAAGCGGTCCGGTATCTTTGACGCAAAGCTTTTAAGTCCCGTTCCGGCTGCCATTGCCGCTGTTACCGCACAAACTCTGACGTCACGCTTTCCGAGTTCGGTAAGAATTTCTCCCGCCTCAGATGAAAAATTCTTTACCTGTTCGGTTCCCAGGGGCAGAACGCTGTGATATTTTCCGGGATTTTGTTCTGCGGGAGCATATCCCTTTCCCTTTACCGTTCTTATATGCACTACTGTACTCTGACGGGCGTTTTTCGCTTCGAACAGAAGTCTTTCGACTCTTACCGTATCATTTCCGTCAACGGGACCGAGATAATAAAGACCGAGATCTTCAAAATAATTGCTTCTGAACATCCTGTTTTTTATCGATTGCTTTATACGACGGATATACCTGAAAAGCGTATGCCCGATAAAAGGAATTTTCAATATGAAGCGAACCGTTCTGCGTTTGGTACGGTAATATCCCTTTGAAGCGCGTATTTTGGCAATAAGGCCGGCAAAAGCGCCGATATTTTTGGATATCGACATTTCATTCTCGTTCAGAACAATGATCAGCCTCAAATCCTTACGGCAATTATTGAGCGCTTCGTGCACCATTCCGCCGGTAAAAGCCCCGTCTCCGAGAACAGCCACCGTATAAGCTTCCGAACC
>ERZ1106976.1741-NODE-1741-length-20927-cov-10.224272_pt1 | contig 20927 bp, 20 predicted proteins | sample MGYA00403687_ERZ1106976 | MGnify/ENA primary metagenome ERZ1106976 (study PRJEB35170, sample SAMEA104062446) | human gut metagenome | biome: human gut; feature: human-associated habitat; material: faeces | place: Denmark | collected 2013-02-22 ... | reverse complement strand
GGGAGCCAAGGGAAGTGCGGAGCAAAATCTGCACCGCAGTATCGGGAAGCGGCAGTCTTACGGTTTTGCCGGCAGTTTCGATACCGGGTTCACGCAATAAGCGTATCCGCAGCTGCCCCAATTCGCCGCTGAAAAGCCTTGCGGGGGGAGGGAAAAGACGGTATAATAAGGATGAGATTTGCCCACGGAGGAACGCCATGAGATACCCCTGCCTGGTGGTCGATCACGACGACACGGTCGTTGACAGCACCGCCACAGTTCACTACCCCTGCTTCGTCGAGTACACCGGCATATACCACCCGGAGGTGCACTATACGCTTGACGAGTACATAAAGGATAACTTCGACCCCGGCATCGTTGCGCTGTTTCGTGACATCATCGGCATGAGCGAGGAGGAGATGGAGCGAGAGCAGCGCTACTGGAACGACTACGTCAAGCGCCACGTTCCGCGTGCCTACGACGGCATGCGCGAGCTGCTCTGGCGGCACAAGCGCTCCGGCGGCACGCTGTGCGTCGTCTCGCACTCGTACACGGAAAATATCCTGCGCGACTACCGCGAAAACGGTCTGCCCGAGCCGGACATGGTGTTCGGCTGGGAAAGCCCCGCGCACGAGCGAAAGCCCAGCCCCTATCCGCTTAAGGAGATAATGCGCCGCGGCGGCTTTTCGCGGGAGGAGCTGCTGATGCTCGACGACCTCAAGCCCGGCTACGATATGGCCAAAAGCTGCGGCGTGGATTTTGCCGCCGCCGGATGGTCAAACGACATCCCGGAGATCGAGAGCTTTATGCGGGCAAGCTGCGATAAATACTTCAAAACGGTTGCCGGACTCTGCGGCTTCCTTTTTGGCGAGGAGATATTAAAATGAGCAAGAAAATATACCGCGTCGTTCTCACCGGCGGCCCCGCCTCCGGCAAAACGACGCTCATAAGCCGCATCCTCAAGGAATTCAAGCAGGACGACGGCTGGCGCGTCATAACCATTCCCGAAACGGCGACGGAGCTCATATCGGGCTTCGGCATAAATCCCTTCGGCGTCTGCATGTCCATGCTCAAGTTCCAGGACTTCGTCATCGCCGATCAGATACATAAGGAAAAGCTCGCGCTCACAGCCGCCGAGGTCGTGCCGGAGGAAAAGGTGCTCATCGTGTACGACCGTGCGCTTCTGGACAACAAGGCGTATATCTCCGACGAGGAGTTTGCCGAAACGCTCATGCGTGTCGGCGGCAAAACCGAAAGCGAGGTGCTTGCGGGCTACGACGCGGTAATCTATCTTGTCACCTGCGCCAAGGGCGCGGAGTTTGCGTATAATCTCGGCAATAACGCGCGCAGTGAATCGATAGAGCACGCACGCGAGATCGACGACCGCACCCTGCGTGCGTGGAGCGCGTATCCGAACCTGCGCATCATCGACAACTCCGTCGATTTTGAGGACAAGATAAACCGCGCAATACGCGAGATCTACCGTATCATCGGCGAAGCCGAGCCCATGGTCAAAAAACGCAAGTACCTCATCGCCATGCCGGATATCGGGCTTTTGCGCTCGCGCTATCGTGCCGCCGGCATCGAGATGGTGCAGACCTATCTTGCGATGACCAACCCCTCCATCGAGCGGCGCATCCGGCGGCAGAAAAACGGTGAAGAGGAGCTGTATTTTTACACGGAAAAGCACCTCCGCCCCGACGGCACGAAGTGGGATACCGAGCGCCCGATCACCGAGAAGGAGTACGGCCGCTATATGCTCGAGGCCGACCCCGCGCTGCGCAGCGTGAGCAAAACGAAATACCGCTTTGTTTACGACAGCTGCCGCTTCGAGATCGACGTGTACCCGTTCTCGTCTGAGCGCGCCGTGATGTTCCGCTATTCGGAAAGCCCGGAGCGAAGCGCCCCGCCGGAGATCGAGATCATAAGCGACGTCACCGGAAAGAGAGAGTATAAGAATAAGCAGCTTGCCAAAACGCAGAGGCTTTAAATCTTTGAGAGACTGTCAAAAAACCTATGCTGCTGAGTAAATACAACCGCGCAGCGGGGGAGCTTGAGGGGTAGCGAAGCGGCGGCGCGGGAGTGAATGACATGCCGGTGGCATGTCAGAGCCGCGCCGTGACCGAGCCGCAGCGAGAAAAGGCCCGCCTCAAGTTGGATTATAGCCATCAAAAACGTCCGTCAGGACTTTTTGACGAGCGAAGCGAGATTTTTCGTGAAGCGTAAGCTTCACAAAAAATGTGGCGTATTTGAAGCGTGCAAAAAAGCCAATGGCTTTTTTGACACGCTGCAAAGATGCCCTAATGCGCAACCAAAAACGTGGAGGGGTAGTAGTGCGCGAGAATCTCGCGGTAATCCGCGCCGTCCTTGGCCATGACGTTCGCGCCGTACTGGCTCATGCCGATGCCGTGGCCGTAGCCATGGACGGTAAAGACAAATTTGCCGTCCTTGCAGCTGAGCTCAAAATCGGTCGAGCGGAGCTTGAAGAGCTGCCTCAGCTCGCTGCCGGTGAAGCTTACACCGCCGATGCTGACGCTCGCGACGCGGCCGGAGGAGGAGTGCTCTGTTTTGCCCACCCAGGCCGATGCATCGCCGGTCATATCCGCCTCGGGCCTGAGGTATAGAATCGTGTCGCGGAAATCAAGCTCGGAGCACTCGACGGTGCTGACGAAGTTCGGCACGCTGTCGCCGGTTTCGGGTGAGGATACGCTTTTGAGATACGGCACCTCCGACCAAAGGGCGCTTGCGTCCTCCGTTGCGCCGTCTGAGGAGGAGTGGAAGGCCGCAAGCGCGGGAGCACCGTCATAGCTGAGGTACTCGCCGTCGGTCGCCGCGACGGCGTCTTTGATCTTCTTTATGTATGCTTCGTACTTGTCCCCCCAGCTTGACTTGAGCTGCTCACGGCTCAGATACGCCTGACAGCAGGCGGAGTCTGCGCAGATATCCGCGCCCTCGTGCTTCGGCGAATTTATCGCGCGCCGGAGATAGCTTCGCGCGGCGACCGACTGCGCCTTGAGCGCCTCGGGCTCGAAGGAAACCGGCATCTCGGCAGCTACAACGCCCGTCAGATAGTCAAAAACGCTCATCTCGCTCACCGTATCGCCGCTGAGCAGACGAATGCTGCTCTCACTGTCCGGCTCAAGCCTCTCGGCTGCCTTGTCCGCGCCGCCTTCGGCCTGCTTTCCGGCCCCCTGCACGGGAAAAAGCCGCGGCAGGCTCACGACGATAAGCGTCATGAAAAGCGCGGCGCAAAGTATTCTTTTCATCGGCATCACCCTTTCATCTTGACTGTCAGTGTAAAAAAGTATAAAATCACGATATAAACTTATTCGTACAGGATTGATACTATGCTTAAAAACAACAAGAAAGCCAACGACGCGCTGATCATGCTGTGCTATGTCTGCGCGCTCGGTGCGTTCGGCGCGTTTTTCCGCTGGCTGCAAATGCAGGTGGCACGCGACTCCGAAACGGGAATGATAAACCCCAGCATCCTCAACCTTCTGCTTCCGGCAATCATCATTGCCGCGGCGGTCATCCTCTGGCTGCGCACAAAGAAGCTTACCGATGGGGAGACGGTGTTCCCGACCGGGATGAGCGAGGCGCTGCGCGGGCTTTCGCTTGTGTATATTATATTTGCGTGGGTGATCGCGGCCATCGCCGTTATCGGCGGCATCATGACCCTCGTGAGCACCTCGCTGGACAGTCTGCACACGATGTATGTCATCATCGCGGTGCTGGCGATGCTCAGCGGGCTGAGCTTTCCGCTCATATGCAGCGCCTCGCGCAGTCACTATTCCCCCTCGCTCGTGAGCGTTTTCATGACGATCCCCATCCTCATGTACTGCGTGTGGCTCATCGCAAGCTACAGGGCAAATTCCAGCAGCCCCAACGTGTGGGTGTTCGCCATCGAGATAATCGCCATCTGCTGCGCCATCCTCGCGCTGTTTTACGTCGCGGGCTACGCCTTCGGCCGTCCGAATCCGCAGAAGGCCTGCTATCTTAGTCTTTTCGGCGCATTCATGTGCATAACCACGCTGTCGGACAGCAGGTATATGGGGCTTGAGCTTATACTCCTCGCAACGGCGGGTATGCTGCTGATGTACGGCTGGCTGATCGTCAAAAACCGCTGTGCCAGGGAGGAGCTCCCCGCCGCGCCCGAGCCGGTCAAGGCTTCCGCGCCCGAAGCCGAGCCTGAGGATACGGATACAGTCATCGAGGCCGCCCCGGACGAGCCGTCTCCCGAGCCCACCATCGAGGCTCCGACGCGCAGACCCAAGGCCGCGCCCGAGACCGACGAGGTCGAGCAGATCATAAAAGAGTATAATAAATAAGGTACAAGCAGGTATTAAAGCTTTTAATACCTGCTTTAATTATGCTGTAGGCGTTTGGGGGTAAAATCCTTGTTAAAAGATATGCGGCTTTGTTGACAAATGCGTATGGAATTGTATAATTATCATTGTTTTAAAATAACCACAGACACGTTCGGAGGATTGACCCAATGAGAGGAATGGAGACCGGCAAAACACGTATAAGGCACATGGTTTTCACGGAGATCGCACGCATGGCGTACGAGGGCGGAGACTATGCCCAAAGGATCGAGGAGCTGCCGTACAAGATCTGTCCGGGCGATCCCGATGAGATAGGCCCGTTCAGGAACAATCTTCTGATCGAGCGCGCCGTTGTCGGCGAAAGGCTGCGCCTTGCTATGGGCCTGCCGACGAGCAAGCTCGGTGAGCACAACAATATCTCCGACAGCGTGCAGGAGACGGTCATTGCCGAGAAATATTACGAGCCGCCGCTCATAAACGTCATCAAATTCGCCTGCAACCGCTGCCCGGATAACATCATCAAGGTAACCAACGGCTGTCAGGGCTGCATCGAGCATCCATGCATTGAGATCTGCCCCAAAAAGGCCATCAGCAAGGTGAGCGGTCACGCATATATCGACACGGAAAAGTGCATCCGCTGCGGCAGATGCATGGATGCATGCTCCTTCTCCGCGATCATCCGTCAGGAGCGCCCCTGCAAAAAGGCCTGCGGCATCGCGGCCATCGGAAAGGACGAGCTCGGCCGTGCGGCGATAGACTATAAAAAGTGCACCTCCTGCGGTCAGTGCCTGGTAAACTGCCCCTTCGGTGCGATAAGCGACAAAAGTCAGATATTCCAGACCATACTGGCGATTAAAAGCGGCGTTCCCGTTTATGTCGTGCTCGCGCCGGCCTTCGTCGGCCAGTTCGGGCCGGACGTAACGCCGGATAAGATGAAGCCCGCGTTCCGGCGTCTCGGCTTTACCGATGTGTACGAGGCCGCCATCGGCGCGGATCTTTGCGTCATCGAGGAGGCCGCAGATTTTCTCGAGGAGGTCCCGGAAAAGCACCGCTTCATGGTCACCTCCTGTTGCCCCTCGTGGAGCGATATGGTCAAGAAGATGTTCCCGGAAATGGCGGAGAACATCTCCGTCGCGATGACTCCAATGGTGCTCACCGCACGCTTTGTAAAGAAAACTCACCCGGGCTGCAAGGTCGTCTTTGTCGGCCCCTGCGACGCGAAAAAGCTCGAGGCCAGCCGCCGCACCGTGCGCAGCGACGTCGATTTTGTCCTCACCTTCGAGGAGGTGCTCGGCATGTTCGCGGCCAAGGACATTGATAAGGAATTAATTTCCGCCGAGGAGACGCAGCCTCTCTCGCAGGCCGGCGCGGACGCGCGAAAATTCGCCGTTTCCGGCGGCGTTGCGCAGGCGGTCGTCAATGCCATCAAATCGATCGACCCGACGCGTGAGGTCAAGATAGCAAAGGCCACCGGCCTGCACGAGTGCCGCAAGCTGCTTATGATGGCTCGCGACGGCAAATACGACGGGTATCTGCTTGAGGGCATGGCCTGTCCCGGCGGCTGTGTCGCCGGCGCCGGTACGCTCCAGCCGATCGACCGCTCAACACGAGCCGTGGCCCGCTTTGCCGACTGCGCAGAGTACTCATGCGCCTACGATACGCAGTATAAGGACTTCCTCCCGCTTATCGAGGAGCGTGAAGCAGCGGATAGCTGACGGTTATCGGCTGCCTGAGGCGTCAATAACGGCAGCACCGGTGATCGTACCTCCGCACACTTAGCGGCCCCCCGAAGCAGACAAGCACAGCAGATATGTTGAAAATGACAATCTCAAATTCTGCGCCACGATAGCCAAAGAATAAGAAAGCCCCTCTGAAATCGATGATTTCAGAGGGGTTTTGGAAAAGTACCACCATTTTGATAGAATACGCCCGGTTTTCTTTTTTGCACCTAATATTGGCTAAACATTCAAAACGGGAGTTCTCCCTCAAGCTCCTCCTCTATAATCTCTTTTTTCTCCGTTCCAAGCGCCTTCGCAGTGTCAAACACAAAATGAGGATACTGACTATAGTCAAAATCTTCCCCTAAAGACGTATGTGCAGCCATTGCTATATCAGTATTTGTCGAGTAATTGGCATTACGATTATAGATTTGGTCATTTGTGTTTACCACAGAAATCAATCGCAAATACTGATCCCGTGTCATTTTGGGCAGGAACGGGCGTATAGCATACCAGTATCTCTCGTTTGCTGTATCAAACAGGCTACTATTACCAAAATACTCGATGCAGTAGTTAATAAAACAAGGAAGGTCCCCAGTCAGCTCATACTGATCTGCAACAAAATTTATTGTTGTTTCATCTATTTTTCCAAAGTACGCAGAATCAATCATCCTCTGCATATGGGCTGTTTTGCTGCTACTTGTAAACCACGAGATTATCCGCGCTGTGCTGTTTTTTGCTATTAATGCAGATATCTGTAGTTTTGTATCATCACTCAGCACTGAATAAATCTGGGGAAAATGTGCTAGAAGAATGCATAATTGCATTACACAATTATCATCTGGCGACGTCTTTGCGAACATGGTGTCTGATTTCATGAATTCAAGCAGCCCGGATGTATCACTGAACAAAAACTCCATCGCTTTTCTATTAATTGATCTATTGCGCTGACAGTCTTCATCATCTGGTAAGCAAAAGCACAATTTCCAGAAAGAACGGAATGTGCTTTTTTTCATAGAATCAGACATCCGGTCGAAGTATTTCCGGCGCAAATACTCGCGGAGTTTCTCTGGCTCGTCCTGATAGATAGATTTCTTTTCCGATAAATCCTCCAGCAGCATATCGGTTACTCTCTTTACAAAAATCGGAGGCTTTATCAGTATGTTTTCAAGAATACTTTTAATGAGTGCTATAGTGGTCTCCTTCGACGGAGATACCAGCTCATATCTGTCATTGAGGGCCGGATGCGCAGAAAAATTACGATGATCATACAAATGGTTCAGATTTGTATACGACTCCAGATCGAGCAATTCTATTTTTGTGTAGATACTGTCGACAAATTCTTTTTCCCAGCGCGATTTTGACTTGTTGTCGCCGGGATTCCTGCATTTTTCAACTTCTTGCAGTATTTCAACAGCAACAGTGTCATTATACATATCAGCCAGTTCTTGAAGTTTGAATAGCAGATCACAGATAGCAACTGAATAGAGCATTACGACAGCAGACCGATAATTGCCATTCGCATAATTGCTGAGTACTTCGTTAAAGGACTCCCCCGTTTTTGCAAAATAAATATCTTCCGCTTCAGGGATATAGACCATTCAAGCATCACCTCATAAATGACTCAAACTAAAAATCTGTATGTATGTTTGTTACTTTAACTGCGCCTTCAGTTCCTGAAAGCTCTCCAGCGCGCTCTGGAGGTTTTCGATGATATCATCGGCCAGCACGTCGGGCGAGGGCAGGTTGTCAAGATCGGCAAGGGACTTGTCCTTGATCCAGAAGATATCGAGGCTGGTCTTGTCCCGCGCAAGGATGTCGGCAATATCGAATTTGCGCCAGCGGCCATCCGGGTTATCTTCGCTCCACGTTTCGGTGCGTTCGTACCGATTCTCCGGATGATAACAGGCGATGAAGTCCAGCAGATCGGAATACTGCATCGGATGCTGTTTCAGCGTAAAGTGAACGTTGGTGCGAAAATCGTAGATCCAGACGGCCTTCGTCTGCATTTCGGCGCTGGCCGGACGCTTATCGAAGAAAATGACGTTCGCTTTGACACCCGGCTTATAGAAGATGCCCGTGGGCAAACGCAGGATTGTATGCAGATCACAGGTAGCAAGCAGTTTCTTGCGCACGATCTCGCCAGCGCCGCCCTCAAAGAGCACGTTGTCCGGCACGACCACCGCAGCCTTGCCCGTGGCTTTCAGGATGGTATTGATGTGCTGGACGAAATTGAGCTGCTTGTTGCTGCTGGTAGTCCAGAAATCCTGACGGTTATATACGAGGTCCTCTTCCTCCTGTTCGCCTTCCTCATTGGTGAAGGTGAGGGAGGATTTTTTGCCGAAGGGCGGGTTGGTGAGAACGTAATCCACGCGATAGCCGGGATCGGTGAGCAGCGAATCGCCGTGGGCGACAGGAACGCTGCCGTAAATATCTCCGATGTTGTGCAGGTACAGATTCATCAGGCACAGCTTGAAGGTAGACGCCACCAGCTCATTTCCGTAGAAAGTCCCGTTTTTGAGGAATTCCTTCTGCTCCCGATCGATCGTATAGTTCTCCGGGTCGGCAAGAAATGCCTGCGCCGCAAGGAAGAATCCGCCGCTGCCGCAGCAGGGGTCCGCAATCGTTTTCATCGGCTCCGGGCGGATGCAGGCGACCATCGCCTGGATCAGCGCGCGCGGTGTGAAATACTGGCCTGCGCCGGATTTTACGTCTTCTGCGTTTTTCTGCAGCAGGCCCTCATAGATCTCGCCCTTCACATCGGAGGACATGGAGACCCATTTTTCCCGGTCGATCATCTGCACGATCCGGTAAAGGATCGCGGCGTTGCTGACCTTGTTGATCGCGCCCTTGAAGATCTGACCCAGGATGCCGCCCTGCTCCCCCAGCTTTTCCAGCGTATCTTTGTACTGTTCTTCCAGATCCGCACCCGTGAGGGTGTTCATATCCTGCCATGTATAGCCGGCAGGAATACCGGACTCTTTCTTATACGGCGGCTTGGCATACTCGTCCGACATCTTGAGGAATATCAGGTATGTAAGCTGCTCCAGATAATCTCCATAGGATAATCCATCATCGCGGAGCGGGTTGCACATGCCCCAGACTTTGGAAATGATAGATGATGTTTGTTCAGGCATTGCTTTTCTCCTCATCACTTGCTTTTGCGCTCACGGCTTTGTCAGCAAGTTTATATACTATAACGCCTAAATATTTTGGAGTATCGTTTTCACACCGTATCAGATCACCTTCATCGAAAATGAGGGTGACCTTCTGTTCATATGTATTTCCAAGAAGATCATCGTACTGCCAAATCAAAGTACCAGTATTGCCAGATTCCATAGTTTCATCTGTATAGAATGTTAGCTGGAAATAGTAGCTATCTCCATGCATGATGGCATTAATTGGCGGATAGTCACAAACTTGATCGCAAGTTTTGTTTCGCTTCCAGGTATAGACAATATTCGTAGCGGACCCATTGCCGAGGTTTTTTAATTTGACAATTTTATACAAAGTATCTGATACGTTTCCACTGCATAAATCAAGTTCGATTTCAAATAGTGGACGCTCTTGTTCTGTTGGAATCTCAAGTTGCAGGAAAGGCATACACTCCAAACGTTTCGCTTCTTCGAACTGCGATCTGGATTCTTCGAGCTGTTCTTTAGTTGCTTCAGCAGATTTGATATTTGCCCGGCAAATTTCGATAGTTGCTACCACATAAATGAAGGTAATCAACACCATAAGGGAATTGCTGTATTGTTCTATCCAGTCATGAAAGAACCAAAGAATTAGGGCCATTATGAAAAGAAAAGCCAGCAGTAAAAGATAGTATTTTATTTTGTCTTTCACTTATCACAGTCTCCCCTCAAAAGCGTCTTTCAAAATACTCTGCCGCATGGCTTTGGCCTGCTGCAAGGCGGTATCCACGGTCTGTTCAATGCTATCGCAGACGGAAAACTTCCCCGTCAATTCACCAATAATTGCGTTCTGGTCATTCGATGATGGTATTTTTAAGGGTATCTCCCTTAAAATATTAGCGGGTATTTGCGGCTGTGCAGTTCCACTTTTCAGTTTGGCAATCTGATACTTGAACATGGGGGACATTAGATATTGAGCAAGGTAATAAGGAGAAACTAATTCATCAGTTACTCGTATAATCAGCATACACGAATTAATGCGTGCAGTATCAAAGGGAACACTTTCATCATAAATCGCCACATTTCCTAATGTCCCTCGTGTGGTGATAACAACATCATTTTTTTGTAGTCTTCCACCGTGAAGAATACCATCTTTTTCTTTTGAAATGAACGTATTATCTTCAAATGACCAACCATATGGCTTGACATTAGCTGCAGTTAAAAACAGGCAGTCGCCTGTTTGGGTAAGCTCGGCTTTTTTGGGATAGTTCTTGCCCCTGTCCCCATCCACTGTTACGGCAATATCGGATAGCTTTTTTGACACGCCATCATATTTACCTATCACTGATGAAAAAACAGCCTGCCGGTATAGTACAATCTCTGCTTTTGTTTTTTTCAGCGTTTCCACCCCTGCGTCGAGTTGGGAGAACAGTTCCTCAATCCGGGCAACAATGCGCTCCTGCTCCGGGAGCGGGGGGAAAATCATTTCTATCCGGTCCAAGTTTTTCCGAGAGATTCTCTTCCTCGTCGTTCCGCTTTCATATTGCTTAACTTGGTCTTTGAACCACGGTGAATTCAGCAAGTAAATGAGGTATTTCGGATTGACAACATCAGAGCCGATTCGAAGAATCGCTACATCAACGGCGGTGATATACAGCCCATCAAGAGGGAAAACACACGCCTTACAGAGCGGATCACCAAGCCGAGCAATCAGGATATCCCCTTTTCGTAAAAAGGTACAATGCAACTCGTCTGCTTTCTCTACAGTAATATGCCTATCTGACTTATCCCGAAACTCTCCCGGTCCCACATCTGCCAGTTGAATTAAGCGGACAGCACCCTTTGCATCCTGATCTTTTTTCTCGATCCAGTCACCGTCTACGAAGATGCCAGTCTCACCAGCGATTTCACTGAATCTCATTCTTTCAACTCCTTACGCCACCAGTTCCACGTTCATTTCCTGCAAAATCGCCTCGTACTGATCTCCGAACACATCGTAAAACCTGCCCAGACCACCCTTACGGTCAAATGGACTGAGGTCAAGGTCCTCCGGCTCAATACTGAGGGAAACAGCGATGTGATCCTTGATGAGGCGCAGCCATTCCATCTGCTCGTCTGTAAAGTGCACAGCACCTGCGTTCCGGCGCAGCGTCCACTGCATGAAGTTATAATTCACCTTGTCCGCGAACGGGGCGAGGTGATCGGCATAGCCCATCTCAAAGCGGATGATGGAGATCAGGTCCGTAAGCTGCGCCACGGTGCCCCGCTTGACCTTTTCCGGCTTCCTGATGGCATAGCATTCCCACAGGCGCTCGATGGTGATGCTCTGCGCCTTCAGCTTTTCATACAGGGCTTTGAGCTGGTTGATTGCCATAGCACGGTCCTTATACCGCTGATCGTAAATGATCCGCAGGGCAAGGATCTCGTCCTTATTCTCCTCGATGAATTCATGGAAGGTTTTGAGGACACGGTCGGCATTGGCCTGCTTATCGGTATCGTACCCGGCAAAGAGCACCGTGTCGATATTCACGGAATCGATGACCTGCTCATGGCTGCGGCGCACATTCTCGATGTAATCGCGAATATCCGGATTATAGAAGGGCTGTACGGCCTGTTGGATCAGCGCCTTCTTTGCTTCATCCATGCGGTGCTGCTCGTCCTCAGTCGGCTCATGATCGTCGGACAGATCGACACCGGCCTTGGAGGAAACAATATCCGGATCAAAAGCATCCAACAGCCGCTGGGCGATGTTCCCGGCGCTGCTGCCGACGGCACTGCTGAATTCGCTGCGCTCCCGGTCGGTCATCTGGCTGTTGAGCCGGATCACACGGTTTGCAAGGGATGTGAGGGTGTCTTCATCCTTCGCGCCCATGGCCACGTTCAGCATCAACTCTTTCATGCTGACGGAGGGCTTGCGCTCCAGCGTGCGGGTCTCGGTCTTCTTGGATTTGGTGACGCCTACAGCGTCCACGATTACAAAATGATCCTTGTTCTCCGTGGCGGAAGGCGTCACCTTCTGCAGGTCGTCCTTGCCGAGGGTGCGGGTGCCGCGCCCCTTCATCTGCTCAAAATAATTCTTGCTGCGAACATCGCGCATGAAGATCAGGCACTCGATGGGCTTCACATCCGTCCCCGTGGCGATCATATCCACGGTGACAGCGATGCGGGGATAGTAGTCGTTGCGGAAGGCGCTGAGAACGGTCTCCGGGCGGTCCGCCTGACAGGTGATCTTCTGGCAAAATTCATTGCCCTCGCCAAACTCCTCCCGGACGATCTGAATGATATCATCCGCATGGCTGTCGGTCTTGGCGAAGATCAGCGTCTTGGGTACTTCGCGGCGATGCGGGAAAAGCTGCGTGAACAGGTTGTCCCGGAACGCTCGGATCACGGTGCGAATCTGGCTGGGATTCACAACGTCCCGATCCAGCTTTGCTGTGGTATAGATCAGGTCCTCGTCCATCTGCTTCCAGCGCTTTGCGCGGGTCAGGCGGTCCCGGTACTCGATCTGCTGCTTCAGGATCATCGCGCCGTTTTTCGTCACGTCGGTTTCAATGAGGAAAATGTCCTCGCCCACATTCACGCCGTCGATGATGGCCTGCTCACGGGAATACTCGCTGACCACGTTCTGGTTGAAAAAGGCAAAGGTGCGCTTGTCCGGCGTGGCGGTCAGGCCGATGATGAAAGCGTCGAAATACTCCAACACCTGATTCCAGACGTTATAGATCGACCGATGGCATTCATCGACAATGATGCAGTCGAAAAACTCTGGGGGATACTTTTCGTTATAGACGACCTCTTTTGCGGCCTGTGTGTCGGCTCCGGCCTGCTCGAAGAAGGATTCTTCCTCTGCGGATTCATCCATTTCCTCGCCCTTCAGGATGGAGTACATCCGCTGAATGGTGCTGACGCAGATCTGGATGTCATTGGGGATATAGGAGCTGTTCAGGCGGCGAACACCGTAAAGCTGGGCAAAGGAGCGGTTATCATCATTCGGGGTATAGGCGAGAAATTCGCGCTCCGCCTGTTCGCCCAGCGATTTGGTGTCTACAAGGAACAGGATGCGCTTCATCTTGCCGAACTTCAGCAAGCGGTATGCTGCCGTGATTGCTGTGAAAGTCTTGCCTGCGCCGGTTGCCATCTGCACCAGCGCCTTGGGACGATTATCCGCAAAGGAGGCGTCCAGATTTTGAATCGCTGTGATCTGGCATTTGCGGAATCCGGCGGTATCAAAGGCCGGAAAATGCTTCATGTTATTGCGGATCGTATCGCCCTTTGTGAGTAGAGCAAGCAGTGTTTCCGGCCTGTGGAACGAGAACACTCGCCGGGAACGGTATTTGATATCAGCATAATCCGTGAAACGGGTGAGCTGCCCGGTGGCCTCATAGGCAAAGCGGATTTTATACTCGGTGGTTATGTATTTGAAAGTGCTGTTGGCATAGCGCCCGGACTGGCCCTCGACCACAGTGATGTTCTCGCCCAGCTCGTCCTTCTTCGCTTCAATCACGCCTACGGGCTTCCCATCAACAAAAAGAGCATAGTCAACTGGCCCGGTACTGGTGGGATATTCCCGAACAGCAACACCGAGAGAAGCCATGGGATTCACTTTTTTCAGATCCTGAACGACCCAGCCGGATTGCGCAAGACGGGCATCGATCAGTTGTCTGGCTCTTTCTTCAGGGGTCATGTTGGTCGCCTCCCAGCACAACAAAAAACAAATCACACTTATATTTTGACATAATATTATATCACGATCCAGCTGGATAATCTACTGCTTCCGCAGCTTTTGCGGAGGCAGTTTTTACGTTTTCTAATCCTTTTTTGAAAAGTGGTTAAGTTTTCCTCTTTCCCGTGGCCGTATATCAGGGAAGCAAATCTTTTCGGGGAAACACGTTAACAAAAGGGCATGCGTTTCTCCGTATGGTGAAAAAAGCTGGCAAACCATAAAAGTTTCGTCCTCTCTCGTGGCCGTATATTGAGGAGCATATCTTTTTTCGGAGCAGGGTGGTCAAAGCAGTCACCTTTTCTCCGTAGGGTGAGGGTCCTGCTCTCACAAACAGTACAGATCGGAGGTGATCACAATGTACGGAAAACTGCATCAGGCGAGGAGCCTTTGCTGCCCCGTACCCGGTTAGCATCCATACACCAAGTGTGGAGGTCATGGAGCTCTTTTCCTAAAGGTCTATATAGGACAACAAAAAATAATACCTATAAGAAAGATTATAGGAATGACCAGCACGACCTCCACAGCTTCATCACAGCAGGCCGGATGAAACGGGCAGCAGAGTCCCGCCATTACTGAATAAATCTGCTTTCGTGCCCAGCTTCTCCGGTTATGGATAAAACACATTTACAGGAGGAAAATCATGAGATTCAAAATCAACTATGGTGGCAAGTCCACCTACGATCCCAAGGACTTCTCTCGTGGGAAGTTTGAATGCAAGGCCGTGTTTCAGACGCGGAAAGGAATGCCCGTCGTGGTCTCCCACAGCACCGATCCCACCTACGATTACTGGAAGGTAGAGTACGACTTTGCATGCGTGGTCTTTGCCGAGTATCAGGACGCACTGGACTTCTGCGCCGGACGCTTCTTCGATTCGGCCGGAAAGCCCGTCAAGGCTGTGAGGGCATAAGCATGACGGATGTACTCTACCATCCCCTGATCGACCGGGACACGGCCGGACTGGACAAGTCCCCACTGTTCTGTTCCCCGGACCGGGAAAAGGTCGCCGGGACCGCCGCGCTCTATCTGGAGGAGCTGGTCCCGAAGCGGTATCGCCTGATCGCCCGTGAGGAACATACCACCCGGCAGGCCAGTGCCTACCGCATCCATTGCCCCATCTGCGGGGCGGTGATGCGAGCGATCTCCCGGCCCTCAAACAAGCATCGCCTGTCTCTCTATGAGTGCCCGGAGTGCCTCTGAGGGGTAGGGCGATCAAAATCTCTACGGCCTTTGCTTTCGGGCAACGGCGCGGGGTCATTTACGCAAAAAAGCATATTCAAACGGGTAATTAACCCAAAAATCAAAAACTATGGAGGACAATACCATGAATTCTATCAACAGCAACTTCGATCTTCCCAACCAGCCTGAGTATTTCAAGAACTTTTGGGACTACGCCAGAGGCAGATAGGACAGCGACGCCTTTCTGGAGGCCGGAAAAAAGCCGTCCGGCAGCTATGTGCTCCCCACGACCTCTGCCACCAAGTATGACGAGGCCCTCAAACGGGAGAGCCTGTTCCGTACCATCGGCACTTACGTTTATTCCCACAACGGCCCGTCCAAGCTGCTGGGCAAGCATATGACAGACGCTGCCGCATGGGTGCCTGATGGCGAAGCGATCCCGATCTATGACGGCATCAACGACTTTACGGAGTTCGCCATGGAGGATCATAAGCTGGCCGCGATTATGAGAATGGACGCCAGTTTCCTGCAGGACAATCCTCATGTCTTTGGAGATTACTTCATCAAGCGCATGGCCCGGTGCTTCGGCAGCGCGGAGAGCGACGGCTTCATCAATGGGACCGGAGTGGACATGCCCACAGGCATCCTCGCGGAGAACGGCGCTGCCGTTGGCGTCACCGCATCCGGGATCACCTTCGACGATGTGATCCGCCTGTACTTCTCCGTGGACAAACAGTTCCGTCAGCGCGGGGCTTGGCTGATGAATGATGATACTGCTCTTGCCATCCGGCTACTGAAGGATAAGGACGGCAATCCGATCTGGAATCTTGCCAACGATATGATCCTCGGCAAGCCCGTGTACATCGACAACCACATGCCCTCTGCCGGGGCCGGGGCAAAGCCCATCGCCTTCGGGGACTTCTCATTCTACTGGATCGTGGAGCGGGAGCCGCTGACAGTCCGTGTTCTGAAGGAGAAATTCTTTGAAGCTGGACAGATCGGCTATCTGGCCTATGAGTTTCTGGATGGCAAGCTCATCCAGCCGGACGCTGTGAAGGTCCTGCAGATCACCGCGTAAACCATTCGGTCCGGGAGAGTGGGGTTTCTGCTCTCCCGGACCACCGTGGAGGAACGACATGAATACCAAACAGAAAAGTGTTATTTCATCGTCCCCGGCAGATCGGCCCGTGGGTGGGGTCTTGTTTTGCCCCCAATGCGGGAAATACGTTAAACAGCACACACGGCATAAGAGGAGATTCTGCTCGGACCGCTGCCGGATGAAATACTGGAACAGCCACCCGGATCTGATCCGGCGCATGGCGTATTACACGATCACCTGCCAGAACTGCGGAGAGGAGTTCCGCTGCTATGGGAATGCCCACCGGAAATTCTGCAGCCGCGCCTGCTATGACGCATATCGAAAGAGAGGCCAGCACCATGATGTGTAAAGAGAACGCGCTGGAGATCTGTCGCATGCGAAAAGAGGGCTACGGCCCTACGGCAATCGCGCGGCACTTGGGCCTGCCCGTGAGTACCGTGAAGGGGTATATCTACAGGCATTTCACCATGCGGGACGCCCGTTGCCAGTACTGCGGAAAGATCATCCGCGTGCCCAAACATCCGAGGCCGGGGAGCATCCTGTGCGGCTATTGCCGGGAGCGCTTCTTTTGGGGCTGAAAGGAGGAAAACATATGATGCCAGTGCAAACACGTATGGCTATCGAGCAGATGCGGATGGATGGTCATGGTCCGACGCAGATCGCCCGTCGTCTCGGCCTGTCGGTGAACACCGTCAAATCCCATATCCAGCGCCACATGAAGCCGGAGGCCAGATGCCCGGTCTGTGGAAAGGCTATCTATCCGGCTCCGGGCCGGAAGCAGAAAAAATACTGCTCGGACCGCTGCCGCAGCCAGTTCTGGAATCATCAGTACCGGAAAGGAGACCATCATGGATCAGAAGCCTGATGTATACGAGCCTGACAATCTGCTCCGCTACCATGTGGCACTGTCCTTTGTGGATCAGTTGGAGGCCGAAGGCTTTCTGGCCAGCGGAGACAAGGCCGCAATGTATGCGCTGATTGCGGAGAAGTTTGGAATCGAAAAAAGCAGCATTTTTGCCGTATAAAACTTGCTATTCTGGCCGTTTAGAGTGATAGATACAGTACCCCAAGTTTGATACAAAGGAGGCAGACATGGACAGAGTAGTAAAACGGGTCCCGCTCACAAAAACGGCCCTGCCCAAGCTGACGCGTGTGCCCGCTTACGCGCGGGTTTCCTCTGCGAAGGACGCCATGCACCATTCCCTGTCGGCACAGGTCAGCTATTACAGCAGCCTGATCCAGCGCCATCCCGGATGGCAGCTCACAGGCGTGTTTGCGGCGGTGGCCTGCAATCAGTTCATAGCCGCCGTCCTCCCGTGGCCGCGCCAGCGCGGGGACGAGGACGCCGTACTCCTTGACGCTTTCGGCGGTTTCCTGCATGGACGCATCCTCCCGCACCTGAAAGGGGTGATCCGGGAACGGATGCAGCTCAGAGAGCGGAATCTGAACAACTACTTCCTGCTGCGGTTTCGGCTTTTTGGATGGCGCGGGCTTTTTGCCCGGTTCCTTCTGCACGGTTTTTTCAGGCATTGTGTTCCTCCTGTCGGCATCTGATTTTGGGTACAAAAAAAGGACATTTCTTCTTTTCAGAGGAAATGTCCTGATTTCTTGGACGGGCTGACAGCCCGCCCAAACAGTATTTAGTTTTTGTCGTTACTATAACACCCCCTACGATATAACTACTTCGCGGCTCGATTTTTCGGTTTGGAAAAGGATGAAAAACCTTGCCAGATAACCGAAAACCCTTGATGTACGGGGCTTTTCCGGTTTGTCGTAATTATACCGTAAGGGCATACCTTCGCCACTCATGCCCTGTCCTCCGGTGTGGATGCCAAAACACTGGCTGGCATTCTGGGCCACACGAAGGCCAGCTTCACGCTGGACACCTACACGCACACCACCGGAGATATGCAGAAGCGGGCCGCTGAGATCGTGGGCGGTTTCCTGACCGACTACCTTGGAGAGGAGATGAATCCTTGGCGAAGCAGAGAAAACATGGCAGCGGCACCGTCCGTCTGTGAAGCGACGGCCGGTGGGAGGGCCGCGTTGTCATCGGCTATGATGACAGTGGACTGCCAAAAACTAAAAATGTGCTGGCAAAAACAAAGACCGAATGTGAGAAAAAACTCAAAAGCTTGATTGCCGCGCAAAAAGGATCTGAGCCGCAACCGTCCCGGCAGACCATGACAGCCGCCCAATGGCTGGACTTCTGGTATCAGACCTACAAAAAGCCAAATCTTCGCCCCAACACCCAAATGTCCTATGAGCGGCGGATCTATCAGCACATCATCCCGAACTTGGGCCCTATTCCGCTGAACAAACTCACCACCGGCGACATCCAGCAGTTCTACACCGGGCTCAAACAAAACGGCCGTCTGCTCCGGCAGGAACAGTATGGCGAAGGACTTTCCGACCAAACTGTCCGCGGCATCCACACCACCTTCCACGCGGCGCTGGACAAAGCAGTCTCTGAGAAGATCATCCCCAAAAATCCTTCCAACTTCTGCCGACTCCCCTCTGCAAAAGTCAGAGAGATGCAGGTTCTCTCCCCGGAGGAGATCCAGCGGCTGCTCATCCAGTCCAAAGAGGACGGCTGCTTCGAGCTGCTCCTGCTGGAACTGTCCACCGGCCTGCGCCGTGGTGAGATCTGCGCCCTCCAATGGGACGATCTAAACTTCAACACCGGAGAGCTTCAGGTAAAGCGGCAGGTACACCGGGTCAAGGGAGAATTGGCAGTGTCCGAGCCGAAAACAAAGGCGTCCAACCGGAGCGTCATCCTCCCGCCCCCTGTTCTAAAGGTGCTGAGTGACTACAAAACCGAAATAAACTCTACTTGGATGTTCCCCTCCCCGCTGAACAATGACTCGCCCAGAGATCCCGCTGCTGTCCGCAAGCGGCTGACCGCCATACTGGAGCGGGCCGGCTGCAAGCGTGTCCGTTTCCATGATTTACGGCATACCTTCGCAACGCTGGCGCTGGAGAACGGCATGGACATCAAAACTCTCTCCACCATTATCGGTCATGTCTCTACCGCAACAACTCTGAATGTTTACGCTCATGTCACAGGCGAGATGAGGAAAATCGCTGCGGCGAAAATCGACCGAGGGATCGCCAAATCAGAATCCCTCCAAGATATAGACACAGCGCCAAGAAAACCGGCTCCATCTACCTTCCTGCCCCACAAAGGGCAGCGCCGCAAACCCGGCACTGGCTGCGTCAGCCAGATCAACGAAAAGCTGTGGGAAGGACGGTATTCTCCCAAACTTCCCAACGGCGCCCGCCTCGCCCGAAATGTCTACGCCCACAGCGAGAAAGAATGCGAACAGAAACTGGCAGAACTGATCGTCCAAACGAAAGCAGAAATTGCCGCCCAGCGGCAGCAGCCCCAAGCCCCGGCATGAATCACGCAAAGAAGAAACGCGGAGTTCCCGATGCCATGTCGGGAACTCCGATTCGTTCTGTCTGTGGTATTTTATGTGGTCAGCGAAAATCCGCAAAACTGCATCGGTTCCAAAAGCTGCAGAAATCGAAAGAAAACACCCGAAATTCGAAGATTTCAGGTGTTGTTCTGGAGCTGCTGGGCAGATTCGAACTGCCGACCTCATCCTTACCAACTGCCGTAGAGCCTTCCAGCCCCTGCTACACAAGGCTTTCCGGCGGTTTTTTGTCCAAAAAGGATGAGGTCGCAGCCTGTTTGTTCCATTGCTTCCATCCGCTCATTTCCCCGTGTGGGTCACGGTGTGGGTCAGAGCTTTTTCAACGCATCAAGGAACGAAGGCAAAACATCAAATATGATTGCACAGATGACCGTCCAGTTCGTATCCTCATAATGATGCACCAACCTGTGCCTCAGTCCCGCGATCTTCACCCAAGGGATATCTGGATATCGCTTCTTGAAGTCCTCTGATAGATTAGCGGCGTGCTCTCCAATATTGTAGAGCGGTGTTGTAATGGTCCATTGAACCGCTTCTTCTGCAAATATTTTTTCAGGAGTGATATTCTCTTTCTCCACATAACGCAGGAGCTTCTCTGTTGTCTCCCGCATTTTTTCAACTCTTTGCTGGTCACTGTATTTCATGCGATCCGGACTCCTTCCTCCATGATCGTATTGTAGAAAGCGGAACCAGTATTGACCTCTCGCAGTTCGTAAACGTCCACAGCTTTCCCCATGGTGCGATGCAGTTCCTCCGCAATGCAGAAAATATCCGTCGGATCAAATTTGCTGCCGCCGACCACGATCAAATCAATATCAGAGGCTGCATTCGCTTCCTGCCTTGCATAAGAGCCGAACAGAATCGCACTTTCCGCATGATACTTTTTTAGCAACTGCCGTACTACAGCGAAAATCTCACTCTGTGCGTAGATATGGTCAGACATCGGCTTCGCCCCCCCTTTTTTATGATACAGTATACCACAGCTTTCGCAAAAAATGAAGTGGCAAATTGAAGCCATCACAGCCACACTTTTCGTTCCAAAAACGCACCGCTGTACCAATCAAAGAGTACGCCCACCGCATTCGCGTTCTCTTTATAGTCAAAAAACCGAAAATCAGAAAGCTGCAAAAAACCGTCATACACGCGCTTACATCGTAAGCGTCAAAGCCGAGGACGGCTGGACACACATGGGACAGTGGGGGGAAGTTGCAAAACTTCCCCCCACTATAACGCGTTCAGGGGTGTACAGTTAATGACGAGCAATGAACTGAAACACGAAGTCAAGAAGCAGGAATGGAACATAGCTATACAGGAATGCCGGGGCAGCGGTCTCTCC
>ERZ1106976.1739-NODE-1739-length-20947-cov-3.501771_pt1 | contig 20947 bp, 12 predicted proteins | sample MGYA00403687_ERZ1106976 | MGnify/ENA primary metagenome ERZ1106976 (study PRJEB35170, sample SAMEA104062446) | human gut metagenome | biome: human gut; feature: human-associated habitat; material: faeces | place: Denmark | collected 2013-02-22 ... | reverse complement strand
GGGATGGACTTTAATTAACACTATTATTAATATTAAATTTTGAATTTATGAACAAGAAGTTTTCTACTCTTTTGGCAGGTATGGCACTGTTAAGTGTTATGTCTGTTAATGCACAGACTACACCAAGTCGAGTAGACCCGGAAACTGTATTGGGTCAAGAATGGCGTTTAGGCGGTTTGAAGGAGGGAGCTAATTCTGGTCTTTATCAGTTGAAGGTCATGGATGGCACTACTCCTGCTTATCTTGCGATGGAGCTAAATCGTGGAACAGGTGATTATGAACTACGTGTTTATAGTGCAAGCGAAGCTAAAAATAATTTAGAGGCTACATTGTGGTGTGTTTCTGTCTCTAATTATAATCAAGGTCAAGCTCCTATTTATGACTTCCAGAATAAATTGTCTGGAACTATGTTGGATTTGACAATGGCTGGCCATGAGAAGACTGAGAATGGTATGAATGGTGCTTGGAAACCTGTTTTAGGTGGTGAGATCGCAGGTTGGGCATTCTCTCGCTCATACAAGGATTTGGAAGAAAAGAGACCTTTGTATTCTTATTTCTCAACGGACTCAATTGTTGGTTTGAAAGCGGATCCTGCTACCGGCGCTGTTAAGGTTGCCAAGTGGGGTGCTAATCAAATAGATGCCACTTCAAACGCCGCTGATGTGACTAACTTTGCTTTGGTTGGCGCAGCACAAATCGCATTGAGCGAAGATCAAGTAAATACGAAGTTGGGTCTTCTTCAAGATAACAAGGCTGGAGTACAATTGACTTTCACTCCGGACGTGAAAGGTACTAGCTTAAAGAATCCGTTCAATGAGCAGAAGTTTATCGCAGAGGATAAAGATAATAACAAATGGCTTTTCATCAAGCAAAAGGATAAAGACGCTTATTTGAAAGTTGATACGGCTTATACGAATGAGACAGGTACAAAGTTCTTAGCTTACGGTTGGACAGAGAAAGCAAAGGATAAAGCTGATGCTTACAGTTCTATTAGCTCTGAATTACGTGCTCAACATCAGTTCAAATTCATCTATTCTCCGAGTGGCGATAGCTTATACATCTATGTAAAAAAAGTTACTTGGAATAATGATGGCAAGTATTGGAATACGCACGTTACGGCTACTCCAGTTAACGAGCATGAGTTCTGGCGTGTCTCTTTGCAAGACTTGATTAAAGATGAAACTTGTATTTTGACAGTTGATCCGGAGGACCAGAACACTCATATTTCTTTGGGTCTTAGCGGATGTGAGGAAAAGGGTTCTTCCAAGACTTCCGTTGATGATGGTGTTTATTTCATCAAGAATAAACAAGGACAGTATTTAGCTTCTCCTATCTATGAGAATGGTACTATCCGTTGGACAACCGTGAATGAGGATGAGCAGAGTGTTGCTCATATGCCAGCTTATCAATGGGTTGTATTGAAGAAAAATACAAGTAATGATAAAGTGAAGGCTGTGTCTCCGGTTACTATCTCTAACCGTGAATTCGCAGATAAAGTTATAAATGCGGATTTTGATGGTGATGGCCAGATGGAGTCATATAAGACTGCTGTTTATTCTACTGTTCAGTTAAGAAAGGCAGAGGGTGGTTCTTATATGTTTGTATATGGAGATAAACTTACAGCGGAGTATGGCTCTGTCGGTATAGATTCTTTGTTCTTCGAGAAAGTTCCGGCAGCTTCTATTTCTGATCCGTATTTAGGTTACAGAAAGTTGGAGAAAGATTCTTTGTTGGTTAACAAATATACGTTTAACTATTGGCATCCTTATGCTACGGATAAATACATCGCTAAATCTACAGACTCTACGTTGACTGTGTTGGATGGAAAAGATGCTTTCGTAATTGATACATTGACTGAGCGTTGGTATAATAACTCAAAGATATTTGCGACTGTAGATATCCCTTACGGTTATAAGGTTAGCGATGATGTGGCTAAGAATCGTATTAAAGGCTTGAAGACTCTAGTGAGAACTGCTTATGAGGTTTCTTATAAAGATGGTAAAGGTGAACTTAATGAATGGAAAGTTAATAAGGAAGATAAGTTTAATGTAGGTTCTAGTGCTACTGGTCATCAGCAATCTTATACGACTTATTATGCATTCTTCAAAGAAAACAACCATATCAGTGGAAAGCACTATTATGCGATTGTTAATGCTGCATATGATAATTATCCTAATGCTACAAAATATGTATTAGGTTATCAGAAAGCTGGAGTATCCGATTATGACGGTGCCGCTACATTGAAGAATCAAGTATTAGGCGAGACTCGTACTTCTGCTTTCGCTATCGAACCGGACAACACTCCGCTTTACCGTCGTTTCAGTTCTCTTGAACTTGAAGGTAATGAAGGTGACAAGGCCGATACTTTACGTTTTATCGAGAAATACCGTAAAGAATACTTGCAGGTTGAGAATAATAAGAACTTCATGAAAGAAGGTATTGACTTCTTAGGTATTTATACTCCGGATAAGACTGAGGATGGTTTGTCATTCATCGTTGATACCGCATGGGTAAACCGTGGTTCTGGTAATATCAAGCCTCAATATTTGATCTCTATTGATCGTAACGATTTCGAAGGAGTTGAAGGCGTACCTTGTACGGAAGATGACCATCACTTTACCGCAGAAGGTAAACCGACAGATAAATGGCATTGCGTTCACGCAAAACCGGCTGTTCCGGGCTTTGAAAGAGGTAAATATTTGATCAATTTCCATGATTTCGCTAATAAATATGGTTGGTCAACATTATCAAATGGGGAGCAAGATGCTGACTACATGTGGAAGAAATATGATCGTGCAGGTTTCGTGGAAGCTATCCGTGTAGCTGATACTTTGTATATCTTGAGAGATGAGTTCAAGAACTTACCGAACGAGAAGATCAACTTCGCTGATTTGAACAAGGCTGAGGAGGATGCTTGGACTGCGGCTAAGAAGGCTGGAGTATCTGAAGATGAATTTGTTTCACACAAATATATCTTATCTGGTGATAACCATAAGTATGTGACTTGGTCTATGCGTTTCGTAAACAAGGAAGTTGCCGCTAATGAGGTAGAAGCTGATAGAGCATTCTTGTTCGAGTCTATGAAGAGTAAACATGTTTCTGATTACAATAATTCTGCTATGGGTGACATCGCTCCTACATATGCGGCTTGGTTGAGAATGCAGAATGGTTGTTTAGTTCTGTCTGATGATCGTTCTTCTAATTTCGATGAGATGAATACAGGTGGTGACGATGCTTTGATCTTTAATGTGGAGCAAGGTGATGATATCGCAACAGATAACGAAACAATCGATGCTGTAGAAGGTATCTCTGTAGTAGCCGGTAACGGTACCGTAACCGTTCAAGGCGCAGCTGGTAAGTCTGTAGTTATCACGAATATCTTGGGTAAGGTAATCGCTGAGACCGTTCTTACTTCCGATAACGCTACAATCTCCGTGCCTGCCGGTATCGTAGCAGTGGCTGTTGATGGTGAGGAAGCTGTTAAGGCTATCGTTAAATAAGAATTTAACAAAATAAGATAATCATACAATTCCCGTGCGGGTATCGATCCAAGTAATCCGTGACGGATGAACAGGCGGGAGTTGGATTAATATTAATACTAAAGTAATAAATTAAGAGGTCCGTAAGTACCTCCGTGAGGAGGAAGTACGGATAAAGGAACAAGAGGATGCGTCGATATAATGTACGCATCCTCTTTTGTGTTTATAGCGGGTGTTGAGGATAAATCCTGCTTCTACTTGCAAAAGAGCGAGATAAGCAACGGCACGCTGATCTCGAGGATAATCCCGTGGATAATAGCCACAGGTACGATGCTCTTTCCGGAATACCGGCTGATAACCGGAAGGCAGACATCCATGGAATTAATCCCCGCCACGGATACCGGAGCGAATTTACCAAAGAAAGAGGCATACAGCGGTGCCCCGAATAAAGCTAACATTTCCCGGATGATATTAGCCAATAACGCGATAGCCCCGAGTTGCGAAGCGATTTCTATCCCTGCCGACGCCTCTTTCAGTTGTACGATAAGCAAGGAGGATAAGGAATAATAGGCGAATCCGCTTCCTACAGCCATACAATCATATATATTCCACGAGGTCAATAACAAACTCGCCGCCGCAGAGAATACTAACGTGCCGATGATCGTAAAGAACGGCAGTAACAAACTGGAAAACCGGATATCCTTTACCATCTTTCCTAATTCGGCGTTTGCTCCCAGATTCAATCCTACTTGGATAACGAGGGCGTATAGCAAGAATTGCGGTAGTTTTTCGCAATACGTGGAGATAGTCGTGTTGGCGAAGGTTCCGCAAAAGATTCCCGCTGTGAAACATAAGATAACGATTAGGTTATTTTTCATTGAGACCTCCTTTCTTGATAAATAATTTATAAGCGATAAAAGATGCTACCAGACTTCCCAATACTCCGCAAATAGCTAGTATGGCAGCTTGTATTCCAAACTCACCAATATTATTCAGCAAAGATTGGTTGGCTCCTATGGTAATACCAAATATGAACAACATCGCGAAAATCGTATAAGAGATGGAATGTTCCAATCCCTTGAAAGCGGGGACGTGTCGGCATAAATAACCGACGCTTATCCCCAGACCTAATAGACCTAGAATGATAAACATAAGCATATTGTATTTTGAGATGCGCAAGACATCTTTTCCCCGGAAACGAAGCATACGAATACTCCCTCTTTTCCGCAGACGTTAAACTTGAGTGCAATTAATACCTAGATGTAGGTGTAGAAGAGAACTATAAAAAGAAGTCCTCTCAAGAAGAGTATGAATGGATTTAGACAAAACCGCTGAACCAATGAACATGCACGATCGTGTTACCCGAGAAAGCTCGGGTATACCATCTTTTTGAGTTGTTCAGGAGCTTCTTGTTCATCTTATTTGTATCATTGTTTGATTTCCGGCGCAAAGGTAGTAATAAATTAGAGATTCTAAAACTTTTTCTAGGATCGGATATATAAGGGACTTGACTTGGATTTTGGATCTTTTTATGTACATTTGAGGTCCTACCCGCTATTGGGCCAACTAAAAACGGATAGAACAGATATGATTAAAAGAAAAGATTGGTTATGAGGAAAAGAATGATTTTAACAGCATTGGCGGCTGTCGCTATCCCTACGTTGTTGATGGCGGCGGATGAGGCGAGATTAATGCGCTTTCCGGCTACAAATGGTTCAGAGATTGTATTCTCGTACGCTGGCGATTTATATAAGGTCCAGGCTACAGGTGGTGAGGCACAGCGATTGACATCGTATGTGGGGTATGAGATGTTTCCCCGTTTCTCCCCGGATGGTAAGACGATCGCTTTTACGGGACAGTACGACGGTAACACGGAAGTGTACACGATGCCCTCTTCTGGCGGTGAGCCATTGCGTATCACTTACACGGCTACGAATAGCCGTGATGATCTGGGCGATCGCATGGGCCCGAATAATATTGTGATGACTTGGACACCGGACGGCAATGGTATTGTTTACCGCAACCGCATCAGCGATGGGTTCTCCGGTAAGTTATATACGGTAAATAAAGAAGGTGGCCTTTCCGAGGTGGTTCCCTTGCCCGAGGGCGGCTTTTGTAGCTATTCGCCCGACGGAAAACAATTGGCTTACAACCGGGTAATGCGTGAGTTCCGTACATGGAAATACTATAAGGGCGGTATGGCCGATGATATCTGGGTTTATAATCCGGAGAAGAAAAGTGTAGAGAATATCACGAACAATGAGGCGCAAGATATCTTTCCGATGTGGATTGGTGATGAGATCTATTTCCTTTCAGATCGGGATTACACGATGAACTTGTTCGTTTACAATACGAAGACTAAACAAACAAGTAAGGTGACGAACTTCACTGAGTACGACGTGAAATTCCCTAGTAGTTTCGGGAATACGATCGTTTTCGAGAATGGAGGCTATATCTATAAGATGGATGCGGCGTCGAAGAAACCGGAGAAAGTGAACGTTACCCTTGCCTCCGATAATGTCTACGCACGTAGCGAGATCAAGGATGGTTCCAAATATATCACGAGTGCCAGCCTCTCCCCCAAAGGTGAGCGTATGGTGGTGACAGCTCGTGGCGAGGTATTCAATATCCCGGTAGATAAAGGGGTTACGAAAAATATCACCCGTACTCCGGGAGCGCACGAACGTGACGCTCAATGGTCGCCGGACGGAAAACATATAGCATATATCTCCGACGCTACCGGCGAGACCGAGCTGTATCTCCAAGATTCCGAGGGGGGCGAGCCTACCCAGTTGACCAAGAATAACGATACGTATATCCGTACTTTCCAGTGGAGTCCGGATTCCAAGAAGATTGTCTATACGGATCGTAAGAATCGGATCAATCTTTTGGACGTATCTAACAAACAGCTAACAACTATCTCACAAAGTCTGTTAGGTGAAGCCCGCAACGTAAGTTTCTCTCCGGATAATAATTGGTTGACTTATTCCCGTGTGTCCGATAATAATTTCTCGATCGTCTATGTCTACGATATCGCGGGTAAGAAAGAATATCCCGTGACCGATAAATGGTACGAGTCTTATTCTCCGGTATTCAGTACGGATGGCAAATATCTGGTATTCACTTCCGCCCGTGATTTCAATCCTACGTATAGCCAAACGGAATGGAATCATGTGTATAATAATATGGGTGGCGTATATCTGGCGTTATTGTCTAAGGATACCGCTTCCCCGTTTATGGAAACGGATGCGGAGGTCGCCATTGAATCTACCCCAGCGAAAGCGGATGCCTCTAAAAAGGACGAGACAAAGAATGAGGCTTCTACTCCGGTCGTAAAGATTGATATAGAGGGTATCACGGATCGAATCGTTAAGCTCCCCTTGCCGGGATCGAATTACTACGATCTTTATTCCGATGGAACGAACGTGTATTATTTCACGAAAGGCGGCATGAAGATGTTTGACTTGAAGAAACAGAAAGAGGAAACCGTTAGCGATGCCGCTATGATGGTTGATCCGGCTGGCAAGAAAGCTGTTTTCTTTAAGGACGATCAACTATTCGTAACCGATATACCGAAGGGTAAAGCGGATTTAAGTAAGCCGGTTAATCTGGCGAATATGAAGATCACGGTAGACTATACGAAGGAATGGGCGCAAATCTTCGATGAGGCTTGGCGTGCTTTCCGGGATGGTTTCTATCTGGAGAATATGCATGGCAAGGATTGGAAGGCGATCAAGGAGAAATACGCCGCCCTTCTTCCTTACGTGAAAACACGTTTGGACTTGAATTATATTATTGGCGAGATGATCGGCGAGCTGGGAGTAGGGCATGCTTATGTGAACCCCGGTGAGGTGGAAAGTCCTAAACGGGTATCGATGGGTCTGCTAGGTGTTGAGGTTTCTCGGGATAAGAGTGGTTTCTTCCGCTTGGAAAAGATCCTGCCGGGGGCTTCTTGGAGTAAGGAATTACGTTCTCCATTGACAGAGCCGGGTGTTGAGGCGAAGGCCGGAGAGTATATCGTCGCTATAGACGGAGTACCTACGAATAGCGTGAACGATATGTATAAGTTGTTGATCGGAAAGGCGAACGTTCCGACCGAGTTGTCTTTGAATAGCAAGCCTCAGTTGGCGGGCGCTCGTAAGATCGTAGTCAGTCCGTTGGCGGAAGAGTATTCTTTGTATCATTATAATTGGATCCAAGATAATATCAAGAAGGTGGATAAGGCGACGAACGGTAAGGTCGGTTATATCTATATCCCGGATATGGGGCCGGAAGGCTTGAATGAGTTCTCCCGCTATTTCTATCCGCAATTGGATAAGGAGGGTTTGATTATCGATGATCGTGCGAATGGCGGTGGAAATGTCTCCCCGATGATTCTGGAACGTCTGTCTCGTGAGCCGTATCGTTTGACAATGCGCCGGGGTTCTTCTTTGATCGGGACCGTGCCGGATGCCGTACAGGTCGGCCCGAAAGTTTGCTTGATCAATAAGTATTCCGCTTCCGATGGCGATTTGTTCCCGTGGGGCTTCCGTGCGCTTGGCTTAGGTAAATTGATTGGAACCCGTACTTGGGGAGGTATCATCGGTATTAGCGGCCCGCTTCCTTATATGGACGGTACGGATATCCGTGTGCCTTTCTTCACGAGCTATGATCCGAAGACGGGTAACTGGATTATCGAGAACCACGGTGTGGATCCGGATATCTTGATCGATAACGACCCCATCAAGGAATGGAACGGTGAGGATCAACAGTTAGACCGTGCTATCGAGGAAGTCATGAAACAATTAAAAGAACGCAAACCGCTAGCCCCTGTCCCCGCACCAAGGGACTGGAGCCATAAATAATGAGAGGTTATTTGTAGAGACGGGGCACGCCCCGTCTCTACAAATAAATAAATAGTAAACGGATTAAAAACTAGTAATCTATCTATGGAACGATTCGCAGCCATTGACTTTGAGACCGCTAATGGAAAGCGGAGCAGTATTTGCAGTATAGGTATCGCCATATTGGAGGATGACTGGGTAGTAGATAGCATTTATACCTTGGTACGTCCTACCCCTAATTTCTATACCCGTTGGACTACGGCCATACATGGATTGACTGCTGAGGATACGAATGACGCGTTATGTTTCGAGGAGGCTTGGGAAAGCATCGCCCCGAAACTAAAGGATCTCCCCCTTGTTGCCCATAACAGTCCGTTTGATGAGGGATGCCTGAAAGCCGCCCACGAGGTGTATGACTTAGCCTATCCGAAATATTCCTTCTATTGCACTTGCCGTCTCTCCCGGAAGATGTACCCATTTCTGGTAAATCATCAGTTGCAGACTGTAGCCGCCCACTGCGGTTACGACCTTACCCAACATCATAACGCCATGGCCGACGCTTACGCCTGTGCCCATATCGCCCTTACGATGATGCGGGAAAAAGAGGTCGATACCTTGGAGGCGCTTATGGCTTCCTGCTACTCTAGGTAACTATGGGGTGTTTTTCCCGGCTATTTTATCCACCACGACAGCGATAGCGCCATCTCCCGTCACGTTGCAAGCGGTGCCAAAACTATCCATGGCAATATAAAGGGCGATCATTAACGCTTGCAGTGTCTCATTGAATCCTAGCATACTTTGCAAGATACCCAAAGCGGCCATAATAGCCCCTCCCGGAACCCCCGGAGCCGCTACCATCGTAATTCCCAGCATCATGATAAATCCGCTGAAATTGGAGAAGGTAACCGGTTCTCCCGCCATGATCATGATAGCCATAGCGCAAGCTACGATTTTCATGGTGCTACCTGCCAGATGGATCGTGGCGCAAAGCGGAACGGTAAAGATCGCTATATTCTCCCGTACGCCATTCTTGACAGCCTGCGCCAGTGTCACGGGAATCGTGGCGGCGGAGGATTGGGTCCCTAGAGCCGTAGCGTAGGCCGGTAACATATTCTTCAAGAGGCGGAGCGGATTCTTCCCGGCTATGGCTCCGGCTATCGTGAATTGAATCAATAACAATAATACATGTAAGGCAAAGATGCCTATGATAACCTTGAGGAACATCGTGATAATACTCATGACTTGTCCGCTCACGGTCATGTTCAGGAAGATACCGAAAATATGGAGCGGTAATAACGGGATGATAACCACCTCGATTAGCTTAATGATAATTTCCTTGAAATCCGTGAAAGAGTCACGCAGGGTGGTTCCCGCTATATTAGAAAGCCCTAGGCCAATCGTAAAGGATAGCAGCAAGGCTGTCATGACATCCATTAAAGGCGGCATATTTACCACGAAGTAAGGTGTCAGCATGAAATCTTCCGGATTCTCCATCGCCGTCAATTCCGTGTTGGTCGGTAGTATGTGCGGGAATATAGCCGATCCGCTCAGGAACGTGAAGAAACCCGAGAAGACTGTTGAACCGTAGGCGATCAAGGCGGTTATCAATAATAGCTTTCCGGCTCCTTTGCCCAGATCTCCGATAGCGGGAGTCACCAGCCCCAATATGATTAGAGGGATGGAGAACGATAGGAAGTTGCCGAACAATGAATTGAAGGTTACAAAGATACGTGCGATTCCTCCCGGTAAAAACTGGCCGAACAATACGCCGGCGGCGATAGCGATAACGACTTTAGTTAACAATGATACTCTGATCTTCTTCATGGTGTTGCTTTATTTTGAAGCCAATGGCGGCCATCGTAATACTCATCAACGGACTGATCAGGTTAAAGAAGCAATAAGGAAGATACGTCAGGGTCGCTACGCCTAATATCGTGGCTTGCGTCATGCCGCAGGTGTTCCACGGTACCAGCACGGACGTTACGGTTACGGAATCTTCCGTCGTACGGCTTAACAGGCGACTCTCATATCCTTTTTTCTTGTAGATATCCTTGAACATATTTCCGGTAAGGATAATAGATATGTATTGATCGGCCGTAACGATATTCAAGAATAAACCGGAGAATACGGTAGACGCCACCATGCCGACCCTCCGTTTCATAAAGCGCAGGAATACGGACGTAAGGCTTTCCAGCATACCGCTGGCCGTCATGGAACCACCGAAGCACATGGCGCAGATGATCAGCCAGATCGTATTCATCATACCCGCCATACCCCGGGTGGCGACCAAGCTGTTCAAGGCCTCGTTGCCCGTATCGATTTGGGTACTCCCGTAGAATGTCATGAATAATCCCTTAAACAGGGAGGAGGCATCCGCTACCGATGCTCCCGCTACCTCTTGCAATAAATGAGGCTGGAAAAAGATCGCGAGCACCCCCGCCATCGCTGTCGAGATAAACAAGGTGATCAAAGACGGTACTTTCTTGGCGATTAATATACCCGTTACCACCGGTACGATCAGTAGCCAGAGCGAGATATTAAAACTTTCGTTCAACGAGGCGGCGAACTCGGCTATTTGCCCGGATGCGTTCGAGGTATGCGTAAAACCCGCTATGGTAAAGATAATCAACGTGATCACCATAGACGGTATTGTCGTAAGCATCATATACCGGATATGGGAGAACAAAGGGGTATGCGTTACGGAAGAGGCTAATACCGTCGTGTCCGAAAGCGGTGAGATCTTATCCCCGAAATAAGCGCCCGAGATGATCGCCCCGGCTACCCACCCCGTAGCGAAGCCCTGTGCCTCACCGATACCCATCAAGGCGATACCGATCGTGGCGATGGTAGTCCACGAGCTACCGGTCATAACGGATACGACAGCGCAGATCACGCAACAAGAGGCCAGAAAGAAACTCGGATGGATAATTTGCATCCCGTAATAAATCAAGGTCGGGACGATACCGCTGATCATCCAGCTACCGGATAAAGCGCCAATCAACAATAGGATAATTATAGCACGCCATTTGACTTTGCAGAAGATCATGGCCAAAAGGGAGGCGACCGCCGTGGTGGTAAGTAATACGACTTGGCTTCCGCCGCTCAACGCGTCGCTGCCAAAAGTGCGTATGGTTACAAACAAAAGAGCTACCAGCACGAGGATAGGCACTAGTGAAAGTAGAGGGGAGGGCATCTTCTTAAGATGATTTTCCATTGTTCATTCAGTCGCTTAAATAATGATGGTGCGAAAATACTAAAAATACCTTGAATAACGCTATGAATTATAGATTGATTTCCTTATTTCACAGTCTTTTGGACGATCTTATAACCGGTTGCCGCTATAAGAATGCTCATAAACGGGCTGACGATATTAAAGACGCAATAAGGGAAATAAGTCCAAGTAGATACGCCAAGGATTGTAGATTGTGTCATGCCGCAAGTCGTCCACGGGATCAGCACGGAGGTGACGGTGACGGAGTCTTCCGTTGTCCGGCTAAGCAGGCGGCTCTCGAATCCACGTTGCTTATATACTTCTTTAAACATTTCGCTGTTCAGGATGATGGCGATGAACTGGTCCGCCGTGCAGATGTTCAAGGATAATCCGGACACGACGGTAGAGGCGACCATGCTGGTACGGCCTCGCATGAAATGCAAGAAGATACGTGTGATACTTTCTAGCATGCCGCTAGCGGACATGGCCCCGCCGAAACACATGGCGCAAATGATCAGCCAAATCGTGTTCATCATCCCGGCCATTCCCCGGGTAGAGACTAGAGAGTTCAGGGCCTCGTTGCCGGTCTGTATCTGCGTGCTGTCATAGAAAGTCATCAGCAGGCCTTTGATATAGGCGATAATTCCGCTATCCGTGATCCCGGAAATCTCCAATAAGGCGTTTGGCTGGAAGATCAAGGCGAATATTCCGGCGAGTATGGAGGAGGCGAAAAGCACCACGATCGAAGGTGTCTTCTTGGCGATCATGATTCCGGTAACGATCGGTACGATCATAAGCCAAGGCGTGATATGGAACGAGCCTTTCAAGGCTTCGGAGAAAGTGGCTATCTGGGATGCGTCCGCTGCCTCCCTCGAGAATCCGGCGATGCTGAATACGATCAGTGTGACGATCATAGAGGGAACGGTCGTATAAAGCATATACCGGATATGCGTGAAAAGGGGCGTGTCCGTTACGGAGGCCGCCAATACGGTCGTGTCTGATAACGGCGACATCTTATCCCCGAAATAAGCGCCCGATATAATCGCTCCGGCTACCCACCCCGTACTGAAGCCTTGCGCCTCGCCAATCCCGATCAAGGCGATCCCGATGGTGGCGATGGTAGTCCACGAGCTACCCGTCATAACCGATACGATACTGCATAGCAGGCAACAGGCCACGAGGAAGAAATCCGTTTGCATGACTTGCAACCCATAATAGATCAAGGACGGCACGATCCCGCTTACCATCCAACTGCCCGATAGGGTTCCGATCAATAAAAGGATGATGACAGACGGTGCGATCCCATAGATGTTACGGGCGATTTGCCCCTCGATATCTTCCCACTTGATCTTGCAATGAAAGACGGCGATCAAAGAGCAGATCGAGGTGGCTATCAATAATACGATTTGGCTGGCTCCTCCAAGGGAATCGCCCCGGAAAATATAGATGGCTACGGCCAGCATGATGACTAATGTCACTACGGGTAGTAAAGAGATCGCGATGGAGGGTGTCCGGGGCTTTTCTGCCATGGGTTTATTCACTTCGTTTGTTATTTATCATGGATAATCCGAATAAATTCTTTATACGGACTTGCCTTGTGTTATCGATTCTAATTAATTTCGCTGCAAAAATAAAAAAGGATTTGGATAGGAGGGTAACTTATGGTAGTAAATAATCGGTTAGGCTATTTATTTGTCTTTTTGGGGATGAGTATGGCGCTATATGCCCAGCGAAAGACGGAAGTGATCCGTTATGGCGATCTGGATCAGTGGGTGGTACGTAAGATCACGGAATCGGCTATTATCGGGAAGGAGACAAAGACTCTTTACTGCGTTGGCCCTATGGATACGATTATCGGAAATAAACCTTTTGAGCCGAAAGCTTCGCCTTGGGGCAGTTCTAACGTGATGGCAAGGGTGAGCGGGATTACGAAAGCTAGCGTCAGTGTCTACCCCGAAAGACGGGATGAGGGGTATTGCGCACGGCTGGAGACGGGTATAGAATCGATCTCGGCGATGGGTATCATGAACGTGAAGGTGCTGGTCGGTGGATGCCTCTATCTCGGCCGTTTTCTGGAACCGGCGAAGAATTCTTCGGAGACGTGGGGGCAGATCGTTTGCGGTATCCCGTTTCACCAAAAACCTACGTCCTTGTTATTCGATTATAAGGTGAAACTCTCCGGTGATCCCAATCGTATTAAATTGAGTGGTTTTAGCAAGAGATCGGAGGTAAATGGCATTGATATGCCTTTGGTGAATCTCTTTCTTCAGAAGCGTTGGGAAGATAAGGACGGGAACATATATGCTAAGCGTATCGGTACGCTGGTAATCCGGATGGATGAAAATACGGATTGGGTAAACGATGCCAGTTTTACGATCTTATACGGCGATATCACGAAACGTAGCGATTATGAAGAATATATGGGGTTTCAACTCGGTGAGTCCGCCCGTTATAGCTTGAACAGCAAAGGCAAGAATGTGCCCATCCAAGAAATCGGCTGGGGAACGGAGGACGATGAGGTAACCCATATGATCTTAGAGTTCTGTTCCAGTCACGGAGGCTCATACATAGGGTCTCCGGGAAATACCTTTTGGGTAGATAATATCCGGTTGGGATATTGATCCTATTATCGTTGAAACCCTATGGTATTTGTCTCCGGTCTTGATACAGAAGCCAACAAATGAAGCGTAGCTTGTTTTATTCTATGGTTTCGTGATCAGAATATAATAGTCTGATATTAGCCTCTAATATTCTGAATCCACTCCCATGGTCGTGCGGCATACCATATTTGGGGCCAGATTTATAGCTCCCGATTCTTATATCATACATTATCTTCCCATCGGTTAAGAGTGATATAAAACGTTCAAATGATGGCTCTGTATATATATCGGCTTTATTGAAGTAGAAGAGTTCCTTACCTCCTTCTTTTTTCGTTTGGGCAGTTACATATAATAAGTTCTTTAGCTTCTTTGTTAGTGCTTTTTGAATGTCTTGATAGGTGTAACCTACGCTACAATCTAACAGCTCTTTTGTATTTAAGTCAAATACTCCTATTAATATTGTCTTGGCGACAGGGTTGTTTAGGAGTTTAAAAGAATATTTCTTCATATATGTGTTATAGCTATTTGCAAACATAGACGTATGCAAGCTATTTATAGATGGTGCATCTTCATAAGGTGTGCCAAATTTATCTTTTAAATAAGCATTCGCGCGTTTGGGAAATGAGGGGCTTTTAGTGAATAGGGTAACGTAAGAGCATGAAGCGCCGCGATGAGATTTTATTTCGAATCCAGCTAAATCGGGCTCGTCTAAATTGTTCTCGACAACTCCGATGTAATCTTCAAATGTTTTTCCAATCCCAGTATTGTTGGCTCTATTGCTTGGAACATATTCCAAGGATTTAACCTCTTTGAACTTTGAAATAATAAAATCCTTATTCTCCATAACGTATTATATTAAATATGAGTAAGTCAATAATATCTCTATCTTTGGAAAAATCTTCCTCTGATATGAATAGCTGTTCTATGGTAATGTTGAAATAGTGGCATATTTTATAGATCTGACTAAGGGTGTACTTATGTGGAAATTTAGGGCTTTCTATACTCCCTATTAAGCCCGGAGCCACTTCGAGGAGATTCGACAACTCTTTTTGGCTAACATTGTTGGCCTCTCTTAGCTCCTTTATCTTAAGGATGATTTCAAGTTGATACTCGGTCTTTCTAATCATTATTGTTATTTTTGCCCAAAAATATAGTTTTATATATGCTTATGTACTCACAATATGTGAGCAATTGAGTATATTTGCACTCACATAATATAAGTAAGGAAGGTATGTACAAAAGAACGATTGATAATAGGTGGAGCTTTAAGGATGCCGATACCAAAGAATTTACTCATTGCTATCATGCGTATCCTGCGATGATGATTCCCCAAGTAGCAAGAGCTCTAATAGAGGAATATAAGCCAGAGGATGGAGTTGAGCTACTTTTTGATCCATATATGGGAAGCGGTACATCGTTAGTTGAGGCTTCTATAAAAGGTATAAACGCGATAGGAACAGACCTTAATCCATTGGCTAGATTGATGAGCCATGTAAAAACAACCCATTATGATTTATCTTGTATCAGAGATACTTTTTCAATGATGCAAGCCTTGTTCTTTGAGTATTCTGAAGATAAGGTCAAGAATAAGAATTTCGATAATATTTCTAATTATACTTATTGGTATTCCAGAGATAGCCTTTTGCGCCTTTCTTATATTTATCAAGTAATTAATGAATGTGTGGCTTTAGATTTCGCTGATTTCTTTAAAGTTCCTCTTTCTGAGACTGTTAGAGAGGTGTCGTTTACGAGGAATGGAGAATTTAAGCGGTTTAGGATGAAGGAAGAGAAAATTAAAGACTTCAAACCGGATGTCTTTCGATTGTTTGAAGAAAAGGTTATAAGAAATATAAATGGACTTGAGGAGTTTAATAGTATAAAATATCCATGTAATATAGATATCTATGACTTTAATAGTACTATAGAAATCCCTTCCGATATAATACAGCCGAATAGTGTTGATATGGTTGTAACCTCTCCGCCTTATGGCGATAGTAGAACAACCGTTGCTTATGGACAATTTTCAAGGTGGGCAAATGAATGGTTCAATTTTGAAAATGCTAAAACACTAGATAATCTCCTAATGGGGGGACGAGTTCAGAAAGAGGAACTTTTTGAGACTAAAAGCATTAAATCTGAACTGGACGAAATAAAGAGCATTGACCCAAAGAGAAATTTGGGAGTGGTCTCGTTTCTTAATGATTATAGCTGTTCTATAAAGAATGTCGCATCTGTAATAAAGAGTGGTGGAGTCGTTTGTTATGTCGTAGGGAACAGAACGGTTAAGGGGGTTCAAATTCCATTAGATTACTTTACTGCTGAAATGTTTGAGAAGAATGGTTTTACACATATCGATACTATTGTTAGAGAAATACCTAACAAAAGGATGCCTTCCAAAACAAGTCCTACTAATGTGGCAGGGAAGAAGGTTAGCACGATGTGCAATGAATATATAGTCATATTGGAGAAGAAATAAGGAAAGAGGCTGTTTTATTTGACTGAATTGATAGCCAATGGCTCCTAGTGTCGAGTTCTTTCTTTTTGACAGTTTGTAATCTTAACGCCCGTAGAATCGATTATTGCGGGGGAATGTACAGTCTACTCTTAAATTTGAGTTAAAATATATTTAATCGCTTGTTGGATAGTTGGATATCAAAAGATGCTCTTTTGTTCTAGCGAAACTAGCTCATCCTAATTCCTATTTTATGGGATGAAAAACCTATCTCAATGGGTTACGATAGGGAAGTGACAGGGTTATGATGGCTATTCTTGATAGTTCACGACCCTATTCTTGACTATTCACGATGCCCAACGGCACTATTGGCGTTGCCAAACACGACCGATAGCGTAGGCTTTTGTCGATACTCGTGTGTAAAAAGTAGTACTTTGCCGCATAAAACGCCGCTTACAACCTCCTTTTTCCCATTATCTTGCCTCTTTTACGAATAGGCTATGTCACGATATGCGCTTTATTTCGGTCAAAAGGATTGTATGAATGCTGTTTTACTGACAGGGAGATTCGCGGGAAATAGTCTGTATTGGAAGTAAAATATAAATAGATAATTGAAAGTAGAAATGAATTGTTCTTTTAATGTACGCTCGTACATTAATGTATAGTTAAATACGTTGATATTTGAGAATTTTTTATGGGATAGAAACGACTAGTTTAAACGATCGATTCTTTGCAACCCTTCCGAGCTATTTTTTTATCACTTATTCTCTTTCTTATCAATAGGATAGGTTATCCTCTACGAAACAACCGATTCTTTCAACAAACCTCCCGTTTCGACACTAAAAAAACGCAAGATTTAGACGATCGTTTAGACTAGTCGTTTTCGAGTAGTGGTCGATGATTTAAAGTGTTGAACGGTATTTAATTAACACTATTATTAATATTAAATTTTCGATTTATGAACAAAAAGTTTACAACGTTTCTGGCTAGTGCCATGCTTGTATCTGCTTTCTCGGTAGGTTCGGTAGCGGCATATGTTGGGGCTGTTGCTCCTGCAGAGGATGTAGTAACTTCTACTACTCCTGCGACAGTAGAGGGCAAAGATTTGGCAAAAGATCAAACAGTCTTGTTTATGAGCGGTAGCGATTTCTTGGCTGCTGGTAATGATAAGGCTGATTTTGGTAAGTTTGTTACAGTTTCAGGTACTGCTTCTACCTTTGAATTGGCAGACTTAAATCAAGCCATGTGGACAGTTTCCGCAAAGAAGAACAATCTGGGTGTAGATGTGTTCTCTTTCGTGAACAAGGCTACGGGTTTGTCGTTCGCTGTGGATCCTTCCATGGCTGTCGCTTCAGATAAGAAGAGTGAGGCAAAAGTGGCCACCTTGGGCGGTAGCGCTACGGAATGGGTTGTTAAAGACAACACTTTAGTCTCTTATGTAGATGGTAAGAAGTTTGTTTATCTGGCAACTCGTGGTGAGGGTTCTACTAAGGAAATAATCTTAGTGAAAGCTGAGGAGGTTGGAGAAGACAAGGTCTCTATCTCTTTCAACAAGGATCAGATCCCAACATCGATGCAGTTGCATGCCGAGGATTTGAATAAGTTGTTGCAATCTGTTTCTGCTGAAGGTTATTTTGGCTTAAGTATGAACCCGGAGGTTTCAAAGGGAAATACAAACCATTTGACTGCTACAGCGTTGAAGGCAGTTGACGTTGAGGAAGAGGCTACTCTAGCCGCCACACCAACAGTTTCAGACTATGTGCAATTGCAAGTTAAGGACAAAAAAATTGATGGGGAGGATGCCTTTGTGGTAGTTGATACGGCTTATTATGAAGCTACTGAGGCTCCTACAATGCTGAAGTTTGGTTACGATAAACTTGGTGCCGATAAACGTGCGGAAGGTTCTTATCAATTTAAATTCACTTATAACGCACAGAAGAATGAGCTGTATGCTCAAGTTAAAAAAGTTGTTTATAAGCTTACTGCCAATTCTGGTAAAGCAACTGAATATGCTAAAGATATCAAAGAGGATAATGATAACTCTTGGTGGTCTGTAAAAGAAGGCTTTTCTTCTTCAAACGGAAAAACAAAATTAAGTACAGCGGAAAATCAATACATCTACTTGGCTAACTTGGGTGGAAACAAGTTGTTGACAGTAAACACTAAAGAGACTCAGAAAGGTGAAAAACCGTCTCCGGAAGATCAACGTACGAAGATCACTTTGGGAACGAACTTCACAGGATTGGTTCCGACTACTTTGGCTGATGGCGTTTATATGATTCAGTTTAAGGCCGGTGGCTCTGATAGAGACGAGCTGAAGGGTACTTATGCGTTGGCAAACTTAGCAGGAAACTTTGGTTGGGCTAAACAAGCTGAACGTCAAGACTTCAATCATATGCCAGCAGCTCAGTGGGTTGTAACGAAGAATGGTATATCTTCTACTTCTTCTATCAGCATTCAGAACCGTGAGTTCAATGACAAAGATAAGGATGGTGTATATCCGACTGTTAAAATCCCGACGAATGTCCAATTGTATGCCGTTAAGGACAGCAAGGACGTATTCTTCTATACAACGAATGATGGGAATGAATCTGTCGCTGATACCGTAAGCTTCGTTGCTATCAAGGACGCTAAGGATTTGAAGATCGGTTATCGCTATGTGCCCGAGGATTCTGCTATGGTTCAGACTTATGTATTCAATTACTTACATGGTCTGGCATTAGACAAATATCTGTATACTCCTGCCGGTAAGGATTCTATCGTTCGTGTAAACGAGAATGGTGATAAGACAAACTTCCGTTTGGTGGTAGTTGCTAAGGATGATAACTATGGTGTTGGCGATAGCTTGGTAAGAAATGTTTACCAGATCAAGAATGGCGAAAGCTACTTAACATACGACAGCAAAGCTAAGAAGTATGTTCTAGGTTCTACCCCGACTAACTTCTTCTTGAAAGAGAACAACTGTATTGATGGTAAGCATTATTACGCTTTGGTTGAGGCTGTGGTACGTAAATATAAGATTACAGAAGGGGATAAGATCTATTCACCTGCTTATAACGGATTCAAGTCTACAGACAAAGTAGTGGTTGATGGCAAAAAGGTTCCTGTTCCTACTTTAGATAAAGGTCAGGAGACTCTATTGTTCGATGCTGATGGTAACTATTTGGTAAAAGACAACAGTGTTATTAAGAAAGCTTTTGTCTATAAAGCAAACTCTAAGAATAATGATGTTATTGAATTGATGGAGATTGTGTTAGATAATAATACTACTCCTCAAAAAGATAAATCTTATTATGCTTCTAGTGCCGCTCAAAACGGTTTGAAGGCTTCTGTAGATGACAATACCTTGGATTTGACTCAGGGTTCTACGGATGATAAGTTTGATACTGGAACAAAGCGTGAGATCCGTACTTCCGCATTCGCCGTTGTGACAGATGATTCTCCATTATACCGTCGTTTCAACAACGCTGTGTTGAATGAGAGCGAAACCGCTGATAGCTTGTTCTTCGTAGAGAAGATCCGTAAGGAATACTTGATGGATGAGTGGAACAAGAATTTAACGGACAAGACTGTTGATTATGTAGGTATCTGGAATAAGGAGAAAGCTGATGGCAAGTTAGCGTTCATCGTTGATACTGCGTGGGTAAATCGTGGTGCCGGTACTATCAAACCTCAGTATTTGGTTTCCGTGGCACGTGACGATCAAGAAGGTACTCCGGGTATTCCTTGTACGTATGAGCATAATCACTTCGATAATGCTGGTAATCCTGTTAATGCCGCTAATTGCTCACACGCAACTAAAGCGCATCCGGGTTTCAACTATGGTAAGTATATGGTAAGCTTCGCCGACTCCGCTCTTATCAAGGGTAAGGAATATAAGACTCCGTATATGGATATCGATGGTGGTTACACTCGCGTAGGTTTCGTGAAAGCGATCCATTATGGTGACAGTTTGTATGTATTGACAAACGGTTTTGAGAAGATGACTCCGGCTGAGTTGGATGTTGAGACGATTATCGCTAATTACAAGAAGGCCGGTTTGGAGAACTTCATCGTAAACTTGCAGGGTGACAACCATAAGAACGTTACTTGGTCATTCCGTTACGTAAATCCTGATAAGGCTGGTGTTGTGACAGAAGAAGGTGAAGCAAATGAGTTCTTGTTCGAGTCTAACATCTATAACGAGAATGGTTTGACTTCAACAGGTAAGGCTACTAAAGGTTTTGATAAAGCTGTAGCCGGTTCCATCGCTCCTCAATATGCCGCATGGTTGAAGATGCAAAACGGTTGTTTGGTATTGACTCGTGGCGACTCTGAATTCAATGCTGCTAAGACTGGTTCTGACGGTGCCTTGATCTTCAACGCATACCAGAAGACTGACG